>Ga0066256_1002110_pt1 | contig 23284 bp, 20 predicted proteins | sample ThiBio_1000_biof_FD_87107 | JGI IMG/M metagenome (GOLD analysis project Ga0066256, IMG submission 87107) | Wastewater bioreactor microbial communities from Cape Town, South Africa - Thiocy_expt_1000_biof (version 2) | ecosystem: Engineered > Bioreactor > Thiocyanate-remediating >... | reverse complement strand
CATGACGCTAGCCAGCACCGCGCCAATAGCGAGGATGGCGGTATTGAGCGCCGGGCTGCCATGCAGGTTGCCCCGGATGTAGATGCCCCCCGCCACGGTGAACAGCGCGGTGAGCAGGATGACGAACGGAATGTATTCGGCCACCAGCGCGTGGACAAAACTTGCGCCCGCCGCGCCCGGGCCAAACACCAGCGCAAACGGCACCAGAAAAGCCAGCGCCCAACCGGCAGCAACCTTGCCGAAGTGGTGGTGCCAGAAGATGGGGGCCAACAGCGGCATCAAGGCAATCGACAGCAGAATGCCGGCAAAGGGCACACCCCACAGCATCGAAAGCGCGCTGCCATCAATATCGGCCGCCAGTGCCAAACCCGGCAACGCCGCCAGTAGGCCGGCCACTGCCAGCCCGCGCGTGAATTTCATGGTTCTTGTCTCCGTCTCATTGCTAAAAATCAGGGGGTGCTAGGTGTCGGCGCCCGCGCGACACCTGCGCTGCAAGGTCACACCGGCGAGGGAATCTCAAACACCTGGCGCAGGTAGGCCAGGTACTTCTCGTCATCACACATGCCCTTGCCCGGCGTGTCCGACAGCTTGGCCACCGGCTGGTCGTTACAGCGTGTCATCTTGATGACCACCTGCAAGGGCTCGTGGGCTGGTGGGCTGCCGAGGTCGTTGGTCAGATTGGTGCCAATGCCAAACGCCAGCTGGCAGCGGCCCCGGAACTGCTGGTACAGCTCGATGGTGCGCGGGATGGTGAGCGCATCGCTGAAGATCAGCGTCTTGGTCAGCGGGTCCACGCGGTTCTTGCGGTAGTGGTCCAGCAGGCGCTCGCCCCAGGCAAACGGGTCGCCGCTGTCATGGCGGGCTCCGTCGAACAGCTTGCAGAAGTACAGGTCAAAGTCGCGCAGGAAGGCGCTCATGCCGTACACGTCCGACAGCGCAATGCCCAGGTCGCCCCGGTATTCCTTGGCCCACATCTCGAAGCCGAACACCTGGCTGTCGCGCAGCCTCGGGCCCAGCGCCTGGCAGGCCTGCAGATACTCGTGCGCCATGGTGCCCAAAGGGGTCACGCCCAGCTTCATCGCGTACAGCACGTTGCTGGTGCCCGCAAACTGCCCAGGGCCTGCGGGTGCACCCGGGCGGCGGTCGCCGGTGCCCAGGCGGGCCACCAGCACGCGCAGCACTTCTTCGTGCCAGGCGCGGCTGAAGCGGCGGCGTGTGCCGTAGTCGGCAATCTTGAGGTCCGACAGGCCTTCGCCCTGCAGCAGTGCGATCTTGGCATCGAGCCGGCGGCGGCCTTCCGGAAAGTCGGGCACCTTCTGCGTGTTGCGAAAGTACACCTCGTTGATGATGGCCAGCACCGGGATCTCGAACAGGATGGTGTGCAGCCAGGGCCCGCGGATGGTGATGTCGATCTCGCCATTGTGCTGGGGCACGACGGTGATGTATTTCTCGTTGAGCCTGAACAGCCCCAGAAAGTCCACGAAGTCGCTCTTGATGAACCGCAGCGACCGCAGGTAGGCCAGTTCGGCATCCTGAAAATGCAGGCTGCACAGCGAACGGATCTCGTCGCGGATCTCGTTAGCAAACGGCGCCAGCTGCACGCCGGGGTTGCGGCACTTGAACTTGTATTCGACCTGCGCGCCCGGAAACTGGTGCAGCACCACCTGCATCATGGTGAACTTGTACAGGTCGGTGTCGAGCAGGCTGGTGATGATCATGGACAGGGCAAGCCTCAGAAACCGCGCACGCTGGGCACGCGATGCTCCGGCCGCAGACCGGACAACAAAGCCGCAAAGTGTAGGCCATCACGGCGCCCGGTGCGCGGCACAGCGGGCGGCGTCAGCCAGTGTTCAGCCGCCGCAGTGCATTCAGGCTGTTCTGGGCCCAGGCGCACATTGCAGCTGCGCCTGACGCTATCAAATCAGTAGCTACGGTTTGCAGCCACTGATCAGCCACCAATCAACGCCCCCTCAGCCGGGCATGACCAGCGCCTGGAGCACGTTGCGCAATGCGTCTGGCACGGCCACCGGGCGGCGGGTTTCACGGTCCACGTACACATGGATGAAGTGCCCCGCCGCCGCAGTCAGCGGCTCGCCCTGCGCAAACAGGCCCACCTCGTAACGCACGCTGGAGCCGCCCAGCCGCGCTACGCGAATGCCCGCCTCCACCGTCTGCGGGAACGCCAGTGGCGCGAAGTAATTGCATTGGGTCTCGATGACCAGGCCGATGGTCTGGCCCGCATGGATGTCCAGCACGCCCTGGTCGATCAGATGGGCGTTCACCGCCGTGTCGAACCAGCTGTAGTACACGACGTTGTTCACATGCCCATAAACGTCGTTGTCGGCCCAGCGTGTGGTGATGGGGCGAAACACGCGGTAGGCGCTGCGCGGTTGCGGAGCCGGGCGGACCGGCGCGGAAGAAGCGACAGGAGAGGGGCTGGCGGCAGAGGTCATGGCCGCACATTCTGCCAGCGCTGGTGATACTGCCAGGCCACGCGCCAGGTGGTAAGTTGTGCTTGAAGCGTGTCCTCCAGGTCGTTGCCGTAGCCGCCCGCCATCACGAACACCGTGGGAATACGCCGCTGCCAAGCCCAGTCAAACACCCGCCGGTCGCGTGCCTCCAGCCCATCGTGGGTGACTGCGAGACGCCCCAGCCGGTCGCCCACGTGGGGGTCCGCCCCCGCCAGATAAAACACCAGATCCGGCTTGCAGCGGTGGTCCAGCGTCTCCAAAGCCTGGTCCAGCGCGTGCAGGTACTCATCATCCGCACACCCGTCGGGCAGCTCCACATCCAGGTCACTCGGCTCTTTGCGAAACGGAAAGTTGCGTGCGCCATGCAGCGACAAGGTGAACACGCTGTCGTCCCCCTGAAAGATATGGGCTGTGCCGTTGCCTTGGTGCACATCCAGGTCGATCACCCCCACCTGCAGCGGCCAGCCCGAGCCATCGTTCAGATGATCGGCCTGTGCCTGCCGGGCAGCCACCGCCACATCGTTGAACACACAAAAGCCACTGCCTTTGTCGGCATACGAGTGGTGCGTGCCGCCAGCCAGGTTGCCCGCCACCCCCTCGCGCCACGCGGCGCGGGTGGCCGCCAGGGTGGCGCCCACCGAGCGGCGCGCGCGTTCGGCCATGGCGGGGCTCCAGGGAAAGCCGATCTCCCGCTGGGCGGCGGCCGCGAGCGTGCCGTGGGCCACAGCGGCGATGTACTGCGGGCTGTGCACGCGCGCCAGTGCCTCATCGGATGCGGGCAGTGCCTCTTTCAGTACGGCGCCCGGCAAGTGCTCTGCAATCCGGTCGCGCAGCAGGCGGTACTTGGCCATGGGGAAGCGGTGGCCCTCGGGCAGGGGCAACACGAAGTGGTCGGCGTAGTAAGCGTGCATGACACGATTGTGGCAAGCCCAGGATTTCTGGGTGATCGTGTCTAATTTGCTGCACTGCAACAAAAACCCCTTGCAATAGCGCCGCAAGTCCCTAAAATTCAACCCATGCTGCACTGCAACATGACTATCAGGTCAAGGTCAGCGCAGATGTCTGTGAACCACCCTGGCCCCATGGGCCCTCATTTTTAGGAGATATGACATGTCGCTGACCGCAGAACAAATCCTGGCATCCCACAAGGCCAACATCGAAACCCTGTTTGGCCTGACCTCCAAGGCTTTCGAAGGCGTGGAAAAGCTGGTCGAACTGAACGTGACCGCTTCGCGCGCTGCGCTCTCCGAAGCCGCCAACCACACGCAAGCCGTGCTGGCCGTGAAGGACGCTCAAGAACTGCTGGCCCTGCAAGCCGGCCTGTTCCAGCCCCTGGCTGAAAAGACCGCCGCTTACAGCCGCCACCTGTATGACATCGCTTCGGGCACCGGTGCCGAGTTCGGCAAGGCTTTCGAAGCCCAGGCCACCGACGCGCAGAAGGCTTTCACCAACCTGGTGGACAGCGCCGCCAAGAATGCCCCCGCCGGTTCCGAAACCGCTGTGGCCGTGATGAAGAGCGCCGTGTCTGCCGCCAACAACGCGTTTGAGTCGGTGCAAAAGGCTGTCAAGCAAGCGTCTGACGTGGCTGAAGCCAACTTCAACGCCGTGGCCAACACCGCTGCCAACGCTGCCAAGACGGCTGCTCCCCGCAAGCGTTAATCGCCTTACCTGCGGTCTGGAGTGCAACCTCTAGGCCGCGTTCAGGGAATACCCTGATAATTCAACCCATGCGCTACTGACCTTGTCAACAGCGCCCCAGTTGTCTCCTTGGATCCTCTCGAAACCCCCGTTTCAAGGATCCTTTTAAAGCCCGGTTTTACGACCGGGCTTTTTTTTGGTCTGCCCGCTGCAGTGGTCAAAACAGCGGGCACTGGAACCGGCCCGCGTTAAGAACTCATCCACTGGAGGCGACCCAGTGCCCAGCGCATTGGGCCCGTGCGCCACCTCAAACCCGGACGCCAAATCCGGCCTTTGCGCTGGACATTGATCAAGAATAATTCGCGTTTGCTTTATCATTGCCGCAGTTTCAACCCCGAAAGATGCAACCCATGTCGAAGACTGTGAAAGCCTTGTTGGGCGCTTGTGCGCTGGCCGCCGCTGCAGGTGCCGTGCATGCCCAGGAACAAGTGGTCAACCTCTACTCGGCCCGCCACTACTCCACCGACGAGGCCCTGTACACCGGCTTCACCAAGGCCACGGGCATCAAGATCAACCGTGTGGATGCCGACGATGCCGGCATCCTGGCCCGGCTGAAGGCCGAGGGCGCCGCCTCCCCCGCCGACGTCATCCTGCTGGTGGACGCTGCCCGCCTGTACAAGGGCGAGGTGGACGGCCTGTTCCAGCCCATCCAGTCCAAGGTGCTTAACGACGCCATCCCCGCCAACCTGCGCAGCCAGCCGGCTGCGGACGGCGGTATCTCGTGGTTTGGCCTGTCCACCCGTGCGCGCGTGATCGTCTACAACAAGGTCAAGATGCAAAAGTCCGATGTGGACACCTACGAAGAACTGGGCGACCCCAAGAACAAGGGCAAGCTGTGCATCCGCTCGGGCTCGCACCCCTACAACCTGAGCCTGTTCGGCGCGGTGACAGAACACATGGGCGAACAGAAGGCCGAGGCCTGGCTCAAGGGCATGGTGGCCAACTTGGCCCGCCCGCCCAAGGGCGGCGACACTGACCAGATCAAGGCAGTGGCCGCCGGCGAGTGCGATATCGCGGTAACCAACACCTACTATCTGGCACGCATGATGCGGTCCAACAAGCCCGAAGACGTGGCCGTGGTCAACAAGGTAGGCGTGGTGTTCCCCAACCAAGAGTCCTGGGGCACGCACCTGAACATCGCTGGCGGTGCGGTGGCCAAGCACTCCAAGAACCAGGCCAACGCCATCAAGTTCCTCGAATACCTGGCCAGTCCCGAGGCGCAGAACTACTTTGCGAATGGCAATAACGAGTGGCCCGCAGCCAAGGGCGTGACGCTGGACAACCCGGCACTCAAGGCCATGACCGGTGGCAAGCCTTTCAAGAGCGAGACCATCCCGATCAGCGCGGTGGGTGCCAACACCACCAAGGTGCAGCAGATGCTGGACCGCGTGGGCTTCCAGTAACCCGCCCTGCCCTCACCCACCTCAAGCCCGGCCTGGTCCGGGCTTTTTTTCGCGTTCAGCACGACAGGCAGATGCGCCATAATTGACGTTTACGTTAACGTCACTTACTGGAGACAACCATGGACATCCAAGGCAAGGTATTCATCGTCACCGGCGGCGCATCGGGCCTGGGCGAAGGCACGGCACGCATGCTGGCCGCCCAGGGCGGCACCGTGGTCATTGCCGACATGCAGGCCGAAAAAGGCGAGGCTGTGGCCAAGGAAATCGGCGGCGCGTTCGTGAAGTGCGATGTGAGCAACGAGGCCGATGGCCAGGCCGTGGTGGCCAAGGCCGTGTCGCTGGGCAAACTGGTGGGCCTGGTGAACTGCGCCGGCATCGCCCCCGCCGAGAAGACCGTGGGCAAGAACGGCGCGCATGCGCTGGCCCTGTTCAGCAAGACCATCACGGTCAACCTGATCGGCAGCTTCAACATGATCCGCCTGGCCGCTGAGGCCATGAGCAAGAACGAGCCCGAATCCACCGGCGAGCGTGGCGTGCTGATCTCCACGGCCAGCGTGGCTGCCTATGACGGCCAGATCGGCCAGGCCGCTTATGCAGCGTCCAAGGGCGGCGTGGGGGGCATGACCCTGCCGACTGCCCGTGACCTGGCACGCAACGGCATCCGCAACATGACCATTGCGCCCGGCATCTTCGGCACCCCCATGCTGTTTGGCATGCCGCAAGAGGTGCAGGACGCGCTGGCCGCTGGCGTCCCCTTCCCCAGCCGCCTGGGCACCCCCCAGGACTACGCCAAGCTGGTGCGCCACATCCTCGAAAACGACATGCTCAATGGCGAGGTGATCCGTCTGGACGGTGCCATTCGCCTGGCTCCACGCTGAGCTGGGGCAGAAGTCAAAGAGGCCTACCTGAGCGCTACTCTTTCGATAGCATCTCAGGCATGTTCCTCTAGCGCATGGCGCCGATGTGGCACCAAAACAGCCCCCCAGGAGCCTGCACAGGCCACGGGACTGCCGCGAGCCAAACCCTTTGCTGATCCCCCCACCGCCGCGCTCACAACGCGGCGGTTTTCTTTGGGCATCGGCTTGCCTCTGGCTCACGCCCTCTCAACCCAATACCGCGTGGCCTTGGGTAAGAAGCCCCTGCAGGTCGGCGGCGGGCACGGGGCGGCTGAAGTGGTAGCCCTGCCCCGTGTCGCAGCCCAGCCCCAAAAGCACATCGCGCTGCGCGACCGTCTCCACACCTTCGGCGATGGTCTCCAGACCCAGGCTTTGCGCCAGGCCGATGATGGCGCGCACGATGTGGGGCGCACTTGGGTCTTCGCCCAGATGGCGCACAAACGACTGGTCGATCTTGAGCTTGTGCACCTTGAGCCGCTGGATGTAGCTGAACGACGAATACCCGGTGCCAAAGTCGTCGATGGACAGCTGCACGCCCAGGTCATACAACTGCCGCACGATGGCAATCACCTGCTCCGGTGCATCCATGGCGATGCTTTCGGTCAGCTCCAGCTCCAGCATCTGCGGGGGCACGTTGCTGTCGGCAAGCGCCCGTCGGACCATGTCCACCAGACCCGGGTGGCGGAACTGCACCATCGACAGGTTCACCGCAACCACCAGCTCGGTATGGCCTGCATCACGCCACTGCCGGGCCTGGGCCAGCGCAGTGCGCAGCACCCATTCACCGATGCCCAGAATCTGGCCACTGCTCTCTGCCACCGGGATGAATTCGGCCGGGCTGACGGCGCCCAGCTCGGGGTGCGTCCAGCGTAGCAAGGCCTCCACCCCCACCAATCGCCGATCCTTCAGCCGGATTTGTGGCTGGTAGTGCAGTGTCAACTGGCCCAGCACCAAAGCACTGCGCAGGGCATTCTCGATCTGCAGCACCCTGAGCGACCGGGCTTGCATGTCCGCCGAGAAGAACCGGTAGGTGTCACGCCCGGACTCTTTGGCACGGAACATGGCCGCGTCGGCGCGCTGCGCCAGGGTCTCGAAGTCCCCCCCATCCTCGGGGTACATCGCAATACCGATGGAAGAAGTCACCACCAGCTCGTGGTGCTCCAGCTTGCAGATCCGGCGCACCTGCGCCTGCAGCTCATCGGCCACATGGGCTGCCTGTTGCGCATCGGTGAGCGGCAGCACGATCACGAACTCATCCCCGCCTTGCCGCGACACCGTGTCTTCATCGCGCACCACCGACTGCAACCGGTGCGCGATCTCGATCAGCAAGCCGTCCCCTACCTGGTGACCGAGCGAGTCGTTCACATTCTTGAAGTGATCCAGGTCCAGGTACAGCAGCGCGAGCTGATGGCCGCTGCGTTGCGTCAGTGCAAGGGCCTGGCTGAATCGGGACGCGAACATCGTGCGGTTGGGCAGGCCCGTCAGCGCATCGAAGTTGATCAGCTTGCGGATGCGCTCCTCATCACGCCGGCGCTCCGTCACGTCTTCCTGCACGGCCAGATAGTGGGTGATGCGGCCCTGCTCGTCGTGCAGTGGCGAGATGATGGCGGACTCGTTGTACTCGCCGCCGCCCTTGCGGCGGTTGACGAACTCGCCGCGCCACGGACGGCCGGATGTCAGATGCGCCCACAGGTCGGCATACACGCTGGCAGGCGTGGCCCCGGCGCTCAGCAGACGCGGGTTACGGCCAATCACCTCCTCGGAGCTGTAGCCTGTCGTGGCGGTGAACGCGGGGTTCACGTATTCAATGTTGCCGTCAGCGCCTGCAATGAAAATAGAGTTAGGCGCCTGCTCCACGGCATGCCGCAGCTTGCGCAGGGTCTCCAACATCTGAACCCGCTGCGTGATGTCGCGGGACAGCACGACAAAGTGATCATCCGTTTCATCGTCCATTCCCTTGCGCGCCACGGACAACTCAAACCAGTGCTGCCCATCGGGCAGGTCCAGTGCGTACTGGAAGTCGCGGGCCAGGCCCTGCTCTGCTGCGGCATTGATCGCAGCCTGCGCTACGGCGGCTGCCGCAGCGGGCAGGATGTCGTGGATCGACTGCCCCACGACCTCGCTGGCGGGCATCAGCAGCAATTCGGGCTGGCGCGTATGGATCTGCACATAGCGACCGTCGCGGGTCACCTCGAACATCAGGTCGGGCACGGCGTCCAGCACGGCCCGCATGGCCTTGTCGGACTGCTTGAGCACCCGGTACGGCGCCTCAATGGTGCCCACAAAAATGGCGCGGTACAGGTAGTAGTACCCCACCACTTTGTACATATGGCCCAGCAGATTGAAGGGGTCGGTCGCGACGACGTAAAACGTGAAAAAAAACTCGCTCAGGGCCATCACCCACACGGCGGCGAACAACCTGGCCACATCAAAGGCGGCACGCTCCCGCGCCCAGTGCAACAGCACGCCCAGCGACGCCGCGTACAAAGCCACCACGCCGTACTCGGAAGCGATCTTGAACCGTGTGAGCCCCTGGTCGTCGTAGGTCTGCGGGTACCAATGTGGAAACCAGAACACAACGGCGTGGATGACTGCAACAACGGCCAGTACCAGCGCCAGTACCAAAAACCTGCCAGGGCCGGGTGCTGCTGCATCGCCGGGCACGCGCCAATGCAACGCCACCGCACCCAGAAGCGTCAGCGCCCCCAGGTATCTCGCGGGTAACCAGAAATTGATGCCCTTGGCCACCGAGTTGGGCGTGATGTAGTCGGGCATGCCAGCGAATGACAGCATGTGCGAAAAATCCAGGATCGCCACGCCCAGAAAGCCGCAAGCCAGGATGAGCACATTGCGCTGCGGATTGAGGCTGTGCGCCTTCCACCCCACTGCAAATACCAAGGCAGACACAGCGATGGACAGCGTCTCCAGCACTTGGTGCAGCGTGAGGTAGTGCCCCACCCGCTGCGGACTGGCCACCGAAAAATAGGCCCAGGCTGCAATCACCCCACCGGTCAACGAGTAAAGCACCGGCGCCACGGCTTTGAAGCTGGCCAGGTGCTGTGGGTGAATCTGCAGCCGAAAAAGGTTCATAGGCGCGGGATGGGTCTGTGAGAGCCGCCTGGGCGGTATGGCTGTGCAGCCGACTATCGCTGATTCTTGCACAGGCCCTACCACTTGTAACAGGTTGAACCCCAGCAGCGGCCTGTCTCAAGATGTCTGCACAGCCATGCGAGCACATGACGTAGCCAAAGAGGCATAAAAAAAACCGCTGCAGCCTTGCGACTGCAGCGGTTGATATCTGGCGGAGTGGACGGGACTCGAACCCGCGACCCCCGGCGTGACAGGCCGGTATTCTAACCAACTGAACTACCACTCCTGGCAGGCAGCTTTTCGCTTGTATTTCTCAACACAAGCCAAGTGCTACAAACTTGGCGACCCTACGGGGATTCGAACCCCGGTACTCACCGTGAAAGGGTGATGTCCTAGGCCTCTAGACGATAGGGTCAAAACCTTGGAACTAACCGTTATCAAGCGATGTGGTGGAGGTAAACGGGATCGAACCGATGACCTCTTGCATGCCATGCAAGCGCTCTCCCAGCTGAGCTATACCCCCACTAAATGACTTCAAACACTTGGCATTTGTTGTCATCACCTGAGCCTTGAATTATAGACAGATTTTTAGCGGTTTCGCAAACGCGCTACAACTTTTTCACGTCCAACCAATTCCAGCACGGCATCGACCGATGGCGTGTGGGCGGTACCGACCGTCAGCACGCGCGCAGGCATGGCCAGTTGAGGCATCTTCAGGCCATGGGCACCCAGCACCTGCTTGAACGCCGCGCTGATGGAAGCCTTGTCCCATTCACACGCAGACAGCGCATCGGCCAGCGCGTCCAGAGCCGGTGCAATGGCGTCAGTGACATGCTGCGCGCGCTCGGCATCCACGGGCGACACATCACCATAAAAAACCTGCGCCCAGTTGGCGAGCGCGACGGTGGTGTCGCACCGGTCTTTGAAGAGTGCGCAGATGCGGGGCAGACGCCCATCGGCCAGCGCCTCGGCCGAAACACCACGCGCCTGCAATTGCGGAGCCACCAGCGCCGCCAAAGCATCGTCTGCCATGGCTTTCAAGTGCTGGGCATTCACCCAGCGCAGCTTGGCTTCATCGAACTGCGCCGCGCTGCGGCCCAGATGGTCGAGGTTGAACCACTGCAGGAACTGCTCACGGCTGAAGATTTCATCGTCGCCGTGACTCCAGCCCAGGCGCGCCAAGTAGTTCACCATGGCGTCGGGCAGATAACCTTCATCGCGGTACTGCGTGACAGGCTTGGCACCATTGCGCTTGCTCATCTTCTCGCCCTGCTCGTTCAGCACGGTAGGCAGGTGGGCATAGACCGGGGGTTCCTTGCCCAGGGCGCGGAAGATGTTGATCTGGCGTGGAGTGTTGTTCACGTGGTCGTCGCCACGGATCACGTGCGTGATCGCCATGTCGATATCGTCCACCACCACGCAGAAGTTGTAGGTGGGCGTGCCATCGGGCCGCGCGATGACCAGGTCATCCAGCTCATCGTTGCTGATCTCGATGCGGCCCTTGACCTTGTCGTCCCAGGCCACGACGCCACCCTGTGGGTTCTTGAAGCGCAGCACGGGCTGCACGCCTTCTGGAATGGCGGGCAGAGTTTTGCCAGCCTCGGGGCGCCATGTGCCGTCGTAGCGTGGCTTCTCCTTGGCAGCCATCTGCCGCTCGCGCAGCGCATCCAGCTCGGCCACGCTCATGTAGCAGGGATACACATGACCGGCAGCCTGCAACTCTGCCAGGACCGCCTTGTAACGATCCATCCGCTGCATCTGATAGAAAGGGCCTTCGTCGTGGTTCAGGCCCAACCAAGCCATGCCCTCGATGATGACGTCCACCGCCGCCTGGCTGGAGCGCTCCAGGTCGGTATCTTCAATGCGCAGAATGAAGTCCCCGCCCGTGGCGCGGGCAAACGCCCAGGGGTACAAGGCCGAGCGGATGTTGCCCAGGTGGATGAACCCTGTGGGTGAAGGAGCAAAGCGGGTGCGTACGCGGCCCGTGCTGGAAGCAGTGGTTTCAGTCATAAAAATCAATGCTGGCCCTCAACGGGGCCAGTTCTCAAGTGGGGTCAATCCATCGGGCGCAGTCAGTACTGAAACAGCATCGCCCGCTGTGCCAAAAGTCCAGCATCGCTTGCGATGGCCCTGAGGGCTGCGCAAGCCCTTGGCTACGCTTCTTGCGCGTTGGGCAAAGCAAGGCGCGAGGTGTCTTCCTCGCCTTCTTCCGCACCCACGCGCCCTTCATTCAGGCTGGCGATCCCTTCCGCCGTGATGTCGCCAGTCACATACACACCGTCAAAGCACGAGGCATCGAAGCCGACGATAGCGCTGTTGAGCGCACCCACGGCCTTCTTCATGCCATCCACATCCTGGTAGATGAGAGCGTCGCAGCCGATGGCCTGGCGAATTTCTTCGACCGTACGGCCATGGGCCACCAGTTCGCTGCTGGTGGGCATGTCGATGCCATAGACGTTGGGGTAGCGAACCGGAGGCGCCGCGCTGGCCAGGTACACCTTGCGGGCACCTGCGTCGCGGGCCATCTGCACGATCTCGCGGCTGGTCGTGCCACGCACGATGGAGTCATCCACCAGCAACACGTTGCGGCCTTTGAACTCGCTGCCAATCACATTGAGCTTCTGGCGCACCGACTTCTTGCGCACGCCCTGCCCCGGCATGATGAAGGTACGACCCACGTAACGGTTCTTGACGAAGCCTTCGCGGTACGGGACGCCGAGCAGATGCGCCAGTTGCGTAGCGCTGGGGCGGCTCGACTCGGGGATGGGAATGATCACATCGATCTCGTTGGGCGGCACCGTGGACACCACGCGCTTGGCCAAGGCTTCACCCAGGTTGAGACGCGCCTGATAGACCGAGATGCCGTCCAGCACAGAATCAGGCCGCGCGAGGTACACAAACTCAAAAATGCACGGATTGAGCTGCGGGTTCTCAGCGCACTGGCTGGCGTGAACCTGGCCATCGAGCGTGATGAAAATCGCTTCGCCCGGGTTGATATTGCGCTCGAACACGTGGGAGGTGCCTTCCAGCGCCACCGACTCGCTGCCCACCATCACGGTGCCGTCCTGGCTGCGGCCCATGGCCAGCGGGCGAATGCCGTGCGGGTCGCGGAAGGCCAACAGGCCGTGGCCTGCGATCAGCGCGATGACGGCATAGGAACCCTTGATGCGCTTGTGCACCGCACGCACGGCCGTGAAAACATCCTCGGGCTGCAGAGGCACGCCGCGCGTGGCCCGCTCGAGTTCGTGCGCAAACACGTTCAGCAGGACTTCCGAGTCACTTTCCGTATTCGTGTGGCGGTGGTCTGTCTGGAACAGCTCGGTGCGGAGTTCGCGGGCGTTCGTCAGATTACCGTTGTGCACCAGCACGATACCGAACGGAGCATTGACGTAGAAAGGCTGGGCCTCTTCTTCGCTGTAGGCGTTGCCGGCCGTGGGATAGCGCACCTGGCCCAAGCCCACATTGCCCGGCAGAGCACGCATGTTGCGCGTGCGAAAGACGTCGCGCACCATGCCCTTGGCCTTGTGCATGAAGAATTTGCGGCCCTGCTGGGTCACGATGCCAGCAGCATCTTGTCCGCGATGCTGCAGGAGCAGCAAAGCGTCATAGATCAGCTGATTGACGGGCGCAGGACTGACGACGCCGACGATTCCACACATAGTTGTATTCCATCCGTTTGCGGGAACAGCCCCGCGGTCATCCAACGGCAGCAGCTTCTGACCGCTGCCGCTTCGATCTCACGAAGGCAGATGCCTTCCAAATTCGTCCGGCAGCGCCGGTTTCAACCCCTTGAGCACCTCGGTCAAGACCGGTGCACCCTGCGACTCCTGCCACCACTGTGCTTCGTGCACGGGGGTGATACCCGCCACCACAGCCACCGCCAGCAACAAAACGACGCCGCGCAACACACCAAAAACAGCGCCCAAGGTGCGGTCTGCCGGGCGCAGCCCCACAGCTTCCACCAGCTTCTTGGCCACCCAGGCCAGAAAACCACAAGCAAAAACCGAAGCCACAAACACCACCACGAAGCCAGCGGCGTATCGCAACGACTCACCCGACCCGCCCATAGGCAACAAGGCCGCCGCATCGGCCGCAAACCATTGCGCCACAAAAAACGAGACCACCCAACCCAATACCGACAACACCTCAAACACCAAACCGCGCCACGCACCAATCAGCATGGAGGCCAGCAACACGGCCAGGAATACCCAATCCAGCGCGGCCATGGACAAATGGCAGTCAGACTAACGTTTACAGGGTGAGCACCGAAGCCGATAAGTCCAGCGCCTTGATGCGCGCCGCCGCCTTGTCTGCCTCTGCCCGATTGGTGAACGGGCCCACGCGCACACGGGTGCGCTTTCCGTCCTTCGTGTCCACCACCTGCGTGTAGGTCTTGAGACCCGCCCGCTCCACCTTGGTACGTGCCTCACGGGCCTTTTCGGCATCGGCAAAGGCGCCCACCTGAACAATGAAGCGAGCTTCCTCGGAACCAGCAGCGGCAGGCGCCTCGGTGCTGCGGCCTTCCAGCAGGGCACGGGCTCGCGCCGAATCATCTGCGCGTGCAGGCTTGGGCTCTGGGGCCGGAGAAGGTGCGGGCGCCGCAGGCGGCTTGGCCTCGTGTTTCACCTCGGGCTTGGCGGCCGCAGGTGCGGCTGCCGGTGCAGGAGTGGGTTTGGCGGGAGCCGGGCGGGCACTCGGCACCAGCTCTTCACCGTCCGCCAGACCATTGGCAGCGGCAGTGCGCGAAGGCGCAGGCCGCTGCGCCGCAGCCGTAGGGGCAGGTTCCGGTGTCGCGGGGGCAGCGGGCTTTACGGCGGGTGCATCAGCCACCGGCGCGGGCACCACCAGGGGCGCGACCTTGTTGCGATCCGGAATCTCGATGGGAATGTCCACGGGGATGGGCCGTGGCTGGGTATCAAACAGCAGAGGAAACCCAATGACCCCCACCAGCACCAGCACTGCGGCGCCAATCAAACGGTGCCGGGCGCGGCGGCGCATCACTTCGATGCTCTCAGCCTGGGGTGTGCGCGAGCGCTTGGACGGCTTTTCAGCCTGTTGCTGCTCACCCTGACCGGGCCACCGGAACTTGAAAAATGCCATGGACTAAGGACTCGTGAGGCGCTCAGGCGACCAGATGTTTGGCGTGCAAGCGGGGTGTTCCGTTGATCAACACTCCACCCACCGTATAGAACGAGCCAAAGACCACGATTCTATCAGCGGGGTCTGCGGCGGCCACCGCCGCCTGCAGGGCCTGCAGCGGGTCGGCATGCAAGCTGGAGGTGACGTCTCGGCGACCGCCCGCCACCATGTGCACAGCATTCCACTTCTGCTGCAACACGGCAGCCGACTCTGCGCGCGGCGTGGGCAGGTCGGTGAAATACCAGCGATCCACCAAAGGCCCGACCTTGGCCAGCATCGGCGCCAGGTCCTTGTCCGCCATCGCGCCAAACACCGCGTGAGTGGTAGGAAAAAAACCCATCGCATCCAGATTGGCCGTGAGCGCGGCCACGGAGTGCGGGTTATGCGCCACGTCCAGCACCAGGGTCGGTTGCCCCGGCACGATCTGGAAGCGCCCCGGCAACTCCACCATGGCCATGCCGTTGCGGACAGCCTGGGCAGTCACAGGCAGTCGCTCACGCAATGCCTCAAAAGCCGCCAGCACGCCCGAGGCGTTCACCAGCTGGTTGGCCCCACGCAGGGACGGATAAGCCAGCCCGGCGTAGCGCCGCCCACGACCAGCCCAGTTCCACTGCTGCTTGTCACCCGAGAAATTGAAATCGCGCCCAAAACTCCACAAATCGGCGCCGATCTCTCGCGCGTGGTCCACCACGCTCTGCGGCGCCATGGGGTCGCTCACGATGGCTGGGCGCCCCGTGCGCATGATGCCCGCCTTCTCGCGGCCAATGCTCTCGCGGTCCGGGCCCAGAAACTCTGTGTGATCGATGTCGATGCTGGTGATGATGGCGCAGTCGGTATCGATCACGTTCGTGGCATCCAGGCGTCCTCCGAGGCCGACTTCGAGAATCGCCACATCCAGCAACGCATGGCTCATCAAGCGCAAGATGGCCAGGGTGGTGAACTCAAAATACGTAAGCGAGACCTCATTGCCGTTCTGGATTCTGGCGGCCTCCACTGCCTCAAAATGCGGTACCAAATCGGCCGCCGAGACGATTTCTCCATGCACCCGGCAGCGCTCTTCAAAGTGCACCAGATGCGGTGAGGTGTACACGCCGGTGCGATAACCTGCCTGCAGCGCCACGGCTTCCAGCATGGCGCAGGTCGATCCTTTGCCGTTGGTGCCCGCCACCGTGATCACCGGGCACTCGAACCGCAGTGCCATGCGGCGGGCGACTTCCGCGACCCGGTCCAGGCCCATGTCGATATTGCGGGGGTGCAGCTGCTCGCAGTGGCGCAGCCAGCCTTCCAGGGTGTGGGGTTTGGTTTGCATACAGCCCGGGATTGTCGCCGAGCCCGCATTCACCCCGGCAATTTCGAGGATGATGCGCGGCATGAACACCGTCATCACCGTCTACGGTATCCCCAACTGCGATACCGTCAAAAAATCCCGCGCCTGGTTTGCCGAACAAGGGCTGGATATCCAGTTTCATGACTTCAAGAAGCAGGGTGTTCCTGCCGACCTGCTCCCTGGCTGGCTGAAGGCGGTCGGCTGGCAAAAGCTGGTCAATCGCCAGGGAACCACCTGGCGCAAGCTGGACGCAGCCACCCAGGCATCGGTGCAGGACGACGCGAGCGCCAGCGCATTGGTGCAGCAACAACCCAGTGTGATCAAGCGCCCCGTGGTGCAGTGGCAGGACGCTCAAGGCCTACATGTCACGGTCGGATTTGTGCCGGACCAGTGGCCCGCCGGGCCCAATCACGCATCCAAAGGCTGACTTCGGACGAGGAACGCGGGAAAATCGCACAAATCTTTACGCAGATTTACGGCGTCCGGGCCCCGAATTGACCTTGCGGGCCTAAACTTTTCTTCAGTCTGGTGCGTTATGTACTGACCCGAAAGGAGTTTCTCCATGAAAAAGATCGTGATTTTTTCTGCCCTGGCAGCCGTCGCCGTCGTGGCCAGCGCTCAGGAACAAGGTCGTGTGCTGTCTGCCACGCCCATCATTCAGCAGGTCGGTGTTCCGCAGCAGGTGTGTGGCAATGAGACCGTCTACAGCGGCAACCGCACGACGGGCGCTGGCGCAGTGATCGGCGCCATTGCCGGTGGCGCAGTGGGCAACACCATCGGCAAGGGCAGCGGCCGCGCCGCAGCCACCGCCATCGGGGTGTTGGGAGGCGCCGTGGTGGGTAACCAGATCGAGGGCAACGGCCAGCCGCAATACCAAAATGTGCAGCGCTGCACCACCGAGACCTACTACGAAAACCGCACCGTGGGCTACAACGTGGTGTACGAATACGCTGGGCGCCAATACACCACCCGCACCCAGAACGATCCAGGCCGCTGGATCCCCGTGAACGTGCAGCCCGCTGGCCAGACCTATTCCACACAGCCCGACCCGTATGCCGCCCAGGGCGTGTACAGCCAGCCGGGGGTGGTGACCTCAACCTACCCTGTACAGCCGGTGTACCAGGCGCCCCCCACCTATGTGACGCCCCCGGTGACGGTGATTGAGTATGGCTACGACAGCGGTCGCCCCTACTACCCGCACCACCGCAACCCCTACTGGCGTTAAGCGCAGGCAGCCAAGCTGCGCAGGCCAGTGCGCAAAGAGCCCTTCGGGGCTCTTTTTCTTGGTGCGTGCGATCAAGTGCGCGGATTTCGTGGCAGCGCTCCGCCCGGGGCGTCAGCACCCTGCCCTAAAATCGCGGGTTTCCTCCATTCCTACCCGCGCATCCATGACCACCGAAAAAATCGACGGCGTGTCCGTCACTACCCAGGCCAATGTGTACTTTGACGGCAAGTGCGTGAGCCACGGCATCACCTTCCCGGACGGCACGAAGAAATCGGTGGGCGTGGTGCTGCCCGCAACGCTCACGTTCAACACTGGCGCGCCTGAAATCATGGAATGCGTGGCAGGCTCGTGCGAATACAAGCTGGCTGGTACCGACGCATGGGTGAAATCGTCTGCAGGCGAAAAGTTCAGCGTGCCCGGCAACTCCAAGTTCGACATCCGCGTGACCGAGGCCTACCACTACATCTGCCATTTCGGCTGAGATGTTCGGGCTGAAATTTGATTGATTTTGGCCTCTGGCGCTAGTCCACAATGCGCTGGCAGCTATCATTTTTGAAGAAAACTCCATGGCAACCATCCTCCAGAACCTCCCCCTCGGCCAGAAGGTCGGCATCGCGTTTTCCGGCGGCCTGGACACCAGCGCCGCGCTGCGCTGGATGAAGAACAAGGGCGCCCTGCCCTACGCCTACACGGCCAACCTGGGCCAGCCCGACGAGCCCGACTACGACGCGATTCCGCGCAAGGCCATGGAATACGGCGCCGAGAAGGCCCGCCTGATCGACTGCCGCACGCAGCTCGCCCACGAAGGCATTGCCGCGCTGCAGGCCGGCGCTTTCCACGTGCGCACCGCCGGTGCCACCTACTTCAACACCACGCCCCTGGGCCGCGCCGTGACCGGCACCATGCTGGTGGCCGCGATGAAGGAAGACGACGTCAACATCTGGGGCGACGGCTCGACCTTCAAGGGCAACGACATCGAGCGCTTCTACCGCTACGGCCTGCTGACCAACCCGTCCCTCAAGATCTACAAGCCCTGGCTCGACCAGCTGTTCATCGACGAACTGGGCGGCCGCGCCGAAATGTCGGCCTTCATGACGAAGGAAGGCTTCGGCTACAAGATGAGCGCCGAAAAGGCCTACAGCACCGACAGCAACATGCTGGGCGCCACGCACGAGGCGAAAGACCTGGAGTTCCTCAACAGCGGCATCCGCATCGTGAACCCCATCATGGGCGTCGCCTTCTGGAAGGATGACGTGGTCGTCAAGGCCGAGGAAGTCTCGGTGCGCTTCGAAGAAGGCCAGCCCGTGGCCCTGAATGGCGTCGAGTTCAACGACCCGGTGGAGCTGTTCCTGGAGGCCAACCGCATCGGCGGCCGCCATGGTCTGGGCATGTGCGACCAGATTGAGAACCGCATCATCGAAGCCAAGAGCCGCGGCATCTACGAGGCCCCCGGCCTGGCGCTGCTGCACATTGCCTACGAGCGCCTGGTGAGTGGTATCCACAACGAAGACACCATCGAGCAGTACCGCATGAACGGCCTCAAGCTCGGCCGCCTGCTGTACCAGGGCCGCTGGTTCGACCCCCAGGCGATCATGCTGCGCGAAACCGCACAGCGCTGGGTGGCGCGCGCCGTGACCGGCACCGTGACGCTGGAGCTGCGCCGCGGCAACGACTATTCCATCCTCAACACCGAGTCGCCCAACCTGACCTACGCGCCCGAACGCCTGTCGATGGAAAAGGTGGAGGACGCGCCGTTCAGCCCGTTGGACCGCATCGGCCAGCTGACCATGCGCAACCTGGACATCGTGGACACGCGCGACAAGCTGGGCGTGTACTCGCGCGCTGGCCTGCTGTCGCTGGGAGGCAATGCCGCCCTGGCCCAGCTGGAAAACGACCGCAAGTAAGCCCTGAAGAAGCCCTCAGCTGCCAGAAGCCTCCCGCGTGCCGCTGGGAGCACCTTGGCTGCTCGTTTGGGATGTAAATGGGTGGTAGCGCTAGTGTAATACGCCTGAGTAGCTATCAATCAATGAGTAAAGCCAGCCCATGGCGTGGCTTTTTCATTGCAGCATCAGAGCCGGCGCTAAACATGCGCACCCGAGGCACAGGGGCCGCAAAGCATCTCGCGCGCTACACCACCACCGGTTCAGGCTCCAGCCGGATGCCAAAGCGCTCGTACACGCTGGTCTGGATGGCCTTGGCCAGGGTCATCACCTCGCCCCCCGTCACACTCTCGGCCCCCCGCCCCCGGTTGACCAGAACCAGGGCCTGCTTTTCGTACACCCCAGCCTTGCCGATGGATTTGCCCTTCCAGCCGCAGGCATCGATCAGCCAGCCCGCCGCCAGCTTGATGCTGCCGTCCGGCATCGGGTAATGCACGATCTTGGGCTCGCGGGCGATGATGTCGGCGCACTGGTCAGGCGACACAGTAGGGTTCTTGAAGAAGCTGCCGGCGTTGCCCACCACGGCAGGGTCGGGCAGCTTGGCGCGGCGAATATCGCAGATCCAGTCAAAAATCTGCTCGGCACTGGGGTGCTCCACCCCGGCCTCGGCGCGGCGGCGCTCCAGGTCCAGGTAGCCCAGCACCGGCTTCCAGGGTTTGGGCAGGCGAAAGCGCACGTGGGTGATCACCGCCCGGCCAGCCAGCCCCATGCCGCGCGGCAGCCCGCTGCCGTCCTGCGCCTCCGAAGGCGCGTGCTTGAAGACTGAATCGCGATAACCGAAGCCGCACTGCGCGGCATCCAGGCTGAACGACTGGCCCGAGGCCAGATCGATGGCGTCGAGCGACTCGAAACGGTCCTGCAACTCCACGCCGTAGGCACCAATGTTCTGGACGGGCGACGCCCCGACGGTGCCCGGGATCAGGGCCAGGTTCTCCAGGCCGGGATAGCCATGGGCCAACGTCCAGGCCACGGCATCGTGCCAGACCTCGCCAGCACCCGCCTCCACGATCCAGGCCTTGGGCGTTTCCTCGACCAGGCGCAGGCCCTTGATTTCCATCTTGAGCACGACGGGCTTCACATCGCCCGTCAGGATGATGTTGCTGCCCCCACCCAGCACAAACTTCGGTGCGGGTGCCAGTTCCGGGTCGGCCTGCACAGCCAGCAGGTCATCGACTGAACGCACACGCACCAAGGTCTGGGCGCGTGCGGCAATGCCGAAGGTGTTGCAGGGCTGTAAAGGGGCGTTTTTCTCGACTACCATTGGCCCGATTGTCGCACCCGCCCCTGCCGGCGGCCTGCGAGCCACCTTTGTTTCCCGAGATTGATTGAGACCCACCATGCCATCTTTTGACACCGTCTGCGAAGCCAACCTGGTTGAAGTGAAGAACGCCGTCGAGAACACCGCGAAAGAAATCGCCACCCGCTTCGACTTCAAGGGCACCGCCGCCAGCATCGAGATCAAGGACAAGGACATCACGCTGATCGGCGACGCCGATTTCCAGCTCACCCAGATCGAAGACGTGCTGCGCAACAAGCTCACCAAACGTAATGTGGACGTGCGTTTTCTGGACATGGGCGATGTGCAGAAAATGGGCGGCGACAAGGTCAAGCAGGTCATCAAGGTGCGCAACGGCATCGAGAGCGAGCTGGCCAAGAAGATCCAGAAGCTGCTCAAGGAAAGCAAGCTCAAGGTGCAAGGCGCCATCCAGGAAGACAAGGTTCGCGTGACCGGCGCCAAGCGCGACGACCTGCAGGCCGCCATGGCCCTGATCCGCAAGGACGTGACGGACGTGCCGCTGTCATTCGACAACTTCCGCGACTGATATGAAGCAACAACCCCCTGAGGCCTTGCGGGCCTTCCCCCCGCTCTCGCAGGGGCTGCGCCGTTATCAGCGCACCGTCGCCCTGTGCATCGGGTTGCTGCTGGCCCCCGCATGGGCGCATGCGCAGGCCGTGGCGCTGGCGGGTGTGCTGGGCAGCAAGGCACTGCTGGTGGTGAACGCCAGCCCGCCCAAGGCGTTGGGCGCGGGGGATGAGTTCCAGGGGGTGAAAGTCATCGCTGTCGCCAAGGACGAGGCCACTGTCGAGATCCAGGGCGCGCGGCGCACGCTGCGGCTGGGAGAGGCTCCCGTGAGCGTGGGCGGGCGCAGTGGCAGCGGCAAACGCATTCAGCTGGTGGCCGACGGCCGCGGGCATTTTGTGAACAGCGGCACCATCAACGGTCAGGTCATGCAGTACATGGTGGACACCGGGGCCTCCACCGTCGCCATCGGGCGGCCCGATGCAGAACGCATGGGCCTGAACTACCAAGGTGGCCAGCCGGTGCGCGTAAATACTGCCAATGGTGTCGCCCAGGGCTGGCGCATGAAGCTCGACTCCATCCGCATCGGGGACGTGGAGGTTTTTGGGGTGGAGGCCATCATCACCTCGCAGCCCATGCCTTACGTGCTGCTGGGCAACAGCTTCCTGAACGAGTTCCAGATGACCCGCACCAATGACCAGATGGTGCTGGAAAAGCGCCACTGAGGCCTGTACACCCGCATGTCTGCACACCCTGCCTCCACCCACGCGCACTCCGAAGGGGAGTATGAGGACTTGCTCAGCCTATGGTCCGACCTGGAGTCAGCCCTGTCGGTGCTGCTGAGCCGACCGCTGCAGGTGCAGGACTTTCCGGGCAAGGTGCGGCAGTTCGATGCCTGGCTGCAGGACCTGGTGGCGCACGACATCGACGCGGCGCTGTACCTGATGTTCCAGCATGCATCCACATCCACCGTGGGCTACAGCGCATCGCACGCGCTGGTGTGCGGCACGCTGTGCCACATCATGGCGCTGGAGCTCAAGCTGCCGCAGCGTGAGCGCGACAGCCTGGTGCGAGCGGCACTCACCATGAACATCGGCATGACGACCCTGCAGGACGAACTGGCCGTGCAGCGCGAGCGCCCCACGGCGGAGCAGCAGGAGGCCATCAAGAGCCACCCCGAAGACAGCATGCTGCTGCTGGAACGCCTGTTCATCAACGATCCGCTCTGGCTGGACGTGGTGGGGCAACACCATGCCAGCATTGCCGAACGCGTGCCTTTGGCCAACCAGGAGCCGATAGACCGGCTCACCCGCATCCTCGGCACCATTGACCGGTATGCCGCCATGATCAGCCCGCGCAAATCCCGCGCCAGGCGCAGTGCCACCGATTCGGTGCGTGCCATCGTGGGACAAGAAGTGGACCAGCGCGACGAGGTCAGCTACACGCTGGTGCGCTCCATCGGCCTATGCCCCCCGGGCACCTTCGTCAAGCTGGACAACGGCGAAACCGCCATCGTGCTGCGCCGCAGCGACAAGGCCAACCACCCGCTGGTGGCCAGTCTGCTGGACAACACCGGCAACCACCGCAGCCAGCCCAGCCTGTACCAGACCGCGAGCGGCAAGCCCCGCATCCAGTCTGCCCTGGCTCGGTCCGCAGTGAGCCTGGAACTCAACCACCGCACCATGGTGCGGCTGGGACTGTATGCCGCGCAGCACAGCGCGGGGCTGCGCGGGCTAGTGACGGCGCCCGGCGCGCTCTGACGCAGGGCACGCGCCCAAACCGGGCGCGTGGCTACATCAGTGTTTGGCCTTGGGCTTTGCTTTCGGCTTTGCCTTGGCGCTCTCTTCACCCTCGGCAGGTTTCGCCTTCTTGCTGCCCAGGCGAGATTCCGTGCCCGCAATCAGGCGCTGGATGTTTTCGCGGTGCCGCCAGGCCAGCAGCAACGCCATGACCACGATGGAGGCGGCAATCGTGCCCTCGGCATACCAGACCACGCCATCCACCATCAGGTAGTACACCGGGGCAAAGGCAGCGGCCACCAGCGAGGCCAGCGACGAGTAGCGGAAGAAGAACGCAATGATGAGCCAGGTGGCCGCCGTGGCCAGGCCCAGCCAGCCGCTGATGCCCACCAACACGCCCAGCGCCGTCGCCACGCCCTTGCCGCCCTGAAACCGGAAGAACACCGGCCACAGGTGCCCCAGGAAAGCAGCTAGCCCCACCAGCGCCACGGTGCCGTCCTCCAGCCCATAGGGGTGGCCAAACCACATCACCAGGGCCACCGGCAGCCAGCCCTT
>Ga0066256_1002109_pt1 | contig 23287 bp, 18 predicted proteins | sample ThiBio_1000_biof_FD_87107 | JGI IMG/M metagenome (GOLD analysis project Ga0066256, IMG submission 87107) | Wastewater bioreactor microbial communities from Cape Town, South Africa - Thiocy_expt_1000_biof (version 2) | ecosystem: Engineered > Bioreactor > Thiocyanate-remediating >... | reverse complement strand
GCATGAGCCGCCGCGCCTTTCACCGGGCCAGCGAAACGGAGCGGCGGCAGGGCCTGATCGCCGCGACGCTCGACTGCATCGCCGAATTCGGTGTGCAGGGTGCGACGGTGCGCCAGATCGCCACCCGCGCCGGTGTCACGGGCGGGTTGATCCGGCATTATTTCGCCAGCAAGGACCAGATGGTCCAGGCCGCCTATCGTGAAACCATGATGGGCATGACCAAAGCGGCGATCGATGCGGCGGATTCGGCAAGGGGCGACGCCAGGACGCGGCTGCGGACCTTCATCGTCGCCAATCTGACGCCGCCGGTCACCGATCCGCGCACGCTGTCGCTGTGGGCCGGTTTCATCGGCCATGTCAGGCTCGATCCGGTGTTCGGGGCGATTCATAAGGAAAACTATCTGGTTTTCCGCCAGGCGCTCGAAACGTTGCTCGCCGATTTCCTCAAGGAGATGGGGCGGGTGCCGAGTGCGGCGGAATGCCGGGCGCAATCGATCGCCATCAACGGCCTGATCGACGGGCTCTGGATCGAGGGCTCGCTGGCTGCCGACATGTTCGACGAGACCGAGCTGGCGCAGGTGGCGCTGCGTTCGGTGGAAGCCATGCTCGGCCTGCCCACGGGCGGCCTCGAGGACACCAACAAAGGATAGACGTCATGCGTTACGCATCGATCACCAACCGGCTCGAACATCTGGGGTCCGGCAAATGGGCCGTGCATCTGGAGGCCCGGCGCATGGCCACGGCGGGTGCCGACATTATCGAACTGACCATCGGCGAACCGGATATCGCGCCCGATCCGGCGCTGCTCGACGAATGCAGCCGCGCCATGCATGCCGGCCGCACGCGCTATTCCAACGGCCGCGGCGAACCGGGCGTCGTTGCCGCGCTGGTGCAGAAATACGGCAAGCGGCGTGCCGGCGTCACCGAACGCAACATCCTTTGCTTCCCCGGCACGCAGACGGCGCTGTTTGCCGTCATGCTCGGTCTTGTCGAGGCCGGCGACGGCGTGCTGGTCGGCGATCCGCTTTATGCCACCTATGAAGGCGTCATCGCCTCGACGGGGGCGCACATGATCCCCGTGCCGCTCCGGCCGGAGAAGAATTTCCACATGCAGCCGGAAGACCTGGAAAAGGCGATCACGCCGAATGCCCGGGTGCTGCTGCTCAACACGCCGCACAATCCGACCGGTGCCGTCCTGAGCCGCGAAGAAATTGCCGCATTGGGTGAAATCTGCCGCCGCCACGATCTCTGGCTCGTCTGCGACGAGGTCTATGAAGAGCTGGTGCTGGACAAGGCCTTGGCCTCACCCTTCGATAGTCGGTCGCTTGCCGAGCGCACCATCGTCGTTGCGTCGATCTCCAGGTCGCATGCGGCTCCCGGCTTCCGCGGCGGCTGGGCGGCCGGCCCGGAGGAATTCTGCGCCCGGCTGCTGCCGGTGTCGGAAACCATGCTGTTCGGCGTGCAGCCCTTCATCGCCGACATGACGGCGATGGCGATCTCGCAGCCGTTCGAAACCGCCTCGATCATGCGCGAAAACTACCGCCGCCGCGCCAATGTGGTGAAGACGGTGCTGTCGGGCTCGAACGTGCTGCGGCCGGTGATGCCGGAAGGCGGCATGTTCATCGTCATCGATGTCGCGGCCACCGGCCTCAGCGGCGATGCTTTCGCCTGGGAGCTTCTCAAGACGGAAAAAGTCGCCGTCATGCCCGGCAGTTCGTTCGGCGAGCAGGCGGAAGGGTTCGTGCGCGTGTCGCTGACGGTGGCCGACGAAAAACTGGCAACCGCCATGGAGCGCATGGCGAAACTCGCGGGCGAGCTTGCCGCCAACCGCAATCCGCAGCAGCGCAGCCTCTCGGCCTGATCCGTTTCAGCGTTTCGGCCCGTCCGGCGAAAACCGGGCGAGCCAATCCGCCCCGACCTTCCAGCGACGCAGGACGTCGAGCGGGTTTTCATGGTCGAGCCGGCAACAGATGCGATAGATCTCCAGCGTTTCGGCGCTCATCTCGCCACGCTGGTAAAATTCCATGGCGGCGGCATAGCGGGCGCGGCCGGACCAGGCTTGCCCGACGGGCGTCCTGACTTGCGCCCAGAGGTCCTCGTCGCCGGCTTCCCCTGGCCCTGCCATCAGAACAGGCCCGGCGGATTGGCGCTGCGGCGGGCAAGCGTCACGAAGGGCCGCGGCACGATGCGGGCACGTTTCATCAGTTTTTGATATTGCAGTTCGCGCAGGGCGTAGATTTCCACCCAGAGGCCGTCCTGGATGCGGTCGCCATAGGGACGTTCGAGACTGGCGATGGCGATGTTGCGCTTGGCGAGCGGAGACCAGATGGCGGCGGTGACGATGCCCACCTCGCGGCGCTTGTTGTGATAGATCAGGGAATGCTCCGGCGGCACGTTGCCCTCGATCTCCAGGCCGACGAGGATGTGCCTGAGCGTCTTCCCGGCGCGTGCCGCCAGGATGGCGCGGCGGCCGTTGAAATTCGGCTTTTCCAGGTCGATCATCCAGTCGAGGCCGATTTCGTCCGGCAGGCGCAGGCGATTGCCGCGCAAGGCCGTTTCCGCGGTGATGAAATCGGCATTGGCGACGATGAAGCCGGCTTCGATGCGGGCGCGGTTGAGCGCGGTGTAGCCGATGGCGCGGATGCCGAGCAGTCTTCCCGCCGCAAAAAGCCGGTCCCAGAGCGACAAGGCAAGGGCGCGGGGAACGAAGAGTTCGTAGCCGAGATCGCCGGTAAAGCCGGTGCGGGAGATGGTGACGGTGCCGCCCTCATGGGCAAAACCGCCGATCTGGAAGGGTTTCAGCGCCTCGACGCCGGCAAAGCCCGCCTCCTTCAGGATGGCGCAGGATGTCGGTCCCTGCAGCGCCAGCCCGGCGACATCGCCGGTCTCCTCGCGGATATCAACTGCAAAACCTTCGGCGCTGTCGAGAAGCCAGGGCAGATGGCGCTCCTGGCAGCAGAGGCGGAATTCGCTCTCGCCGAGGCGGAACAGCGTGCCGTCGTCGAGCACATGGCCGTGGTCGTCGCACCAGGCGGTGTAGTGCACGCGGTTGATACCGAGTTTTGCGACATTGCGCACCGTCAGCCGGTCGAGGAAGGCGACGGCGCCGGGGCCGGTGATGCGGTATTTCGTCATCGGCGAGATATCGAAGACGGCGGCGGTGGAGCGGATGGCGAAATATTCCAGCTCCTCGTCGTCGAGCGCATGCGGCGCCTTGTGGCCGGCCCAGCCGTACCAGTCGTTGGTCTTGTCGAGCGCGGCAAGCCGCGCGTGGAACGGCGATTCGAGCAGCAGCGTATGGAAATGCGGCTGCGCGGCCTTGCGGGTGGCGAGATCGAGGGTCATCGGCGGCTCCTTGCCTTCGACGCGGCGATGATGTGGCGGGCGGCATTCATGCCCGGCACGCCGGAGAGGCCGCCGCCCGGATGCGAGCCGGCGCTGCAGAGGTAGAGATCCTGCACCGGCGTTTCGTAGCCGGATAAGGCGAAGGTCGGCCGGTTGATCAGTAGCTGGTCGGCCTGAAGCTCTCCATGGTGCCAGTGTCCGCCCGGCAAACGGTAACGCGCCTCGATGTCCGGCGGCACCAGAAGTTCGGCGGCGACGATCGAGTTGCGGATATCTGGCGCGTAACGCTCGATGGTCGAAAGGATCGTTTCGAGGAAACGCGGCTTGCCGCTCTCCCAGCCTTCCTTCAGATCGTAGGGGGCATATTGCACCAGTGCCGAGAGCACGCAGGCGCCCGGTGGGGCCAGACTGGGATCGCCCATGCTCGGCAGGGTGATTTCCATCATCGGATCGGCGGAGAATGCGCCATATTTCGCCGGGTTGAAGGCATTTTCCACATGGTTGACGGAAGGCGCGATCACCAGCCTGCCGCGCTGATCCTTCAGCGACACGCCGGTAAAGACCGGCACGCGATCGAGCGCCAGATGCAGCTTGGCGACATTGCCCTTGCTGCGGATATGCCGGAGGCTGCGGGAAAGGCCCGTATCGATCTCCCCCGCCGGCAGGAATGTCTGCAACGTCGTCACCGGATGGATGGCCGACACCATTTCCGTGGCACGCAGTTCTTCACCATTCTTCAGAACGACGCCGATCGCACTGCCCTTTTCCGTCAGGATTTGCGCGACGGGTGACGAGAGGCGGAGACGGGCGCCGGCTGCAATGGCGGCCGTTTCGAGTGCCCGCGCCAGCGTGCCCATGCCGCCTTTCGGCAGGTATTGTCCGCCGGCCTGACCCAGAACCTCGCCGGTCAGGCGATAGAAGAGGCCGAGCAAAGATGTCGGCGAACGCGGTCCGAGATGGATGCCGAGCGTCGCATCGAAGGCGATCAGGCCTTTCAGGCGATCATCGGTGAGATATTCGTCGGCGATATCGGCGACGTTCATCAGCAGCATGCGGGCGAAATCCCGGGCCTCCTGCCGGCCGTGGCGCAGCAGGCCGAGGCCGGTGAGGCCAAGCTGAAAGGCGTCGCCCAAGCCGATGTCTCCCGGCCGCGGCGGCTTGCGTGTCAGGAAGGATTTGAGCACGCCCGCCTGCAGCATCAGCTTTTTGCGCATCGCGGCGAAGGCTGCGGCTTCCGTTTCGCTCACCCCTTCCAGCGTCTCGCCATAACCGCCGTGCAGCACGGCGGGGCCGCGTTCGGCATCGAGCGCCCGTGTCGGCACCCCTCCGCCTTCGAACAATGTCCGGCCGAGCTTGAGGCCGGAGATCACCTGGGGGCGCGCCCGACGGCGGTGTCCGCCGCTTCCAGCACCAGCACCTTGCGGCCGCTCTTTGCCAGGAAGCCGGCGGCGACAAGGCCGTTGTGCCCAGCGCCGATGATGATGGTGTCAAAGGACGTCATGGGCGGCACTCATATGCGAACGGGATCTGTCGAGGTCGCGGAGAATTTCGGCGGCGGCGTTGCGGCCTGGCGCCCCCATGACACCGCCGCCCGGATGGGTGGAGGAGCCGCAGATATAAAGCCCCTGGATCGGGCTGCGATATTGCGCGTAACCCGGCACCGGCCGGTTGAACAAAAGTTGGTCGAAGGTCAGTTCGCCCTGGAAGATATTGCCTTCGGTAAGGCCGACCTCCTGCTCGATCTCGCGCGGCGTGCGCACCTCCATATGGACGATGCGGTCGCGGAAACCCGGCGAATAATCGGCAATCTGCTTGATGACGGTTTCGGCGAAGGCATCGCGGTCGGCATCCGTCCAGTCGCGACCTTCCACCTTGGGCGGGCAATATTGCACGAAACAGCTCATGAAGTGCTTGCCGACGGGTGCCATGGTCGGGTCGAGCGTCGTCGGGATCATCATGTCGAGGAAGGGGTCGGCAGACCAGCGGCCGGCCTTCCAGTCGTCGTAGGCGCGTTCCATGCGCTCTATGGAATCGGTGAAATGCATGTCGCCGCGCATGCATTGCGACCCTTCCGGCAAGGCGGGAAACTCCGGCAGGCTGTCGAGCGCGATGTTCACCTTGCCGGAAGAGCCGCGCATCTTGAAATGTTTGACCCGGTGCAGGAAGGGTTCCGGCAGCTCCTTCGGCTCGACCAGTTTTAGGAAGGGGCGCTTGACGTCGGCATTGGAGACCACCATGCGGGCGCGCACCTCGTCGCCATTGGCGAGCGCGACGCCGACGGCGCGGCCGCCCTCGACGATGACCTTGTCGACCTCCGCCCCGGTGCGGATCACCCCGCCCGCCGCCTGGAAGGACGAGGCGAGCGCTTTCGTCACCGCCCCCATGCCGCCGCGGGCATACCCCCAGGCGCCGACCGAGCCGTCGACCTCGCCCATGTAATGGTGCAGCAGCACGTAGGCCGTGCCCGGCGACATCGGCCCCAGCGCCGTTCCGATGATGCCGGACAGCGCCAGATAGGCCTTGATGACATCTGTCTCGAAATATTCGTCGAGGAAGTCGGCAATCGACATGGTCCAGAAACGCAGCGTCGCCGCCATCTCGGCCGGGCTGAATTCACCGAATTTCTTAGCCAGATAAAGAAGCTCGCCGATATCGCGCGGCTTGAACGAGAAGGGATCGGGCGCGGTGCGCATCAGCAGCGGCTGGATGAAGCGGCACTGGCGGGTAACGTCGGGGGCATGGCTTTCGTAGCTTTCCGCGTCGCGGGCCGAATAGCGGGCGAATTCCCGCCGGTGGGCGTCGTGATCGCGGTAAGAGGCAAGATAGTCGCCGTCGCGGGTGAAGACGGCGCCGCCTTCGTAGGAAATGATCTGCAGCCCGTGTTTCGGCAGTTCCAGATCGCGCATGATCTCCGGGCGGAAAAGGCTGCAGACATAAGAACAGTTGGAATAGAGGAAACCCGGCGTCAGTTCCCGGCTGGTGGCTGCGCCGCCGACCCAGGGATTCTTTTCGACGACCACGGTTTCCAGTCCCGCCCGCTGCAGGTAGCCGGCCGTCACCAGCCCGTTATGGCCTCCGCCGATGATGATGGCATCGTAGATCTTCATCCGTCACCCCAACGCTTCATCGTTAAAAATTTGCATGGAAAGCAGATGCTTGTCCAGAGATATTGAATGAGTATTCAGCAAGTCCCTTGCAATCGGCTGATTCTGCGATAGGATTTTCGCCGGATGAGCGAGAGGATGATGCGGCAAGGCTGGAAGAGGCGCGCATGGCAGGGGCCGAAAATCACGAGCCGGAATATGACGAAACCCATATCCGCTTTCTCGAGCTGGTCTGGGGCGAGGGCTATCTCTCTCCCGGTGGGCCTGAGGAGGTCAGGCGCGTGCTCGAAGGCATCGAGCTCGCCGGAAAAACGGTTCTCGACTTCGGTTGCGGCTCCGGCGGCATCAGCCTGTTTCTGGCCCGCCACTTTCAGCCGGCATCGGTGACCGGCTACGATGTCGAGATGCCGGTTATCCGCAAGGCGCGGGCGGAGGCTGCGGCAGCGGGGCTCGACGATCGTGTACGGTTCGTCCAGTCGCCGCCGGGTCCGCTGCCTTTTGCCGATTCCACATTCGACCTCGTCTTTTCCAAGGATGCCATCGTTCACGTTCCCGACAAGGAATGGCTGTTTCGCGAGTTCTTCCGGGTGATGAAGCCCGGCGGCATCTTTGCCGCTTCGGACTGGCTGATTTCCCACGACGGCACGCCTTCGCCCGACATGGCCGACTATCTCGATGCCGAAGGCCTGAGTTTCGGCATGGCGCCGCCCCGGCGTTACCGGAGCGCGATGGAGACAGCCGGTTTCGTCGATGTCACCACCGTCAGCCGCAACGGCTGGTACAGGATAGAGGCGGCGCAGGAGTTGTACCGGCTGCAGCACGCGCTTTACGACAGGGCGGTCGAAATGGTCGGAAAAGCCTTTGTCGACAAGAACATCCGCACCTGGGCGGCGATGCAGAAGGTTCTTGACAGCGGGGAGCATTGTCCCACTCATCTGCGGGCTCGAAAACCAGGGGCGGAGCAATGACGGTCGTTCTCCGCCGGAATGATAAGGAAGTGGCGGTTCGCATGAGCGCATCCCAGCAGGCGGCGGAATTGGACAAGAAGGGCCGCAAGGCTTCGAAGGAAACACGGCAGCAGCAGCTCATCGAAGCGACGATCGATTCTCTTGCCAAACGCGGTTATGCCGAAACGACGCTGGCCGATGTCGCCGATGGCGCCGGCCTGTCGCGCGGCATCGTCAACTTCCATTTCGAGAGCAAGGAAAAGCTGCTCGTCGCGACGCTGCAATATATGGCGGAGGAATATTCGCAGCACTGGCATCAGGCGCTGGAGCGTGCCGGCGAGAGTGCGGCCGCCCGCCTCTGGTCGCTGGTCGCCGCCGATTTCGACCGCAAGATCTGCACCAAGCGCAAGCTCGCAGCCTGGTGCGCCTTCTGGGGCGAGGCGAAATCGCGGCCGACCTACCAGGTGCTGTGCGGCGCCAACGACAAGCACTACCAGGAGATTTTTGTCGGCCTCTGCCGCGAGCTGAAGGAGGAAGGCCGCTACGGCTTCGATCCCGACGCCATGGCCCTTTGCCTCTGCGCCATGCTGGAAGGCCTGTGGCTGCGGCTGATGATGGGCGAGGGGCTGACCCGCGAAAAGGCGCTGGCCGCTTCGATCGATTTTATCGTTTCCGTCTTTCCTGCGCATTTCAACCACTCCGGACCGAGGGAGAATGGATCCGGAGACCGATAAGAAGAGGAGAATGGCATGGCATTGCACGCAAAGGCGGTTCGACAGGCAGGTGCCTGTCTGGCGCTCGCCCTTTCACTCTCCGTCTCGACTGTGGCGCTCGCCGCCGACAGCCTGACGGTCTTCGACTGGGCAGGATATGAAGACCCTGCCTTCCATCCGAAATATACCGAAAAATACGGCAGCGAACCGGATTTCAGCTTCTTCGGCGATGAGGAAGAGGCCTTCCAGAAGCTACGCTCGGGTTTCAAGACCGATCTCGCCCATCCCTGTTCGCAAAGCGTGGTGAAATGGCGCGACGCCGGGCTGCTCGAACCGCTCGACACAGCAAAGCTGGCAAACTGGGACTCGATCCTGCCCGGCATCAAGGGCATGAAGGACCTGATGACCACGGCGGACGGCAAGGCGTGGTTCCTGCCCTTCGAATGGGGCAACACGGTCACCACCTATCGTGCCGACAAGATCAAGCCGGAGGAAATCCAGTCGCTGAAGGCCTTTGCCGATCCGAAATTCAAGGATCGCGTTTCGATCGGCAACAATGTCGACGATGCCTATGCGCTGGCGAGCCTCGCCATCGGCGTCAAGGACTGGACGACGTTGACCGACGAACAATTCAGGCAGGCGTCGGATTTCTTGCGCGCGGTGCACAAGAACGTTCGTCTCTACTGGACCGACAACACCGAAATCAGCCAGGCGATGGCCAGCGGCGAGGTCGATCTCGCCTGGGCCTGGAACGAAACCGCGACGACCCTGAAGAAGGACGGCGTGCCGGCCGAGATGAAGAAGGATACGGACGAAGGGATTTCCACCTGGGTTTGCGGTTACGTGCGGGTCAAGGGCGCGGAAGGCAGCGTCGACAAGGCTTATGATTTCCTCAATGCCGTCACCGATCCCGGCATCGCCGCTTATCTCGTCGATTCCTGGGGTTACGGCTCGGGCAATGCCAAGGGTATGGCGACGGTCGATCCGGCGGTGCTGCAGCGCACGGGATATGCCGACGTCGAAAAATTCACCGCCAACACGCTGTTCCAATCGCCGGTGCCGTCGGAGCTGAAGCAGAAGATGATCGCCGAATTCGAGAAGATCAAATCCGGCTACTGATCATTCCGCAAGCAGCACAAGGGCGTCCGGGTCGTAAGCCAGCCGGACGTCCGCACCGATCGGCAGGTCGTCGGCGCCGTAATTGTTGGTCTCGATGATTGACAGCGGCGCGGAAAGCCCGTCGACGGCGATCGACAGATGGGTTGTCTCGCCGAAATAGTGGCGGTTGCTCACCGTGCCCTGGATTTCCTTCGGCGCGGTTTCGCCCTCCCACAACAGGCGCAGGCGCTCTGGCCGCATGCCGAGCGTTACCTTGCCCTCGGTGGCGGTGAAACCCGGCGGTTTTTCGAGCACGACGTCACCGAAGATGTCCGTCCGCGCCGCGACCTTGCCGTTGGCATCGCCGGTCACCGTCGCGCTCAGGAAATTCATGCCGCCGAGGAAATCGGCCACCTGGCGGTTGACCGGGCGCTGGTAGATCTCCTTCGGCGTCGCCACCTGCGCCAGCTTGCCGGCAAACATCACCGCGATGCGGTCGGACATGGCTAGCGCCTCGTACTGGTCGTGGGTGACGAGGATGAAGGTGATGCCGACGGCCTGTTGCAGGCTGCGCAGCTCGACCTGCATCTGTTCGCGCAGCTTCTTGTCGAGGGCCGACAGCGGTTCGTCGAGCAGCAGCACTTTTGGGCGCATGACGAGCGCCCGGGCGAGCGCGACGCGCTGGCGCTGGCCGCCGGAGAGTTCGTGCGCCTTGCGGCTGCCGAGCGTCGAAAGCCGCACCTGTTCCAGGGCTTCGCCGATGCGGCGTTTTTCCTCCGTCTTGTCGAGGCGCAGCCGTTTCAGGCCGTAGCCGACATTTTCCTCGACGTTGAGATGCGGAAAGATCGCGTAGTTCTGGAAGACCATGTTGGTGGGGCGGCGGTTCGGCGGCGTGCCGGTGACGTCCTGCCCGTCGATGCGGATCGATCCGTCGGTCGGCTCGACGAAGCCGGCGATCATCCGCAGAAGCGTGGTCTTGCCGCAGCCGGAGGGGCCGAGCAGCGAGAAGAATTCGCCGCCGCCGATCTCCAGCGACAGGCTGCTGACCGCGGGATAGGGGCCGTAATATTTCGAAATGCCGTGGATGGAGATCATCGAACGGTCAGCCATGGGGGACCTCCTGCAGGATTTTCCGGCTCTCGGCGCGGCGGCGGAAGATTTCGGCAAGCGTGAGAAGAAACACGGAGGCGAGCAACATCAGCGATCCGAGCGCCAGAACCGAGGGCAGCTTGGCGGCAAACCGCAGCTGGCCCCAGATATAGACCGGCAGCGTCTGCTGCGTGCCGGTGAGGAAGAAGGCAAGGATGAATTCGTCGAGCGAGATGGTGAAGGCGACGAGCAGGCTGGAGAGGATGGCGGGCGCCACCACCGGCAAGGTTACCCGGCGAAAGGTACCGAAGGCGGTTTCTCCGAGATCCTGCGAGGCTTCCTCCAGGCTGCGGTCAAACCCCTCGAAACCCGAAACCAGCACGGCCATGGAGTAGGGAATGCAGAACACCGTCTGGCCGAGGATGACGGTGAGCAGCGACAGTTCCGCCCCCATCGCCAGCACGATCATCAAAAGCGAGATGGCGACGATGATTTCCGGCAGGAAGAGCGGCGCCATGATCAGGCCCGAAGTCAGGCGCTTGCCGCGGAAATCGTAGCGGGTGATGGCGCGGGCGGCACAGATACCGAACAGCGTCGCCAGAATGGACACCGAGACGCCGACGATCAGGCTGTTGCGCGCCGCATCCAGCATCACCGTGTTGCCGGCCAGCGTGACGTACCATTTCCAGGTAAAGCCGGCGAGCGGGAAGGTAGTGGAGGCGGCGTTGTTGAAGGAGAAGATCGGGATCAGCAGGATCGGCGCATAGAGAAACAGCAGGTAGGCGGCAACGAAGACCGGCAGGAGGCGCAAGCGTCCGCTCATCGTATCCCCCTGACGACCAGTCGCAGCCCGAGCACGATAGCACCGGCCAGCAGCGTGACGATCACCATGGTGGTGACGGAGAGCGCGGCGCCCAGCGGCCAGTTGGCGGCCTTGCCGAAATTTGCCTGGATGGCGCTGGCGATCATCACCCCTTCCTTGCCGCCGACGAGCTGCGGCGTGACGTAGTCGCCGACCGTCGGGATCATGACGATCAGGAAGGCGGATATGACGCCGGGCATGGAGAGCGGCAGCACGATGCGGAAGAAACGCCGGATCGGCCCGTCGCCGAGGTCGGCGGCGGCCTCGATCAGCGAACGGTCGATCTTTTCCAGCGAGATGAAGATCGGCAGGATGGCGAAGGCCGCCCAGCTGTGCACCAGCGTGATGATGACGGCATTGGCGTTGTAGAGCAGCGAGGTGAGCGGCTGCTCGATGATGCCGAGCTTCATCAGCCCGGTGTTCATCACCCCCTGGTAGCCGAGGATGACCTTCCACGACATTACCCGCAGGAGGTAGCTGGTCCAGCAGGGAATGGTGATGACGAACAGCCAGAAATTCTTGTTCAACCCGCCATGGAAGGAGATGAACCAGGCAATCGGATAGGACAGGACGACGGTGATGACGGAAACGGTGAGCGAGATGTAGAGCGAGCGGGCCAGAAGGTCCTGGTAGATCGGCTCGCCGAGCGCTTGGCGGTAGTTTTCCAGCGTGAATGTCCGGTCGATCGTCAGGTAGTCCTGCGTCCAGAAGCTGTAGAGAAAAACGATCAGCACCGGCAGGAAAAGCAGCGCCAGCGCATACAGGAATGTCGGAGAGATGAGGGCGAGACCACGGGCCTCTTCGGATCGGCGCCATTGCCGGGCCGTCGCGGGCGGAAGGGAAGGCTCCGCCACTGCCGTCATCGGCGCGGCTCCGCGGGTCTGGCCGCCGGACAGAGGGCGAAGGATGCGAAAAGACACATGACAGTTCCCCTGAGATCCATCGCTCTTTGCGGCGATTGGTTTCTTCAGGACGGAGAATGAGCGCGATCCGCCTTGAAATCAAGTGTTATTTCTGCCATCCTGATTGAACGGATATTCAGAATAATTCCGTTTTCATTTGTTTTTCATGTTGTTGTGAAGAACAATCTTCCAAGGAGAATTCCCATGTTGGCCGAGGACCGTTCCCTCAATCCGCTCGCTCCCGCAGGCAAGGTGCCGGATGCCGAGACGATGGCGAAGATCCCCAGCGCCCTGGTGCAGCCCTGGCCTTCGGCCGGTTCGATCGGCGCCGACAGGCGCGGTCTGCTGGCCTCCGGCGAGGGCATCTATGTGACGGACGGTCACGGTCGCAAGCTGATCGACGGCCCTGCCGGCATGTGGTGCGTCAATGTCGGCCACCGCAATGCCGAGCTTGCAAAGGTGATGCAGGAGCAGGCGCTGGAGCTCTCCTACAATTCGCCGTGGTACACCACCAGTTCCCCGGCCGACGCGTTGGCGGATGCGCTGGCTGACCGGGCGCCGGGTGATCTCAATCATGTGTTCTTCACCACGGGCGGCTCGTCCGCCGTCGAGACGGCGCTGCGCATCATGCAGTTTGCCAACAATGTCCGCGGCCGGCCGGAGAAGAAGCTGATCGTGTCGCGACAGGGCGGCTATCACGGCTCCACCTATCTGTCCGCCTCGCTGAACGGCCGCCCCCGCGACCAGGACTGGATGGACAGCGCCACACATCTGGTTCGTAAATTGTCGTCGCCCGATCCGTTCCGCCGGCCGGAGGGCATGAGCGTCGAGGCCTTCGAGGATAGTCTGGTGGCGGAGTTCGCCGCCTTGATCGAGAAGGAAGGAGCCGAGCGTATCGGCGCCTTCGTTGCCGAGCCGATCCAGGCGTCGGGCGGCGTGATCGTGCCGCCGCCGGGTTACCTGAAGCGCATGCGCGCCCTTTGCGCCGAAAACGACATCCTGTTCATCGCCGACGAGGTGGTGACGGCGTTCGGCCGGCTCGGCTCCGTCTTTGCCTCCAGGGATGTCTTCGGCATCGAGCCCGACATGATCACCTTCGCCAAGGGTGTGACCTCGGGTTATTTCCCGCTCGGCGGCGTCATGGTTTCGGCACGGCTGTTCGAGGAATTGCGGCGCTCCAACCATCCCGATGCGATGTTTGCGCACGGGCTGACCTATTCCAGCCATCCGGTCGGCTGCGCTGTGGCGCTAAAAAACCTGGAACTGCTGGAAGGCGGCATCCTCGCGCATGTCAACGCCCTGTCGGGGCATTTCCAGGCAAGCCTGAAAAGCCTCGAAGACCTGGCCCTCGTCGGCGAGGTGCGCGGCCTCGGGCTGATGGCCTGCATCGAATGTGTTGCCGACCGGGTCAGCAACAATCCGCTGACGCTCGACCTTGAAGTCGGCAAGCGCATCGACGCCCATTGCCAGGACCTCGGCCTGCTGGTGCGTCCGCTGATCAACATGTGCGTGATGTCGCCGCCGCTGACCATCACGATCGAGCAGGTCGACACCATGGTCGATATCCTGCGCCGCGGCATTTCCCGGACGATGGACGACCTGGTGCGCGAAGGCCTCTGGAAGGGCTGATCAGACCAGGATGCGGCCCTGTTGCGGCGCCCGGCGCAGCAGGGCGACCGTCGCATCGAGGGCGCGCCGCAGGATCAGCCGGTCGGCCGGCGGCCCGAGCGAGATACGCACCGCCTCATAGGGGGGGGCCGAAAGCGCGAAGGCGGCGGCCGGAACGACGGACAGGCCGGAGCGTTCCGCCTGGTAGGCGAAATCCATGGCCTTCCAGCCTTCGGAAAGGTGAAGCCAGAGATGGTGGCCTTCTTCGTGAAATCGGTAGGCCTGTCCCTGCAGCGCCTCGGCGGCGATCGCCTGCCGCGCGACGTTTTCGCCCCGGATCGTCGTGGTGATGCTTTCGAGTGTTCCGGTGTCGATCCAGTGGCTGACGACGGCGGCCATCAGCGGCGACGTCATCAGGTTGCTGGCGCGCAGCACGCCGGCGAGCCGGGCAGCGGCGGTCGCCTCTGGGGCAACGACGAAGGCGAGGCGAAGCGCGGGGCTGACGCATTTCGACACGGTGGCGATATGATAGGTCAATTCCGGCGTGAACGTCGCGACCGGCGGCGGCGCGAGCTGCGGCAGCATGCCGTAGGGGTCGTCCTCGATAACACGCACCTGGAAGCGCCGGGCGATGGCAGCGATCTCCTGTCGCCGCGACAGGGGCAATGTGGCCGTCGTCGGATTGTCGATGGTTGGAACCAGATACAGCGCTGCCGGCGGCGACGCCGAACACAGGTCGGCAAAGGCATCCGGCAGGATGCCGTCTTCATCCATGGCGAGCGGGTAGAGCCGCAGGCCGCATCGTTGCGCCACGGATTGCAGGCCGGGATAGGTCAGCGCCGGGGCGGCGATGACGGCGCCACGCTCCATCAGGCCGAGGCACAGGGCAAACAGGGCATTCTGGGAGCCGGCCGTGGTGACGATCCGCTCCGGATCGAGCGACCCCAGCCGGACGCCAAGCCAGCGCGCTGCGGAAGACCGGTCATTGGCGCTGCCGCCGCTCTCCTGGTAGGCCAGAAGGGCGCTGCCGCTTCGGGCGGGCGAAAGAACATGCGCCATCGCTTCCGGCAGGCGGCGGGCAAAAGCGGCTGCCTCCGGTTGCGGCGGGATGTTCATGCTGAGATCGACGGGCCGGGCGCCGTGGTCCGGTGCGGTTTCGGCTGATTCCGCCTGCGGAGCAATGAAGGTGCCGCGGCCGACGGTGGCGATGATCAACCCGCGCCGGCGTGCCTCGTTGAAGGCCTTGGTCACCGTTGTCAGATCGACGTCGAGCGCCTGCGCCACGGCGCGTTGCGGCGGCAGCTTGGCGCCGACGGGCAGCAGGCCCGAACGGACATCGTCGGCCAAAGCTTCGACGATACCGAGATATTTCAACCTGATGCCGTCGACGAGGCGTGGCTGCCACCCGGGATTGCCTTGTTTTCCTGCCGATCTTTCCATGCAAATTAAACCATACAATAAAGACAAATTGCCGCATATGCTTGTTTGTCGTCAATTTTTGCGATAAATAGCCATACAAAGAGCGCAAGTCAATGGAAATTGTATGGATTTTTCGTAGGTTTGCCATACAATTTTTCCGCAGGAGACGATCATGAGCGTTGAGATCGATTATACCGCCGACGGTTACCACCCGACCGACAATCCGTTGAAGACGGGCATTGCCGGCCGATGCCCGCGCTGCCAGACGGGCCATCTTTTCAAGGGCTATCTGACGCTGGCGCCGCGCTGCGAGATTTGCGGTCTCGATTATGGTTTTGCCGATCCGGCCGATGGCCCGGCGTTCTTCGCCATGTCGATCGTCGCCGTGCCGGCGCTGGCCTTTGCGGTCTGGTTCCAGATGCGTTTCGAAACGCCGCTCTGGCTGCACCTGATCACCACGGTGCCGTTGACGCTCGGTGCGTCGCTGGCACTGCTGCGGCCACTCAAGGGATGGCTCGTCTGTTCGCAGTTCTTCTTCAAGGCCGAAGAAGGCCGGCTGGTACGAGCGGGGGAGAAAGCGGAGGGCTGAGGGCTATGCCGTCCCCCGCATCGTCGCATTGAGCGCGGCGAGATCGGCATCAGCCGGCGGATTTTCCAGGGTCATCACAGGCAGGAGCCGGCGCAGGTGGTCATGGTGCGTCCGCACGCCGTATTCCAGATCCGACAGGTAAAAGCCTGAAAAGGCTTTCGACAACATCGATTCATTCGACCAGATGGTCAGTTGCACGTCTTCGGCCTGCGTGTCGCGGTCGATGCGCATGGCGAGGTAGCGGGCAAGCCGCTGTTGCCGGCTCTCGTTCGGATACCGGTAGACGCCGCCACGTAGCAGCGTCTTGCCGACCGCGAGCGGGAATTCCTGATAGAACTGCACCGATTCCGGCGTGACCGCGATCACCGCGTTCGGGAAGAGACCGAAATAGATCCAGGCAGTTTTCAGTCCGTCAGGCAGATGGTCCGGTTGCGGCGCGATGCGCACATAGTTGCGCACGCTCCAGCGCCGGCCGGCATGCGGATTGTAGGTGGCGAAGGACCGGCAGAGGCCGTTGACGAAAGGTTCGTCGAAATAGGTCGATCCGTAGAGGTCCTGCAGGGCCGGATGCGCCATGGCGACATGGTAGCCCTCATTGTCGACGTCGCGCACCGATTTCCAGTTGACCGGCGATTCCTGCGACCACAGGCCGTTGGTGGGAACGACGGTCTCCGTGCGAAAGTGGGAAAGCTCGTCCGCGAAGGGCTGCATCACCTCGGCCACCGAAGGCTGCGGCCCGGGGCGGAAGCGGATGAAGACGAAACCGAGCCAGATTTCGCATTCGAGCGCCGCAAGTCCGAAATCCACCTTGTCGAGCGGCGGGAAGGAGTTCGGGCGCGCCGCGCCGCGCAGGGTGCCGTCGAGATTGTAGACCCAGCCGTGGAAGGGACAGACCAGCGCATTGCGGCAGCGGCCCTTCGGCTCCGTCACCAGCCGCGACCCGCGGTGGCGGCAGATATTGTGGAAGGCGCGCACCGCTCCCTGCTGGTCGCGCAGCACCAGCGCCCGTTCCCCGAGAATATCGATGCTGATGTAGCTGCCGGGCTCAGGGATGTCGCTGACATGGCAGGCGATCTGCCAATGGTCGAGAAACACGTGCTGCCGTTCGAGCGCCAGCAGGGCCTCGCTATGATAACACCAACCCGGCAGGCCGCGTCGATCCCAGTCGTTCGGAATGCTGATATCACGGGCGGCGGTGTTCATCGCAAGCTCCATTTGCTGAACGTTCATTCAATACAATCACAAAATACGATGAAATGGAATAGCTTGCGGCGGCTCTGGTTCTGCAGAGGGTCTCAGGCACCATGCCGGGTCGGTGGTTGCGGCGAGACCGTCTCCGTTGAAACGGCGACCGATTGCTGCCGTTGTGGAACCGAAGTTCGCGTCGCGCATTCTTCCCGGCAGGAAACACACATCGGAGAAATACAGATGAAAGGCATTCTCTTGTGGCTGGTCGGCATTCCCATCCCGATCATCATCCTCTTGTATTTCTTCAATTATCTCTGAGGCTTGTCCTTAGGGACGATAAGGCGGGCGGCGCTCTTTGCGCCAATTTCCGGGTTTGCCGGCGGTCACCCGGGGAACGATCGGAAAATCCGCCTCCTGCCTGCACGAAAGGAGTTTCACATGCTGTATTATGCTCTTGTATTCCTGGTCGTGGCGCTGGTCGCCGGCCTCCTCGGCTTCGGTGGCATCGCCGGTATTTCGGCGTCGATCGCCCAGGTCCTGTTCTTCCTGTTCCTCGCCCTCTTCCTGGCGTCGCTGGTCATCAGGCTGGTGCGCGGGGCGTAAATTCGGCCGGCCGACTTTCCTCTGAGAAAAGAAAATATTACACTCAGGAAAGTAGCCGCAGCCATTGCTGCGGCATCCGGTCGGGGTGGTCATGGCGAAGAACAACAGGTCCGGACCGCCGGCCGGCCAAGGGCTGGCTGGTGCAAAAGCGGCTCTCACCCAGGACCCGCACGCACTTCGCGACGCCAGGGAAAACAATCTCGAAATCGCCATCGGCCACGAGGTCCGTGCCTTCCGCAAGAAGCTCGGCATCACCGGCGCAGACCTCGCCTCGGCCACCGGCATTTCTCTCGGCATGCTCTCCAAGATCGAGAACGGCAACACCTCGCTGTCGCTGACGACGCTGCAGTCGCTGGCGCGAGCGCTCGGCGTGCCGCTGACGGCGTTCCTCCGGCGTTTCGAGGAGGCGCGTGATGCCGTCTTCGTCAAGGCGGGCGAAGGCGTGGAAATCGAGCGCGGGGGCACGGGGGCCGGCCACAAGTACAATCTGCCCGGCAATATTGGCAACGGCGCCGGCGGCGTCGGGGTCGAGCCTTACCTGATCACCCTGACCGCCGCTTCCGACGTCTTTCCCGCTTTCCAGCACGACGGCATCGAACTCATCTACATGCTGGACGGCGAGGTGAAATATCGCCACGGCGACCGGCTTTATCACATGCTGCCGGGCGACAGCCTGTTTTTCGACGCCGATGCCCGGCACGGGCCGGAAGTGCTGGTCCGCCTGCCGATCCGTTTTCTCTCGATCATCTCCTACCCCGATCGCAAGACCGGCTTTTCGGACAATTGACGGCGGCAATGGAACTATTGGCGCCGCCAGGCGTTGTCTGCGGGTTGGGGCTTGGAATGCCCTGCTGCAGGCAGCACCCAAACCATCGGGGACCGGAGAGGACCGTCAGGTTTGACTGACTGCATTCCGGCAGCTTGAACGGCAGGTCTTGACTTTTGCCATAAGTGTCGAAATCGGTCCGGTTGCTCCTGTCGCGTTGCGAACGCGGTCGGCGCGGCCCGGGAGGAATTTCCGTCAAGACTCCGCGGGGGCAGCGTACGTGCAGTTCACCTCGCCTAATGGTCCGGCACGATTGTCGTGTTTTGCGCAAGTCCGGCTTTCAGCGCTGTGGTGCAATATTGTGCTCGGGCGATGAAGCAGGTTAAGGCGAAGCCGAACTCAACGCTGTTTCGATCCAGAATCAGGACGCCATGTCATTTCAATCCTCGCCCGCTGCTTCCTCTCGCGATACCGAAGCCAAGCAGATCGACCACAACGATTCCATCCGCTCGACATATTTCACCAAGGAAGAGTTGGCCGCCTGCGGCGAGGCCTTGGCGCGCGAGGGCGCCGGCACGCTGCCGGCCTTCGCCCCCTTTGATTTTTTTGCCCGGCACAAGGAAAACGAACGCGAGATCCTGCGCGTCTACCGCACCACGGCAGCCGACGTCGCAGCCGGCGCCACCATCACGCCTGCGGCGGAATGGCTGCTCGACCACCACTACATCGTCGAGGAAGCGATCCAGGAAGTCCGCCGCGATTTCCCGCGCCGTTTCTATCGCCAGCTGCCGACCATGCAGGTCGCCGGCACCGAGATCCCTCGCGTCCTGGCGCTCGCCTGGCTTTACGTCGCCCACACCCACAGCACCGTATCGCATGAAAGCCTGACGGCGCTGGCCGATGGCTTCCAGGCGGTCAAGACGCTGGAAATCGGCGAGCTCTGGGCGCTGCCGTCGATGGTGCGCTACGTTCTGGTGGAAAACCTCCGTCGCATTTCCATCCGCGTCGAGCGCTCGCGCCGCATGCGCGGCCGGGCGAACGACGTCGCCGACGAACTCATCCGCCTCAACGATCCGGACAAGAATGCCGAACTGCTGAAGGGCATCGAGGATCTGGCCGACGATACCACGTTCGCGACACAGTTCCTCTATCGCCTGCGCGACGGTTCGCAATCCTCCGGCGCTGCGATTTCCTGGCTCGAGGAGCGGCTGGAGCGGGCCGGCAGCGACGCCGAGACGGCGATGATGGCCGAAAACAACCGGTTGTCCTCCGGCAACGTGACGATGGGCAACATCATCCGCAGCCTGCGCGAGATCGACGACACCGAATGGGCCGTCTGGGTCGAGGAGGTCAGCCATGTCGACCGGCTTTTGTTCGCCAAGACCGATTACGGCCAACTCGATCCCGGTTCGCGCAACAAGTATCGCAAGCAGATCGAGCGCCTGGCGCGCTATTCCGACCGCGCCGAACTGGAGATCGCCCATATCGCCGTCGATCTGACGGAGCAGGCGCGCCTGTCCGGCGAGCCGCAGCCGCATGAGCCGAATGTCGGCGGCTTCCTCGTCGGCATGCACCGCAAGAAGCTGGAAAAGGTCATCGGCTATCGACCGACCTTTGTCCAGCGCGCCGTCCGGGTCGTCCGCAAGCTGGATTGGCTGGCGGTTGCCGCACCGGTGGTGCTGTTGACCATCCTGGCGCTGGTGATGGTCGGCTGCTTCATGGCGAGCGCCGGCATGGGCTGGGGCGAAATCGTCGTGCTGCTGGCGATGTTCTCGCTGCCGGCCTCGGAAGGCGCGACCGGCCTGTTCAATACGCTGGTGACGTTTTTCGTCACGCCGTCGCGGCTCGTCGGTTACGAATTCAAGGAAGGCATTCCCGAGGATGCGCGCACGCTGGTCGTGGTGCCTTGCCTCATCTCCAACCGCGACAGTGTCGACGAACTGGTGCGCAATATCGAGGTGCATTACCTCGCCAATCCGCGCGGCGAAATCTATTTCGCGCTGGTCAGCGACTGGCCGGACAGCCAGAAGGAGGAGACCGAAGCCGACATCGCCGTCTTCGACTACGCCCGCAAGGAAATCGCCGCACTCAGCGACAAATATGCCTATGACGGCAAGCGACGTTTCTACCTGCTGCACCGCCGCCGCCTCTACAATCCCGGTGAAGGCGCCTGGATGGGGTGGGAGCGCAAGCGCGGCAAGCTGCACGAACTGAACCTGCTGCTGCGCGGCGATGCCGACACGACCTTCCTGCCCGGCGCCAACACCGTGCCGGCGAATGTGCAATACGTCATGACCCTCGATTCAGATACGCGCCTGATGCGCGATGCGGTGACCAAGCTGGTCGGCAAGCTCTATCATCCGATCAACCGGCCGGTCATCGATCCGGAGACCAGCCGCGTCGTCGGCGGTTACGGCCTGCTGCAGCCGCGCGTCACCCCGTCGCTGACGACGGGCGAGGACGCTTCCGTCTTCCAGCGCGTCTTCTCGATCAACCGCGGCGTCGATCCTTACGTCTTCACCGTTTCCGACGTCTATCAGGACCTGACGGGCGAAGGCACCTTCACCGGCAAGGGCCTCTATCACGTCGATGCTTTCGAAGCGGCGCTGAAGGGGCGGATCGAGGAGAACTCCGTCCTCAGCCACGATCTGCTCGAAGGGTCGATGGCGCGCTGTGCGCTGGTCACCGACGTCGAGCTGGTCGAGGATTTCCCGACGCGCTACGAGGTGGAAGTGTCGCGCCAGCATCGCTGGGCCCGCGGCGACTGGCAGCTGCTGCCCTATATCTTCAATCCGCTGCGCGGCGTCACGGCGCTCGGCCGCTGGAAGATGGTCGACAACCTGCGCCGTTCGCTCACCCCGATCGCCTGGTTCTTCGCCTCCGTGCTCGGCTGGTATTTCATGGATCCGCTCGGCGCGCTGATCTGGCAGATCCTGTTGATCTTCAGCCTGTTCGTAGCGCCGACGCTGTCGCTGATCTCCGGCATCGTGCCGCGCAGCAGCGACGTGGTGCCGAGCGCGCATCTCTATACCGTCTGGTCGGATATCCGTGCCGCCAATGCCCAGGTGGCGCTGCGCATCGTCTTCATCGCCGATTCCGCCTGCCTGATGGTCGATGCCATCGCCCGTTCGCTCTATCGCCTGTTCGTCAGCCACAAGCTGATGCTGGAATGGCGCACGGCCGCCAGCGTGCAGTCGAATGCGCAGGGCAGCATCCTCGCCTATTACCGCAACATGTGGCACGCGCCGGCGATTGCGCTTCTGGCGCTGATCTTCGCCGCCCTGCCGGGTGACAACGCCTTCCTCGTCGGCATTCCGTTTGCGCTGATGTGGATCCTGTCGCCGGTGGTTGCCTGGTATGTCAGCCAGTCGGCGGAAACCGAAGACCGGCTGGAGGTTCCCGCGGAGGTTTCCGAAGAGCTGCGCAAGGTCGCCCGCCGCACCTGGCGGTATTTCGAGACTTTTGTGACCGCCGAGCAGAACCACCTGCCGCCGGACAATTTCCAGGAGCGGCCGACCCCGGTCGTTGCCGCCCGCACCTCGCCCACCAATATCGGCGTCTATCTTCTGTCGGTCATTTCCGGCCGCCAGTTCGGCTGGATGTCGTTCGAGCAGACCATCGAGCGCCTGGAGCAGACCATCGCCACCGTCGAGCGCATGGAAAAATACCGCGGCCACCTGCTCAACTGGTACCACACCGATACGCTGGCGACGCTCGGCCCGCGCTACGTCTCCGCCGTCGACAGCGGCAACCTCGCCGGCCACCTGATCGCCGTCTCCTCGGCCTGCCGCAGCTGGGCGGAAGCGCCTTCGGCGCATCTGCAGGGCAATCTCGACGGTGTCGGCGATGTCGCCGGCATCCTGGGTGAAGTGCTGCGCGACCTTCCCGACGACCGCAAGACCGTGCGGCCGCTGCGCCGTCGGCTGGAAGAACGCATCAGCGGTTTCCAGAACGCGCTGGCCGCCGTCAAGCGCGAGCACGAATTCGCCTCGATCCGCATCATAAACCTGTCGGTGCTCGCCCGCGACATCCAGAAGCTCGCCGCCAATCTCGACCACGAGGTGCGTTCGCTGCAAAGCAACGAGGTGACCGTCTGGGCCGCCTCGCTGGTGCAGGTCTGCGAGGCGCATGTCTCCGACAGCGTTTTCGATCTCTCCAACATCGAGCCGCTGCGCAACCGTCTCGCCAGCCTGCGCGACCGTGCCCGCGACATCGCCTTCTCGATGGATTTCGGTTTCCTCTTTCGCCAGGAGCGCCGTTTGCTGTCGATCGGCTACCGTGTCGAAAGCGGCGAACTGGACGAGGCCTGTTACGATCGCCTGGCCTCGGAAGCGCGCCTGACCAGCCTGTTTGCTATCGCCAAGGGCGATCTGCCGACCGAGCATTGGTACAAGCTCGGTCGCCAGGTGGTGCAGGTCGGCCTGCGCGGTGCGCTGATCTCCTGGTCGGGCTCGATGTTCGAATACCTGATGCCGCCGCTCGTCATGCAGGAGCGCCATGGCGGCATCCTCAACCAGACCAATAATTTGGTGGTCAAGGAGCAGATGAACCACGGTCGCCGCCTCGGCACGCCCTGGGGCATCTCGGAAGCGGCCTTCAACGCCCGCGACCACCAGTTGACCTATCAATACACCAATTTCGGCGTACCGACGCTCGGCCTGAAACGCGGCCTCGGCCAGAACGCCGTGATCGCCCCCTACGCCTCGATCCTCGCCAGCCAGTACGAGCCGGAAGCCGCACTCGAGAACCTCGAGCGTCTGCGCAAGCTCGGCGCCATGGGTATCTACGGCTATCACGATGCCGTCGACTTCACGCCGACGCGCGTGCCGGAAGGCCAGAAATGCGCGGTGGTCTACAATTATTATGCTCACGATCGCGGCATGTCGATTGCCGCGGTCGCCAACGGCGCCTTCAACGGCTGGCTGCGCGAACTCTTCCATTCCGATCCGGTGGTGGAAGCGGCCGAACTGCTGCGGCAGGGAAAAGCGCCGCGCGCCATCCAGGTGATGGGCGCCAAGCACGAACCCTCGACGCCCGGCGATGAAAAGGGCGAG
>Ga0066256_1002104_pt1 | contig 23339 bp, 18 predicted proteins | sample ThiBio_1000_biof_FD_87107 | JGI IMG/M metagenome (GOLD analysis project Ga0066256, IMG submission 87107) | Wastewater bioreactor microbial communities from Cape Town, South Africa - Thiocy_expt_1000_biof (version 2) | ecosystem: Engineered > Bioreactor > Thiocyanate-remediating >... | reverse complement strand
GCTTCGCCCCCACCGTGCCCAAGGGCCACGGCATCCGGCTGCCGCGCGCCAACCAGCACTGGCCGATCCTGTGGCCGCAGCCGGCGCTTTCCACGCTTGCCGCCCAGACGGGCGAAAGCACCATGCTTCTGCCCGTTCGAACCCCGCGCGCGGAAGACGCCGTCGTCCGTTTCGAGGAGGCCGTGACGGCAGCGCCGGTGCCGTCCACGACCTTGCGGGAAGGCTACGACAGCCGCGTCGTGACGGAAGACGTCGCAAGCGGCATGCAGACGATCGCGCTCGTCTCCGACCATGGCCGCGTCCGCTACGACGACCGCGCAATCACCGTCTCGTCCTTCAACCGTGATACGATGAGCATTCGCGGCGACGATCCTCTTACCGCCACGCTCGTAACGGAATATCGTTGGGCGGTCCTGAGCGGCGAGGCCGATATCGACAACCTGGCCGTCACCGAACTGACGGCCGACGAGACCCATTTCAGCCTCAGTTGGCGCATCGAGGCGCGCGAGCGGGGCAAGCTCGTGCACACGGCCTCGGCGACACGGCGCATCAGGCGCGACTTCGCCTGAAGGAGATCGGAGGTCATGCTCGCATATACGCTAAAGCGCATCGGCCTCGGCCTCCTGATCCTGACCTTCGTCATGGTGGCGATGTACGCCGCCGTGTTCCTCGTGCCGGGAGATCCGGCAACCGTCGCGCTCGGACCGCGCGCCACGCCGGAACTGAAGCGCATGCTGACCGAGCGCATGGGGCTCGACCAGCCGGTCTGGTGGCAGATCGTGGAGTTCTTCCGCAACGCGCTGACCGGCAATCTCGGCTATGACGTATGGTCGAACCGGCCGGTCTCCACGCTGGTGATGGAAGCGCTGCCGAACACGCTGATCCTCGGCCTCACCGCGCTTGCGGCGGCGCTCCTGATCGGCGTGCCGCTCGGCTGCCTTTCCGTCGTCAAGCGCGGCACGATCGCCGACGCCGTCATCGGCGTGCTGTCGGTCAGCGTCATCGCAGTCCCCTCCTTCGTCGTCGCCATCTACTCGCTGCTCGTCTTCGCGGTCGCCCTGCGCTGGCTGCCGGCCATCGGCGCCGGCGAGGCCGGCGATTTCGCAAGCCAGGCCAGGGCGCTCATCCTGCCCGCCTTCGCCATCGCCTTCGGCTGGATCGGCTATATCGCGCGCATGGTGCGCGCCTCGATGATGGAGGTCATGGGCGAGCCGCATATCCGCACCGCCCGCTCCTTCGGCCTGCCGGAATGGAAGATCGTCTCGAAATACGCGCTGCGCATCGCCATCATCCCGACCATCTCGCTGGTCGCGGTCGGCCTCGGCAGCATCCTGTCCAGCGCGGTCTTCGTCGAGGCGGTGTTCGCCCGGCCGGGCATCGGCAAGCTGATCACCGACGCGGTCAACACCCGCAACTATCCCGTGGTGATGGGCACCGTGCTGATCATGACCGCCATCTACGTCTCGATCACCATCGCCGCCGATCTTTTGATCGCCAAGCTAGACCCGAGGGGTCGCGATGTCTTCCGCGGCTGAGGCTTCAGGAACTTATCCGGATCGACAACGGTTTCCGCTCCTCGGCGCCCTCCTGGCCGACCCCTTCACCTGCATCGCCCTCGTCCTCGTCGTCGGCTTCCTGGTGACCGCCCTTCTCGCGCCCTGGCTCGCCCCGTATTCGCCGACCAAGATCGATGTCCTGCACAAGTTGCAGGCTCCCTCGGCGGCGCACTGGTTCGGCACCGATCACCTCGGCCGCGATCTGCTGTCGCGCATCGTCTACGGCGCGCGCACGGCGCTGATGATCGCCATCGTCTCGGTGGCGATCGCGGGAATGATCGGCCTGTTGCTGGGCATCGTCGCCGGCTACGGGCCGCGCTGGCTCGACGGGCTGCTGGTGCTCGTCTTCGACAGCCTCAACTCGCTGCCGATGATCATGTTCGCGCTGGCGATCATCACGGTGCTGGGCGCCGGGACCGGGACGCTGATCGTCGTCATCGCGGCGACCTCGTTCCCGAGCTACGCCCGGCTGATCCGCGCGCAGACGCTCGCCCGCAGGACCAGCGACTATCTCCTGGCCGGGCGCCTGATGGCCGCGAGCGCCGCCCGCATCGTTTTCATCCCCCTTCTGCCGAACGTGGTCGGCCCGCTCATCATCCTGCTGTCGATGGACATCCCGGTCGTCATCATGGTGGAGGCGGGCCTGAGCTTCCTCGGCCTCGGCGTGCGCCCGCCGACCCCGTCCTGGGGGTCCATCCTCTACGACGGCTACACCTCGATCCGGGCGGCCCCCTACATGGTCGTCTTCGGCGGCCTGCCGCTGGTGCTGGCAACCCTCGGCTTCACCTTCCTCGGCGAGGGCCTGCGCGACTATCTCGACCCGCGCCTGCAAGCGGGAGAGCCGTCATGACGGGCTCGCTCGCCGCGCACGACCTCAGCGTCCGCTACATGACGCGGCACGGCAGCGTCGAGGCGCTGCGCCATGTCGACCTGGAAGCGCACCCGGGCGAGGTGATCGGCATCGTCGGCGAAAGCGGCTGCGGCAAGTCCACCCTGGTCACCGCCATGGCCAGCCTCCTGCCCGACAACGCGCGCCTGCAAGGCTCCATCGTCTACGGCGGCGTCGACCTGGCGACGCTGGACGCCCACCGGCGGCGGCAGCTGCGCGGCAACGAGATCGCGCTGGTCGGCCAAGACCCGATGACGGCGTTCAACCCGGTGCTCACCATCGGCGACCAGCTGATCGACTTCCAGCACCACCGCAGAGACCTGAGCCCGGCCGGCAACGCCGCCCCGATCGCCGTCATGCTGGAACGGGTCGGCATCGCCGACGCCGGGCGGCGCATGGCAAGCTATCCGCACGAACTGTCGGGCGGGATGCGCCAGCGCATCGCCATCGCGGCCGCCCTGCTTACCGATCCGGGCCTGCTGATCGCCGACGAGCCGACCACGGCGCTCGATGTCACGATGGAGGCGCAGATCATCCACCTGCTGCGCGAGCTTCGTCAGACCTACAACGGCATCATCATCGTCGTCTCCCACCATCTCGGCGTCATCGCCGAACTGTGCGACCGGGTCTATGTGATGTATGCCGGCGAGGCCGTGGAAAGCGGCGAGGTCAACGCCATCTTCCATGCGGCACGCCACCCCTACACGCAGGCCCTGCTCGCCTGCGATCCGGCGCGCTTTCCGCAAAAGCTGGACCGGCTTCCCACCATCCCAGGTTCCCTGCCCAGCCTGACGGAACCGGTGGCGGGCTGCCTCTACGCGGCGCGCTGCGACCGCGTCCTTCCGCAATGCCGCACCACGCGGCCGCCTTGCGTCGACCTCGGCGCCGGCCATGTCGCCCGCTGCCACGCGGTGATCCCATGACGCCGCTGCTTTCCAACAAGAACATCAGCGCAGGCGTGTCCCCCTCGGGGCGCACCGACCGCCTTCTCGACCCAGCTCCCCTGCCTCCCCTCAACATACTCCCCGCCCTGAACCTCACCCTGATCCAATCCCAGGCCCTACGGCTCCTGCCATAATCCCCCTCGGACAAGACCACTCTTGCCCGCACCGTCCTCGGCCTCACGCCCGCCGCCGCCGGCAGAATCGTGTTCGAGGGCAGGCCGATCGTCTCGCAGGCCGCTTTCAGCGCCTTGCGCCGCCGCTCGGCAATGATGTTCCAGGACCCGGTCGGCTCGCTCAGCCCCCGCCTCAGGATCGGCACGCTGCTGACCGAGCCGCTGGTGGTGCAGGGCAAGGCGCCGCCGGACCGCCGTGCCGCGGCGAAGGCGATGCTGGCGCAGGTCGGCCTGCCCGCCGCCTTCGTCGACCGCTACCCGCACGAACTGTCGGGGGGGCAGGCGCGCCGCGTCGGCGTCGCCCGCGCGCTGTCGACACGGCCCCGGCTGCTGGTGGCGGACGAACCGACCGCCGGCCTCGATGTCTCCGTACAAGGCGACGTGCTCAACCTGATCGGCGAATTGAAGCGCGAACTCGGTTTCGCCGCGCTGATCGTCACCCACAATCTGGCCGTCATCCGCCATGTCAGCGATCGCCTCGCCATCATGTATCTCGGCCGGCTGGTCGAGACCGGGCCGACACGCGAGGTCTTCGCCGCCCCGCTGCACCCGTACACCGCGACCCTGATCCGATCCGAGCCGGTGCCGGACCCAAGGCGCCGCAGTTTCGGTCCCGCGGTCCGCGGCGAGATTCCCAGCGTCTTCCGGCGGCCATCTGGCTGCGAATTCCATACGCGATGTCCGATCGCGGCCGAGCGCTGCCGGGTCGACCCACCGGCCTACCGGGCCATGGGTGCTGGTCGGATGGTGCGCTGCCATTTCCCGCTGAGCCAAGGCGGGCAAGAACTGGGAGTCCTTTCCGGAACTTCCAGAAACGAAAAGGGGAAATCGACATGACAGGATGGAATCTGGACCGACGTGCATTCTTGAGGGCCGCTGGCGCGTTTGGCGCGGCGGCAACCCTAAAGCCCAGCTTCGCATGGTCGGCGGACGGCGACACCTTGCGCATCCGCATGGAAGGCGACCTTCAGACGCTGGACCCGGCCTTCATGAATGGCGGCATCGAGGATGTCATCATGCGCGGCATCTATGTCACGCTCAATCATTTCGGCGATATCCGCAAGGGTTCACCCTGGGCGCCGTGGGGCGCCGAGAAGCTGGAGCAGAAGGACCCGAAGACGATCGCCTTCACCTTGATCGACGGGCTCAAGTGGTCGAACGGCTTCGGCGCGGTCACATCAGACGATGTGAAGTTCTCCTTCGAGCGCATCGCCGACAAGGCCCTGTCCTCGCCATGGGCCTATCAGTTCGAAAAGCTCGACCGCGTGGAGGTCGTGGACGCGCGGTCCGGCATCATCCATCTCAAGGAGCCGTACCAGCCGATCTTCGTCACCAGCCTGCCTTACTATGGCGGCCATATCCTCAGTCGCGCCGGCACCGAAAAGGCTGGCGGCAAGTTCACCACTGAACCGCCGGCGACTTGCGGCCCCTACAGGTTCTCCGACTGGCAGCAGAAGCAGAAGGTGACGCTGACCGCCAACCCCGACTGGCCCGGCCCGAAGCCGGATTTCGCCAAGGTCGAGATCTATGTGGTCTCCGACGACCAGGCGGCGCAACTGGCCTACGAGGCCGATGCGTTCGACTACACCAAGATCGCCATCTCGGCGACCAAGGCCGTGCAGGCGACCCCGCCGGCCGGCACGACACTGATCGAGGCGCAGTCGACGCGCTATGCCTGGCTCACCATCAACATGCTCAGCCCGCGCCTCAAGGACCCCAAGGTACGACAGGCGGTGCAGTATGGCGTCGACGTCGGCCAGATCCTGACCGGCGTCTATGACGATCTCGCCAAGCGTTCGACCGGCGTCGTCCAGCCTGGCACGCAATTCGCGCGGCCCAAGAACATCATCGAGGCACCGGACTACCAGAAATCGGCGTCGCTGCTTGCCGAGGCCGGTGTCAGCGACCTGACGCTGACCCTGACGGTGATGAACGATTCCATCCGCACCGCGATCGCCCAGATCATCCAGGCGAGCCTCGAGCAGGCCGGCATCAAGGTCGAGATCCAGCCTTACGACGAAGCCGCCTTCTGGGGCGTCGGCGACAAGACGCAAGGCGACGGCTACAAGAACATCGACCTCGCGCTGATGGATTTCGCCGGCGGTGTCGATCCGTCGGAGAACCTCGTCTGGTTCCGCCCCGACCAGATCGGCGCCTACAACTGGTCCGGCTTCGACAATCCGGAGTTCGAGGCGAGCTACCAGAAACTCGTCGCCGAAAGCGACACCGCCAAGCGCGTCGCCCTGTCCAACCGCATGGAGGACCTGATGGAGGGATCCGGCTGCTTCGTCTTCATCTGCCATCAGCCGCTCGTCGTCATTCATCGGAACAGTTTCGAGCCCGTCATCTACCCGGACGGGCATCCGAACGCCGTGCTGTTCAAGAAGAAGGCATGACCGGAATGGAGCAGCCTCCATGTGGACAGGCAGAAAAGGATCGATTAGCTGGATTCCATGACGGAAGCCGGACCTGACAACAGCAAGCGCAAGCGCGGCGCCAGGAAGCCGCCGCCACGCTTCAGCCGCGAGCAGGCGGATGTGCGCCGCGCCATGCTGGTCGGGGCCGCGACGCGTTGTCTGGCGGCCGGCGGCATCGGCGCCTTCACGGTGGACCGGATCTGCAAGGAGGCCGGCGTTTCGCGGGGGTTGATCAACCATCACTTCGACGGGCGCGACGGGCTGCTTGTCGAAGTCTACAAATCCTCGCTCTACGCCAGCGTCAACAACCAGATCGCCGAGGCCAAGCGGCGTCGCGCGGAGGCGAGCGACTGGCCGCCGGAAGCTTCGCTCGCGGCGCTGGTTCGCTCCAACTTCTCGGCCGAGTATTTCAGCCGCGAGAACCTGCTGATCTGGCTGTCGCTCTGGGGCGAGATCGCCGTTAATCCGCGCCTCAAGGCCGCGCATCGTGAACTCTACGACGCCTACCGGGCCGAGCTTGCCGAGGATATCGGCGCCGTCGCCACCGCGCGCGGCAGAGAGGTCGACGCGCGCTCGCTGGCCCGCAACTTCATCGCCCTTGTCGACGGGCTCTGGCTCGAATGGTGCCTCGACGAGAGCGTGGTCACGCCGCTGGCGGCGGAAGCGGCCGGCTTCGAGATGCTCGAGGCGCAGGTCGGCCCGCTGCGCGACGGCGCGATCAGTTGAGCGGCGAACCGCCTTCGCGCTTGCGCCGTTCCATGTAATCGCGCAACGCCTCGTCGATGCCGGGATCGATCGGCGGCTGCTCGTATTCGGTGAGCATGCGCTTCCATATCGCATTGGCGCGCTCGCGCGCCGTCACCTGGCCGCGCTCCAGCCAGGTGTCGTAATTGTCCCAGTTCGACACCATTGGCGCATAGAAGGCGCGCTCGTAACGCTGCATTGTGTGCGCGGCGCCGAAGAAATGTCCCGCCGGGCCGACCTCGCGCACGGCGTCGAGCGCCAGCGAGTCGATGTCGACGGCCGGCGGATCGAAATAGGCCGACATCATCTGCAGCATCTCGGCGTCGATCACCAGTTTCTCGAACGAGGCGGTCAGGCCACCGCCCAGCCAGCCGGCCGCGTGCAGCACGAGGTTGGCGCCGCCCATCAGGCAGCCCCATAGCGACATCTGGCTCTCATAGGCGGCCTGTGCGTCGACCGCGTTGGCGGCGGTGACGTTGCTCGACCGGAACGGCACGCCGATCAGCCGGCAGAGCTGGCCGGTGATCTGCGCGGCCTGTGTGTATTCGGGCGTGCCGAAGGCGGGCGCCCCGGTCTTCATGTCGACATTGGAGGTGAAGCCGCCATACATCACCGGCACGCCGGGGCGCACGATCTGGGTCAGCACGATGCCGGCCATCGCTTCCGCGTGCTGCTGCGACAGCGCGCCGGCAAGTGTCACCGGGCTCATGGCGCCGGCGAGCGTGAAGGGGGTGATGACATTGACCTGGCCATGCTCGGCCAGCGCGACCAGGCCCTCGGCCATCGGCTCATCGAGCTGCAGAGGCGAGTTGGTGTTGATGATGCCGGTGAAGACCGGCATCTGCGATGCCAGCTCCTGCCGCGTCGTGCCGAGCGAGATCGCCACCATCTCCAACGCGTCGATGGCGCGCCCCGTGCCGAGCGCCTGCGGCTGCCAGTTTTTGTCCAGCAGCGTGATCTCCGCGTAGTAGAGGTCCAGATGACGGGTATTCTGGTGCAGGTCGAGCGGTTCGAACGGACCGCCGCCCTCCTGGTGCAGCACGTTGAAGGACTGGATCAGCTTCAGGTAGTCGCACATCTCGGCATAGGTGCCTGGCCTGCGGCCGCGATCATTGTCCATCACATAGGCCGGGCCGCCGACCGATGACAGGATGCAGTGCCGCCCACCGACCTTGACGTTCTTTTCGGGGTTGCGTGCCCGCAGCTCGAAGGACGCCGGCGCGGTCGCCAGGCGCTCCATCACCATGGCGCGATCGAGGCGCACACGCATCTCGCTTTCGTCGACACTGGCGCCCGCGGAGCGATAGAGCTGGCGCGCGCGGGGCTGCAGCACGCGCATGCCGATTTCCTCGAGGATGGTGAGACCCATCTCGTGGATCGCCTGGAGGTGGTCGGCCGACAGCACCTCGATCGGCGCATAGGGCCGCGTCAGTTGCTTCCACGGGCGCTGCGCGATGCCGCCGATCTCCCGTTGCGGGCGTCCGGGCCTGCGGCGTGCCGAACTGCGCTCCATCTCAACCTCCTATTCGGCTGCCGTTCGCATGTCGAAGTCGGGCACCGCGTCGACGATCGGCGTGTCCCGGCGGTAGGGCTGCCAGCGGACGGCGGCGCCGATCTCGCGCGCAAGCTTGTGGCCACTGTGCACGGCGTGGGCGATGGCGCCCGGCGCCAGCGCGTCACCGATGCGGTCGATGTTGCGTATGCCGGCCCGGGTGATGTCGTCCATGCGCGCGGACAGCGCGGCGTGGAGTTCGTCGCGCGGCAGCCGCAATCCGACGATCACCACGGAGCGGCAGGCGACGCGCGTCTCTTCGCCGGTGAACAGTTGCGCCAGCGTCGCCGTCTCGCCGTCGAACGCCTTCAGCAGGTGGAGCGTGGTGACCGGCACCCGGCGCCGCGTCAGCGCCCGGTGCACCAGCGGCAGCTCGTTGGTCATGATCGTCCAGGCCGAGGCCTGCCCGGCCGGCGTGGCGTAGCTGACCGGAATGCCACGCGCCGCCAGATGCTCGGCAAGCGCGCCGCCCATGTAGTAGTTGTCGAAGTCGAAGATCAGCGTCGGCCCTGCCGGCAGCCGTCCGGCGGCAATGTCGTCGGGAGTGAAGACATTCTCGTGGTCGAGCCTGCCGACAGGAATCTCCAGCGACGAATAGAGCATGTCGGTCCAGCGTGCGCCGGTGGCGAGCACCATCCGCTCGGGCGCGAGCTCGAGGATCTCGTCGACCCCGAGCGTGCTTTCGCCATAGAGCGAGACGTTGCTCATCTCGGCGAGGCGGCCCAGCCGGTAGTCGACGACGCGGTTCCAGGCCGAAAGACCGGGCAGTGTCTTCTCGAAGGTCAGCCGCCCGCCGAAATCGCGGCCGCTGTCGGCAAGCGTCACCTCATGGCCGCGTCGCCCGAGTGTCAGCGCGCATTCGAGGCCAGCCGGTCCGCCACCGACGATGAGGATGCTTTCCGGCCTGTCACTTCGCTCGACGCGCTCGGGGTGCCATCCCCGCCGCCATTCCTCGCCGGCGGTCGGGTTCTGCGTGCAACGTACCGGCACGCCATCGTGCCAGCTCGAGATGCAGATGTTGCAGCCGATGCATTCGCGGATCTCGGCTTCGCGTCCTTCGCGGATCTTGCTTGGCAGGAAAGGGTCGGCGATCGATGGTCGCGCGCCGCCGATGAAGTCCAGCACGCCGCGCCTGATCTGCGAGACCATGGTGTCGGGAGAGGTGAAGCGCCCGACGCCGACCACAGGCTTCCGGGTCAGCGATTTGACGAAGTCGATGACCGGCTCATGGCTGCCTTCGCCGGTGAAGCGCGATGCAGAGCAGTCGGTTGGGCTGGAGTCCATCTTGACGTCGAAAAGGTCCGGCACATCGGCGAGCAGTTCGACCAGCTCATGAGCTTCCGACGGCTGGTTGCGGCCGGCCCGCCCGCGCAGTTCCTCGAGGCTGACCCGCAGCGCGACGCCGCAATCGGCGCCGACGGCGTCCTTGGTGACCTCGATCATCTCGCGCACGAAGCGCACCCGGTTCTCGATCGGGCCGCCATAGGCGTCGGTACGGTGATTGTATTCCGGCAGCAGGAACTCGTAGCCGAGATAGCCCATTCCGGCATAGACATAGACGATGTCGAAGCCGGCGGTGCGCGCCTTGCGCGCGGCTTCGGCCTGGCAGCGCAGCACCTCCCTTATGTCGGCCTTGTCCATCGTCTTGGGCCTCATATTGCCCATGAAGCCGACATGCGTCGCCATCCACGGAATGCCGGATGGCGACAGCGGCGGCAGGCGGCTGGCGCGGTTCATGACGGACGCGCCGCCGTGCCACAGCTCCACGCCGGCAAGCGACCCATGGCGATGCACAGCCTCCGTCATCAGCGCATGCGCGCGGATGTCGTTGTTGTCCCATAGCGTCGCGAAGGGCAGCGGCGCGTCGTCCGAGCTGGGGTCGATCGAGCAGGCGCCGGTGCAGATCACGCCCCAGCCTCCCTCCGCCTTTGCTTCCCGGAAGGCGGCGCGGACGCGCGGCAGGGCGTTGGTCATGCCACTCGCATGGGGCACCTGGTAGAAGCGGTTCGGCGCGGTCACGGGGCCGATCCGCACAGGCTCGAACAGGATCTCGTAACGGGGATTGCAGCTCATCGGAAAACGCTTGTTGAACGATCGTACAACAAGCATATTCGCGACCGCGCCGGAACACAATGGCGGGCATGGCCAGCCCGGAAAGAAATCCGCCCGGCTTGCACCGGGCGGCACGGCATGGATTGGGGCAGGGGTCAGTGCGCCGGCGCGGTCTTTGGCTCCTGCGCGGCCTGCTTGTGATGGTCGGCCGCCAGCAGCAGATAGACCGCGGGGACGACAAAAAGCGTGAACAGCGTGCCCACGGCGAGCCCCGCGGCGATCACCAGCCCCATGTTGAAGCGCGCGGCGGCGCCCGCGCCGGTTGCCAGGATCAGCGGCATCACGCCCAGCACCATGGCGCCGGTCGTCATCAGGATCGGGCGCAGCCGGATGCCGCAGGCGCCCTCGATGGCCTCGCGCTTCGACTGTCCGGAGGCCTGCAGCGTGTTCGCCACCTCGACGATCAGGATGCCGTGCTTGCTGATGAGGCCCATCAGCGTCACCAGTCCGACCTGGGTGTAGATGTTCATCGTCGCGCCGCCCACCCCGACGCTGATGAAGGCAAGCGCGCCGGCGATCGACATCGGCACCGACACCAGGATGATCAGCGGATCGCGGAAACTGTTGAACTGCGCCGACAGCGCCAGGAACACGATGATCAGCGCCAGCGCGAAGGTAGCGGCCATGCCGCTGGATTCCTGCACGAACTGGCGGGATTGGCCGCCATAGTCGACCGAATATCCCTGCGGCAGCACGCGTGTCGCGATCGACTTCAGCGTGTTCAGCGCGTCGCCGACGGCAACGCCCGGTGCCGGCACGCCGGCTATGGTGGCGGAGTTCAGCTGCTGGAAGTGGGCGACCGATCGCGGGGTCGCCTCGAGGGTGACTGTGGCAATCGCGGAGAGCGGGATCTTGGTGCCGTTCACCGTCGCCACCGGATAGTTCATGATCTGGTCGATCGTCTGGCGCGAGCGCTGCTCCACCTGCGGGATCACCTGGTAGGAACGGTTGTCGATGCTGAAATAGTTGACGTAGCCGCCGCCCAGCATACCGGCCATCGCCGAGCCCACATTGCTCATGGAAAGGCCGAGCGCCGACGCCTTGTCGCGATCGATCCGGATCGAATATTGCGGGTTGTCGATGTTGAGGTCCTTCATCAGGAACACGAACAGGCCGGATTTCTGCGCCTCCTGCAGAAAGGTGCTGGAGACCTCGTTGAGCTGGTTGAAGTCGCCGGTGCTGCCGATGGCGAACTGCACCGGCAGGCCGCTGGCGCCGGGCAGCGGCGGCACCTGGAAGACCACGGCCTGGCCACCGGCGATCTTGGCCAGGTCGGCCTGCACAAGGGGCTGAAGGTCGTTGGCGGTGCGCTTGCGATCGCTCCAGGGCTTGAGCACCATGCCCTCGAACGAAACGCCGGGCGCTTCCACCTGCAGGCTCTTGTCGGTCTCGGGGAAGGAACGGAAGGTCTTCGTCACCTGGTCGGAATTAAGCAACTTCTGCTGCAGCGTGGCATTCGGCGCGTTGGTGACCTGCGCGCCGAGGAAGCCCTGGTCCTCGTTGGGCGCGAGTTCGTTCTTGGCGCCGGCATAGAGGAAATAGATGCTGCCCAGAACGATCGCCGCGAACACCAGAGTCACCGGCACAGTGTTGAGGCTTCCGTGCAGCATGCGCATGTAGGGGCGATGGATCTCCGAGAAGCGGCGATCGATGAAATCCGAGACGCGCTCCTCCCAACCGGAGCGGTCGGCCAGATGCGGCTTGAGTATGCGCGAGCACAGCATCGGCGTCAGCGTCAGCGCGACCGTCATCGAGACGGCGACGGCGCCGACCAGGGTGAAGGCGAATTCGGTGAAGAGGGCGCCCGTCAGACCGCTCTGGAAACCGATCGGAACATAGACCGCGATGAGCACGACGGTCATCGCTAGGATCGGCCCGACCAGCTCGCGCGCGGCGGCGAACGCCGCGTCCATGGGCTGGGCGCCTTCCTCGATGTGGCGGTTGACGTTCTCGACCACGATGATCGCGTCGTCGACGACGAGGCCGATGGCGAGAACCAGCGCGAGCAGCGTCAGCAGGTTTATCGAGAAGCCGAAGACCAGCATCATGGCGAAGGCGCCGATCAGCGACAGCGGTATGGCGACGATGGGAATGGCGACCGAGCGCGGCGAGCCGAGGAACGCGAACACCACGAAGATGACGATGACCAGCGCCTCGACCAGGCTCTTGACCACCTCGTTTATCGACTGCGTCACGAAGGTGCTGGAATCGTAGACGATGTAGCCCTCCAGCCCTTGCGGCAACTGCGCCTGGATAGCGGGAAAGACCGCGCGCACGCCCGAGATGACGTCGAGCAGGTTCGCCGTCGGCGCGATCTGGATGCCGATGAAGACGCCGGTCTTGGCGTCGAACGCGACCTGCACATCCGGGCTCTGCGATCCCAGCGCGACGGTGGCGACATCCCTGAGGCGTACGATCGCGCCGCCGATCTGCTTCACGACCAGGTCGGCGAATTCGTCGGGAGAATGCAGATACGTTCTCGCCGTCGGCACCGTCTGGGTCATCTGACCGCGTGTGGTGCCGATGCCGGAAATGTAATTGTTGGCCGCCATCGCGGTCCACACGTCGCCGGCGGTCAAGCCATAGGCGGCCAGCTTGTCGGGCTTCAGCCAGGCCCGGAGAGCAAAAGTCCGGCCGCCGAGGATTTCAGCCGTCTGCACGCCGTTCACCGCCTGCAGCTTCGGCTGGACCACGCGGGTGAGGTAATCGGTGATCTGGTTGGCGGCCAGCACGTCGCTGCGGAAGCCGATGTACATGGCGTCGATCGTCTGGCCGACGGAGACCGACATGGTCGGTTGCTGTGTGCCCGACGGGAGCTGGTTGATGACCGAGGACATCTTGGCGTTGATCTCGGTCATCGCCGCGTCGGCGTTGTAGTTCAGGCGCAGGTTGACGGTGATCGTGGACACGCCGCTGGTGCTCGACGAGGTCATGTAGTCGATGCCGTTGGCCTGGGCGATGGCGTTTTCCAGCGGTGTCGTGATGAAGCCCGCGATGACGTCCGGCGCCGCGCCAGGATAGACGGTCGTCACAGTGACCACCGCGTTCTGCGTGCGCGGAAACTGCCGCACCGTAAGCGTCCGGAACGACTGGTAGCCGATGACCACGATCAGCGCGCTCACCACCAGGGCGAGCACGGGGCGGCGGATGAAGAGGTCGGTGAAATTCATCGCCGCGCCTCAGTTCGGATTGGCCGGGTTGGCATTGGGGTCGTTCGACGGCTGCACCGTGTTGTTGACGATCACCGGCGTGCCGTTGTTGAGCTTCAACTGCCCGGATGTGACCACCGTCTGGCCCACGCTCAGTCCCTTGGTGATGGCGATCTGGTCGCCGCGCGCCTGGCCGGTGGTAACGAATGTCTGGTTGGCGACGAGCTGCGGTTTCCCGTCCGGCCCGGCGCCCTTGTCGGTGACGACATAGACGATGTTGCCGTACGGATTGATGGTGACGGCGGTCTGCGGCAGCGCGATGTAGTTCTGTGGTTCGCCGACAGCCACCGATATGGTGCCGAACATGCCCGGCAGCAGCTTGTGGTCGCCATTGGGGAAACTTGCGCGGATGGTCAGGCTCCGGCTCTGGTTGTCGACCAGCGGACTGATGGCGACGATCTTGCCGGTGAACGGCTGGTCGGCATAGGCGTCGACGCTGGCCGTCACCGCCTGGCCGACCTGGAGTTGCGACAGCGCCTGCTGCGGCATCGCGAAATCGAGCTGGATCGGGTCGAGCGACTGCAGCGTCACGACGGGCGTTCCGGCAGCCATGTACTGGCCGAGACTGACCAGCCTGATGCCGAGGCGTCCGTCGAAGGGAGCGTGGATCGCATACTGGTCGACGAGGGCCTGCTGCGCCACCACTTGCGCCTGGGCAGCCTTCAGTGCCGCCATGTCGCCATCGACCTGCGACTGCGCGATGGTGCTGGACTTGATCAGCCTGGAGTCCCGGTCATAGGTGATCTGGGCGTTGGTCGCCGCGGCCTGGTATTGCTGCAGCGTGGCGATCTGCTGGTCCGCGAGCAACTGCACGATCAGGTCGCCCTTCTTGACGTCCTGGCCGTCCTGGAAGCCGATCTTCTGCACGATCCCCTGCACCTGGGCCGAAAGGCTTGCGCCTTCCACGGCATTGAAGCTGCCGACGGATTGCAGGGTCGTGCGCCATTCGCTCGTCGTGGTGGTGATGGTTGACACGGTCTGCGGCGGTGACTTGAGGTTGGCCAGATAGGCCGCGATCATGCGGTTCTTGAAGGCCTGGAAGCCGAAGATGCCGCCCAGGATCAGGCCGATCGCAATGAGCATGATCACCAGGCGCTTTATCATGGGGGGAGCACTGCCGTTGGGGTTGATCAGATGGCCATGGCTCGGGCGCTCCTCATGGGAAGCGTCTTTGCGCCTTTGCCGTCGCCAGCACCGCGCCGTTGGCATCCAGTGCCTGCATGGTCAGCCGGTAAGTGTGTGGCTTGGTTGGATCTGGCGGGCAGGGGCCCTTGTAATGGAAGGCCCCGTAGGGCAGGGCCGTCTGGCCGCTGAAGGCGACGTCGCCCCCGCCATGCTTGAAGGTGACAGCGTTGAGGTCGGTGAGCTTGAAGCGCAGCGTCCGGGTCGCGGCGGGCACGCCGCGCACCGAGATCGGTGGCGAGTTGGGGTCGAAGCACTGCTTGGTCGGGCCCCACTGGAAACCGACGCCCATGCCGGCAAAGGCGGCCGATGTGGTCGCGACCAGGAACCCACAGATCAACACGATACGCATGCGGTACTCCCGAACGATGTCTAGATATCAGCTTGCGACCAAACCGCGGCGCGCGACGGAGTTGGCAGCACGCAAGCCTATGGATACCGCTTATGTGGCTGTTTTGGCTCACACAAAGGCGTGAAGAAGCACGCGGTGGCCGACGGCCGCCCCGCACACGGGCACTTGCGGCTGGATCTTTCCGCCGAGCCGCGAGCCTTTGTCAGAGCCTTGCGCCGACTGCGGGTATGCCGGACTTTCGCGACGGATCGGCTCAGAAATAGCCGTCGGATGCGGCCGTCGCTTCCTTCGGGATCTCCACACCGTCGACGAGGATTTTGTCGACCAGCTCGTGGTGGAAGCACACCAGACCCTTGATGCGCTCGGCTTCATGCACCGGATCGGCGTAGTACCAGACGAGGTTCTCGTGCCGTTTCTTGGGCGTGGTCACGTGGTAGTAGCTCGAGATGCCCTTGTAGGGGCAGCGCGAGATGTAGCGGCTTGGCGAGAACATATCGAGCCCGGTGTTGGGTATCCGCAGGGTGTTGTGGAACGGAGTGCCGTGACGAGGGCAGGCAGTCGACCCGCCGGAAAGGATCGCGGGCATGGTCGAAGATCTCCTCGTCCTCTTCCCACCAATGCGTCATCTTCGGCCAGTAGAAGGCCATGTAGTCGGCTATCGGCGGGCAGCCCTTCACCGGGTCGAGATAGCGCCAGGCTCCGTCCTCGACCAGCGTGATGCCCGTATTGAGGGAGTAGTGCGTGGCGACACCCTTGAACGGGTCCTCGGTCGTCGTTCTGCTCGGCAGCAGGAACTCCTCGCGCACGTCGCTCATCGGGAAGTAATACACCGGCAGGTGGTCGCTTTCGTAGAAGACGAGCGCCCTGGTGCTGTCGGCGACGATCATCGGCCCCACCTGCACGCGCAGCCGCTTCGGCGATGGCATGGTGAAGGCGACATAGCCCTGCTCGAATTCATACTGCTCGATGGTGTCGAGCAGCGGGAAATGCGGCCCGCGACCGCGCAGATGGGGCTTGCGAATGATGGCCTCCCGTTTCCTGGGTTTCGTGACCGGGCGCTTTCGCACGGTCAGCCTATGGTGACCCGATCGAGCAGCAGCCCGGCGGCGATCTGCGGCAGGCCGCTGACATTCTTGCGCACGGGCACCAGCAGGTCGGGAAAGTAGCTGAAGACGACAGGGGTTTCGTCGAGAAGCAGCTTCTGGATGTCGGCGGCCGCCGCGCGTTGCGCGCCGATGTCGAGCGCCTTGAGATAGGCCGTGACCATGCCGTCATAGGCGGGGCTCTTGAAATGCGCGGCGTTCCAGGGACCGTCGCTGACCAGCGGACTTTTCAGGAAGACGTTGGGCACGCTGCGGTGCGCGTAGTCGGTGATGCCGAGCGGGCTGTCCAGCCAGTCGGATTGCCCGAAGACCGCCTTGCCGTAGTATTTGTCCTGGTCCTCGATGTTGAGCGAGACGCGGACGTCGATCTCCTTGGCGAAGTTCTGGAACAACTGCGCGTAACCGGGAATGTCGGAATAGCGCAGCGTCGTCAGCGTGATGTCGAAGCCGTCGCCGTTGCCGGCCGCCTGCAGCAATTCCCTGGCCTTGACGAGGTCCCGCGCGCGCTGCGGCACCGATTTGTCGGTCTGCGGGAAAGCCGGGGCGAAGGGGCTGTCATTGCCGGTTGCCGCCATGCCGCGGCAAAGGCCGTCGACCAGCTTGGCGCGGTCGATGCACAGCGCCAACGCCTGGCGCACGCGCTTGTCGGTGAAGGGCGCCATGTCGCAGCGCATGTGAAGCTGCCGGTGCGCGGTCGAGGCGACGCGCAGCACGGTGATGTCAGGATTGCCGAGCACCACCTGGCTGACATCGAGCGGCACCGCGTCGAGAACGTCCACGTCGCCTGCCTGCAACGCCAGGATGCGCGGCTGCACGTCGGCGTAGAACTTGAACTCGATGCGGTCGGGCAGCGCCTTCTCACCCCAGTAGCCGTCGTTACGCACGAAGGTGGCGCCGACCTTCGGCGTGTAGCTTTCGAGACGGAAGGGGCCCGTGCCCTCGAAGGTCTTCTCGTAGTCGCCCTTGTAGCTCGCCGGCAGGATGACGGCGTTATAATTGTCGATCGAGACCGAGTAGGGGAAACTGCCGCTCGGCGCGTCGAGATGGAAGGCGACCGTATGGTCGTCGACCTTGCGGGTGCCGCCCTTCGACAGCAGGCCCTTGAACACCGAAAGCGCGTTGGAGGCGACGGTCGGATCGGCCAGGCGGTCGAAGGTCGCGACGACGTCGTCGGCCTTGAAGTCCTCGCCATTGTGGAACTTGACGCCCTTGCGCAGCTTGAACGTCCACACGCTGCCGTCCTCGTTCGGCGCCCAGCTCTCCGCGAGCACCGGCCTCAGCGTCAGGTCCGGCTGGGTGACGCACAGGAATTCCGCCGTCTGGAAGACCATCTGGTAGCTGCCGCTGTCGTAGAAGGTGACCGGGTCGATCGCCCCGCCCGGCATCGCCACGCCGGCGCGCACGGTGCCGCCCGGCCTTCCCTGGGCGCGTGCCGTGCCCGTGCCGAAGCCGGCCGCCGCTGCGATGCTGCCCAGGAAGGGCAGGGACAGGCCGAGCACGCTGCCATGGCGCAGGAAATCGCGTCGGCCGATCCGGCCCGCGAGCAGCTCGTCGACAACGGAATTTTCGATTGGCGTGAGATTGCGGCGTGCGTCATCGATGGTCCCAAGGCGCTTCGACATGGCTGCTTTCCTCGCTTCTCGTGGGGTAATTGCCATCTAGTTCATTGTTGACCGCGCCCGAAAAGCGATATTTTTTGATTGGGGTCATCGAAATCTTCGATGCAGACCTGGATGGGAAACATGGACACCGAGAACCTGCGCAGCTTCCTGGAGGTCGCCACCCATGGCAGCTTCACCGTGGCGGCCAGCCGGCTGAACCTTGCGCAGTCGACCGTCAGCGCGCGGATAAGGGGGCTGGAGGAGCAACTGGGCCGACGGCTGTTCGTGCGCGATCGCGACGGCGTCACGCTGACGCCAGCCGGCCGGCAGTTCCTGCCGCACGCATCGTCGATCACGCGCACCTGGGAGCAGTCGCGGCAGGACATCGCGGTTCCCGACGGCTACGAGACTTTATTGCGCCTTACCGCGCCAGCCTATCTGTGGGAGCGGCTCACCTCGCCGTGGGTCGCCTGGATGCGCGCCCACCGACCGAACGTGGCGCTGCGGCTCGAAGGCAGCTTTCCGGACCTTGCCATCGACCAGCTCGCCGAGGGGCTGCTCGACATCTGCGTCCTCTACCTGCCGCGCCCGCATCCAGGCATCGTCTTCGAACCGCTCGCCATCGATCAGGTGGTGCTCGTCCAGCATGCGCAGCAGCAGGGCGACTGGAGCGAGAACTACATCATGATGGACTGGGGGCTGGAGTTTCGCATCGAACACGACCGCGCCTTCGCCGGCATGGTCAAGCCGGCCATATCGGCGGCGCTTGTGTTCATCGGCTTGCAGCACGTGCTGTCGCAGCGGGCTTCGGCCTACCTGCCGCTCAGCGCCGTCAGCCCCTATGTCGAACGCGGCGAGATGAGGCTGATCGCGGATGCGCCGGTGTTCCAGCGCCCGATCTATCTCGCCTATCCCGCGAACCCCGTCTCTTCCGATGTGCTCGACGTCGCCCTGAGCGGGCTGCGCGCGCTTGCCGCCGAATGGTCCGGCGATCAGGCGCTGGCACTGACGGGCCGCCCGCTCGCCATGTCCGGCAGGCCGCTCATCGGCTGAAGCGCTATGCGGGCTCCGACTGCGCCGCCCCGTGCTTCTGCAGCCTCGCGAGTTCCGGGTAGGGAATGTGGCAGCGGATCATGTGCCCCGGTTTCGCCTGGACCAGAGGCGGCTCCTGGCTCTCGCAGATCGCGCCGATCTTGCGTGGGCAGCGCGTCTGGAAGACACAGCCCGGCGGCGGATTGGTGGCGCTGGGGATTTCGCCGTCGAGGCGGATGCGCGAGCTCTCCGAGCGGTCGAGCTTCGGCACCGCCGACAGCAGCGCCTCCGTGTAGGGGTGGTGAGGGCCTGAGAAGACATCCTCCGATGGCCCCAACTCCATGATGCGGCCGAGATAGAGCACCGCGATCTTGTCGGAGAGATAGCGCACGACGCCGAGGTCGTGCGAGATGAAGATGTAGCTGACGCGCTCCTTGGCCTGCAGGTCGGCGAGGAGGTTGAGGATGGCGGCCTGCACGGAGACGTCCAGCGCCGAGGTCGGCTCGTCGCACACGACGATGCGCGGATCGCCGGCGAAGGCCCGCGCGATGGCGACGCGCTGCTTGAGGCCGCCGCGGGTTTCGAGCGCCTTGCCGGAGAGACCGGCGAGGCGTTTCAGCGCCCGTCCGATCAGATGGCGGATCGAATGCGAGCGGTTGAGCGCCGAATCCGGGTTCTGGAAGACGATCTGCATGGCCTTGACCTGGTCGTCGCCACGCCCTTCCAGCCGTGGCGCCAGCGTCTTGCCCTCGAGCGTGATCTGGCCGCCCTCGTCGGGCGCCACCAGGCCGAGCAGCAGTCGCGCGAAGGTGGTTTTGCCGCTGCCGGATTCGCCGACGAGGCCGAGCGTCTCGCCGGGGGCGAGATCGAGCGAGACGTCCTTGACCGCGCGCAGCGCATGGCCGTGGCTGGCATAGGTCTTGTTGACGTTTTCCACGCGCAGCACCGGTTCGGCGGCCGTTGCCGGCGCCGGCAGCTTGACGTCGGAAGGTGTCGCGCGCGGCAGCGTCTGCGCCTTGTCATGATAGTGGCAGCGCGACAGTCGGCCATCGCCCAGTTCGTAAAGCGGCGGCAGTTCGCGGCGGCAACGGTCGTCGGCCAGCGCGCAGCGGTCGGCGAAGGCGCAGCCGGTGATGGTGGCGCCGATGCCTGGCAGGAAGCCGGGGATGGTGTCGAGACGGCCCTGGTCCTTGCGCTGGCCGCCGCGCGGCAGGCAGCGCAGCAGCGCCACCGTGTAGGGATGGCGCGGATCGTTGAAGACATCCTTTGTCGTGCCTTCCTCCACCAGCATGCCGGCATAGAGCACGCCGACGCGGTCGCACATATTGGAGACCACGGCGAGGTTGTGGCTGATGAACAGGATCGAGGCAGAAAGCTCGCGCCGGAGCTGCGCGATGAGGTCGAGAACCTCCGCCTCGACGGTGGCGTCGAGCCCCGTGGTCGGCTCGTCGAGGATCAGCATCGACGGATCGTTGGCGAGCGCCATGGCGATCGCTACGCGTTGCTGCATGCCGCCGGACAGCTGGTGCGGATAACGCTGCATGACGCCGACCGGATCGGAGATGCGTACCCGCTTCAGCATGGCGAGCGCGCGCTCCTCGGCGGCCTTGCCGGTGATGCCGGCCAATTCGAAGATCTCGGTGAGCTGGCGGCCGATGCGGATCGACGGATTGAGCGCCTTGCCGGGGTCCTGATAGACCATCGACACGGTTTCGGCGCGGGCGCGGCGCAGCGCTTCGGCGTCGAGCTTCATGACGTCCTTGCCATCGATCGCGATGGCGCCGCCGGTGATGGAGCCGTTGCGCGGCAGGTAGCGCACCACCGAAAGCGCTGCGGTGGACTTGCCGCAGCCGGATTCGCCGACCAGCCCATAGGCTTCGCCGCGCCCGATGCTGAGGCTGACATTGCGCAGCACCGCCCGGTTGCGGCCGCCGACGCGATAGGCGACCGACAGGTCGTTGAGGTCGAGCGCGTTGGCCGTCATTCCAGTCGCTGCCTTGGCCGGGTCAGTCATTGAGCGCTCCCTGGATGCCGTCGGTTACGAGGTTGACGCCGATCACCAGCGAGGCGATGGCGAGCGCGTCGAACAGCACGGTCCACCAGAAGCCACCGCCGATCATGCCGTAATTGTTGGAGATCGAGAGGCCCCAGTCGGGCGAGGGCGGCTGGATGCCGAAGCCCATGAAGGAGAGCGTGGCCACGGCGAAGATGGCATAGCCGAGCCGCACCGTGGTCTCGACCAGGATCGGCGGGATGACATTGGGCAGTATCTCGACGAACATGGTGTGGAATGCGCTCTCATGGCGCAGTTGCGCGGCCGCGACGTAGTCGAGCTCGCGTTCGGCGAGCACCGCCGAGCGCACGGTGCGCGCGATGATCGGGGCGAAGCTTAGCCCGATGACCACGATGACGGTCGCCTTGGAGGTGCCGAGCGCCACGATGGCCAGCAGCGCCACGATCACCACGGGAATGGCCATGAAGGCCTCCAGAACGCGGCTGACGATATCGTCGGCGATGCCCCGGAAATAGCCAGTGAAAAGGCCGAGCGCGGTGCCGGCGACGGTGGCCAGCAAGGTGGCCAGCGGCGCGACGGTAAGGATGTCGCGCGAGCCGACGATGACGCGCGAGAACACGTCGCGGCCGATCTGGTCGGTGCCGAACCAATGTTCGGCCGAGGGCGGCGACAGCGCGTTGATGATGTCGTCGGCGAGCGGGTCGTAGGGGGTGAAGTGCTCGCCGAACAGCGCGCATATCACCCAGAACAGAACGATGGCGAAGCCGGTCAGGAAGGTGCCGGAGCGCATGAGCGCGAAGAACAGCTCGGCATAGGGACCGCGCCGGCCGATCGGACGCTCCTGAGTGGTGGTGTCGGTAGCGCTCATTGTTCGCCTCCCAGACGAATGCGTGGGTTCAGAACGGAGTAGAGGAAGTCGGCGGCGAGGGTCGCGACGGCGTAGACGATGCCGATGGTTAGAATGCCGGATTCCAGCATCGGGAAATCCTTGCCGCGCGCCGCCGTGAAGATCAGCGAGCCGATGCCCTGGTAGCGAAACAGCGTCTCGATCACGACCAGGCCGCCGATCAGGTAGCCGGTCTGGGTGGCGATGACGGTGATGGTCGGCAAAAGCGCGTTGCGCAGCACATGGCGCCAGATGACGGTACGCCAGGGCAGGCCCTTGAGCACCGCCGTGCGGGTATAGTCGGAATCGAGTGCCTCGATCATGCCGGCTCGCGCCATGCGCGCGATGTAGCCGAACAGCACGAGGAACAGCGGCAGCGACGGCAGGATCAGGTAGTAGAGCTGCGTGAAGAAACCGGCGTCGCGCGGCCAGGCGGCCGAGATCGGCAGCCAGCGCAGCCAGACGCCGAAGATCAGGATGAGGATGATGCCGGTGACGAACTCCGGCAGCACCGTGACCGAGAGGCCGCCGAGGCTGATGATGCGGTCGAGCGGCCGGTTGAGATTGAGCGCCGCGACCACGCCGCCAAGGATGCCGATCGGCACCACCAGGGCGAAGGCGACCGCCGCCAGCTTCAGCGAGTTGCCGAGCGCCCGTATGACTTCGGGCGCCACCGGCCTGCGCAGGACATAGGACGTGCCCATGTCACCCTGCACGAAGCCCGAGATCCAGCTCCAGTACTGCGTCAGCAAGGGGCGGTCGACACCGAGCGTGTGATTGAGCGTGTCGACGGCGCGCTGGTCGGCGAACGGCCCCAGTATCGCGCGCCCGACATTGCCGGGCAGAACCTGCCCGCCCAGGAAGACCATGACGCTGAGCAGAAACAGTGTGACCAGCGACAGCGAGATGCGGCGTGCGAGGAAGCGGAGGATGGCTGGACTCCTTATGCAACGACCATCTTCCCGGCCAGGCCGGGAGTATCGGGCGGGTTCAGTATGACAGGCGGTTCAAATGCCGTCACTGGTGGAGCGGCCCCGGCGAACCGCGCCACCTGGACAAGCGTCGAATTGCAGGTCGGCGACTGGGCGAGGCGGGATGTGCCCCGGTCCGGCGTCAGCACGTTCGGGTTGCCGTGCTTTTCCAAGGACGGTCCGGCCTCCGACGGATCGAACCAGGCGCCGGTCGGCAACTGCACCACGCCTTCTATCAGGCCGTCGGTCAGCACCGCCCCGGCGAGGCACGAGCCACGATCGTTGGAGACGAGGACGACATCGCCGTCGCCTATGCCGCGCGCGGCGGCGTCCGCGCGGTTGATCCACAGGGGAGCGCGGCCGGAAATCTTGCCGGCCCGGCTGACCGAGCCGTGGTCCAGTTGGCTGTGCAGCTTGTCGGCCGGCTGCGGCGACAGCAGGTGCAACGGGAAGCGCTCGGCGAGATCGCGATTGCCAAGCCATTCGCGCGGCTCGCGCCACACGGCGTGGCCGGGACAGTCCTCGTAGCCCAAGCCGTCGATGGTCGCGGAATAGAGTTCAATCAGGCCCGATGGTGTGGCGAGAGGGTGCCGTTCGGGATC
>Ga0066256_1000821_pt1 | contig 23341 bp, 19 predicted proteins | sample ThiBio_1000_biof_FD_87107 | JGI IMG/M metagenome (GOLD analysis project Ga0066256, IMG submission 87107) | Wastewater bioreactor microbial communities from Cape Town, South Africa - Thiocy_expt_1000_biof (version 2) | ecosystem: Engineered > Bioreactor > Thiocyanate-remediating >... | reverse complement strand
GGTTGGCGGTGAAGAAACGGGTGAAGCTGGCCTGCGAGGCGAAGCCGAGATCGAGGCCGATGGTGGTGATCGGCGTCTTCGTCCGCGTCAGCTTGTCGATGGCGTTTTCCATCCTGAGCGTGTTCAGGTAGACATTCGGCGTGAGCCCGGCATGTTCGCGGAAAAGCTTGTAGAAATGCGGCCGCGACAGGCCGGAATCGCGGGCGATCGTGTCCAGCGCCAGTTCGTCGCCGATACGCTCGTTCATCAGCCGGATCGAGTTGCGGACACGGTAGTCGCGCACGCCGCTCCATTGCTGATTGAACGGCGTGCTGTCGTCGCCGAACGGCGAGGCATCCGGCGACCACTGCCATGTCTGGTCATAACATTCACGCGTCAGTTCGTAGAGATAACCGTCGAAAAGGTCGGATTGCTCATCCTCCAGCAGCAGCGTCGAGACCAGTTGCACCAGACGGTGAATCTGCGGCGTGACGATGATCCTGTCGCGGCCGAACCTGAGCGCGCTCTGGGCGCTGCGCCCGACCTCCAGAAACCAGATCGGCTTGATGTAGAGAACGAGAAACAGCGTGCCGCCGTCCGCGTCGCCCGGCATGAAACTATGGGCCTGCCACGGATTCACGGCGCTCGCCGTGCCCCCGTCGACACGACAGTCCATTCCCGAGGCGGTGATCACGCTGGGAGCCCCTTGAACGAAGAACGCCAGATGTCCTTCGCGATGGGCATGCGTCACCATCGGGCGGTTGAGCTTGTAAAGCGTCGCACGCCCGAACAGGCCGTGATATACGGCCAAGGCTGTACTCATTCCTCCCTCCCGCTTTTGCGGTTATTATTGTCTGGATTAAGCATTGAAACAGGCACCGCCCGCAAGGTGCGGCGTTTCAAAAAAGATACTGAAAGATATGGATGCTGCAGTTTTGACGCTGCTCCATTGAAAAACGTAAATGTGACTATTATACTCTACTACGAATTTCTTGCGCCGCACAAAAATCCGCAGGCTTGTTCTTGCATTTGCGAACACCTAAAGTGCCGCGCTCATGAGCTGCAGATAATCGCTGGCCGTCGCCCGGCGCGGATTGGTGCCGTTGGTATGATCCTTTTCTGCCTGCGGTGCAGCCTTCTCGATGGCGGCCCGATCCACCCCCATGGCGGCGAGTTTTTTGGGCAGGCCGATGCGGCAACTCAGCCGCGACAGCGCCTCCGACAGATCGTCGCCGCGCGGAAGATCGATGGCGTCCTTGAGTGCCGTGTATCGATGTGAAACGGCGGGCGCATTGAACTCCAGCATATGCGGCAACAGAACGGCATTCAGCGTGCCGTGATGCAGATGGTAGCCGGCGAGGCCGCCAAGCGCATGGCTCATGGCATGCACGCCGCCGAGCCCCTTCTGGAAGGCGAGGGCACCGTTCATCGCTGCCGCCATCATTTCGCGGCGGGCCTGCAGGTCCGATCCCTTCTGGACGGCGCGCTCGATGTTGGCGGCCGCACGGCGCAGGCCGTCGAGGGCGATGCCGTCTGCCGGCGGATTGTAGGCGGTGGCGATATAGGTTTCGACGCAATGCGTCAGCGCATCCATGCCGGTTCCGGCCGTCAGCAGCGGCGGCAGGGTCAGCGTCAAGGTCGGATCGCAGATGGCGACCTTGGGGATGAGGTATGGGCTCAGCAGGCCAAGCTTGCGGCCGTCGTCGAGGATGATCAGTGCGCCGCGCCCGACTTCCGAGCCGGTGCCCGCCGTCGTCGGAATGGCGATGATGGGCGGAAGGACGTCGCGGATGCGTGCCGTGCCACCCTCTACCGCCGCGTAACTTTGCAGCGCGCCATCGTGGCTGACGAGGATACCGGCAGCCTTGGCAAGATCGATAGACGAACCGCCGCCAAACCCGATCAGGCAGTCGCAGTCGTTGCCCTTGAAAATCTCCGCGGCCTGCCGGCAGGCGGCTTCCGTCGGGTTCGAGGGCGTTTCGGAAAAAACCACCGGTTCGGTGCGGCTGTCGAAGGAATCCAGCAGGCGGTCGAGCAAGCCGGCGCCAAGCACGCCGCGATCGGTAACGACAAGCGGCCGGCGGATGCCAAGCGCTGCGGTTTCCGCCAGCAGCGCCTCTTCCAGAACGTCGTCGGCGAAATGGATCCTGGTGAGATAGTTGATCAGCGACATGGGCCCAACCCTTGGCGAACGTGCCCGCGCCCGGTCGGTCGCGGCAAGCCGGGGCGCCCTCATGGCGCAACGGCTTGCCGGCCGGCAGCCCGGCCCGATCCGGGGACAGGCGCCGCCCGTCCCCGATTGAGACAAGCCGTCGCGGGGGATGGAAACAGGAGCCGGGGCAGAAGGCCCCGGCCCGGCGCTTCAGGCTGTTACTGGTACTTCTTGCACTCCGGCACGTCGCGCGACGGCAGGCCGATCGACGCGAAGACGTCCGCCGGCAGGCCGAGCGTCTGGTTGACGTCCGGAACGGTCTTGACCAGCTTGTTGATCAGGTTTCCGTCCGGGCCTTCGGCCACTTCGCTGATGAAGTTGGTGCCGATCGCCTGGCGGTTCTGATCGAGCTTGATGTGGCCGTTCGGCGCATCGAGTTCCATCTTGGCCAGCGCCTCGCGGAAGGCCTTCTGGTCGCCGGAAACGTCACCCTTCACCTGCTGCAGCGCCTTCAGCGTCGCCATGGTGGAGTTGTAATAACCGGTCGCAAACAGCGACGGCGACGGGAAACGCTTGTCGGCCGGGAAGGCGTCCTGATAGGCCTTGACGAACTTGGTCCAGGCCGGATCGTCCGAGGTATCCGCCTGCGGGCCGCCCGACGGCGTGCCGATCAGTGCCTTCTTGGCATCGCCCTTGGCATTGAGGACGGTGCCGTCGACCATGATCGTGCCGCCGATCAGGTGGGCTTCGCCACCGGCCTGCTGGTACTGGTTCAGGAAGTTGACGGCATCGCCGCCGCCGAGGCCGACATAGATGGCGTCGACGTCATCCGGCAGCGAGGCGATGATCGAGGCGAAGTCCTTGGTGCCGAGCGGCACCCACTGGCGTTCGGTGATCTCGCCGCCCGCCTGGCAGAAGCCGAGCGCGAAGCCGAGGAAGTTCGTGTAACCGAAAGAATAGTCTTCGGCGACCGATGCCACCTTCTTCCAGCCCTTGTCGTTGTAGACATATTCGCCAAGGCCGGCACCCCACTGCGCGCCGTCCATGTTGAATCGGTAGAAGTTTTCCGCCGGATCGACATAGGTCGCTTCCTGGGCGCCCGACAGACCGTTGATGATGGTGATGTTCGGGTTCTGCTTGGCGAAGTCGCGCAGCGCAATGCCTTCCGAACCGGAAAGCGGACCGACGATCACGGTGACGCCATCCTGCTCGACAAGCTTGCGGGCGGCGCGCACGGCGCTATCCGGCGTCGTGTCGGTCGAAGCGACGATATGGTTGATCTTCTTGCCGTCGATCTCGCCGATTTCCTTCAGAGCGACCTCAACGCCGCGAAGCGCATCTTCGCCGAGCACCGTATAGGTGCCTTCCAGCGTGGCAAGCACGCCGATCTTGATATCCTCGGCCAGCGCCGAGCCCGCCGAAAGCATGGCGGCAGCAGCCACCGTGGTCAACAACCACTTCTTCATTTTCGTTCCTCCCATGGCCCGTTCCTCAACGGGGGTTCTCCACCAACGAGAGCGAGAGTATGGGAGAGCCAGCGGAACCCGATTTCCCGAAGTTCCCTCTTATATCTTTAAGTCTGATTTTTCGGCCGAACCATTGGTTCTTCTGCGTCAGATCACGCCCCAGGCCTGAAAACGCCGCCGTCCGGTCATCTCGCGCAGGTTGAGGTCGGCAACTAGGTTGAGGGCGCCCTGCTGCGTCACCTTCAGCTCCTGCTCGATCATCGTCGACGACACCATCGGCCGCGACAGGACGAGATCGACAAGCTGGGGCAGCCTGGAATTCGACCGCCGCCCTTTCAGCCGCCGCTCCATCTGCGCCTTTGCCTGCATCAGCCGGTCATGCTCCTTCATGCCGAGCGTCGCCGCCTCTTCCATCGCCTGCAGCAGGGCAACCAGTCGTGTCGTACGGTCGGGCGCATGGCGCAGTTCGCGCGGCACGGCGCGAAGGCCGCTGTTGAGGGCGGCGAGGTGCGCGGTGACAAGCCCGGCTTGCCGCAGCATCGCCGCCACCAGCAGCCGCCCGAGCCACGGGACATGCTGCAGCACGTCGATCGTGCGCCAGGCGTCGAGCAGCAGCGCGGCCCGCAGCACCGGCGGCAGATGCTGGGAAGCCCCGACAAGCCCGTTCCACGCGTCCAGCCGGCCGTCTTCGTCCCAGTCCAGATCGTAGGCCAGGGGATCGCGCTCGCGCAAAGCCACGGCGGGGCCGTCGTTGCGCAGCCGCGCCATGGTTTCGCCGGAGCGCTTCAGCACGGCGTCGATTGCCGCCAGTTCTTCGTCGAGACGGTGCTCGTCGCTCGGCTCGTCCTGCCTCTGTTCCGGCGAGGGATCGGTCGCCGGGAGCGGCGGGGGTTCCCCAGAGCCGCGACCGGCCAGATGGCGCAAGCCCGCGGGCGAAAGCGCCCAGTCCGGCGGATGAGAAAAGATCTGGCGGCGGGCGCGCAAAACGGCATGGGCGCGCACCAGTTCGTGCGTCGGCGCACGAATATCCATGTGGTTGTCGTGCAGCACGAGATCTTCGAGGTGGACGAGTTCGCCGTCGATCCAGAGGCTCGACACGGCATCCTGGAAATGTGTCCGCTCGATCCAGCCCGCTCCGATCGGCGAGCGGGCGATGCGTTCGTCCAGCCGCGCCAGCATCGCCGTGGCGCGGGTGACCGGTGTTATCAGCCGGTCGAGGGGAATCGTGTCGAGGCGGTAGACCATCGGTCTTTGTCTAGCACAGCCGCCTGTCCTGCGCGCCCTGGCTTTTCAGAGACGCAGGCCTGCCTGGCGCAGCAAAGGCAGCACGCGGTCGCAGAAGAACGGCAGTTCATGCGTATAATTGACGAAGGACAACGCGATGCCGGCATATCCCTCGGCCGAAATCGCCTGCATGTCCGCGGCGATTTTTTCCGGCGTGCCGACCAGCGGGTAACTGCCGGCACCGCCGGCAAAACGCTGGCGGTAGCGATCATAGGCCTGCTGGTCATGCGATTGCGAAAATTCCTTCTTGCCGGCCATGTGCGTATCCACGGCGACATGATCGGCCAGCGTCACGGCATAACGTCGGTAATAATCCTCCGCCTCCTGCTGCGTTTCGCGGCAGACGACATGGCAGACGGTGTAGACGCCGACATCGCGTCCCGCCGCCTCAGCTCGGCTGCGGATATCGGCGACGTGGCTTCCGGATTCGGCAATCTCTGTAAAAGTCGTGAAGAGGTAATCGCAGTTTTTCGCCGCGAAATCCCGGCCAGGCCCGCCGAAGGCGGCGTTCATCGTCACCGGCCGCGGCGCCTGCAGGCTGGCAGGGCGGCTGACGGCGTCCTTGAGCGTGTAATAGCTGCCGGAAAAATCGAAGGGGTCCTCGGAGATATAGGCGCGTTCGACGATCTCCAACCATTCGGTGGCCTGGTCATAGCCCTTTTCCACCAGCGGCACGCCGAACATGGCGAATTCCTTGGGGTTCCAGCCGCAGACGATGTTGAGGCCGGCCCGGCCGTGACTGACATGATCGACCGTCGCCAGCGCCTTGGCCGCATAGAGCGGATGCACCAGCGGCACATGCACCGTCATGAACAACCCGATGTCCTGCGTGGCCGCCGCCAGCGCCGCCGCCCAGGTGAAAGTCTCGAAACTCCACTCGCGCACATGGTTCTTGCCGCCAAATCCCTTCCAGCGGGCGATGGGCAGGAAAAATTCCAGGCCGGCGCGGTCGGCGATCTGGGCCGCCGAGAGATTGTCGTCCCATCCCGCCTTCCAGCGCTCCGGCACGTCGGTGATCGCCAGCCCCCCGTCGGCATTGGCAGAAAAGACGCCGAGTTTCAGCGTGTTGGGGCCTTTCAGGGGATGCGGCTTGATCATGGAGCTTCTCATCGGCAGGAGGCGGAAATGGCGGATACTCTATCCGCCACGCCGTCCGTGACAAGAATTATTTCAGGCTTAAAATTTTGCGCTGCAACAGGCCGGCCGCTGGATCAGCCGACGAAGGCGCGCTCGACGACGAAGCTGGCCGGCGCGTTGTTGGCGCCTTCCACGAGGCCGAAACCTTCCAGCATCGCCTTGCAATCCTTGAGCATCGCCATGGAGCCGCAGATCATGCCGCGGTCGGTGGCCGGATCGATCGGCGGCAGGCCGGTATCTTCGAAAAACTTGCCGCTCGCCATCAGGTCGGTGATGCGACCCATGTGGCCGGACGGCTCGCGCGTCGTCGTCAGGTAAAGACGCAGGCGGTCGGCGTATTCCCCGACCAGCGGATCGTCGGCAAGGCCGGCCGCCAGCTCGCGGGCATAGTCCAGTTCAGCGACATCCCGGCACGTCTGGATCAGCACGACCTCCTCGAATTTTTCGTAGGTCTCCGGGTCGCGGATCAGGCTGGCGAAGGGGGCGACGCCGGTGCCGGTGGAGAGCAGGTACAGCCGCTTGCCCGGCAGCAGCGCATCGAGCACCAGCGTGCCCGTCGGCTTCTTGCGCATCAGCACGGTATCGCCGACCTTGATCTTCTGCAGGTGCTCGGTCAGCGGCCCGCCCGGCACCTTGATCGAGAAAAATTCGATCTCTTCGTCCCAGGAGGGACTGGCGATGGAGTAGGCGCGGAACACCGGCTTTTCCGCATTCGGCAGGCCGATCATCACGAACTCGCCGGAGCGGAACCGAAAACTGGCCGGCCGGGTGATGCGGAAACGGAAAAGCCGTTCCGTATAATGCTTCACCATCGTCACCGTCTCGGCAAAGACGTTGTCGGGGATGGCATAGGCAGCGGGCTTCGGGTTTTCCAGCAATTCTCCATCGGCGGCCGTCATCGACAAAATCCTCTCGAAATGCGCGGTCAATTCATTTGTACACGAATGAAAATATTTCTCAACATCGCATTTCAGACTTTGGCCTTTTTGTGCTCGACAGGTTTGGGAGCCGCGATTAACATTCGTACACAAGGGTTGGGTCTGCCGCGTGAAACGGTGGGAAAGCGCCCGCAAAAACACGGGAACGAAGGATTTCATCATGGCAGAAGCAGCGGGCGGCAACGAAAAGGCGGGCAAGCTGGTCATCCGGCACATCGGCCTCATTCTCTCGGGAAAGATCGAGCAGCCGATCCTCGACGGCGACTGCATCATCTGCGACGACGGCAAGATCACCGCGATCGGTTATGAAAAGGATCTCGACACCGAAGGTGCGACGACCATCGTCGATGCGATGTGGACGACGGTTTCGCCCGGCCTGATCGACAGCCACGTCCACCCTGTCGTCGGCGACTACACGCCGCGCCAGCAGCAGCTCAACTGGATCGATTCGACGCTGAACGGCGGCGTCACCACGATGATCTCGGCAGGCGAGGTCCACACGCCGGGCCGGCCGCGCGACATCGTCGGCCTCAAGGCGCATGCGATCACGGCGCAGCGTTTCTACCAGAATTTCCGCCCCTCCGGCGTCAAGGTGCATGCGGGCGCGCTGGTCATCGAAAAGGGCATGGAAGAGCAGGACTTCAAGGATCTCGCCGATGCCGGCGTAAAACTGCTCGGCGAAGTCGGCCTCGGCAGCGTCAAGGAGGCTGGCGACGCCAAGAAGATGGTGGCCTGGGCACGTAAATACGGCATCCAGAGCACCATCCACACCGGCGGCCCGTCGATCCCCGGCTCCGGCCTGATCGACAAGGACGTGGTGCTGGAGGCCGATACCGATGTCGTCGGCCATCTGAACGGCGGCCACACGGCGCTTCCCGACGACCAGATCGTCTGCATCTGCGAGCGCTGTTCTCGCGGCCTCGAAATCGTCCACAACGGCAACGAGCGCGCCGCGATCCTCACCGTCAACACCGCACGGGAACTGAAGAAGCTCGACCAGGTGATCTTGGGCACGGACGGGCCGGCCGGCTCCGGCGTGCAGCCGCTCGGCATCCTGCGTATGATCTCGCTGGTCGCCAGCTTTACCGACCTGCCGGCGGAAGTCGCCTTCTGCCTCGGCACCGGCAACACGGCCCGCCAGCGCAACCTCGATTGCGGCATCATCGACGTCGGCCGCTCGGCGGATTTCGTCATCATGGACCGTGCCCAGCATGCGCCTGGCAAGACCATTCTCGACTCGGTCAAGCAGGGCAACCTGCCGGGCATCGGCATGACCATCATCGACGGCATCGTCCGCACCCAGCGCAGCCGCAACACGCCGCCGGCCAATGCCCTGCCCGAAATCGTCTTCGGCCGTTATGATCGTTACGAGGCGAAGTGACCCCAGGCTTTAGCGGCGCAGCGCGGTCTCGAGGCTACGGAAAACACGTTCGTCGGCCGATTGCGCGACGTTGAAGCGCATGAAGCTGCGGGCGGTCTGCGACAGGCTGAAGGCGTTGCCGGGTGCCAGCACCACGCCGTCATCGAGGCACCGGCGCGCCAGTTCCGCCGCATCGGTGTCGCCGGGCAGACGGCACCATAAGAACATGCCCGCGCCGGGGCGCAACCATGGCTCGATGCCGAGGCGGGCGAGCCGGGTCGCCGTCGTGGTTCTCGCTTCCCCGAGACGCCGCCGCACGGTTTCCATGTGCTTGCGGTAACTGCCGTCCGTCAGCGCCAGAGCGAGGATGCTGGCCGCAAGGCGGGCGCCGCCGAAGCTGGTGGCGATCTTGAGGTCGGCGAGCTTGTCGATCCAGTCTTCGCGCGCCGCGATATAGCCGCAACGGATCGCCGCCGACAGCGTCTTGGAAAAGCTGCCGATCTGGATGACCCGCGACAGGCCGTCGAACGCCGAAAGCCGCGGGGCCTGCACCTCCTCGAAATCGGCAAAGATATCGTCCTCGACGATGAGGAGATCGGCTTCCTCGGCAAGTTTCAGCAGCCGGTGGGCGGTTACCGGCGAAAGCACGGCGCCGGTCGGATTGTGGATGGCCGAATTGGTGATGTAGAGCCGCGGCTTGTGAAGCTGCAACGCTGTGGCAAAAGCATCGAGATCAGGGCCGGAAGGCGTATAGGGCACGCCGACCGCCTTGGCGCGGTGCGCCTTCAACAGCGCATGGAAATTGAAATAGCAGGGATCGTCGACCAGCACGGCATCGCCGGGCTCCAGAAGCAGCCGGCAGACGAGATCGATGGCCTGCGTGCCGGATTCGGTCAGCAGCACCTGCCCGGTATGGACGTCGACCCCATGCGCCGCCAGTCGCCGCACCAAAATCTGGCGCAAGCCGGCATGGCCGAGCGGCGTGCCGTAATCGGCAAGCTCGGCATTTTCGGCCCGCGAGAGTGTGCGCAAGGCACGGCGGATGCCGGTATCGAACATCCAGGATGCCGGCAGCCAGCCGCATCCGGGCTTCAAGGCATCCCCTTCCGCCTCCAGCGATTGCCGCGAGATCCAGAGCGGATCGACGTTGCGTTCACGCCGGGGAGCGATTTCAGCCAGCGCCAGCGGCGCAACCGAACCGGAAACGTAGAAACCGGAACCGGGCCGCGAGCGGATGACGCCTTCGGCGGCAAGCCGCTCATAGGCCTCGACCACGGTCGACACGGACACGCCCATCGCTTTCGATTGCGCGCGCACCGAAGGCAACCGGCTGCCGGGCATCAGGCTGCGATCGACGATACGGCCGCGGATGGCCGTCATCACCCGGTCGATCCGGGTTGCCGGGCTGATTGCGGCTTCGCCCTCCTCCGTCATCAAACCGTACTCCTCAATCATCCATAACAGTTTCTTTCAATTGTACTGTATCGTCTCTGGTCCTGCCAGAGGCCTCGCCCGATAGTCACGACAGAATTGCAATGGAGAATGACACGATGGACAGAGCGACGAGCGGCTTGATCAACGGCATGGTCGGCGTGGTGATCTTTTCCGCATCGCTGCCGGCAACGCGGCTGGCGGTGGCCGGTTTCGACCCGGTTTTCCTGACGGCAGCGCGCGCGGTGATCGCCGGTATTCTCGGCCTCGGCCTGCTCGTCGCCTTCCGCGAGCGCCGGCCGGGGCGCGGCGACATCCTCTCGCTGCTGATCGTTGCGCTCGGCGTGGTCGTTGGTTTTCCGTTGCTGACGGCACTGGCGCTGCAGCATGTCACCGCCGCCCATTCCATCGTCTTCATCGGCCTGCTGCCGCTGGCGACCGCCGTGTTCGGCATGCTGCGGGCCGGCGAATATCCGCATCCGGTTTTCTGGCTGTTTTCGGGTCTCGGCAGCGCCCTCGTCGTCGGTTTCGCCTTGTCGCAGGGGATCACGGTGTCGCCGCTGGGCGACCTGTTGATGCTGGGGGCGGTGCTTGTCTGCGGGCTCGGATATGCCGAAGGGGCCAGGCTTTCCCGGCGGCTCGGCGGCTGGCAGGTGATTTCCTGGGCGCTGGTGCTGTCGCTGCCGCTGATGCTCGGCATCGCCGTTTTCGACGTGCCGCCGTCGCTGTCGCAGGTGCCGGAGAGCGCCTGGGCGGGGCTGGCCTATGTATCGCTGTTCAGCATGCTGATCGGCTTCATCTTCTGGTATCGCGGCTTGGCGCAGGGCGGCATCGCCGCCGTCGGCCAGTTGCAGTTGCTCCAGCCGTTCATGGGCCTGCTGCTGGCGGCGCTGCTCCTGGGCGAGGCGGTCAACGTCGCCATGCTGGTCGTTACCACCGGCGTCGTCCTCTGCGTTTTCGGCGCGCGTCGCTTTGCCGTCCGTCCGCAACCGGCTTCGCCGCGTCCGACCTGAGCGGTGGGTCGAGGCGCCGTTCCTACCAGCTCAGGCGCGCTACGCCATAGGCGGAAAGTGTGAAGAGCGGCGTCGAGGCCGGCGTTTCGGGGATCTCTCCCGATGAAGCGGCAACAAGATTGGCCTCGTCCAGCACTTGGAACGACGCGTTGCCCGGCACCCTCAATCCGGCAAGATCGATCGTCACGGGCTCGGCGGTGATGTTGGCGCATAGCAGGACGGTCTCCCTGCCCTTGCGACCACACAGCGCCAGCAGGCTGCCCGCCCGGGAACCGACAACCTCCTGCCATTCCCACCCCGCTATGGAGGCAAGAGTCCTCACGACATGCGCCAGGGGCCGCAAGCCGCCCTTCGGCACGGGTTCGCCGGGAGCGGCGATCAGGCCGAAAGGTCCGGTCGCCGCCGACAATGTCAGACGCGTCAGGCCGGCATCCGCCACAGCCGCCGCATATCCGAGCGCAAAGGCCGCGCCGAAAAGGCCGTTGTGGCGCGGGTCGCGGTTGGCCATGGGAATGCGCTCACCATGCGGATTGTCCATCGTGCGGCTACCGTAGGGATTTTGCCGCATGGCGATCGTCGACGGGCCGATACGATAATCCTTTGCGCCATAGATTGCCCGCAGCGAGCGGGTGATGAAGGGCAGCGCCTCCAGCGTTTCCATCACGCTCTGATCGTCGGCCGCATGCACGATCGGATTGGTGGCGTGCGAGACGAAGGCCAGCTGTTTTCCGGGAACACGCTTGCGGTTGATCTCGGTAAAATAGCTCAGCATGCCGCCGCCGAGGGAAAGCGTCGGGAAAGCCGCCTTCGCAGCGGCATAAACCTCTTCCAGCGGCGGGCAATCCGGCCACTGGCTGCCCGGCGGGGTCGACTGGCGATCGACGGAGGGCGAGACCATGATCGCATCGAGCCGCAGGCGCGCCTCGCGGACCATGGTCGCGATCTCCTGCATTTCTTCGTCAAGCGGCCTCTGGCACGGCACGGCGATTTCCAGGGTCACCGTGCCCTTGTGCCCGGCGGCGAGTGGAACGAAAGCGTCTATCGCCGCGCGCCCATGCCCGGCTGCTGGATCGAAATGCAGAAGCAGGTCCTGCACGCCGAAACTGCCATGGGCTCTCAACGCCACGGCCGTCTCCGCCGCCTCTTCCGGCGTCACGACGATGCCGATCTGAGGCAGTTCGCCGTCCTGTTCACCCCACTGCAGCGTGACGGGGTTTGCCGGCGAGAGCAGCAAGCCGGCTTCGGGTTCTTCGTCGCGGATGGTCAGCGTGATCGTCTGCGATACGGTTTCCCCGGCCGCGATCATATAGGGCCAGGGCAGCGCCAGCGGCCGGACATAGGTCTTGTAGGAGGCATCCGACCAGTTACGCTGGTCTTCCATCTCGAACGTATCGCCATCCATGCGGCACTCGGCGGTAATACCGGGTAGCACGGTGTGCGTGATCGCACGCATATCCTTGAACGGTTGCCAGGGTTCAATCAGGTCGGGCAACCGTGTCGCCTCGAGACTGCCGTCGACATGCTCGATCGACACATTCGTTCCCGCCAGGCCGCCGATGGGATGCAGGATGCAAAAGCCGCAGCGGTTTGTTTCGAAACCTGTCGGCGACATTGCCGCGGCCGCAAACACCAGCATGCCTTCGGCCGTGCCGGTGATCGTGGCGGCGATGCTGAGTTGCGTCATATCCGGCCCGTTGCAGCGTGTGCCGTAACGCACGGTAAACTGCTCGTCCGTCTCCTCGACGCTCAGATCGAAAAGCTCCGGATCATAGGTGCCCCAATCGCGGTCGCGCACCAGGAAAGAGATGGCGCGCAGCACGTCGACGCCTTCGTAGCGGATGTCGCGCAGGTTGCCGCCGACCAGTTTGGCCGTCAGCCGGCCGGCCTTCAGTTCCGTCGGCGCCGGTTCGGTTCTGGTGGTGCCGTAGAGAAGGAAAGCGCGGTCGGCTGATATCGTCATGCAAGCAGGGCTCCGATTTCGACCGGCTTGCCGGTGGCCGCACTTTCATAGGCTGCCTCGACCAGCGCGAAGGTCTTCAGGTTGTCGTCGCCGGAGGTGGATGTCTCCTCTCCGGCCGCGAGCCGTTCGGCCCAGTGCTGCTGGATAGCATAGACGCTTTCCTGGATATTATGCCAGGGGCGCGACGCCCAGGACAGCAGAGCCGGAGACGCATCGACGATGTCCGTGCCCTTGGCATTGGTGATTTCGAGCCGGTAGCCCTGGTTGAGCCGGATCGTGCCTTCCGTACCGTCCAGTTCGATCAAAGTTTCCGGGAAGGGCTCGACGCCCAGCTTCGTCGCATAGCTGACGTCGACGATGGAGGTGGCGCCGCTCTCATGGTCCAGCAGAATGGTGGCGACGTCCTCGCCCTTGATCGCCGGGTTGACGCGTTTTGTCCGTGCGGTCAGCGAAGACACGTCGCCGAGGATGAAGCGGGCAATATCCAGCGTGTGGATGCCGAGATCCTCGATGATGAAACGCGATCCTTCCGCCAGGTAGGGCTGGGCGGCGAAAACGTCGAAGCCGGAGCGGAAGGAGAAACGGCCCCAGAAGGGCGTACCGATGGCGCCGGCATCGAGTGCCTTGCGCACGGCCTGGATCGGCGTCTGCCAGCGAAAATTCTCGTGCACCATCAAGGGCACGCCGGCATTGCGGCAGGCCTTCACCATCGCCTTGGCATCGGCAAGCGTCGGCGCGAAGGGTTTCTGGCAGATCGCCGGAACCTTGTAGGCGGCTGCCATCTCGACCAGCGGGCGATGGCTCTGCACGGTGGTGGCGATATCGACGAAATCGAAGCCGCCATCGGCAAACATCCGGGCCGCATCGCTATAACGACGCTCGATGCCGAACTGGTCGCCGACGATCTTCAGTCGCTCGGGATCGCGGTCGCAGATGGCGACGATGCCGGCGCCTTCGACATCCTGCCAGCCAAACATCTGGTTGACGGCGAAAAAACCACATCCGATCAGGGCGCCACGAAGCTCGCTCATCTGTCTTATCCCTGCTTTGCCATCTGCATCAGCGTCACGCGGGCCTGCATCTTGCGCTGCGCCTGGTCGACGACGACGGCGATGATGATGACCAGACCCTTGATGACCATCTGCCAGAAGGATGATACGCCCATCATGACAAGGCCATCGGAGAGGATGCCGATGACGAAGGCGCCGACGATGGTGCCGCCGATCGTGCCGCGCCCGCCCGACATCGAGGTGCCGCCGAGAACGGCTGCGGCGATGGCGTTGAGTTCGAGGTTGGTGCCGGTCGCCGGATGCGACGCCATCAGTTCCGAAGAGACGATCAGGCCCACCAGCGCGGCGCAGAAGCCGGAGAACATGTAGACGAACATTTTCACCCGGCTGACGCGGATACCGGACATGCGGGCGGCGCGCTCATTGCCGCCGACGGCAAAGATATGACGGCCGAGCGGCACGAAGCGGGCGAAGTAGGCGGCGCCGAATGCGACGACGACCAGCATCCACACCGAGACCGGCAGGCCGATAATGGTGCCGGAGCCGAAATAGGAAAAACCCTGGTTGCCGAGGTCTTCTCGGCCGACGAGGTTCGGCAGCGTCTGGCCATCGGAGTAGAGCAGCGCCGCGCCGCGGGCGACATAGAGCGTGCCGAGCGTGGCAATGAATGGCGCGACGTTCAGCCGCGTGATCAGCAGGCCGTTGACGGCACCGATCAACACGCCGACGACGGCGACGATGACGGCCACTTCGAGAATGTTGAAATAAACCGTATAGCCGATCGGCAGGTCGATGCCGTAGATGATCAGGCCGCCGGCGATCATGCCGCACAGGCCGACGATCGAGCCGACCGAGAGATCGATGCCGCCGGTGATGATGACGAAGGTCATGCCGATCGCCAGGAAGGCGTTCTGCGTCGCATGCTTCGACATCAGGATCATGTTCGCGGTCGACAGGAAGTTCGGCGCGAAGATCGAGAAGAAGATGATGACGGCGAAAAGGGCGATGAAGGTGCGGAGCTTCATCAGCGTCAGCAGCAATGAGCCGCTATTGGCCGATCCGGCGGCAGTTTGGGTGGCTGTCGTCATCACGCATGCATCCTTTTTGTCGTGTGTCCCTCTGCGGAGGCTTTAACGATGGCCTCTTCGGTCGCCTGGTTGCGGTCGATGACCATCACCAGCCGGCCGTTGCTCATCACCGCGATACGGTCGGACAATGCCATGACCTCTTCGAGGTCGGAGGTGGAAAAGAGAATGGCCAGGCCTTCGCTCGCCAGCCGGCGCATGGTGCGGAAGACGTCCGCCTTGGCGCCGACGTCGATGCCGCGTGAAGGCTCGTCCATCAACAGCACCTTCGGGCCGGTCATCAGCGCCTTGCCGATCACCACCTTCTGCTGGTTGCCGCCCGACATCGAGGTGACCTCGAAATCCGGATTGCGCGCCTTGATCGACAGGCTGCGGATCGCATCCGCCACCGCCTGCTTCTCCTTGCCGGTGATGATGTGGAAGCCGAAACGCAGAAACTGGCCGAGGCTTGCCAGCGACAGGTTTTCGGCAATCGACAGGCATTGCACCAGCCCTTCGCGCTGCCGGTCCTCGGGGATCAGCGCGATGCCGCGCTCGATGCGGCCGGTGGTATCGCGTTCCAGCAATTCCTGGCCGTCGATGAACACCTTGCCGGTGTCGTGATCGTGCCGGCCCATGATACATTCGAAAAGCTCGCTGCGCCCGGCCCCCATCAACCCGTAGATGCCGAGGATCTCGCCCTTGCGGACGGACAGCGAGACGTGGTCGACGGCATAACCGCCCTGCGAGCGCGGCAGCGTGATGTTGTCGAGCCGGATGACCTCGCCGCCGAGTTCGTGATCGACCTCCTTGGCAAAATCCTTGGCATCCGAGCCGATCATCGAGCGGACGATCCAGCGGGTGTCGATATCCTTGACCAGCGCATGGCCGGTGATCTGGCCATCCTTGAGCACGGTAATGTAGTCGCCGATGCGCATCAGCTCTTCCAGCCGGTGCGAGATGTAGACGATCGCCACGCCTTGCGCCTTCAATTCGGCGATGACGCGGAACAGCACGTCGACTTCCGCCGCGCTCAAGGCCGAGGTCGGTTCGTCCATGATCAGGATGCGGGTGTTCAGCGACACGGCGCGGGCGATCTCGACGAGTTGCTGCTGGCCGATCGGCAGGTCTTCCGTCAGCGTCTCGGCGGAAATGCCTGATTCCAGCCGGTCGAGGAAGGCATTCGCCTTTTCGACCTGCGCCTTGTGATCGATACCGAGCACGCCGCGGGTGATTTCGCGGGTCGCAAAGATGTTTTCGGCCACCGTCATGTTGCCGAACAGATTGAGTTCCTGGAAGACGATGCCGATGCCGTGGCGCACGGCGTCCGCCGGCGAAGAAAGATGGATGCGTTCACCTTCCATCCAGATCTCGCCGATGGTCGGTTGCTCGACGCCGGCGATGATGCGCATCATTGTCGACTTGCCGGCGCCGTTTTCGCCGACGAGCACGTTGACCGCGCCGCGGCGCAGCTTGAGATTGGCCTTCTTCAGCGCCACGATGCCGGAATAGGCCTTGGTGATGTCCTTCAGCTCGAGGATCACGTCGCCGTCGTCGATCTCCGTCATCGCCTCAGCCTCCGATGGTGATCGTGGCGGGAACCAGCTGCGGCAGCTGGCCCGATGCGGGAAGGGGGTAGGCGCCGAGCGCCGGCCCCTTCCTTCCCGTCAGGTTTTCGCGCGGCAGCTTCGAAAGCACCGTGTCGTTGACGCGGGTATTGAACGACTTGCCGAACTGCGCCCACTCGATCTGGTTCTTGAAGGAATTGAAGTCGATGAAATCGAGGCTGTCGCGCAGCGCGGTACCGCGGATCGCAGGGCCGAGCGACACGCGAACATCCGCCTTGGCATCGCCATCGACGTCGACATCGACATAGGCGGCGCGCGACTTGGTTTCCTCCGCGACGACCACGCCGTCAACCCTGGCGATGAAGGTCCAGGGCGCATTGCCCTGCTTGGCCTTGTAGCCGTATTTCTGGCCGGCGGCATCGACGTCGGTGGCGGCGAGCGTCAGCACGTCCTTGATCGGAGCGCCACGCGTTTCGAGATAAGGAACGACCTTCGAATCCCAGATATCGGCCACCGCCTTGTCCGGATCGAAGGCATTGGCCGCAGCATTCCTGGCTTGATCGGCCGTCTTGACAAATTTGCAGCCCGGCAACGCAAAGGCGGTTGCGAGCAGGATCATGGCGACAGCCCTGATGTGCATGGGATAGGCTCCGGCGACAATGAAGGACGCGGAGGAGCAAGCCCCTCCGCGTCGTCAGCTTGGGAGATGTTACTGTGCCAGCGCGAAGGTTTCGAGCTTGCCAGCGTTGTCGGCGTTGATGAGAACGCAATCCATCAGCTGCTTTTCTTCAGCCGGCTTCTTGCCCGACGTGATGTAGTCGTGCGCCTGCTGGACAGCCATCTGGGCCTGTGCATAGGCCGGCTGCAGGACGGTTGCCTTGATGCCGCCCGACTTGATCGAGTCGCGAACGTCGTTGGAGCCGTCGAAGCCGACGACGATGACGTCCTTCTTGCCGGCAGCCTGGAGGGCTGCGATTGCGCCCATGGCCATCGTGTCATTGCCGGCGATGACGCCCTGGATGTCCGGATTGGCCTGCAGGATGGTTTCCATCTTGGAGTAGGCTTCCGTCTGGCTCCAGTTGGCCGACTGCTGGGCGACCATCTTCAGGTCCGGATATTCCACGAGCTCGACATAGTTGCCCTTCTCGCCCATCAGCTTGACGAATTCTTCGGCACCGAGCTGTGCGCCCTGATAGTTGTTGGAAACGATCTGGGAGACGGCAACGCCGCTGGCATTGATTTCGCGGTCGATCAGGAAGGACGGGATGCCTGCATCCTTGGCCTTCTGGACAGCGGCGACCGAAGCGTCGGCGCCGGCGTTGTCGAGGATGATCGCCTTGGCGCCACGGCCGATGGCGGTGTCGATCAGCTGGCTCTGCTTGTTGGCGTCGTCATCATGAACCAGCACGAGCGCTTCATAGCCCAGTTCCTTCGCCTTGGCTTCGGCGCCGACGGCTTCTGCCTTGAAGAACGGGTTGTCGTGCGACGGGGTGATGATGGCGATGAGGTCGGCAGCAAAAGCCGGCATGGCTGTGCCGAGCGCGAGCGTTGCAGCAAACGCGGCCAGAGTCAGTCTGCGAGTCAATTTCATGTTTATCCTCCCAAGTGAAAAATCGGCCCCGCTCCCTGCAGGACAGATGGCGGCCGGGGGAGACATTCCCCCGGCAAATAAAAATCAGGTAATACGGCGGATGCTTTCGGCGATTTCCGCCGGCTCGAAAAAATTCTTCCAGTCGTCGCGCATCAGCGCGGGGGTACCGAATTCGATCGCCTTGTTGCAGGCATCGGAGAACACGCCGTCGACTTCCTTGAAGATCACGGCGCCGAGGACGTTCATGTGGCCGAGCAGGAAGTCACGGGCGGCTTCCGCCGGCACGCCGCGGGCAACGCATTCATCCATGGCCTGGCGCATGACGACGAGCAGCGAAGCGCAGACGGTTTCCGAAAGGCCGGGCTCCAGCATCGCCATCTGCTCGACGGTGACACGGTGCGACCGCATGACCGGCGCCCAGATGACCTTGGCGATTTCTTCACCGAGCCCATAGGCTTCCTCAGGCCCCTGCATCAGCGCAGAGACGATGTGCTGCTTGGCGAACAGGCCACCAAAATGGTCCTTCTTCGCCTGCATGTCCGTCTCGTCGTTGAAGATCGGCGGATGGCACGGATGCGTGACGAAATAGGTGAGATCGCCGCGGGCGGGCAGATGGCCGGCAAACGGTGCCGCTGCATCGAGCGCCACGACCATGGTGCCGGCCGCCAGCTTGTCGACGATACCTGCCGCAACCTTGCCGATCGCCGTATCCGGAACGGCGAGGATCACCACGTCGGCGCCGTTGAGGGCTTCATCCACCGGCACGCAGGACAGGCCGAGATCATTCTGAAGCCTTGCCTTGCCGGCATCGCTGACCTCGACATGGCGCACGTCGAAACGCGAGCCCTTGAGATTCTTGGCCAGCCGATAGCCCATCTTGCCGCCGGCGCCAAACAACGCGATCGCAGTCATGTTTCCTCACCTGTATTTGTTTAGGGGAACTATAATCAACTGGTATAATGAGTCAATCAGCATATCATGATGTGAACGACTTTTTCACCGCGTCCACTCATGAATCCGCGAGCCCGTCGCGGATCTGCGCAAAATATCCATCGGCGCCGACCTGCCCGCCCTTTAGGGCGATCTGCAGTCCATTCGTGGCGGCGAAGTCGCCGTGGGCGGTGCAGAGTGGCGATCCCGGCGTCTGCGGCAGCGGCAACAGGGTGGTCAGGGCATCGACATGCAATTCCTTGAGCGCATGGCTCGACGTGTCGCCGCCGGCAATGACCGCCCGTTGCAGCTGCGCCTGTTCGACCATGCGGCAGAGCATCGTGCCGAGGAGGCGACCCAGTGCATGCCGGCTGCCGGGGATGCGATCGATCTCGCCGCCCCGGTCCGCCGCCGGTCCGAGCGCCGTATAGAGGATAGGGCTGAGACCGCGACCGAGAACATCGAGGCCGGCGGCAACGGCACGCTCGACGGCTGTCCCGGCGTTTTCGCCCAGCAGGTCCAACGGATCGACGGCGATGGGCTCGAAGCCCGACTGCGCGGCCGTGCGGATCTGCCGTTCCGTGGTCGGGGAAACGCTGCCGGAGACCACGGCGATACGATCCGCCTTGCCGGGCAGTGGAAATTCTGTTGCGCCAGTCGTCAGGCCCTCCTGTTTCCAGGCGGACAGCAAGGCATATTCGAAGCCGGAGGAACCGGCGACGAACCAGCCGTCCGGGCGCCGCAACTGCCACAGCAGGCGGCCGGCGCTGGCCTGTGTTTCGGGACCGTCGACATCGAACAGCACCATGCCGCGCTGTTCGGCGCAGAATTGCGCCACGCGCGCCGCGGCATCCGGCAAAGCCTGGATGACCCGGTCGACCACGCCGGTCGGTAGCGCCGTCTGTTCGGAAAGATGCCGACCGAGATCCGCCTCCCGCATCGGCGTGACGGGGTGGCGGCTCATCACCGGGTGCCGGTCGATGCGATAGATTTCGCCCTGATAGGCGGCAAACAGGTTGCCGAATGCCGTGTAGCGCTTCAACTGTGGCGCACCGACGACCAGCGGCACATAGGGCTGGTCGAAGATCGCCTTGCCGATTTCCACCGCCCTGCCGATATTGCCGATGGTCGGGCTCGAATCGAAGGTGGAGCAGACCTTGTAATGGCAGACCGCGGCATCGCGCGATTTCAGCCAGCGAAAGATCGGCGTCAGCCGCTCTTCCATCCATTCCGGCGTCTCGCTGCGGCTGGTTCCGGCGATGCCGATGGCGCGGCAGTGGGAAAAGCGCTGGAGAAGGTCGTCGCCCGGAATGCCGAGGAACAGCACGGTCTCGACGCCATTGGCGGAGAGCGCCTCCATGACATCGGTGGAGCCGGTAAAATCGTCGCCGTAATAGGTCAGAAGAGGTGCCATGACGCTTACGACTCCTTGCCGCCGCCGAATTTTTTCAGCGAGGCTGCCAGTTCGGGATGGTCCTTGGCATAGGTTTCCAGCGAGATGTCGGCGACGGCCGCCTCCCATGCCTGGGTCACCGCACGCACACCCGCAGCCGGTCCTTGCGGATGGCTGACGATGCCGCCGCCGCAGAGATACAGCAGGTCGGTGGTGCGGCCGGTACGGCGATAGGTCTCCGGCGCCTGGCCGCCCCACTGGCCGGAGCCGGCGACCGGCAGGGCGCAATCGCTCTTGTCGAACAGCGGCGTCGTCACGGCTTCGAAGGAGGAGACGAAACTGTCGTCCGGCTCCCAATATTTGACGCCAATGCCGTTGATCTGGAACGGGTCGACGCCGAGCAGGCGCCAGAACTGCTGCCAGACGCGGAAATCGAAACCGATGCCGGGATGGCGGGTCAGCACATCCCAGCCGTTGCGATGCGCATGCAGGACGAGGCGCGACCGCTTGCGCAGGAAAGCCATGCCGCCCATGCCGATCGAATTGATGTTGATCACGGCGCAATTGCCGCCGGCTTCCGCCACCAGATCGTGGTTGCGCATCATCTCTTCCGGATCGGTGTGTGAGATGCCGAAGGCATACATCACCTTCTTGCCGGTCTTCTGTTCGTGATCGAGGATTTTCGGCATGATCGCGGTCACGCGCTCCTTCAGCGGCGAATAGGCCGGGCTCATCAGCTTCTCGTCGTCCTTGATGAAATCCACGCCGGAGGAAATCAGTTCGCCGACGAGTTCCGCCGTCTCGTGCGGCCGCAATCCAAGCGCCGGCTTGACGATGGTGCCGATGATCGGCCGACCCTCGACACCGGTCAGCCGCCGACTGCCCGGCATGCCGAATTGCGGGCCGGGATAGGCGCCGCGGAATGCTTCCGGCAGCTTTAGATCGACGACGCGCAACCCTGTGAAACCGCGAATGGAAAAGATGCCGCCGACGGCAATCGTCATCAGCGCCGAGAGATCCGTTCCGATCGCGTCCAGCGGAAAGCCGATATCGACATCGGCGCGACGGAGCGGTCGTTGATCATCCGCAGCTTCCGGCCAGGACGGGCGCTCGGCATCGGCCAGCGGCCGGATGGCGAGCACGCGGGCGGCGACGCGCGCTTTCAGTTCCGGCGTCTCCCCCGGCACCGGCACAAAGGTGCCTGTGGACTGGTCGCTGGCGATCTTTTCCGCCATGGCCTCGATGCTGCCGGGCGTCTCGATCCGATAGGTGACGACGATCATGCCGACGGTTCCTCCCCGTTGGTATTCTGCGCCGGCGGCATATGTCACCGGCGAAATCAGCATACTGGTATAATGAGTATATCATCGATGCAAGCCCCTCCCCGCCCATTCCGGATGATCGAAACGATGCACGGGCGTCACGGTAAACCGGCATGCCCGTCTCTGGATTTTCATGATTCGCTGCCTATAGTCCGTCCGGCCGGACGCCTGCTTCCCTAGACAGGCGTCTCGACCCCTAGGAAACCGGAGCGACAGAACCACCGATGAGCCGACAGACCGACGCGATCCTCGCACTCTGCCAGACCCTTTCCCCGACGCGGACGGCAATCGTTCACCCCGTGAAAGCCAATGTCATCGAGGCCGCCGCGGAGGCGGTTCGGGAAAAGCTGATCGTACCGGTGCTGATCGGCCCCGTGGCAAAAATTGTCGCCGCAGCGCAGGAGGCATCGATCGATATCGCCGGCTGGGACATCGTCGATGTCGAGCACAGCCATGCCGCCGCCGCCAAGGCGGCGGAACTGGCCGCCACCCGCCAGGTCGATGTCATCATGAAGGGATCGCTGCATACGGACGAACTGCTCGGCGCCATCGTGAAGGCCGATGCCGGGCTGCGCACGGAACGGCGCGTCTCGCATTCCTACCTGATGAGCATCGCCTCCTACCCGAAACCCTTCATCATCACCGATGCTGCCGTCAACATATTGCCCGACCTGCAGGTGAAGGCCGATATCGTCCAGAACGCCGTCGATCTCTGGCGCATCGTTTTCGGCGAGGCTACGCCGCCGAAGGTGGCGGTTCTGGCGGCCGTCGAAACAGTCAACCCGAAAATGCAGGCGACGCTGGATGCCGCGGCACTCTGCAAGATGGCGGAGCGCGGGCAGATCACCGGCTGCCTCATCGACGGCCCGCTGGCCTTCGACAATGCCATCAGCCCCGAAGCCGCCAGGGAAAAAGGCATCGTTTCCGTGGTCGCCGGCCATGCCGACATTCTCGTCGTGCCGGATATCGAGGCCGGCAACATGCTGGCCAAACAACTGACCTTCCTCGGCGGCGCCGAGGCGGCCGGCATCGTGCTCGGCGCCCGGGTGCCGGTGATCCTGACGAGCCGCGCCGACAGCGAGCGGACACGGCTGCTCTCCTGCGCGCTCGCCGCGCTGGTTGCCGACGCCCGTGCGAACGGACGCCTGCGGTAAGGCTAGCCCCTTCCCCTTCTCCCGCGCGGGGAGAAGGTGGCCCGAAGGGTCGGATGAGGGCGCGAGACACGGCAGAACTTGCGCTTGCGGCACCCCCTCATCCCGCTGCCGCGACCTTCTCCCCGCCGGGGAGAAGGGGCAGGCGGCGCTCTTTTATTCCGCAAACATGAGTCCCACTACCGGATCGGGCGCAGCAGCCGGAGCGCGTTCATCGTCACCAGCACCGTGGCGCCGGTATCGGCGAGGATGGCCGGCCACAGGCCGGTGATGCCGGCAATCGTCGTGACCAGGAACACCGCCTTGAGACCGAGCGACATGGTGATGTTCTGGACGATGTTGCGCATGGTGCGCTTCGACAGGTCGACCATCAGCGCCACGTCGCCCACCCGGCCGTGAAGCACGGCGGCATCGGCGGTTTCCAGCGCCACATCCGTGCCGCCGCCCCTGGCGATACCGATATCGGCCGCCGCAAGCGCCCGCGCATCGTTGATGCCGTCGCCCACCCTGCCGACGACAAGGCCCCGTTTCTGCATTTCGCCGCCGCTGCGCGGCTTGTCCTCGGGCATCAGGTCGGCGCGGGCGTCGAGGC
>Ga0066256_1002099_pt1 | contig 23386 bp, 28 predicted proteins | sample ThiBio_1000_biof_FD_87107 | JGI IMG/M metagenome (GOLD analysis project Ga0066256, IMG submission 87107) | Wastewater bioreactor microbial communities from Cape Town, South Africa - Thiocy_expt_1000_biof (version 2) | ecosystem: Engineered > Bioreactor > Thiocyanate-remediating >... | reverse complement strand
CCTCTCCGCCATCCTGCCCTTCCGGCTCCCGTTCGCTTTTTTGCCCGTCGCCACGCGTTCCGATCTACTCGCCGTCTGGCCATGCGGAACGAGAGCGGGATCGTCGGCCCGGCGCCGACACCGGCCAAAGAGCCAGAGTAGGCGGCTGGCCTTTTCGGCCGCCATCCGGTCCGGCACTGCAAGGGGGCATGGCCGTAGGCGGCTTGCGCGGCCTACCGCCCGCCGCCCTTCGCTATCTTCTTTCGCCTCAACACCTCGTCGGTTCCCACCAGCTTCCTGGAGCCGCCGGGTATCGCCGTCGAGACCACTGCCGGCGGATCGCTGGCCGGAAAACTGTCCTCGAGCCCCTGCTGGAGCTGGTCTTCGAGCGTTTCCGGCTTCTCGGAGCGTCCCGGTGTTCGACGGGATTCAATGTTTTCCATGGACTGCGGCGTATCGGGAGACGACTTGACCTCCCGAATGCACGTATAGAGCAGTTCGGTCGCGAACTCCTTCATATCCTCGAAATCCACGTCGTCCGCGCTGGATTTGCCGATGGCCTCGACCATCGCCTTTTCGAAGCCGTCCAGGCTGTCGGGTCCGCATCCCTTGCACAGGCGGCTCAACGCGCCCCGCAACAGGATGGGCGAAAAATGCAGGGTCGCCTTCAGCCTTATGGCTTCCAACTCATCAACCGAGCCATGCTGCAACCTGGACATCGCGTTACTCCGGGCCTGTTGGGTGGCCATGGTAACGCATGACGGCGAAGCCGGTTCCAAACGCCGGTCGGATTGAACCATCCGGCGGCACGCACGTTCCGTCCCTGCTACGGACCGTGTCAACCGGGCGCGATGGTACGGTGAACAGGAAGTCATTTTCCCGGTTTCTCTTCCTGGCCGACGAAATGGCAGGCGAGCACCTATCCCATCCGGCCCGTAGCGCAGGCCGGCGTCAATCGACGTCGATATCCAGATCGCTGTAAATCTCCTTGAGACAGTTCATGCCGACCACCGTCTCGGCGGCAGGGCGGGTCCCACTGGAAGGGCCAGGACGAGGCACCGAATTTCATGACCTACTCCCGATCGATGCGCCAGGCCGTGGCAGGTTGTCCATTCGGGCCTGACCGAGGAGCCCGGCATTGCCACGCTTCAGGCTCGCCGGAGGGTCCGGGGAACCAACCTCCAGAAACGCAGCACCCGGAGTAAAGCGACGGCCGGGCCTCGGGCCGCGCATCCGTATCGCCAAAAATCGCCGTAACGGCATTGACGACATACCGACTGGTTGGTATGTATTATTCGGAAGGAAGGAGCCGATGGCCGCAGCATCCGCAAAACCCGACGCCAGGGCCAAGCTGCTCGATGCGGCGCTGGCGGTGATCCGCGCCAAGGGCTATTCGGCCACCAGCGTCGATGAGCTTTGCCATGCCGCCGGCGTCACCAAGGGCGCCTTCTTCCACCATTTCAGGAGCAAGGACGAACTGGCCGTCGCGGCGGCGGCCTATTGGTCCGAAACGACCGGCGCGCTGTTTGCCGCGGCCCCCTATCACGACCATGCCGATCCGCTGGACCGCGTGCTGGGCTATGTCGCTTTCCGCAAGGCGCTGCTGCGGGGAGAGGTGGCGCAGTTCACCTGTCTCGTCGGCACCATGGTGCAGGAGGCCTATGAGACCATTCCCGCTCTTCGCGACGCCTGCGCGCGGAGCATCACCGGCCATGCCGCAACGCTGGAAGCCGACATCCAGGCGGCCATCGACCAAAGCGGGCTGACGCCCGAATGGAGCGCGGCCTCGCTCGCGCTCCACACGCAGGCGGTGTTGCAGGGCGCGTTCATCCTGGCCAAGGCCACGGGCGACGCGTCGATCGCGGCCGACAGCATCGACCATCTTCACCGCTATCTTGAACTTCTGTTCCGCCGGGGCGGCGGGCATTCCCCAGCCTGAAAACAACGAAAGGAACCTGTCATGCCAAGTACCGTTCGATTGCACCGCGTGCTCGCGACCAAGCCCGAAAAAGTCTACCGCGCCTTCATCGAGGCGGATGCCGTCGCCAGCTGGCTGCCGCCGTTCGGGTTTCTGTGCACCGTCCATGAACTCGAAGCACGGCAGGGCGGCAGGCACCGGATGTCGTTCCGCAATTTCACCACCGGCGAAAGCCATTCCTTCGGCGGCGCCTATCTCGAACTCACGCCGGGCGAAAAGCTGGTCTACACGGACCGTTTCGATGACCCCAACCTGCCCGGCGAGATGACGGTGACGGTGACGCTCAAGGCCGTGTCGGTCGGCACAGAGCTCTCTATCGAGCAAAAGGGCGTCCCCGACCTCATCCCGGTGGAAGCCTGCTATCTCGGCTGGCAGGAATCGCTGCGCAAGCTCGCCAGGCTGGTGGAACCGGAAATCACCCGATAGGGCGAACACGGCGGAGCACGGCCAGAAAGGCCCTGGCCTTGTTCCGCGTGCTTGCATGCGCGGAGGGCTCGCGATGCCTGGGGCCGGAACTGCGCTACGCGGTCCCGGCCCTAGCCTTTCCTGCAACGCGGGCCACCCAGCCATGTCCAAGCGCCCTGCCCTCCCCGCCGTCGTCGACGCGCTTCCCTCGACCGTGCCCTTCGTCGGCCCGGAGGCGCAGCAGCGGGCCAGCGGGCGTGTCTTTCGCGCCCGCATCGGCGCCAACGAAAGCAGCTTCGGCCCGTCGCCGCGCGTCATCGAACGGATGCAGCGGATCGCCGGCGACATGTGGATGTATTGCGATCCCGACAATCACGACCTGAAGCTGGCGGCGGCCGCGCATCACGGCGTTTCGCCCGACAACATCGTCGTCGGCGAAGGCATTGACGGGCTGCTCGGTCTCCTGGCGCGCATGTATGTGGAGGCAGGCACGCCTGTGGTGACCTCGCTCGGCGCCTATCCCACCTTCAACTTCCATGTCGTCGGCTTCGGCGGCCGCGTCGTGGCGGTGCCCTATGCGCACGACCGCGAGGACATCGACGGGCTGCTCTCGGTCGTGCGGCGCGAGAACGCGCCGATGGTCTATCTGTCCAACCCCGACAATCCGACGGGGAGCTGGTGGGAGGCGGCCGACGTCGAGCGCTTCGCCGCCGCGCTGCCGGCCACCACCATGCTGGTGCTGGACGAGGCCTATGGCGAGACCGCACCTGCCGGCACGCTGCCGCCGATCGACGTGTCGCGGAAGAACGTTCTGCGGCTGCGCACCTTCTCCAAGGCCTATGGGCTCGCCGGCCTGCGCTGCGGCTATGCCGTCGGCGACGCCGAGCTGATCCGCGCCTTCGAGAAGATCCGCACCCATTACGGCGTCAACCGCATGGCGCAGGCGGCGGGGCTCGCCGCGCTCGCCGACCAGGACTACCTGGCGGCCGCCGTCGGGCGGATCGCGGCGGCGCGTGCGCGCATCGCGGCGATCGCGCAGGCCAACGGGCTGTCGCCGCTGCCCTCGGCCACCAATTTCGTCGCCATCGACTGCGGCCGCGACGGTGCCTTCGCGCTGAAGGTCATGCAGGCGCTGATCGCGCGCGACGTGTTCGTGCGCAAGCCGATGGCGCCGGGGCTCGACCGCTGCATCCGCGTCAGCGCCGGGCCGGACGCCGAGCTCGACATCCTCGCGGCGGAGATGCCGGGCGCGCTGGCCGACGCGCGGGGCAACTGAGCCGCGGGCCGGGGCGGAGCGACATGGACGAGGAACGGACGGAGCTGATACGGGTGACCGGCCGCGTGCAGGGCGTCGGCTTCCGCGCCTGGACGCGGCGCGAGGCGCAGGTACTCGGCCTTTCCGGCTGGGTCCGCAACGAGGCGGACGGGGCGGTGACGGTACTGGTCTCGGGACCGGCCGACACGGTGGCGCGGATGATCGGCCTGATCGAGCGCGGGCCGGCCGGCGCGGGTCGATTCGGTCGAGGTGCGGACGGCCGACGCAGGCGACGCGCCGGCTGGGTTCGAGGTCCGGCGCTGACGCCGCGAGGCGTCGCCGGCCACTCTTACAGATCCAGCTCCCAGTTCTGGCCGACGAGGTCCTTGCCGAACGAGTGGTGGCGTTCCTCCTCGACCAGCCGGAAGCCGGCCGCCTGGTAGATGCCGCGGGCGCTGACCAGCACGTCGTTGGTCCACAGAACCAGCCTGCGGTAGCCGGCCGCCCGCGCCTTCGCGATGCAGGCGTCGACGAGCATGGTGCCGAGGCCGTGGCCGCGGGCCCAGGATTCGACGTGGAGCAGGCGCAGCTTGGCGGTCTCGTCGCTGTCGCGGACGAGTAAGACCGCGCCGGCGCGCTCGCCGTCGAGCTCGGCGATCCAGCAGCCCTCGCGGTCGGCGCGGAAATTGCGGATGAAGGCGGCGCCGATCTCGGCGACCAGCGCCTCGAAGGTGATGTCCCAGTCATATTCCTCGGCATAGAGCGCGCCCTGCCGCGAGATGACCCAGCCGACGTCGCCCGGCCGATGCGCACGCAGCGCGACGGCGGGCGCGGCGCGGGGACCGAGGATGCGCGCGATCGCCCGCATCGCGCGGCCGAGGCCGGGAAGGTCGCGCGCGGGGACCGGCTCCAGGAGCGCGCCCATCTCGGCGTCGGCGCGTGCCTGCAGCTCGTCGAAGGCGGTGCGGCCGGCCGGGGTGAGCGCCAGGTCGCGGCGGCGGCCGTCGACGTCGCTGCGCGAGCGCTCGACCAGGCCGGCGGCGGCGAACTTCTTCAGCAAGCGGGCGAGATAGGCCGGGTCGAGGCCGAGGTCGCGGGCGATTCCCGAGGCGACCGGGGCGTCGCGGTTCGCCAGCTCGAAGATCACCCGCGCCTCCGTCAGCGTGAAGCGGCTGTGCGTCAGCTTCTCGTCGAGGAAGCCCGCGACGCGGGTGTAGAAGCGGTTGAAACGCCGGGTCTCGGCGACGGCATCGGCACGATCGGTCGTCATCGGTTGTCTCCGCTGCCTGTTCTGTCCCAAATTAGTGGACTGAGTCAACTAATTTGGCGAAACGGACCGATGGCGGCCGGCTGCGGCGCAGGCGCCTCAGGCGCGATCGTCCGATTTCGCGATGCGGCGGAGGATGTCGATGAGGTGCGGCGCGGACTGGCGGATCTCCGCGAGATGGCTGGCCGAAAGGGCGGCGAGCGCGGCCTCCCCGCTCCGCGTCAGCGACAGGAGCACGTTGCGCCCGTCCTCGGGATCGGCCGAGCGCGCGACCAGCCCGGCCGCTTCCAGCCGCCCGACCAGCTCCAGCGCCGAATGCGGACGGATCAGCAACCGCTCGGCCAGCACGCCGATCGTCGGCTTCTGGCCTTCCGGCAGGCCGCGCAGCGATAGCAGCGCCTGGTGCTGCCGGGGCGTCAGGCCGACCCTGCGGGCTTCGTCCTCGCTGAAGGCGAGGAAACGGCGCAGCGCATAGCGGAACGCGGACAGGCGCCGGTAGTCGCCCTCCTCCAGCCCCTTCGGGCCTCCTGCCGAACCTGCCACGATCGTCGTCCCCCCCTCTTCTCGTGCAAATCCTACCACGGAAACGCCGGGTTGGGGGGCTTCCGGACGGGAGCAATTGTCCCCTGAAGAACGGGGAGAGGGGCGGTCCCGTCCTCGTCAGCCCGGCTCGCGGCCGTAGAGCCCACGCAGTTCGTCCTTGGCCTGCTCCAGCACCTTCTTCTGCCCGGCGGGCAGGTTCTTGCCCGCGCGGTTGATGTAGAAGGTCAGCATCGACATGGCCGAGCGGAACGGCTCGGCCTTGCGCCGGTGGCTCGCCTCGGCCGAGCGCTTGAGCGAGGCCGCGATTTCCTTCGGGTCCTCCTTCTCGAAGACCCCCTCCTCGAGGTCGAGCGCGTCGCTGTGCTCGGTCACGTCCTGCGACCATTTCTCCCGTTTCTTGTGCGCCGTCATCATATCGTCTCCTGCTGCGTCCCCAATCGCCGGCGCGGCCACAGGTTCCCGCGCCCGCACGACGGGATACGGCACGAACCGGCTTGAAAGAAATGAACGACCGTTTTATTATCCAGCATCGGGAGGCAGACGATGGCGCGCACGGCCGGGTCGAACGGAGAGGCGACGGAAGCGGCGATCCGCGACGCGGCGGCGACGCTGATGGCGCGCTACGGCTACGAGGCCGTGTCCATGCGCCAGCTCGCCGCCGAGGTGGGCGTGCAGGCGGCCGCGCTCTACCGCTACTTCCCGACCAAGGAAGACCTGCTGTTCACGCTGATGCGCGAGCACATGCAGGCACTGCTGGCGAGCTGGGAGGCGGCGCGGCCGGGCAGCGAGGATCCCGTCGACCGGCTTGCCGCCTTCGTCGACAACCACATCCGCTTTCACGTCGAGCGCCGGCATTCGACCCATGTCTCCAACATGGAGCTGAGGAGCCTGTCGCCGCAGCGGCTGACGGCGATCCTGAAGCTGCGCGGCCAGTACGAGAAGGAGCTGCGGCAGATCCTGCGCGACGGCGCGGAGGCCGGACGCTTCACCGTCGACGACGTGACGCTGACGGCGATGGCCATCATCCAGATGATCACCGGCGTCATCGTCTGGTTCCGACCGGACGAGCGGCTGTCGGTCGAGCAGGTGGCGCGGACCTATCACGCAATGACCATGCGCCTCGTCGGCGCGGCGCGGGAAGACGCGCCGCGGAGGCGCCAGACGATCGGGGAGACGGCTGATGTATGACCACTCGATGAATTTCGGCCTCGGCGAGGACATCGAGGCGCTGCGCGACCTGGTGCGGCGCTTCGCCCGCGAGGAGATCGCGCCGAAGGCCGCCGAGATCGACCGCGAGAACGACTTTCCGAAGGGGCTGTGGGAGAAACTCGGCGGGATCGGCGTGCTCGGCATGACCGCCGACCCGGATTTCGGCGGGTCGGGCATGAGCTACCTCGCCCACGTCATCGCGATGGAGGAGATCTCGCGGGCTTCCGCCGCGGTCGGGCTCTCCTACGGGGCGCACTCGAACCTGTGCGTCAACCAGATCAACCGCTGGGGCACGCAGGAGCAGAAGAGCCACTACCTGCCGGGCCTGTGCGCCGGCACCACCGTCGGCGCGCTCGCCATGTCGGAGACCGGCTCGGGCTCGGACGTGGTGTCGATGAAGCTGCGCGCCGACAAGAAAAACGACCGCTACGTGCTCAACGGCTCGAAGATGTGGATCACCAACGGCCCGGACGCCGGCACGCTGGTGGTCTACGCCAAGACGGCGCCGACAATGGGCTCGCGCGGCATCACCGCCTTCCTGATCGAACGCGAGATGAAGGGCTTTTCCGTCGCCCAGAAGCTCGACAAGCTCGGCATGCGCGGCTCCAACACCGGCGAGCTCGTCTTCGAGGACGTCGAGGTGCCGTTCGAGAAGGTGCTGGGCGAGGAAGGCCACGGCGTCACCGTGCTGATGTCGGGGCTGGACTACGAGCGCGTGGTGCTGTCGGGCGGGCCGCTCGGCATCATGGCCGCCTGCCTCGACGTGGTGGTGCCCTATGTGCAGCAGCGGCGGCAGTTCGGCCAGGCGATCGGCGACTTCCAGCTCGTGCAGGGCAAGCTCGCCGACATGTACACGCAGCTCAACGCCTGCCGCGCCTATGTCTACGCAGTGGCGGCGGCCTGCGACCGCGGCGAGACCTCCCGCAAGGATTCGGCCGGCTGCATCCTCTATTCGGCCGAGCGCGCCACCCAGACCGCGCTCGACGCGATCCAGATGCTCGGCGGCAACGGCTACATCAACGACTACCCGACCGGCCGCCTGCTGCGCGACGCCAAGCTCTACGAGATCGGCGCCGGCACCAGCGAAATCCGGCGCTGGCTGATCGGGCGGGAGATGATGGCGGAGCAGGCGTAGCACTATGGCATGGGTGATGAACTTTGCCATATCCGAGAAAATATGGCATGGTTGGCCTGTTCAACCGGGAGTGATGCGATGGCCCCGCGTGATTTCGCCGAAAAGCCGCAGGCTGAATACGAAACGGCTCCGGGGCCGCGTTCGGTTCCCTACGCCAGCCTGAGACTCGATTCGGCCGGCCGTATCGTGGTGCCGGCCGCCATGCTCGCCAAGGCCGGCGATACGCTCGTCGCGCAGGTGGTGGACGGCGAACTGCGCGTCGTCTCGCGCGAATGGGTGATGCGCCGGATCGACGAGGAGGCGAAGAGGTTCAAGGCCGCCAATCCGGGCGTCAGCCTGGTGGACGAACTGATCACCGACCGGCGCGAGGAAGCGCGCCAGGAACTCGAAGAAGCCAACGCATGGCGCAAGGCGCACGGCCTGCCCCCATTCGACGCCGAATGAGTGCTGTCATCGACACGTCTGTGATGATGTGCGTGCTGTTGGGCGAGCCCGGCCGGGACCGCGCTCTGGAGGCCATGCACGGCGCAAGCATGAGCAGCGTGAACGTGGCGGAAGTGGTCGCAAAATGCCTTGAGCGGGCGGTGGCCGAAAATCTCGTCTCGCTGCTGCTGTCCAGCAGCGAGATAGGCATCGTCGATTTTGTTGCCGAGGACGCGGTGCTCGCCGGGCAGTTATGGGCGCGCGCGCAAAAGGGAAAGTTCTCGCTCGGCGACCGCGCCTGCATAGCAACGGCGATCCGTCTCGGCGCCACCGCCGTCACCGCCGATCGCATCTGGGCCAGCCTCGACCTCCCCTGCCCGATCGAACTCATCCGCTAGGATTTCCCATGCCCGCCATCCGCTCCAACATCTCGCCCGCCTCCGAGGCATTCCGCGCCAATGCCGAGCGCATGGCCGGGCTTGTCGCCGACATTGCCGACAAGGCCGTTTCCGTCAGCCTCGGCGGGCCTGAAGAAGCCCGCGAGCGCCATGTCGCGCGCGGAAAGCTGCTGCCGCGCGAGCGGCTGGCGCAGCTTCTCGACACCGGCTCGCCCTTCCTCGAAATCGGCCAGTTCGCTGCCTTCGGCATGTATGACGACGCAATCGCCTCGGCCGGCATGATCGCCGGCATCGGCCGCGTCGAGGGCCGCGAGGTGATGGTGGTGGTCAACGACGCCACGGTTAAGGGCGGCACCTATTATCCGGTCACCGTCAAGAAGCACCTGCGGGCGCAGGAGATCGCGGCGCAGAACAACCTGCCCTGCGTCTATCTCGTCGATTCCGGCGGCGCCAACCTGCCCAACCAGGACGAGGTATTCCCGGACCGCGAGCATTTCGGCCGCATCTTCTACAACCAGGCGAACATGAGCGCGGCCGGCATCCCGCAGATCGCCTGCGTGATGGGCTCCTGCACGGCCGGTGGCGCCTATGTGCCGGCGATGTCGGACGAGACGATCATGGTGAAGAACCAGGCGACCATCTTCCTCGGCGGCCCGCCGCTGGTGAAGGCCGCTACCGGCGAGGAGGTCTCGGCCGAAGACCTCGGCGGCGCCGAGGTGCACACGCGCCAGTCTGGCGTGGCCGACCACTACGCCATGGACGACGCGCACGCGCTGGCGATCACGCGGCGCATCGTGCGCAACCTGAACCGCGTCAAGCCGCGGCAGCTCGAGCTGCGCGAGCCGCGTGCGCCGCTGTTCGACCCGGCCGAGATCCACGGCATCGTGCCGGCCGACACGCGCACGCCCTACGACGTGCGCGAGGTGATCGCGCGCATCGTCGACGGCTCGGAGCTGGACGAGTTCAAGCAGAACTACGGCACGACGCTGGTCACCGGCTTCGCGCATATCCACGGCATGCCGGTGGGCATCCTCGCCAACAACGGCGTGCTGTTCTCCGAAAGCGCGCTGAAGGGCGCGCATTTCATCGAATTGTGCACGCAGCGCAGGATCCCGCTCGTCTTCCTGCAGAACATCACCGGCTTCATGGTCGGGCGCAAATACGAGGCCGGCGGCATCGCCAAGGACGGCGCGAAACTCGTCACGGCCGTGGCCACCGCGCGCGTGCCGAAATTCACGGTCATCATCGGCGGCTCGTTCGGCGCGGGCAATTACGGCATGTGCGGCCGCGCCTATTCGCCCCGCTTCCTGTGGATGTGGCCGAACGCGCGCATCTCGGTGATGGGCGGCGAGCAGGCGGCAACCGTGCTCGCGCTGGTGCGCCGCGAGGGCATCGAGCGCAAGGGCGGCGCGTGGAGCGCCGCGGACGAGGCCGAGTTCCGCCGACCGATCCTCGAAAAATACGAGCGCGAGGGCCACCCGCTCTATTCGTCGGCCCGGCTGTGGGACGACGGCATCATCGACCCGGCGAGAACCCGCGAGGTGCTGGCGCTGTCGCTCTCGGCCGCGCTGAACGCGGAGATCGGGGAGACGAAGGTCGGCGTGTGGAGGATGTGATGAAGCAGAAAGCCGATCCGGCCGCAGGCGCGCCGAAGAAGCACCGCGTCTACACGATGCCCTTCGCCCGCGTCTATCCGTTGCTCGTCGCGAAGGCCGAGAAGAAGGGGCGGACCAAGGCCGAGGTCGACGAGATCATCTTCTGGCTGACCGGCTACGGCCCCGCCAAGCTCGACGCGATCCTCGAGGCGGGCACCGACTACGAGACCTTCTTCGCGGAGGCACCTCGCCCCAACCCGTCCCGCGCGAACATCAAGGGCCTGATCTGCGGCGTCCGCGTCGAGGAGATCGAGGAGCCGACCATGCGGGAGATCCGCTACCTCGACAAGCTGATCGACGAGCTGGCGCGCGGCAAGGCGATGGACAAGATCCTGAGGGCGGGATGATGGCGGACGGCTTGGCGTCGGTGCCCGTCATCGGAAGGCGCCTATTCGATCAGCCGCAGCACGAGGCGGTGGATGTTGCCGCCGTCGCCCATTTCGACCTTGTCGAAGTCGCGGCCTTTGGCGCGCTGCTCCTGCGACAGCTCCGACAGGCGTTGCGTCAGCACCTCGCGGATCTTGCGGCATTTCGGGTCGCCGGGAATCGTCAGCCCTACCGAATAGGCCTCGATCTGCCTGACCATGTCGACGATGGTCTCGGCATGGTAGCGCTCATGCGCGACGATGCCGGTGATGAAGGCGTCCCAGCGCGCCTGCACGTCGGGCGCGAGCTTCGCCGACGGCTTCGGCAGCCTGGTGATGACGATCAGATGCGGGCGGGCCGAGACGAGGCGGCAGGCGCCGTCGGCTCCCGGCCGGTAGTCGCGCGACCATTTGAGGTCGAAGGTCGTGTAGGCGATGGTGCGCGCGATGCCGACCTTCGGCCCGCGCTCGCCGATCGAGCGGTAGAGCTCCAGCCCGGTCGCGCCCGAGATGGCGTAGGTCTCGACGCGGTCGGCTGGCGTCCAGCCGCCGGCCAGGACTGGAACCGCCGCGCAGGCGACGAGGATGGCGATGACGAGAGCCGTTGCGGGACGAAGCATCGCCCAGCGATAGGCGATCGGACCAAGGCTGGCAATTCGCGCAGGCAGCTCTCGGCCGCCCGGCCGCAGGATGCCACGACAACCGTGCAGGAGCACCCATGTTTGCAAAGATCCTGATCGCCAACCGCGGCGAGATCGCATGCCGGGTCATCCGCACCGCGCGGCGCATGGGGATTTCGACCGTCGCCGTCTATTCGGACGCCGACGCCGGCGTGCTGCATGTCGCCATGGCCGACGAGGCCGTGCATATCGGTCCCTCCCCGGTCGGCGAGAGCTACCTGCGCGGCGACCGCATCATCGCGGCGGCGCAGGCGACGGGCGCCGAGGCGATCCATCCCGGCTACGGCTTCCTGTCGGAAAATCCCGGCTTCGTCGACCAGGTCGAGCGGGCCGGGCTCACCTTCATCGGCCCTTCGGCGGCAGCGATCCGCGCCATGGGCCTGAAGGACGCGGCGAAGCGCCTGATGGAGAAAGCCGGCGTGCCGGTGGTGCCCGGCTATCACGGCGAGGCGCAGGAGCTGGTCGTGCTCGCCTCCAAGGCGCGCGAGATCGGCTATCCGGTGCTGATCAAGGCGCGCGCCGGCGGCGGCGGCAAGGGCATGCGGCGCGTCGACGACCCGGACGACTTCTCGGACGCGCTGGGGTCGGCCCGGCGCGAGGCGAAGGCCGCCTTCGGCGACGACCGCGTGCTGGTCGAAAAATACGTCGAGAAGCCGCGCCACATCGAAGTGCAGGTGTTCGGCGACAAGCACGGCAACGCCGTCCACCTCTTCGAGCGCGACTGTTCGGCCCAGCGGCGCCACCAGAAGGTGATCGAGGAGGCCCCTGCCCCCGGCATGACGGAGAACATGCGTGCGGCGATGACGGAAGCGGCTGTCACGGCCGCCAAGGCGATCGCCTATTCGGGCGCCGGCACGATCGAGTTCATCGTCGATGCATCCGAGGGACTGCGGCCGGACCGTTTCTGGTTCATGGAGATGAATACGCGGCTGCAGGTCGAGCATCCGGTGACCGAGATGGTGACCGGGCTCGACCTCGTCGAATGGCAGCTTCTGGTCGCGGCCGGCGAGAAGCTGCCGCGGACGCAGGAGGAGATCCGGCTCTCCGGCCATGCCTTCGAGGCGCGGCTCTATGCGGAGGACGCCACGCGCGGCTTCCTGCCGGCGACCGGCACGCTGCACCACCTCTCCTTCCCCGCCTCGGCCGGCGAGGGGGCAGCGCTGCGCGTCGAGACCGGCGTGCGGCAGGGCGACGCGATCTCTCCCTTCTACGATCCGATGATCGCCAAGATCGTCGTGCACGCGGCCGACCGGCCGGCGGCGCTCGCCGCGCTCTCGACGGCGCTCGCCGGCACGCGGGTCGCCGGCTCGACCGTCAACGCCGCCTTCCTCGCCGCGCTGGCATCGGACGCGGACTTTGCCGCCGGCGACGTCGACACCGGCCTGATCGGGCGCCATCAGGACGCGCTGACGGCCGTCCCGCCGGTCTCGCCGCGCGCGCTGGCGCGGGCCGCGCTCGCCGTCTCGGGCGCGCAGGTGCCGGACGGGGCCGATCCGTGGTCCGCGCTCGCGGGCTACGCGCATTTCCAGCCGCTGGCGAAGCGCGTCGTCCTGCGCAAGGGCGAAGAGGAGCTGGCGGGAACAATCGTCGCCGGCCCGGGCGGGCGCTTCGCGGTGACGGCGGGCGGCGAGACGGCCATGCTCAGGGCCGACGGCGACGATGCGGTGCTCTGGCCGGGCCACGTCACCGTGTTTTCAGGCGCCGTGGCCCATACGTTCGACGTGCCGGACGCCGAGGCGGAAGCGGATGCGACCGGCGGCGACAGCCTGCGGGCGCCGATGCCGGGGCTGATCAAGCTGGTGCGCGCGCCGGCCGGGACGAAGGTGACCAAGGGCCAGCCGCTGCTCGTGCTGGAGGCCATGAAGATGGAGCATACCATCACCGCGCCGCAGGACGGCACGGTCGCCGAGATCGCGCCGGAGGGCGCGCAGGTCAGCGACGGAACCGTGCTGGTCAGGTTCGAGGATTAGAGGCCAACGATGATGGACAAGAAGCTCGAACCTATCCCGCCGGGGGAGATCCTGCTCGAGGAATTTCTCAGGCCGCTCGGGGTGACGCAGAACCAGCTCTCGCGGGACATCGACGTCCCCGTCAGCCGCATCGCATCCATCGTGAAGGGCGAGCGCGCGATCACCGCCGACACGGCGTTGCGGCTGGGAAAATATTTCGGCACCTCCGCCGAAATGTGGCTGTCGTTGCAGGCCGACTTCGACCTGCGCAGGCTCCGCGCCGAGGGATGGGCCGAGCTCGAAAAGCGCATAAGGCCCCTGCACGCCGCCTGAAAGAGAAAGGCCGCGCCGGCTCCCTCGGGAACCAGCGCGGCCGTTGCGGGCAGGCGCGGGCCCCTCTCCCCCGCCGCCCGGAATTTCGCTGTGCCGCCCGTCGCCGCGGCCTGCCGGCCGCGCTGCGTCTCAGTGCGTGGTCATCCACTCGCGGGCTTCGCGCAGGGCCCTGGCGATCTCGACCTTGGACATCGAGCCGGCCAGTTCGGCGCGCAGCGAGGCGGCCCGCTCGGAGCCCTTGATCGCGGCGATGTTGAACCATTTGTGGGCGGCGACCATGTCGATCGCGCAGTCGCGGCCCGACGCGTACATCAGGCCCAGCTCGAACAGAATGTCGGCCTGGGCGGTGGAGCCGATGCCGGCTTCGATCATCTCGTAACGTGCCATTTTTCAGTCCCCTGTCTTGCTCCCGAGAGCGGCTTTTCTTCGTCGCCTGCCTCGTCGATCCGATGGGTGAGAGAATGCCGAGCCGGCTTGAATCCGCCGTTAAACGGCTTGCTTAATGTGCTGAAAACAAAGCTCAAATTTTCCGTAAACCGGGAAATTCGTTAAGCATCGCAAGGCGCGGATTCCCTCGCGCCGCGGCAAAACTCCGCTAAAATGCCCCCGTCCGCCGGCAACGCTTCGTTGACCACGAAACAGCTTCCCCGATGAGGACGCGATGCCGGCCGCCGCCCCGGAGGCGGCGAAAAATATTCCCGGGCTGCCGCTGCGGCACGGCTTCCGGCGCGGCCCGGGCTGGTTTACCCTTACGTGCGCGTAAAACGCTTGCCCCGCCGCCGTGGCGGGGCCGTTCCGGGAGGACACAGATGTTGGGCAAATTCGCGCTCGCGCTCGGCGCGGGCATCGTTCTGGCAAGCGCGGCGCAGGCCGAGCCGATCGAGGCCACGTGGAAGCGGCCGAACGGCACGCTGATCCGGTACGCCGGCGCGGGCGGAGGCAAGTTCTGCGGCACCGTGCTGACCGGCGAATACAAGGGCCAGTCCATCGGCTGCATGACCGGGAAGGGCAACGACTACAAGGGCGAGGTCAAGAAGCTCGACGAAGGCAAGACCTACAAGGGCAAGGCGACTGTGGACGGCAATTCGCTCTCGCTGGCCGGCTGCGTTTTCGGCGGCTTCATCTGCAAGGCCGAGACACTGACGCGGCAATAGGCCCGCCCGGACGACCCTGCGCGGGACGGGGGATCGTCCAGGCCACCGACCGGCGACCGCCGCCCTGCACGGCGGTCGCCTCGTTTTGATCCCGCCGGATTCCGGGATCGAGCCCGCAACGGCGGGCAGCGGGCATTTCTGCCCCGCGATCCGTCGCACTCGCGATGGGCATGACGCTCCGCACCGGCGCGAGGGCACCTTTCGCCCGATTAACGACCTTGAACCCTAGATGAACGGCCCTCTCAGGGCCGGTTCAGCGCGTGCGCGGCATTCTCTCCTCAACGCTGAGGGGAAAACACATGCTGGCTCGCCGCTTCACCATCGTCTGCCTCATCCTGACGATCTTCGGAATCGAGCTGGCGGGCCTGGTCACCGAGACGAGCCGCCCTGCGCAGGCATGGGAGCACAGTGCGGTGGCCCGGTGTGTGCTCCTCCAGGGCGCGCGGTGCGCGCCCATCCGCAACTGACCGGCCCTGCGCCGCCCGAACCGACGAGGACCAAGACGATGAACGCCCGCCCCCACCTCCTGAAGACCTTCACCCGCGCCGCGCTGCTGGTCGGCGTGATCTGCGCGCCGCTGCTGGCCGTGCAGAACGTCAATGCCGGCACCGACACCTTCATCGGCGAGGCGCCGACCATGTCGAGCGGCGCCGGCCTCGTGCTGGTCGTCGGGCTGCGGCGCTCGTAGCCGCAGGCGCCGCCGGCGGGCCGCGACCGTCTCGCAAACGTCACGGCAAGTCTCTATATTGGGTCATGGAAAAGCGAATCTACCCCCGGCCCATCGAATCGATCTCCTACCCGGACGCGTATCCGCGCCGCAGCTTCACCGACGCGGGCGAGGCGGTGGCGGCCCTCAAGGCCCTCTACGACCGCAACACGGCCTTCCTGCGCGATGCCTTCAACGGGCTGGCGCATGGCGGCGCGCTGACGCGCTACCGCGCCTTCTATCCCGAGATCGGGCTGCAGATTTCCTCCTACACGCAGGCCGACACGCGGCTCGCCTACGGCCACGTCTCGACGCCCGGCTACTATTCGACCACCATCACCCGGCCCGATCTGTTCGAGAGCTATCTCACCGAGCAGCTCCGCCAGATCATGCGCAGCCACGGCGTGCCGGTGACGATCGGCGAATCCGAGACGCCCATCCCGCTCCACTTCGCCTTCCTCGAAGGCGCCTATGTCGAGGCGGCTGCGGCGGCGCGCATGGTCCGGCCGCGGCGCGCCGTGTTCGCCGTGCCGGACCTGGGCGCGACCGACGACCGAGCTGCAAACGCCCGTTCCGAGCCGGCGCCAGGCGAGCCGATGCCGCTCGCCCCCTTCACCGCGCAGCGCATCGACTACTCGCTGCACCGGCTGGCGCACTACACGGCGACCAGCCCGGAGCATTTCCAGAACTTCGTGCTGTTCACCAACTACCAGTTCTACATCGACGAGTTCTGCGAGCTGGCGCGCGAGCTGATGGAGAAGGGCGGCGAGGGCTACACGGCCTTCATCGAGCCCGGCAACGTGCTCACCCTGCCCGGCGAGGTGAAGCCGGCCGCGGCGGCGCCGATCCGGCTGCCGCAGATGCCGGCCTACCATCTCACCCGGCCGGGCCACGGCGGCATCACCATGGTCAATATCGGCGTCGGCCCGTCCAACGCCAAGACGATCACCGACCACATCGCTGTGCTGCGGCCGCATGCCTGGCTGATGCTCGGCCACTGCGCGGGCCTGCGCAACAGCCAGACGCTCGGCGACTACGTGCTGGCGCACGCCTACGTGCGCGAGGACCACGTACTCGACGACGACCTGCCGGTGTGGGTGCCGCTGCCGGCGCTGGCCGAGATCCAGGTGGCGCTGGAGGAAGCGGTGGCCGAGGTGACGGGCCTGTCCGGCTACGACCTGAAGCGGGTGATGCGCACCGGGACGGTCGCCACCATCGACAACCGCAACTGGGAGCTGCGCGACCAGCGCGGGCCGGTGCAGCGGCTGTCGCAGAGCCGCGCCATCGCGCTCGACATGGAATCGGCAACAATAGCGGCCAACGGCTTCCGCTTCCGCGTGCCCTACGGCACGCTGCTGTGCGTGTCCGACAAGCCGCTGCACGGCGAGCTGAAGCTGCCCGGCATGGCCACCGAGTTCTACAAGCGGCAGGTGGCGCAGCATCTGAGGATCGGCCTGCTGGCGGTCGAGAAGCTGTCGCAGATGCAGCCCGAGCGGCTGCATTCGCGCAAGCTCAGAAGCTTCTCCGAAACCGCCTTCCAGTAAGACCCGGCCGGAACGCGGAATGCGGGGATTGCTCAAGGCGGCTACGATCCTGCTCGGCCTCGGCGGCGCGGCGCTGACGGTGCCGCTGGTGCTGGGTTTTCTCGGCCGGCTGCATCCGCTGTTCGATTCGCTGTCGCATTTCCGGTTGCATCTCGCGGTCGCGATCGCGGCGGCCGGCCTGCTGCTGCTCGCCGCGCCCGGCTGGCGCAGGAACGGTGCAGCCATGGTCGCGCTGGCGCTCGCCGCCGCATTGGTGACGCTGTGGCCGGCGCTGCGCAACCCCGGCACGGCCGAATTGCCGAAGCCGACCTACCGGCTGATGCAGATGAACCTGCGCTTCGACAATCCGAGCCCGGAGCTGGTGCTCGACCTGATCGCGCGGGAGAAGCCCGACATCGTGACACTGGAAGAGGTTTCGGAGGCGTGGATCGCGCAGCTTCCGGCGACGGAGGCCGCCTATCCGCACCGCGTCGTCTGCCCGCCCCAGTCCTACATAGGCGGGGTGGCGATCCTGTCGCGGCTGCCCTTCGCAGGGCCGTCGCCGCGCTGCACGCGCGGCGGCTCGCTGGCGGTCGCGACGGTGGATTTCGACGGCCGGCCGGCCGAGGTCGCGGCGATGCATCTCGTCTGGCCGTGGCCGTTCGGGCAGGACCGACAGGTGGCCCGGCTGGCGCCGCTGCTCGCCGAGCTCGGCCCGCGCGCGGTGCTGGCCGGCGACTTCAACGCGACGCCGTGGAGCGGCACCGTGCGCACGCTGGCGGCGGCCGGCGGCCTGCGGCTCGCGCCGTGGGTCGGGCCGAGCTATCTCGACCGCCGCCTGCCGGACTGGCTGCGGCCGCTGGTGGGGCTTCCCATCGACCATGTGCTGGCGAAGGGCGACATCGTGGCGGGCCGCACGGTGCGGCTCGACGCGTCGGGCTCCGACCACCTGCCGGTGCTGTTCGAGTTCGCGATCGCGGAGCCGCCGCCAGCCGTGCGGACGGCGGCAGTAGGCAGTAGGCAGTAGGCAGTAGGCAGTAGGCAGTAGGAAAGGGAAACGGCCGACGCGGGAAGCGCCAGCCGTTTTAACCGATTGCCGATTGCCGACTGCCGACTGCCTCACATGTTGATATAGACCGGCCCCTCACCGCCCTGCGGCGGCACCCAGTTGATGTTCTGGTTCGGGTCCTTGATGTCGCACGTCTTGCAGTGCACGCAGTTCTGCGCGTTGATGACGAAGCGGACGTCGATGCCCATGCGGTCGGCGGCCGGGTTGCCGTCGGCGTCGACCCATTCGTAGACGCCGGCCGGGCAGTAGCGCGAGGACGGGCCGGCATAGACGTCGTGCTCGGAACGCTTCTGCAGCTCCATGTCCTTGACGATCAGGTGCACCGGCTCGTTCTCGTCGTGGTTGGTGTTGGACAGGAACACCGAGGAGAGCCGGTCGAAGGTCAGCACGCCGTCGGCCTTGGGATAGGCGATCTTCTTGTGCTTGGCAGCCGGCTCCAGCGAGGCGGCGTCGGTCTTGCCGTGGGCGAGCGTGCCGAACAGGGAGACGCCGAACAGCGTGTTCGCCCACATGTCGACGGCGCCCAGCCCGACGCCGAGGAAGGTGCCGAAGCGCGACCACAGCGGCTTGACGTTGCGCACCCGCTTCAGGTCCTTGCCGATAGCGGTTCCGCGCCAGTTCTCCTCATAGCCGGAAATCTCGTCGTGGGAGCGGCCTTCCGCGATCGCCGCGGCGACGTGCTCGGCCGCCTGCATACCGGACAGCACCGCGTTGTGCGAGCCCTTGATGCGCGGCACGTTGACGAAGCCGGCCGAGCAGCCGATCAGCGCGCCGCCCGGGAAGGTCAGCTTCGGCACCGACTGCCAGCCGCCCTCGGTGATGGCGCGGGCACCGTAGGAGAGCCTTTTTCCCCCCTCAAACGTGCCGCGGATCGCCGGATGCGTCTTGAAGCGCTGGAACTCCTCGAAGGGCGACAGATAGGGGTTCTTGTAGTTCAGGTGGACCACGAAGCCGACGGCCACGAGGTTGTCCTCGAGGTGGTAGAGGAAGGAGCCGCCGCCGGTGCCGGCGTTGAGCGGCCAGCCGAAGGAGTGCTGGACGAGGCCGGGGCGGTGGTTCTCCGGCTTGACCTGCCAGAGCTCCTTGAGGCCGATGCCGAACTTCTGCGGGTCGCGGCCGGCGCCGAGGTCGAATTTCGCGATGAGCTGCTTGGCGAGCGAGCCGCGCACGCCCTCGCCCACCAGCACGTACTTGCCGAGCAGCGCCATGCCGGGCTGGTAGTTGGGGCCATGGCTGGTGTCGCGCTCGACGCCCATGTCGCCGGTGACGACGCCGGTGACGGCGCCCGCCTCGTCATGCAGCACGTCGACGGCGGCGAAGCCCGGATAGATCTCGACGCCGAGCGCTTCGGCCTTGCCGGCCAGCCATTTGCAGACATTGCCGAGCGAGACGATGTAGTTGCCGTGATTGCTCATCAGCGGCGGCATCAGGAAATTGGGCACGCGGATCGAGCCGGCGGGGCCGAGCACGAGGAAATGGTCGTCGGTGACGGGCGTCCTGAAGGGGTGGTCGCCCTCCTCGCGCCAGCCCGGCAGCAGCCGGTCGATGCCGACGGGGTCGACCACGGCGCCCGACAGGATGTGCGCGCCGACCTCGCCGCCCTTCTCCAGCACCACCACGGAAAGATCGGGATTGAGCTGCTTGAGCCGGATCGCGGCGGAGAGACCGGCAGGGCCGGCGCCCACGATCACCACGTCGAATTCCATGCTTTCGCGTTCGACTTCGCTCATCCGTTCCTCCGCTCGCCGCCGGCGCGGCTGGCCTCGCTGGTGTTTCGTCGGGGGCTATAGACCATATGTGATCGGGGTTGAACATTCGCCTGCGGCGAATTCGACATTTGCCTCAGCGGGGATATTTGACGTGGACGTAAACGTCAATAAGAACCGAATCCCGTCCTTGAATTCGGGCCCGCGAAAAACGATTGTGCGCGCATGACCGACCCCTCCCCCTTCGATCCGCGCGAGCTGCTGCGCTTCTACGCCGAGGCCGGCTATGACGAGGCGCTGGAGGAAAGCCCGGTCGACCGCTTTGCCGAGGGCAAGGCCGCGCGCGCGGTTGTGGCGCGAACCGCCCCGCCTGCGCACGCCCCGACACCGCCGCCGCAATCGCCGCGCGAGGCAGCGCCCGCCCGGCCGGCCGCTCCCCCGCAGCCGCCGCAGCAGAAGGCCGCCGTGCCCGACGAGGAGCAGGCGCAGCGCGCCCGCGCGCTGGCCCGCGAGGCGAAGACGCTCGACGAGCTGCGCGAGATCATGGCCGCCTTCGACGGCTGCAACCTGAAGTTCACGGCCAAGAACCTCGTCTTCGCCGACGGCAACCCGCAGGCGGAGCTGATGCTGGTGGGCGAGGCGCCGGGCCGCGACGAGGACATCGAAGGCCTGCCCTTCGTCGGCCGCTCGGGCCGCCTGCTCGACCGCATGCTCGGCGCGATCGGCCGCGACCGGACCTCCGTCTACATCGCCAACGTCATCCCGTGGCGGCCGCCGGGCAACCGCGACCCGTCGCCGCTGGAGACGGAGATCTGCCGGCCCTTCATCGAGCGGCAGATCGAGCTCGCCGCGCCGAAGGTGCTGGTGACGCTCGGCAACCCGTCGACCAAGCTGCTGCTCAAGGCGCAGTCCGGCATCATGCGCATGCGCGGCAACTGGACGACCTACGCGACCGCCTCGGGCGCCGAGATCCCGGCCATGCCGACGCTGCATCCGGCCTACCTGCTGCGCAACCCGGCGCACAAGCGGCTGGCCTGGCGCGATTTCCTCGAAGTGAAGGCGCGGCTTTCCGGCTGAGGCCTGCCGGCCTCACCGGCCGTCGCCGTGGCGGGCGAGCCGCGCCAGCATGGCGGCCGTCGCGCGCAAGGCGGTCCGCTCCTCGGCGGTCAGCGCACCGGCGATCGCCTGCTCCAGCCAGGCGCGGCGCGCGCCGAGCTCGGCCGCCAGCGCGTCGCGGCCGGCGGGCGCCAGCGCGATCACGATCTCGCGCCGATCGGCCTCGCTGCGCCGCCGCTCGATGCAGCCTTCCCGCTCCAGGGCTGCGACGATGCGGGTCAGCGATTGCGGCTGCAGGCCCTCCTCCTCGGCCAGCCGGGCCGCCGTCTGCGGCCCCAGCCGCGCCAGCGTGCCGAGCAGGCTCATGCCCGACAGCGAGACGCCGCCGCGCGGCCGGCGCGCGCGCAGGCGCCGCCCGAGGGCGAGCACGGCCCGCAGCAGCTCGACGGCCGTCTCATGATCGTCCCTGCCTGTGCCCATGGGCGTTGTCCGCGCGATCCCGATTGATCAGATCATACGCATAGCGTATCAAATCCGCCGCAACAAGCAGGGTACGGGACGGTGGCGGAGAACCGGACGCGCGTGTTCCAATGGTCCAATGGCGGGCCGCCGGACTGGCCGACGGTGGCGGCCGTGGCGCTGTGCATGGCCGGCTCGATCCTGCTGGCGCAGCGGCACGGCCAGTTGCCGGCCGGCCTCGCCGTCGCGTTCGGCGCGCTGCTCGCCGGCAATGCCCGCTCGGGCGGCGCCCTCGGGGAGCAGGCGCGCGAGCGCGGCGCGGTGCTGCTGACGGCGCTCGCGGCGGCCGGCTTCGCCGCGCTCTGCGCCGGCCGAGGCTGGTGGGGCGACATGGCGATGGTCGCCGCGGCCGGGCTCGCCGCGCTCGCCGGCGGCTACAGCCGCGGCCTCGCAATGGCGAGCGGCCGCTTCATCGTGTTCTCCATTCTCGCCGGAAGCTTCGCGGAAGCCGCAGAGCCGGCCGCGCTCTTCCTTTTGACCGGAGCCGGCACGCTCATCACCTTAGTGGTCGCGCTGCTGTTCGCGGCCGCATGGCGCAAGGTCGCCGGCGCATCCCCGTCGACCCCGATTCCCACCCCAGCCACGGCGACGGCGCGGCAGAGATTCCGGCGCTGGAGGCGGTCGCTGCGCGGCCTCGCCGGCTGGCAGTTCGCGCTGCGGCTGGTGCCCGCGCTCGCCGTCGCGGCCGTGGCCGACCATCTGTGGCCGGGCCATCACCTGCACTGGATCGCGGTGACGATCGCCATATTGTGTCGGCGCGAGCCGGAGCGGCCGCCGGTCATGGCGGTGCAGAGATCGCTCGGCGCCCTGCTCGGCGTCGCCGCGACCGGGCTGATGGTCGGATGGGAGCCGCACGGCTGGGCGCTGGCCGCGCCGGTCGCGGCTCTCTCGGGGCTGGCGACATGGCTGCGGCCGCGCAGCTACCTCGCCTACGCCGCCTGCATGACGCCGCTCATCATCCTGCTGCTCGACGCCGGACGGCCGGTCGAGGCCGCGGTGCTCGTCGACCGGCTTGCTGCGACCGTGGCCGGCGCCGCCCTCGTCGTCGCGGCGAACGCGATCGTGGTGCGGCTGCCGGCGGCGAACGGCTGAGCTCAGCCCTGCGGCGGGGTGACCTTGCGCGCCCTGCCCCGCTCCAGCCCCAGGCGCTGCTCGCGGAAGATGATGAAGATGCCGGCGGCGACGACGATGGAGCCGCCGACCAGCGTGTAGATGGTCGGGATGTCGTTGAAGACGAAATAGCCGATGGCGATGCCCAGCACCATCGAGGTGTACTCGAACGGCGCGATGATCGACACGTCGCCGTGGCGGTAGGCCTCGGTCATGAGGATCTGGGCGACGCCGCCGGCCAGCCCCGACAGCACCAGCCAGGTGACCTGCATGGCCGACAGCGGCGTCCAGCCGAAGGGCAGCGTGGCCAGCCCGCAGGCCGCGCAGGTGAGCGAGAACCACAGCACGATGGTGGAGGACTTCTCGGTGACGACGAGCTGGCGCACCTGCAGCATGGCGAAGCCCGACACCAGCGCGCCGGCCAGCACGGAGGCCGCGCCGATCGCCTGCTCGCCCGCCATCGCCTGGCCGCCCGTGAGCAGCGTCAGCTTCGGCCAGGCGACGATGACGACGCCGACGAAGCCGACGATGACGGCGCTCCAGCGATAGACGCGCACCGTCTCGCCGAGGAACAGCGCGCCGAACACGACAACCACCAGCGGCTGCGCGTAGTTGAGCGTGATCTGTTCAGGGAGCGGCAGGCGGGTCAACCCGACGAAGTTGAGCCACATCGAGAACACGCCGATCATGCCGCGCGTGATGTGGCTCCAGGGCCGGTGCGTGACCATGCCCGAGATCAGCTCGCCGCGGAAGGCGAGGAAGATCAGGATCGGCACAACCGCGAAGAGCGAGCGGTAGAAGACGATCTGGCCGGCATCGACCGGCCCCGCCAGCTTGATCGACGTCGACATGCCGACGAAGATCGTGACGGAGATCATCTTCAGACCGATGGCAAGCAGCGGCCGCGCACCCAGCGTCGTCGTCGGCCCCTCGCCGCTTTCCGCCATTTCAGAGCGACCCCGCCTCCCC
>Ga0066256_1002094_pt1 | contig 23422 bp, 21 predicted proteins | sample ThiBio_1000_biof_FD_87107 | JGI IMG/M metagenome (GOLD analysis project Ga0066256, IMG submission 87107) | Wastewater bioreactor microbial communities from Cape Town, South Africa - Thiocy_expt_1000_biof (version 2) | ecosystem: Engineered > Bioreactor > Thiocyanate-remediating >... | reverse complement strand
GACCCTTGAAGCCCTTGATGGTGTCTTCGAGCTGCACGAAGATGCCGGGCGTGCCGGTGAAGGCTTCGGCCACCGAGAACGGCTGGCTCATGAAGCGCTCGATCTTGCGGGCGCGCGCCACGGTCAGCTTGTCCTCTTCGGAAAGCTCATCCATGCCCAGGATCGCGATGATGTCCTGGAGTGCCTTGTAGCGCTGCAGGATTTCCTGGACGCGGCGGGCGACGTTGTAGTGCTCTTCGCCCACGATATTGGCCGACAGCATGCGCGAGTTGGAATCCAGCGGATCCACGGCCGGGTAGATGCCCTTTTCGGAGATGGCGCGGTTGAGCACCGTCTGCGCGTCAAGGTGGGCAAACGAAGTCGCCGGCGCCGGATCGGTCAGATCGTCGGCAGGCACGTAGATGGCCTGCACCGAGGTGATCGAGCCCTTGGTCGTGGTGGTGATGCGTTCCTGCAGCGCGCCCATGTCGGTGGCGAGCGTCGGCTGGTAGCCCACGGCCGAAGGAATACGGCCGAGCAGTGCGGACATCTCGGAGCCGGCCTGGGTGAACCGGAAGATGTTGTCGATGAAGAACAGCACGTCCTGGCCCTGGTCGCGGAAGTGCTCAGCGACGGTGAGGCCGGACAGCGCGACGCGGGCACGGGCGCCCGGCGGCTCGTTCATCTGGCCGAACACGAGAGCGCACTTCGAACCGGCGGACGAGCCGTTGTTCTCGTGCGGGTCCTTGTTCACGCCCGATTCGATCATTTCATGGTAGAGGTCGTTGCCCTCGCGGGTACGCTCACCCACGCCGGCGAACACCGAATAGCCACCGTGCGCCTTGGCGACGTTGTTGATCAGCTCCTGGATCAGCACCGTCTTGCCCACGCCGGCGCCGCCGAACAGGCCGATCTTGCCGCCGCGCGCATACGGCGCGAGCAGATCGACGACCTTGATGCCGGTGACGAGAATCTGCGCTTCCGAGGACTGCTCGGTGAACGAGGGCGCATCCTGGTGGATGGCGCGGCGCTGGCTGGTCTGCACCGGGCCGGCCTCGTCGATCGGCTCGCCGATCACGTTCATGATGCGGCCCAGCGTCTCGTCGCCCACCGGCACCGAGATCGGCTCGCCGGTGTCCGTGACAGTGGCGCCGCGCACCAGGCCTTCGGTCGTGTCCATGGCGATGGTACGCACCGCGTTCTCGCCAAGGTGCTGCGCCACTTCGAGCACAAGGCGGTTACCGTTGTTCTCGGTTTCGAGGGCGTTCAGGATGGCGGGCAGATGCGCATCGAACGTCACGTCGACGACGGCGCCGATGACCTGGCTCACGCGGCCAACCGGGCCAGTCGCGGATGCAGCTTCAGCCTTCTTCGCGGCTCGTGCCATTTCTCTACCTCTTTCCTAGAGCGCCTCGGCGCCCGAAATGATTTCGATCAGTTCCTTGGTGATCTGAGCCTGGCGCTGGCGGTTGTACTGCAGCGTGAGGCCCTTGATCATGTCGCCGGCATTGCGGGTGGCATTGTCCATGGCGCTCATCTGCGCACCGTAGAACGAGGCCTGATTCTCGAGCAGGGCGCGGAAGATCTGCACCGAGATGTTGCGCGGCAGCAGCTCGTTGAGGATGGCCTCCTCGTCGGGCTCGTATTCGTAGTTGACGGACGCCGTCTCCGCCGGAGCGGCGCCGGTCTCGACGCGGGCAGGGATCAGCTGGTGCGCGGTCGGCACCTGGCTGATGACCGAGCGGAACCGCGCATAGAACAGGGTCGCCACGTCGAACTCGCCAGCGGCATACATGGCGAGAACCTTCTCGCCCACCGACTGCGCGTTGACGAAGCCGAGCTGGCGGACTTCACGGAAGCTCACCGCATCGACGATGTTCGCCGGGAAGGTGCGCTTGAGGATGTCGTTGCCCTTGCGGCCGACGGTCAGGATCTTGACGGTCTTGCCTTCGAGCAGCAGCTTCTGCGCCGCATCGCGGGCGAGGCGCGCGATCGACGAGTTGAAGCCGCCGGCAAGGCCACGCTCGCCGGTGGCGACAACCAGCAGATGCACCTGGTCGCGGCCGTTGCCGCCGAGCAGCGCCGGCGCATCGGGGCGGCCCGCATAGGCCGAACCGAGGGCGGCCAACACCTGCCCCATGCGCTCGGCATAGGGACGGGCGGCTTCGGCGGTTTCCTGCGCGCGGCGAAGCTTCGCCGCGGCCACCATCTGCATGGCCTTGGTGATCTTCTGGGTCGACTTGACCGAGGCGATCCGGTTCTTGAGGTCCTTTAGCGAAGCCATTGGGCCGCTCTACTCCGTAGGGGTCTTAGGCTGCGAAGGTCTTCTTGAAGGCGTCGAGAGCCGACTTGAGCTTGCCGCGAAGATCGTCAGACAGCGCCTTTTCGGTCGCGATCTGGTTCAGCAGGTCCTGGTGCTTGGAGCGCAGGGCGCCGAGCAGGCCCTTTTCGAACGGACCGACCTGGTTGACCGGCAGGTCATCGAGATAGCCCTGGCCACCGGCAAAGATCACCGCCACTTCCTCTTCCGGCTTCAGCGGCGAGAACTGCGGCTGCTTGAGCAGCTCGGTGAGACGGGCGCCGCGGTTGAGCAAGCGCTGCGTCGCGGCGTCGAGATCGGAGCCGAACTGGGCGAATGCCGCCATTTCGCGGTACTGCGACAGCTCGCCCTTGAGCGAACCGGCAACCTGCTTCATCGCCTTGATCTGGGCATTGCCGCCCACGCGCGACACCGAGATGCCGACGTTCACCGCCGGGCGGATGCCCTGGAAGAACAGGTTGGTCTCGAGGAAGATCTGACCGTCGGTGATCGAAATCACGTTGGTCGGGATGTAGGCGGACACGTCGTTCGCCTGGGTCTCGATCACCGGCAGTGCGGTGAGCGAGCCGAGCCCATGGTCTTCGTTGAGCTTGGCAGCGCGCTCGAGCAGGCGGCTGTGGAGATAGAACACGTCGCCCGGATAGGCTTCGCGGCCCGGCGGACGGCGCAGCAGCAGCGACATCTGGCGGTAGGCGACGGCCTGCTTGGTCAGATCGTCATAGGCGATCACGGCATGCATGCCGTTGTCGCGGAAGAACTCGCCGATGGCGCAGCCGGTGAACGGCGCAAGGAACTGCATCGGGGCCGGATCGGAAGCGGTCGCGGCGACGACGATCGAGTATTCGAGCGCGCCGGCATCTTCGAGCTGCTTCACGAACTGCGCGACGGTGGAGCGCTTCTGGCCCACGGCGACGTAGATGCAGTAGAGCTTGTCGGTCTCGGAAGCGTTGGCGGCATGCGCCGGCTTCTGGTTGAGGAAGGTGTCGAGGATCACCGCGGTCTTGCCGGTCTGGCGATCGCCGATGATGAGCTCGCGCTGGCCGCGGCCGATCGGGATCAGCGCATCGATGGCCTTGAGGCCGGTCGACATCGGCTCATGCACGGACTTGCGCGGCAGGATGCCCGGCGCCTTGACGTCGACGCGGCGGCGCTCGGTGTACTCGATCGGGCCCTTGCCATCGATCGGGTTGCCCAGCGCGTCGACGACGCGGCCGAGCAGGCCCTTGCCGACCGGGGTATCGACGATCGAGCCGGTCCGCTTGACGGTGTCGCCTTCCTTGATGCCGCGGTCGGAACCGAAGATCACGACGCCGACGTTGTCGGTTTCGAGGTTCAGCGCCATGCCCTTGATGGCGCCCGGGAACTCGACGAGCTCACCGGCCTGCACGTTGTCGAGGCCGTAGACGCGGGCAATGCCGTCGCCGACGCTGAGCACCTGGCCGACTTCGGAAACTTCGGCTTCCTGGCCGAAATTCTTGATCTGGTCCTTGAGGATCGCAGAAATTTCCGCGGCTTTGATGTCCATTATCCGACCTCTTTCATGGCGACTTTCATCGCTGCGAGCTTTGTCTTGAGTGAGGAATCGATCATCTGGCTGCCGACCTTGACGACAAGGCCGCCGATCAGGCTGGGATCGACATGCTGGGTGAGGGTGACGGTCTTGCCGATCTTGGCTTTCAGCGTCTCGGCGAGACTGCGCAGCTGGCCGGCGCTGAGCACCGCCGCCGACGTCACGTCCGCGGTGGTCTCGCCACGTTCCTTCGCCGCCAGTTCCTTGAACGCCTTCACGGTCGCCGGGAGCGCGAACAGCCGCCCATTGCGCGCCACGACGCGCAGGAAGTTCGCGACGATCGGCTGCGGCTTGGCCTGCTCGAGCAGGGCATCGAGCGCCGCCGCTTTCTGCTCGGCATTGATCACCGGCGAGCGCAGGAACCGCGCAAAATCCTGGTTTTCACTGGCGAGTGTGGCGACGGCATCGAGACCGCCCTCCACCGCATCGACCGCATTCTCGCTGCGGGCGAGATCGAAAAGCGCCTGCGCGTAGGGCCGCGCAATCTGCACAAGCACTGAATCCTGCGCTGCCAATGCCCCGTCACCTCGTGATGCGCAACCTTCGGTCCCGCGTGAATTACGTGCCGGGCGGTCGCTGTCGCTTGAGATTGCCTTGGGGAGGACCATAACCCCCCGAAATTCGCGCCCCGTCTAACAGATGAAATCGCACCAAGCAAGGCACGCAGAGCCGAGTCATTCGCGGAGTTTTGTCGCAGGCTGGGTCATCCCGGACTGCCGTCATTTGCCCGGTGACTACGCATCCACCACGACTGGCTCCGCTAGAAAAAGCTGTGCGGGTCGATGTCGACCTGGACCTTGAGGTTGCCGCGGGGCGGATCGGCCCGCTCGAGCCAGAACCGGACATAGCCGGATAGGTCGAAATCCTTCTGGCTCTGCGCCAGGAGCCGAACCCGGTGCCGGCCGCGGATCATCGCCAGCGGGGCATCCGCCGGCCCGTAGAGCCGCAGCCCTTCCGCCATCGGCGCCGCCGACAGCAGCTTTTTGGCATGGCCCATGGCGTCGTCGTGCTCGTTGGCGGAGACGATCAGCGCCGCGAGCCGGCCGAACGGCGGCAGCTCCCCCGACTCTCGGGCCCGCAACTCGTGCGCATAGAACGCCTCGCGATCGCCCTTGACCATGGCCTGGATGACCGGATGGGTGGGATGCCAGGTCTGGAGGAAGGCCCGCCCGGTCTTGCTGGCGCGGCCGGCGCGGCCGGTGACCTGCGTCAGGATCTGGAACGTCCGCTCGGCGGCGCGGGGATCGCCGTGGGCAAGCCCGAGATCGGCATCGAGCACGCCGACCATCGTCAGCTTCTCAAAATGGTGCCCTTTGGCCACCAGCTGGGTGCCGATGATGAGGTCGTATTCGCCCTCGGCCACCTCCTGGAAGCGATCGCGCAGCTGGCTGTGGCTGCCCATGTCGGAGCTGAGGATCACCTTGCGCGCACCGGGAAAGCGCAGCTCGGCCTCCTCGGCGATCCGCTCGATCCCCGGGCCGATGGGAATGAGGCTGTCTACCGCGCCGCACTGGCCGCAATCGGTCGGCCGCTTCTGCTCGTGCCCGCAATGGTGGCACATGAGCACGCCGCGGAACCGGTGCTCGACCAGCCAGGTCGAGCATTCCGGGCACTGGTACTGGTGCCCGCAGGCGCGGCACAGGGTCAGCGGCGCATAGCCGCGCCGGTTGAGGAACAGCAGCGCCTGCTCGCCCCGATCGAGGGTCGCGAACACTTCGCGGGCCAGCCGCGGCGCGATCCACTGGCCCTTTTCCGGCGGCTCCTCACGCATGTCGAGCGCCGTGATGTCCGGCATAGTGGCCTCGGCGAAGCGCGAATGCAGCATCACGTGCCGGTAGCGGCCGACATTGGCGTTGTTGCGGCTCTCGACCGATGGGGTGGCCGACGACAGGATCACCCGCGCCTGCGCGAACTTTGCGCGCACCACCGCCATGTCGCGGGCGTGGTAATTGACCCCGTCCGATTGCTTGAAGGCGCCGTCGTGCTCCTCGTCGAGCACCACGAGCCCCAGCTCGTGAAACGGCAGGAACAGCGCCGAGCGGGCCCCGACCACGGCACGGACGGTGCCATCCATGATGCCGCGGAAGGTGCGGGCCCGGGCAGCCGGCGTCATGTCCGAATGCCACTCGGCCGGGCGCGTGCCGAACCGCCGCGTGAAGCGGCCGAGGAACGTGTGGGTCAGCGCGATCTCGGGCAGCAGGATCAGCGCCTGTCGCCCCGCCCGCAGCGTATCCGCCACCGCCTCGAAGAAGACCTCGGTCTTGCCGCCGCCGGTGACCCCGTCGAGCAGCGCCACCCCGAAGCGGTTGACATCGAGCGCCCGGAGGACGGCGAGCGCCGCGGCCTGCTCGCCGTTGAGGCGCGGTGCGGCGGCATTGGGATTGGGCGGCGACACCACCGGCGGCGCCGGCACCTCCAGCCGCTCCAGCGCCCCCGCGCGTTCCAGCCCTTCGATCACCGAGGGCGACACGCCGCTGGCGCCGACAATGGCGGCTTTCGCCCAGCTCAGGCCATCGGCCACGGTCTCCATCACCCGGTGGCGGGCCGGGGTCATCCGTTCCGGCTCGAACCCGGTGCGCCGGAACGCCGTCACCGGCTTTTCGGGGTAGAGCGCCTCGGTCGAGCGCAGCACCGAGCGCAGCACGAGCCCCGGCGGGGCCAGCGTATACTTTGCGCACCACTCGACCGTCTGCAGCAGCTCTTCGGAGAGCGGCGGCACGTCGTAGGCGACCTCGATATCCTTGAGCCGGTTGTGGGCGAAATTGTCGGTGGGCGTGCCCCAGACCACCCCCAGCGTCAGCCGGCCGACAAGCGGCACGGCGACGATCGAACCGCGCGTCACGCTCATTCCCGGCGGCACGCGATACGAATACGGACCGTCGACGGAAACGCCGACCATGACCGCCACGATGTTGGGGAAGTGTTCCATCGCTCGTTGCCCGGCCCTCGCGCCCCTCGGAGCATGAGGTCCAACCGAGTGCCCGTTTTGTTCTCACGGGCAATGTAGGCACTTCAAGCTGATTCTGCGACCGGCGCGGCCTGCAATGGCCGCGCCGCGTCGGAGATCGATCAGATCACGAGGATCGGCGACCCGGAGGGCACCCGCGCATGCAGATCGATCACGTCCTGCTGCAGCAGGCGAACGCAGCCGCTCGACACGGCCTTGCCGATCGAGCGCTCGTCGGGGTTGCCGTGCAGCCGATAGAGCGTGTCGCGCCCGCCCTGGAAGATATAGAGCGCCCGCGCGCCCAGCGGGTTTTCCAGTCCGGGCTCCATGCCGTTGCGATACGGCTCAAGCTCGGGCTGCCGGACTGGTTCTGCGGGGGGGGGGGTCCAATGGGGCGGTTCGCGAAGGTCGGCGAGAGTAGCCCGGCCGGCCCAGGGGGGGCCATCGCGGCCGAGGCGGACGCCGAAGCGAATGGGCGTGCCGCCCGCCCCCACGAGGTAGAGGAAGTGGTTCGCGGTATCGACGAGGACCGTGCCCGGACGCCCGCCGGTGGGTTCGGCGAGGGTCTGCCGCCAGTAGCGCGATTCGACGAGCTCGATGCGCGCCGCCGGCAGCGGGAAGCGTTCGTTCGGCAGCGCGCCGTACATCATCCGGATATCGTCGGGGACGACCGGGGTGGCGGTGGCGGTGAGCCGTCGCGACGTGCCGCTGGAACTGGCGCAGCCGGCGAGGAACAGGGTGGAGAGACTTGCGGCGCCGGCCAGGAACTGGCGGCGGCCAAGGGCGATGGTGGTCATGTACAGGTCTTTCTGGAGGCGGCTGAGAGGGCCGCGCCGCTTGCAACGAGAGGCGATGAACGATCGACGGGGGTCAGCAGTTCCGCGGCGGGGGCAGGCTCGGCTCGGGCATGGTGCCCTGCAGCACCGCATCGTTGGCCTCGAGGCGAACCGGATCGCAATCCCCGATCCGTGCGGCGCTCACCCGCGGCAGCACGCCCAGATCGGGGCGTGGGCAGCCGGCGGCCTTGCCCGGCCGCAGCAGGCAGGGGCCGCCGATGTAGTGGCCATGGGCGGTCATCACATAGGTCGGCGACGGATGCGCCACGACGCCGCGCGCGCCCACGGCGACGCTGGGCATGACCAGCGACACGAGCGCAATCAGGATAGCGAGCGTGGCGAGAACGCGTTTCATGCCTCCCGCTGGGCCTGATGAATGCGGCAGTGCTGTGGCAGGCCGAGCGAGCCGCCACGAGGTGGCGCAATGCTGCAACGGTTTGGGTTTGCTAACCGACGCGCGCTAGAATCGTCCCATGGGTTCAACGGCCTTTCTCGTCGACAGCGACATCGATGCCGTGCTCGCGCTCTGGCAGCGGGACATCGGCGCCGTGCGCCGCCTCGCCGCCAACACGCTGGCCGCCTACGACAGCGACGTCAGGCAGTTCCTCGCCTTTCTGGCCGGCCATACCGGTGGCGCCGTCGGGCTGAGCACCCTGCGCGAGCTGCGGGCCGCCGATATCCGCGCCTTCATGGCGGCGCGCCGGCAGGACGGGATCGGCGCGCGCACGCTGGCCCGCGAGCTCAGCGCCATCAAGAGCTTCTTCCGCTTCCTCGAACGCGAAGGCCGGGTCAGCACCGAGGCCTTCAACGTCATCCGCGCCCCCAAGCAACCCCGCTCGCTGCCCAAGGCACTGACTGTGAGCGAGGCCAAGGCCACCATCGCCGCGACCGCCGAGATGGAGGAGCGGCCCTGGGTCGCGGCACGCGACATGGCCGTGCTGTCGCTCTGCTATGGGTCGGGCCTTCGTATCGCGGAGGCGCTGGCGCTGACCCGGGCGGACCTCGAAGGCGAGGTGCTGCGGGTGACCGGCAAGGGCGGCAAGACCCGCGTCGTCCCGCTGATCGCCGCGGTGCGCGCCAGCATCGAGTCCTACCTGAAGCAGTGCCCCTTCCAGCTTACCCCGACCCAGCCGCTGTTCCGGGGCGTCAAGGGCGGCACCCTGTCGCCGCGGCTGATCCAGCTGCGGGTGGTGCAGCTGCGCGGTGCCCTCGGGCTGCCGCCATCGGCGACGCCGCATGCGCTGCGGCATTCCTTCGCCACCCACCTGCTCGGCCGGGGTGGTGACCTCCGCGCCATCCAGGAGCTGCTGGGCCACGCCTCGCTCTCGACCACACAGATCTATACCGGCGTCGACACCGAGCGGCTGCTCGACGCCTACCGCGCCGCTCATCCGCGCGGCTAGCCAGGGCTCACTTGAGCGCGGCAGCCGTCAGATGTGGATGGCGCCGTCTCCGCACATCAGCGCCGCCTCGCGCACCGCTTCGCTGAGCGTGGGGTGGGCATGGGTCGAACGGGCGATGTCCTCGGCCGAGGCGGAGAACTCCATGGCGACGACCAGCTCGTGGATCATCTCGCCGGCGCCGCGCGAAATGATCTGCGCCCCGAGGATGCGGTCGGTCGCGACATCGGCGAGAATTTTCACAAAGCCCTGCGTCGCCAGCATCGCCTTGGCCCGGCCATTGGCGGTGAAGGGGAACTTGCCGACCTTGTAGTCGATGCCGTCGGCCTTGAGCTCGTCCTCGGACTTGCCCACCCAGGCGACTTCCGGGCTCGTGTACATCACCGAGGGGATTAACTTGTAGTTCACGTGGCCGGCCTGTCCGGCGAGGATTTCGGCCACCGCGATGCCCTCGTCCTCGGCCTTGTGGGCGAGCATGGGGCCGGTGATGACGTCGCCGATGGCGTAGATGCCCGGCACGTTGGTGGCATAGTGCAGATCGGTGCGGACGCGCCCGCGCTCATCGAGCGACACGCCGACCGCCTCGAGCCCCAGCCCTTCGGTGAACGGCTTGCGGCCGACCGCAACCAGCACCACGTCGGCATCGACCAGCTCCATGTCGCCGCCCGAATTGGGCTCGAGCCGCGCGGTCAGCGTGCCGTCGTCCTGCCGGTCGACCGACTTCACCTTGGTGCCGAGCCGGAACTCGAACCCCTGCTTCTGGAAGATGCGCTGCATCTGGCGGGCGACTTCGCTATCGACACCCGGAATGATGCGATCGAGGAACTCGACGACGGTGACCTTGGCGCCCAGCCGCTGCCAGACCGAACCGAGCTCGAGCCCGATGATGCCCGCCCCGACGATCAGGAGGCGCTTGGGCACCTGCTTGAGGGTCAATGCGCCCGTCGAGGTGACGACCCGTTCCTCGTCGATCTCGATACCCGGCAGGCTGGCCGAAACCGAGCCGGTGGCGATGACGATGTTCTTCGTCTCGATGGTCTGCGCGGCGCCGCTTTCCGGCGTCACCAGCACCTTGCCGGCGGCCTGAATCGAGCCCGTGCCGCGGAACGAGGTGATCTTGTTCTTCTTGAACAGGAACTCGACGCCGCTCACGTTCTGGGCGACGGTGTCGTCCTTGTGATGCAGCATCTGCGGCAGGTTGAGCCGCGGCGCCACGTCGATGCCGAACTGCTTGAAGCTGTGCCCCGCCTCCTCATAGAGCTCGGAGGCGTGCAGCAGCGCCTTGGACGGGATGCAGCCGACGTTGAGGCAGGTGCCGCCGAAGGTCGGCCACTTCTCGACCACCGCGACTTTCATGCCCAGCTGTGCCGCGCGGATGGCCGCGACATAGCCTCCCGGTCCGGAACCGATGATCGTGACGTCGAATTGGTCGGCCATGATGTCTCCGAAGGCAGCCCCGCTGCCGCATCAGTTAGGTGCTGCCAAGGGGTTAGACCAGCCGCGACGCCGATGAAAGCCCTGCGAAGGTTCGAGCGTGCAGAATTTGTGCGCCCCCGGCGACGCTCGCGCTTCCTAGAACATCACCCCGATGAACATCATGACAAGGCCGGCGGCGCTCACCAGCCAGGCCAGCGAGCGGACATAGGGCACGCCGAACACGTAGAGCGGCAGATAGGCCCAGCGCGACCAGAACCAGATCTGCGCACCCCATTGCGTCAGCCAGTCCGACCGGTCCGCGAGCACCGTCGCGACCGCCAGGGCGACAAACACCGCATAGGTTTCGAGCAGGTTGCGCAGGGCCTTTTCGCCGCGCGCCGAGAGCTTGTTCGGCGGCGCCTCGAAATCGCGCGCGCTCCCCGCGAACACCACCCCATGCTGGAGGCGATAGAGGATCGACTGCACGCCGATATAGCCGGCAACGAGCGTAGTGCTCAGAATGAGCATGAAGAGTTCGACGGACATGGCGGCGGGCCCCTGGCGATTGACTGCCCCCAGTGGTGAACCAGTTCGTCCGCCGACTCAACACGCCTGCGGCGGGCCGCCGGTCAGATCACCATGCCCCGGGCCTCGAAGCTCGCAATCAGCACGCGCCGCACCAGCTGCGCCGTCGAGCGCACGCCCAGCTTCCGCATCGCGCGCAGCCGGTGCATTTCGACCGTCCGCGGGCTGATCTTGAGCTGCGTGCTGATCTCGCTGTTGAGCACGCCCTCGGCAAGCAGGTCACAGATTTCGCGTTCGCGCGGCGACAGGTCGGCCGCCAGCAGCAGTTCGAGCTCGGACGGATGTTCCATCACGTTCATGGCCGATCCCCCCTGCCGGCATCGTCATTGGCCGCGGCCAGCGACATCCGCGCCTCGTGGCTGATGTAGAGCAGGTCGACGCTGTTGCGGGCATCGAGCTTTTCGAGCACGCGCGAGCGCAGGTTCTTGGTCGTGCCGATCGCGAGCTTCAGGCGCCGCGCCGTGTCCTTGGCGGTATCGGCGAGCAGCATGTGCTCGAGGATTTCGCGCTCGCGGGGCGTGAGCCGTCTCAGGTTCTCCGCGTAGCGCGCCACCGCAATTGCACGCGGCATGTCTTCCAGGTGTTTTCGCATTGTCTGCCTCCGGGTGCGCATACCCAATCAGGCAGGGCGTGAGTGGAACGTGAGCGGGCGTCAGTGCCGCGCCGAGCGGCGGGTCGAAAGGCTCTGATGGCCGGCGGCGGACAGCTCCGAGAGCCTGCCCCAATCGGGGTTCCACACCGAGCTATCCCCTGTCAGCACCAGGGGAATTCCCGCATGCAGGGCGAGGAACAGAGCATAGGAAAGCGCACTCGGAAATCCCATCGGCTCGGCATCGAGCGCCGGATAGTCGCCGGCCGCCAGCCGCTCCAGCAGCGGCGGCGCCAGCACCAGGCTGCCCATGCGCACCGAATCGCGCCAGGCCATGCGCAGGTTGACCGCGTCGGCGCGCGGCTCGCGGCTGTAGTGGAAGTCTCCGATCACCCAACACTCCGCCGGTCGTCGCGGGAGTTTTTCGGGCCCCGTCGTCACCTACCCGCGGACAGCCTAACGGCATCGACCGCCCGCCGCCAATTCGGGGGTTCCGACAATTGCCAGCCGGGGCGAAACGTGCTTCGCGTGTCGGCAAGTTCCCGCCCCCGCGCGACAACCGCCAGCGCATCCCGCTGCTTCAGCCGGACCCGATGCGCCTCGTAGAGCGCCGCGATTTCTCCCGCGCGCGTCGGGAAGGCCGTCGCCGCCAGCACCTCGACCGTCCGCCACTTGAAGAACAGCGCCCGCGCCGCGGCCAGCAGCGCTTCGGCCTCGGCCGGCGACAGCGCCCCTGCCGCACGCAGCGCCGCCGCCGTCGCCTCGACATCGACCAGCGGTTCGACCAGCGGCGGCGAGCCGAGCTCGGGCGGCCCCTGCGTCACGGCGACCGCCGCATCGTCATCGAGCGTGCCATCGATGTAGCGGCCCGCGATCTCCCCCACCGCCTGCATGCCGAAGGCCGCACATTCGGCGGCGCGCAACGCCCCCATCGAGGCGCCGCCGAGCACGGCGACGCCGTCGCTCAGCGCGTGCAGGATTTCCTTGTGCCAGATCGATGCCGCCGCCTCGAAATCGCCGTCGATGATGCCGATGACGGCGGCGCCCTCGAATACTGCGCGCAGCACGTCGCCATGCGCCGCGGGCGGCCGGAAGACGATGCCGTCGGCCACCAGTTCGGCGCCGTGGAGGCTGGGGCCGGCGAAGATGACCTTCATGCGTCCTCCAGTACCAGCCGCAGCGCGCGCGCGCCCGGCCGCCAGTTGGTGTTGGGGCCGCGATCCTCGAGCAGGTTGGACAGCACCCGGACCACCGCGATCCCCATGTCACCGCTGTCGAGCCGAACGCTCACGATATCGTCGACACCCCTCGCCGAAAGCCGCGCCAGCGTCTCGGCGAGGAGTTCCGGCGCCGTCCGCCCGGCGAGGCGCGGAGCCAGATTGCCGCGCAGCGGGCGGCTCGCCAGCAGGGCGAAGGCTTCCGCGCTGCCATCCAGCCGATAGGTATCGGGGCGAATGTCGTCGCGGGCCGCCGCGATGCTGGTCACCCGGGTTTGCGCCGCCTCGGTCAGGGCCCGGAGCGCGGCGCGCGCCGGATCGGGATGCGTGCCGGCGCCGGCCGCGACGTCGAAATGCCGCGCCAGACCATGGTCGCGAGGCGCGCTGACCGCAAGGATGGTGGGAAGCCCCAGATCGCTGGTCTGGTCGAACAGCCGGATGTCCAGCCCGGCGCTCTCGAAGCGCTCGACAAGATCGCCGACCAGCGGATCGGCAAAGCTCTCCGGCGCCACGCAGCGCGCCTGCTTGGCCGGCAGCGGCAGCAGCGACCACAGCGCCGCGGCATCCCGTTCGACGAGTTCGCAGAGGCCGTGAAAGGTGGCCTCGTTCGTGGTGTTGCCGGAGGCGAGGCCATTGGTGTGCTGGCAGACGCCGGCCAGATCGGGGCGCTCGCCATTGAGGCTGACCAGATCGAGCGGCACCATGACCTGCTCGCCATCGGCAAGCGAACGCCCGTCGAGCCAAGCGATCCAGCCGCGCGGCGACAGCCCGGCGCCGATCGGCATGGCGCGGCCGGGATCGAAGACCCGCCGTCCGCTGGCCTCGAGCACCTCGCTCGAAGCCACGACGCGAACGCCGGCGGGCTGCTCGGCAATGGCGTATTCTGTCGCCTCCATCACCGCGGAGGCACGTGCGGCATCGTCGTCGACGCCCTTGCCCTGGTTGCAGGCAATGGATCGTGAATTGGGGCGAAACGCCGCGAAACAGGGAATGCCGAGGCTGTCGAGCCCGGTCTGTCTCGCCAGCCGGGTAATGCCCAGTGCCGGAAAATGCGGGCGCATGGCGGCCACCGTTTCGGCGGCGCTGCGGGCCCGGTCGTGGTAGAGCGAGGGAGCCGAAGCCACCACCACAGCTCCCTCGCTGAATGCGTTGCCCTGTCTTACGCCGACAGCCGGCTCCACATGTGGGACGGCAGCGACTCGGCATCCTTCAACACGGTGTCGGCCGCGCGGGCAACGCCCGTGTCGACGGTTTCGGCCTTGCCGGTGGCGAGATCGGTGATGGTCACCTTGCCCTGTGCGTCGCGGGAAATACGGATGGTCATGGAAGCCTCCAGGTTGTGGATGGCTTCAAAAGGTAATGACCGGCTCCGGACGCGATAGCTCGGGAGGAGTTACGTGACCCGGGTCACAGGGCCTTTGCGGCAGGTCTCAGGGGAAGCCCGCGCGCCGCAGGGCATCGACGTAATGGTCGACGTCGGACTTGCTCTTGTAGGGCATGAACTGGGTGAACTGCTCGATGCGCGCATCGGGATAGAGCTCGAGGAACTGGCGCCGGTAGATCGCCGCCGTCTCCATGTCTCCCGCCATCGCCGCGGTGGCGGCGATGAGCCGGCTCACGTCGTCCTTGCGACGGATCTTCAGCAGCGTCTCGAGCCCGTGCCCATAGCGCCCGATGAAGAATTCCGACGCCCCGAGGATCCACAGGTAGTCGTCGGGCGCCGCCGGATTGAGCGCCAGCGCCTGCTCGATGCTCGCCTTGGCATCGGCGGCGCGCGAGGCGTGGATTAGGATATCGGCCTTTTCGGCGAGAATATCGGCATGGTGTCGCGCCCGGCCGCGCGCCGCCTCGATGAACTCGAGGCTCGCATCGAGATCGTTGAGATAGAGGTGCGCATGCGCCCGCTCGCGCCAGGCATTGGGATCGAGCGGGTCCATGTCAATGGCCTTCTCGGCCAAGACCAGTGCCCGGTTGACGAGGTCGCGGTCATTGTTGCGCCTGAGCGCCAGCGATTCCTTGGTCAGGCTGCGAGCCAGTCCGGTGACGGCCGGCACGTAGTCCGGCGACAGTTCGATCGCGCGGGAAAATGCTGCCGCGCCCGCCGCATCGATTTGAGGTCGCGGTGCTGCATATGCCGCGTGCCGAGCAGGTACTGCACATAGGCCGAAGCCGCCCCGGTGCTGCGATAGGCGGCGATCTCCACCTCCTCGACGGCGGCGGCGACCTGCCGGGCAATGGCGCGGGACATGTCGGCGAAGCGCTCGGCGAGATCGGTCTCGTCGAACTCGAACTGTTCGCCGAACAGCACCTGCCGGGTGTCGGTCCGCATCAGGGCAATGGCGAGCCGCAGCCCGCCGGCGCCCGGCAGCAGGGTCGTGTTCGCGACATAGCCCACCTCGAACGGCGCCACTGCGCGCGCGGGGGACGGGCGGCGGGTGGTGTGGGGCGGGCGAGGCGGGGAACGCGGGGAGGGCCGCCACGGGGACGGGGGGGGGCCCGGGTCCCAGGACCGGGGCGTGGCAAGGCCCCGCCCGGGGGGGGGGGCCGGGGGGGGGCGTCGGCGGGGGCGGGGGGACGAGCGGGGGAACCCCGCCATGCCGGCCCCCGAGCGCCGCCCCCGGCGTGCCCAGCGATGCCGGCCCCGCCGGCGTCGCGCGGCCCCGCGCCGGGACCAGCTGCGCCACCAGCGCATCGGTCTCTAGCGACGGCTCGGCGTCAAAATCCCGCTCCAGCCGGTCGCGGAACGCCTGATACTCGGCGGCGATGATGCCGCGGCTGCCCTGATGATCGAGTACCCTGACAAGCGCCCGGAACAGCGCCTCGTCGTCCGGTGCCCGGGCCAGCAGCTGCCGCAGCAGGTCCTCGCCGCGTAGACCGCCGATCCGCTCGGCCGCGCCGCGGCCCAGGGCAAGGAATTTCCGGCCGAGGCTCGCACGATGCTGCACCACCTGGGCCAGCAGCTGCGTGCCGAGGTCGCGGTCGACTCCCACCAGCAGCTCGCCGCGATAGGCGTCGAGCAGGGCATCGAGCCCGGCGACATCCGTCACCGTATCGAGCGCCAGCAGCACGCCGAGATCGCTTGCCGCCGCGCCCGGTGCCAGCGCCACATGCGTCGCCGACACCTCGATGAGTTCGATCCCCTCGCGCTCCTGCCATTTGCCGATGGCAGCCAGCAGCCAGCGCAGATTGGCCGAGGTCTTGCTCCCCGGCGCATCCTCCCAGAGCAGCGGCCGCAGCTGCTCGCGCGCCGCCACGCCGCGAAACTCGAGGATCAGCAGCGCGAACAGGACGAACGCCTTCGCCGGCAGGCCTGTCAGCCGCCTGCCTTCAATTTCTACATGAGCCTCGCCGAAAAGACGGAGCATATCTTGCCTGCCACACCCGCAAGCCACACCCTAGCCCGTGTTGCAGGTGGCGGTAAACTGTGCACTCCTCAACATCTGCTGAACCACTGCCGGGCTCAAGGACCGCGATGCCGATCTCACTCAATGCCGGGGCGCTTGCCGACCTCGACGGAGGCGTGGCGCGGCCGCGCTATGACCGCAAGGCCCTGAGCGCGGGCATCCTCCATTTCGGAGTCGGTAATTTCCACCGCGCCCACCAGGCCGTCTATCTCGACGACCTGTTCAACCTCGGGCTCGACCACGACTGGGCGCTGGTCGGTGCCGGCGTGCGCGATGCGGACACCGCGATGCGCGAGACGCTGCAGCGCCAGGACTACCTGACCACGGTGGTGGAGCAGGAAGCGGCGTCCAGCACCGCGCGGGTCACCGCCTCGATGCTCGATTTCCTCTACCCGGGCGATGTTCACGCCATCATCAACCGGCTCGCCGATCCGGCCATCCGCATCGTCTCGCTGACGGTGACCGAAGGCGGCTACTACATCGATCCGGCCAGCCAGCGCTTCGATCCGAAGCATCCCGACATCGTCTACGACGCCACCCATTTCGATGCGCCGCGCACCGTGTTCGGGCTGATCCTCGCCGGCCTCAAGCGCCGCCGCGATGTCGGCACCGTGCCGTTCACCGTCATGAGCTGCGACAACATCCCGGGCAATGGCCACGTCACGCAGAACGCCGTGGTCGGCCTCGCGCAGCAGGTCTATCCCGAGCTCGCCGCCTGGGTGGAGGCCAATGTCGCCTTCCCCAACGGCATGGTCGATCGCATCACCCCCGCCACCACCGACCGCGAGCGCGACCTCCTGGCGCGCGAATTCGGCGTCGCCGACGGCTGGCCGGTGTTCTGCGAAAAGTTCCGGCAATGGGTGCTGGAGGATAATTTCCCCGCCGGCCGGCCCCGGCTCGAACAGGTGGGCGTGCAGTTCGTCGCCGACGTAGCGCCCTACGAGCACATGAAGATCCGCATCCTCAACGGCGGCCACGCCACCATCGCCTATCCGGCCGCGCTGATGGGCATCCACTTCGTCCACGAGGCGATGGAAAACCCGCTGGTGCGGGCCTTCCTCGAAAAGGTGGAGCGCGAGGAAATCATCCCGGTCGTGCCGCCGGTGCCCGACACCAACCTCGACGAGTATTACCAGCAGATCGAAACCCGGTTCGCGAACCCCAAGATCGGCGATACCATCACGCGGCTCTGCCTCGATGGCTCGAACCGGCAACCAAAGTTCATCCTGCCGTCGGTGGCCGACCGCCTGCAGGCCGGAGCCTCCATCGCCGGCCTCGCCCTCGTGGGCGCGCTCTGGGCCCGCTACTGCTATGGGGAAACCGACGACGGCACGCCGATTGCGCCCAACGATCCGAACTGGGACCGGCTGACGGCGCAGGCGAGGAGGGCGAAGGCCGACCCGAAGGCCTGGCTCGAGATGGCGGACATCTTCGGCGACATCGCCCGCCACCCGGCCTACATCGAAGCCTTCACCACGGCGCTCAACACGCTGTGGGCGCTGGGGACGAAAGAGACGCTGACGCGCTATCTCGACGGCACGCTGTAGCCGGCTTCCGGACCCGCATAACCGGCTGTGCCCGGCAGGCGCCGCGGCGCCCGCCGCCAGCTAGTACTGCTCGCCGCCGCCCACGAGAATTTCGCGCTTGCCCGAATGGTTGGGGCCGGAGATGACCCCTTCCTTCTCCATCCGCTCGATCAGCGTCGCGGCCTTGTTGTAGCCGATGGCGAGGCGGCGCTGGATGTAGGAGGTGGAGACCTTCTTGTCGGTCAGGACCACGTGCACGGCCTTGTCGTAGAGGTCGTCGCCCGAGTTCATGTTGGAATTGCCGAAATCGGCCTCTCCATCCTCGCTCATCTCGTCCTCGTCGGCGGTGATCGAGTCGAGATAATCGGGGGCGCCCTGCGACTTGAGGTGGCTGACGATGGCCTCGACCTCGTGGTCGGAGACGAACGGGCCATGCAGGCGCCGGATCCGGCCGCCGCCCGCCATGTAGAGCATGTCGCCATTGCCCAGCAGCTGCTCGGCTCCCTGCTCGCCCAGAATCGTGCGGCTGTCGATCTTGGAGGTGACCTGGAAGCTGATGCGGGTCGGGAAGTTGGCCTTGATCGTACCGGTGATGACGTCGACCGACGGCCGCTGCGTCGCCATGATGACGTGGATGCCGGCGGCACGCGCCATCTGCGCCAGGCGCTGCACCGCGCCCTCGATTTCCTTGCCGGCGACCATCATCAGGTCGGCCATCTCGTCGATCACCACGACGATGAAGGGCAGCGGCTGCAGGTTGAAGCTCTCGCTCTCGAAGATCGCCTCGCCGGTCTCGCGATCGAACCCGGTCTGCACCGTGCGGGTGATGGTTTCGCCCTTCTTGGCCGCTTCCGTCACGCGCTGGTTGAAGCCATCGATGTTGCGCACACCGATCTTGCTCATCTTGCGGTAGCGGTCTTCCATCTCGCGCACCGCCCACTTGAGCGCGGTGACGGCCTTGGACGGATCGGTGACGACGGGCGTCAGCAGGTGCGGGATGCCGTCGTAGATGCTGAGCTCCAGCATCTTGGGATCGATCATGATCAGTCGGCACTGCTCCGGCGTCATCTGGTAGAGCAGCGACAGGATGAAGGTATTGATGCCCACCGATTTGCCCGAGCCGGTGGTGCCGGCGATGAGCAGGTGCGGCATGCGCGCCAGGTCCGCGATGATCGGTTCGCCGCCGATGGTCTTGCCGAGGCAGATCGGGAGCTTGCCCTTCATCTTCTCGAAATCCTGGCTGGCCAGCATTTCGCGCAGGTAGACCGTCTCGCGGCTTTCGTTGGGCAGTTCGATACCGATGGCGTTGCGGCCGGGAACGACTGCAACACGCGCGGAAATGGCGCTCATCGAGCGGGCGATGTCATCGGCCAGCGAGATCACGCGGCTCGACTTGATGCCGGGTGCCGGCTCCAGTTCATAGAGCGTGACGACCGGGCCGGGGCGGACATTGATGATGTCGCCCTTGACGCCAAAATCTTCCAGCACGCCCTCGAGCCGGCGGGCCATGGCTTCGAGCCGTTCGGGCCGGTGCTCGTCGGCAAGCCCCTTCTGCCGGGGCTCGGCGAGCAGGCTGAGTTCGGGCAGCTCGAATCCGCCGCTGTCGTCCAGCAGCGAGGGCTGCGCCTCACGAGAGGCGCGGGCGCCCCGCGCGGGACGCGGCGGCGGCGCGGAAACCCGCGACGGACGCCGGGGAGCCGGGGCCGGCTCCTCATAGAGCTCGTCCTCGACGGCCTCGGGATAAAGGTCCTCCGGCTCCACCGGCTCGACCTGCTCGGGCGCATACTCGTCGTCGTCGCGCGGCGCCACGATACGGCGCTCGGCCACCAGCATCGGCTCGCGCCGCTCGTCGCTGGCTGGGGCGCGCGGCGCCGGCTGCAGCGAGGGCTCGGCCGCAGTGCGGCGCAGCATGTCGTCGGCCTCGACCTGCGCGCGGCGTTCCTTGAGGTTGGCCTGCGCGCGCTTGAAGGCGGAGCTGGCCGAGTAGCCGAGGTGCACCAGCCCGCCGATCACCACGTCGAAGACGGAATCGCGCTCGGGCCCGAGCTCGTCGCTGTCCTCGGGAAGCTTCACGCCGGGCACGATGCGGCGCACCTTGCCCTTGGGCAGCGTCGGCATCGCGACCTTGCCCAGGCCCATGGCGATCCAGAACAGCGCCATCGCCGGCGCCGCGATGATGATGGCGAACAGGATGGCCGTGACCGGCTGCGGCTCCTCGCCGGTGGCGAGCGTCGCGAGGTTGGCGAAGCCGGCGCCAAGGAGACCCCCGAGCCCGGTCGGCAGGGGCCAGGTTTCCGGCGCGGCGATGAACGCGGCAACGCCGCAGGCCAGCAGCGACGCCCCGATCCAGGTGACGACCCGAAGGCCCATCTTGGTCGGCACGCGCAGCCGCACAAAACTCCAACCCCACAGCGCCGGCGGAATCAGCAGCGCGATGATGCCCAGCCCGAACACCTGGAAGGCGAGATCGGCGATCACCGCGCCGGGAAAGCCCAGCCAGTTCTTCGGCGTCGCGCCGGGCGCGGCGTAGGACAGGCTCGGATCGTCCACCGACCAGGAGGCCAGCGAGACCATGACCACCGCCACCATCGCAAGGAGGATGAAGCCGATCAGCCGCACGGGAATGCGGATGGCGATCGCCGGCGCGGACTGACTACGGGCGTCTTCGAGCAGAGGCTGTGCCGGCATCGATGGGGAACTCGAACTAGTGGCAATACACGAGCGGCAGAATCCGCCGTCACCCCGCATGCTAGGCGGGCATGGTTAATCTTGGGCTAAGAGCGGCAGCGCGCCCGAACTGCCGGAACGACAGGTGCAGCGCGAGCAAACGCCCGCCGCTGCAGGGCGGCCGGGCGGCATGGATCATCGCAAGGCGAGGGGCCCGAGGGAAACCGGCAGGGCGGTCAGCCGGCCGCCTGCCGGACGAGATCGGCGATCCGCTTCTCCCCTGCGGCGTCCAGCCTGATCAGCGCGAAGGCCGTCGGCCACATGTTGCCGTCATCCAGCTGCGCATCCTCGTTGAAGCCGAACGAGGCATATCGGGCCTTGAACTTGCCGGCGGGCGTGAAAAAGCACACCGCCTTGCCGTTCTTGCCCGCCCAGGCCGGCATGCCGTACCAGGTGCGGGGGGACAGTCCCGGTGCGTGCTCGCTGACGATGGCATGGATGCGCTCGGCCAGTTCGCGATCCGAGGCGTTCATCTCGGCGATCTTGGCGAGCAGGTCCGCCTCGCCGTTCTCGCTGCCCCGGCTGCGCTCGCGCTTGGTCTCCTGCATCGCCTCGAGTTCGGCGTCGCTGAATACACTGGCCTTCTTGGCCTTCGCCCTGGGCTTGGGCGCTGCCTTCGGGGCGGCTTTCGCCGGCTTGCTGGTCGTCATCGCAGGTCTCCTTCGTCTCGCGGCGAGGCGCCGGCTCAGCTGGCGCCGAGGGCCGCCTGCTCGGCGCAGATGTGGTCGTAGAGCCCTTCGAGCTCATGCGGCTCGGCCGGCGATTCAAGCCGCTTCTTCACGTAGCGGATCGGCTGTTCGAGAATAGCGTCGAGGTCTTCCTCGCAGGTGAATTTGCCGGCAACGCGCTTGATCTTCTTGTTGTCGAACAGGGCCGCCCAGGTCTTGTCGCCGAACAGCGGGCCATCCCAGTCCGGCTTGTAGCGGCAGAGCGTATCCGTGGGCACGTGCACTATCTTCGCCTCGACCCCGAGGCCGCGTGCGATCCCCTTGTAGATGTCGTCCCAGGTAAAGCCCTTGTCGCCGGTGATGTGGAAGATCTCCCCCAGCGCCTTGCGGTTGCCGAGGAGGCCCTGGAATGGCACCGCGAAATCCTCCGAGCGCGTCAGCGTCCAGGGCGTGGCGCCATCGCCGGCGACGATCACCGGTTTGCCCGCCAGCATGCGGCGGGCGACCATGTCGCCCTCGTTCATCATCGTGGGGAGGCCCGAACGCACGGTGTGACTCGGCCGCACGATTGTCCATGCCAGCTTCTTCTGGCCCCGCAGCAGCTCCTCGCACGCGATCGTGGCCTGGCTATAGGGCCAGTACGGATTTACCGCCGGGGACTTCTCGGTGATGACGTAGTGGCGCGGCGGCTTCTCGTACACCGACGCGGACGAGATGAAGATGTACTGCCCGACATTGCCTGAGAAGGTGTCGAGGTCGAGCTGCAGCTGCTCGGGCGTGAACACCATGAACTGGGCGACCACATCCCACTGCTTCTTGCCCACGAGCTTCCGATAGGCTGCCGGGTCGCGCATGTCGCCGGTGATCTGCTTCACCTTCTTGGGCAGCGATTCGTCGCGCACGCCGCGGTTGAAGACGGTCACCTTGTGGCCGGCCTTCACGGACATCTCGACGCAGGGCAGCGAGATCTGGCCGGTGCCGCCGACGTAGAGGATACTCAGTCCCATGAAAGCCTCCCAGCCTGATCGGCTAGTCATGGCACCCGCTGCGTCCCGCAATCAAGCGGAAGCTCGCGGGAAGCGACGCAAGGCGCGGACCGCGCCCGCCGACGAAGTGAAACTTCCGGCTGTCAAATCACGTTTCTCCTCGCGTCACACTGTTGTGATTGGCTGCCGCTTCGACCGCTGCTTAATTGCAGGAGAAGCGCAATTGACTGGGGTAAGGCTATGAACAAGCGTCGGATTTTCGTCGTCGACGATGATACGGACCTCAGGAAGAACCTCAGCGACCAGCTTTCCCACTACCGGGAGTTCGACATCGCCGAAGCCGGCACCGCCGGCGAGGCGCTGACGCGGGTCCGCGACAACCATGTCGATCTGATGCTGCTCGACGTCGGCCTGCCCGACATGGACGGGCGGGAGGCGGTCAAGATCATGCGCCGCGACGGCTTCAAGGGGCCGATCGTCATGCTGACCGGGCAGGATTCGGATTCCGACGAGATCCTCGGGCTCGAATCCGGCGCCAACGACTATGTCACCAAGCCGTTCCGCTTCTCCGTGCTGCTCGCGCGCATCCGGGCCGCCCTGCGCCAGCACGACCAGAGCGAGGACGTGGTCTTCACCATCGGGCCTTACAGCTTCCACCCGGCCAACAAGGTGCTGGAGGCCGGTGACGGCAACAAGATCCGCCTCACCGACAAGGAAACCTCGATCCTCAAATACCTTTACCGGCAGGGGCCCAAGACCACCGGGCGCGACGTGCTGCTGAAGGAAGTCTGGGGCTACAACAACCGCGTCACCACCCACACGCTCGAAACCCACATCTACCGGCTGCGCCAGAAGATCGAGCGCGATCCCTCCAATGCGCGCCTGCTGGTGACCGAAGAGGGCGGCTACCGGCTGGTTCCCTGAGCCTCGGCCTGACCCGGCAGTGAGCACGACCCGGCGCGCGCCCATGTCTTAGGCATGTGCGCGGAAAGGGATTCCTGTTCATTCATGGAAATGTTCTATATCGAAGCCAGGGCCAGTTCCGGGCGCGGGGGCGATCGGAAAAGCGGACCAGGATTCAATCTGGGGCAGGAATGCAGCTCGACGATGCGGCGACGATTCTCTCGCATGCGGACTTCTTCGAAGTCTGCAATGCCGAGCAGCGGCGCCTGCTTGCCTTCGCCTCGGAGCGCAAGAAGTACCGTCCGGGCTCGGTGATCTATGAGTCCGGCGACACCCCCGAGGGCGCCCA
>Ga0066256_1002093_pt1 | contig 23438 bp, 23 predicted proteins | sample ThiBio_1000_biof_FD_87107 | JGI IMG/M metagenome (GOLD analysis project Ga0066256, IMG submission 87107) | Wastewater bioreactor microbial communities from Cape Town, South Africa - Thiocy_expt_1000_biof (version 2) | ecosystem: Engineered > Bioreactor > Thiocyanate-remediating >... | reverse complement strand
GGAGGGCGCGTTGGTGAGGTCGGCGATGCGGGCGGAGACATCCTTGTCGTAGCCCATGTAGAGCGGCATGCGCCACATCGGATCGTCGACCGCAAGGCTCGCCTCGGTGAGGTGGTGGGCAAGGTCGTCGTCATCGGTGAAGAAGGGCGGCAGGTCGGGGCCGAGCGCGACGCGGGCGGCGCCCGTCAGCGTCGCCATGTCGATGACGAGGTCGGCGTCCTCCTCGTCCGCATAGGCGAGCGCGTCGGCGAGGATCAGCCGGCCCTCCGCATCCGTATTGTCGATCTGGACCGTCAGGCCCTTGCGGCTCCTGTAGATGTCGCCGGGGCGGAAGGCATTGGCCGAGATCGAGTTCTCGACCACCGGCACGAGCACGCGCAGGTCCACCTTCAGCTTCGCGTCCATGATCATCAATGCGAGGCCCATGACGTTCGCCGCGCCGCCCATGTCCTTCTTCATCAGGAGCATGGAGGCGGCCGGCTTGATGTCGAGGCCGCCGGTATCGAAGCACACGCCCTTGCCCACGAGCGTCACGCGCGTGTGACCCTTCCTGCCCCAGCGCAGTTCGAGAAGGCGCGGCGCCTGCTGCGAGGCGCGGCCGACCGTGTGGATGAGCGGGAAGTTCTCCTTGAGGAGATCCTCGCCGGCGATGACGGACACCTTCGCCTTGTAGTGCTCGCCGAGCGCGCGGAAGGCGTCCTCCAGCGCGTCCGGGCCCATGTCGTTGGTCGGCGTGTTGATGAGGTCGCGTGCAAGGAAGACGCCGGCGAGCTGGCGCTTGATGTCGGCCGCGTCGGCGTCCGTCGGGATGAGCAGCGTCGGGGCTTCGGAGGCGGACGCCCTGTAGCGCTCGAAGCGGTAGCTGCCGAGGCCGTAGCCGAGCGCGAGGCGGTTGGCCGTCAGCGGCGCGGTCTCGACATGCCAGTCGCCGGCCGGAAGGCTGCGCGCCAGCTTGCCCGTCAGGAAGGGCGCGTCGGACGGGTTCCTGCCGAGGCCGAACAGCGCGCCGCCGAGATGGCCGTCCGCCGTCGGCACGAGGAGGAGCGCGCCGGACTCGGCCTTGAAGCCGGCCTTCCTCGCCCAGTCGAGCGCGATAGGGTCGATCGTCCCGGTCTCGATATGGGCCGGCGTGATCGCGAAGATCGGCAGCGTCCTGCCACCTTTCGTGCTGAAGGGAGAGGGCCGGTCGATGAACTGGAAGGGGGCCATGGCGGAACCTTTGAAGCGAGTCTCGGAATCAGGCGAATTAACACTCTGTTAGGGTTAACAGATTATTGCTGGAGTGGAGATTGCGGCGTGATTCTTGACCGCCGCGGGGATGCGGAAATCGCTTCGGGGACTGATCATGGCCGCTTGCGTTACGTCACTTCGCCCGGCGCTCCTGAGGGGTGCCGCACTGGTTGTCATCGCCCTTGCAATGGCGGGCTGTGCCGCAAAGAGCAACCTCACCACCGGCTCCATCGCCAGGACGTCGAAGCCGGTCGGCGAGATGAACGCGACGGAACTGCGCAACGCCGCCGACAGCATCGGCAAGGCCTATGAGAAGAACCCGCGGGACCCGCAGACCGGCATGAACTATGCCAGCGTGCTGCGCATGAACGGGCGCAACGACCAGGCGCTCGCCGTCATGCAGCAGGTCGCCATCGGCAATCCGAACAACCGCGAGGTGCTCGCCGCCTACGGCAAGGCGCAGGCCGCCGCCGGCCAGCTCCAGCAGGCGCTCGACACGATCCTGCGCGCCCAGACGCCGGACCGGCCGGACTGGAGGCTGAAATCGGCCGAAGGCGCCATCCTCGACCAGCTCGGCCGCTCGGGAGAGGCGCGCCAGCGCTACCGCGAGGCGCTGGACATCCAGCCGAACGAGCCCTCCGTGCTTTCCAATCTCGGCATGTCCTATGTGCTGGCCCGCGACCTGAAGACAGCCGAGACCTATCTGCGCTCGGCCGCTTCCCAGCCCGGCGCCGACAGCAGCGTGCGGCAGAACCTCGCCCTTGCCGTCGGCCTGCAGGGCCGCTTCCAGGAGGCGGAGACCATCGCGCGGCAGGAACTGACCGCCGCGCAGGCAGAGGCCAACGTCACATATCTGCGCGCCATGCTGACCCAGCAGAACGCCTGGAAAAAGCTCGCGGCCAACGACAGCGGCAATACCAACTGAACCCAGCGTCCTCCCAAGACGCCAACGCCCCGGCAGGTTATCCCGGCCGGGGCGTTTCCTTGTGCGTCTTGCCGCAATCAGAACGTATCGGCGACCTGGATGCCGGCCGGACCGAGAATGACGGCGACCAGCACCGGCAGGAAGAACAGGATCATCGGCACCGTCAGCTTGGGCGGCAGCGCGGCGGCCTTCTTCTCGGCCTCGTTCATGCGCTGGTCGCGGCATTCCTGCGCCAGCACGCGCAGCGCCTGGGCGAGCGGCGTGCCGTAGCGCTCGGCCTGGATCAGCGCCTGCGTCACCGACTTGACCGTATCGAGGCCGATGCGGATGCCGAGGTTCTCGTAGGCGACGCGCCGTTCCTGCAGGAAGGAGAGCTCGGCCGTGGTGAGCACCAGTTCCTCGGCCAGTTCCGGCGAGGACATGGCGATCTCGTCCGCCACGCGCTTGAACGCGACCTCGATGGAGATGCCCGATTCCACGCAGATCAGCATGAGGTCGAGGGCATCCGGCCAGGCCCGGCGGATCGATTTCTGGCGCTTGCCCACCTTGTTGGAGACGAAGATGTTGGGCGCGTAGGAGCCGATATAGCCGCTGATGACGGTGGCGAGGCTGCGAATCGGCAGCTGCTTGTCGCCGAGAAACCCGAGGTAGAAGATGTAGAAGGCCGGCAGCGACAGGCACACGAAGGGCAGGACGAAACGGGCGAAGAGGAAGATGTTGAGCGCGTTCTGCGACCGGTAGCCGGCCTGGCGCAGCCGGTTCATCGTGTTGGCGTCGACCAGCGCCTCGCGCAGGTTCAGCCGCTCGACGACCTGGCGCACGGAGGTATTGTGCTGGGCGCGCAGCGAAGCCTTGCTCTGCGCGGCTTCCGCGCTGAGGCGCGCGCGCTCGCGCGCCCGCATCTGCTCGCGCTCCAGCGCCACCGCCTTCATGCGCTTGTCGAGATCGCCGCGCTCGAAATAGGGCGCCGCCAGCGTATAGAAGGTGGCCAGCACCGCGATCATCACGAAGGCCGGCAGCAGGATGGCGGGGTCGGTAAGCGTGGCGACCATGGTTCGTGCCCTAGATGTCGAAGTTGATCATGTTGCGCATCATGAGGATGCCGATGGACATCCACACGCCGGAAAGACCGAGGATGAGGTGGCCGCGCGGATCGCGGAACAGGACCATGATGTAGTCCGGCGAGGTCAGGTAGACGAGGAGGGCGACGATGAACGGCAGGGCGCCGATGATGGCGGCCGAGGCCTTGGCCTCCATCGACAGCGCGTTGACCTTGGCGCGCATCTTGCGGCGCTCGCGCAGCACGCGGGAAAGGTTGCCCAGCGCTTCGGAGAGGTTGCCGCCCGCCTGGCTCTGGATGGCGATGACGATCGAGAAGAAATTGACTTCCTGCAACGGGATGCTGGTGAACATGCGCGCGCAGGCGTCCGGCACGCTGAGGCCGACCTGCTGGGATTCGACGACCTTGCGGAACTCGGTCCTCACCGGCTCCTGGCCTTCGGCCGCGATGAGCCGCAGCGCGTCCGTCAGCGGCAGGCCCGACTTGATGGAGCGCACCATGACGTCGAGCGAGTTGGGGAACTCCTCGAGGAACTTGTTCAGCCGGCGCTTGACGAGGAAGCCGACGAACCAGCGCGGTGCCCCGGCGCCCGCGATGAAGGCGGCGCCGAGTGCGACCAGCGGCCCGGCACCGGAGATAAGCGTCACCACGAAGACGAAGAGGCCGAAGATCGCGCTGAAGACATAGAACTTCGTCGGGGTGATCGAAAGGCCCGCCTGCACGAGCCTCGCCTTCAGCGTGGTGGCGACGCGCCTGGTCTGCTCCTGCTGCTTCTTCTCGAGGTCCTTGAGGGATTCCTGCACCGACTTGCGGCGCTTGGACAGCTCCTGCATGCGGTCGCGTGCTGCCTTCGCCTTGCCTTGGTCGGTCTCGGCGGCCTGCACGCGGCGGACACGGCTTTCCGCCTTCTTCTGGGTCTCGATGCGCGAGAAGAGCACGCCATAGGCAAGGCCGGCGGTGGAGAGCGCCGCCAGCGCGAAGATCGCCACGATGGTGATATCCATTCCGAACATCCTTGCCCCCGCCCTGCCCTTACGGCTTCTCCATGGCGTCGAGCGTTGCCGCCAGGCGCTGTTCCTCGTTGAAATAGCGGGCGCGATCCCAGAAATGCGGCTTGCCGATGCCCGTGCCCGTGTGCTTGCCGATGATGCGGCCGTTGGCATCCTCGCCCTGGATGTCAAAGCGCATCAGGTCCTGGGTGACGATGACGTCGCCTTCCATGCCGATCACCTCGGTGATGTGGGTGATGCGGCGCGAGCCGTCGCGCAGGCGCGAGGCCTGGATGATGATGTCGACCGAGCCGGCGATGATCTCGCGCACGGTTTTCGCCGGCAGCGTATAGCCGCCCATGGCGATCATCGATTCCATGCGGGAGAGGCACTCGCGCGGCGTGTTGGCGTGGATGGTACCCATCGAGCCGTCATGGCCGGTGTTCATCGCCTGCAGGAGGTCGAAGACCTCCGGTCCGCGCACTTCGCCGACGATGATGCGTTCGGGACGCATGCGCAGGCAGTTCTTGATGAGGTCGCGCATGGTGATCTCGCCCTCGCCCTCGATGTTCGGCGGGCGGGTTTCGAGGCGCACCACATGCGGCTGCTGGAGCTGGAGTTCGGCCGAGTCCTCGCAGGTGATGACCCGCTCGTCCCTGTCGATATAGTTGGTGAGGCAGTTGAGAAGCGTCGTCTTGCCCGAGCCCGTGCCGCCGGAAATGACGAGGTTGCAGCGCACGCGGCCGATGATCTGCAGCAGCGTCGCGCCCTCGGGCGTGATGGAACCGAACCGGACGAGCTGGTCGAGCGTCAGCTTGTCCTTCTTGAACTTGCGGATGGTCAGCGCGGTGCCGTCGATGGCGAGCGGCGGGGCGATGACGTTGACGCGCGAGCCGTCGGGAAGGCGCGCGTCGCAGATCGGGCTCGATTCGTCGACGCGGCGGCCGACCTGGCTGACGATGCGCTGGCAGATCGAGAGAAGCTGGGCATTGTCGCGGAAGCGGATTTCCGATTCCTGCACCTTGCCGCCCACTTCGATATAGGTCTTGCCGGCGCCGTTGACCATGATGTCGGCGATGTCGTCGCGGGCCAGCAGCGGCTCCAGCGGGCCGTAGCCGAGGACGTCGTTGCAGATGTCGTCGAGCAGTTCCTCCTGCTCGGAGATCGACATCGCGAAGTTCTTGATCGTGATGATGTCGTTGACGATGTCGCGGATTTCCTCGCGCGCGCTTTCCGTGTCGAGCTTGGCGAGCTGCGACAGGTCGATCGTGTCGATGAGCGCGGAGAAGACCTGGCTTTTCGTGTCGTAGTAGTCCTCGGTACGGGCCACGCGGCGACGCGCGGCGGGGGCCGGGGCGGCGGCCGGCGGAGGCGCCGGCTCGAAGACGGGCTGCGGCGCAGGCGCGGGCGGGCGCTCGGCGGTCACCGTCGCGGCGGCCGCAGGCACGGCATGGGACGCCTGGCCCGTCGTGCCGCTCTTGCCGAAACCCTCATTGCCACGTTTGCCGAACATGCCACGTCATCCAGTCTGTTGCACCGCCCTTTCGGGCCTACTTGCGTCCGATCAGGCCGAGCATCTTGCCGAGCCCGGCCTTCTTGGGTTTCTTCACCGTCGCGCGGCCCGTCACGAGATGGGCGATCTGCGAGAAGGTCTCCGCGGTCGGCGACTTGCGATCCATCTCGGCGATCATGCGCCCGCTGTTGGCGGCGGTGCCGAAGAGCTGGGCGTCGAAGGGGATGATCGCCGCGGGCTCGATGCCGAGCGGGTCGCAGAAGTCGGCGGACGCGATTTCCGGCCGCTTCGGCATCCCGACCTGGTTGAGGATCAGGTGCGGCGGCTTGTCGTTGGGCCGCAGCTTCTTCAGCGCGTCGAGCATGTTCTTGGCGTTGCGCAGGTTCGCAAGGTCCGGCACGGCGGGGATGATCAGCCCGTCCCCCCCGGGAAGCAGCGTGCGCGTCCATTCCGACCAGGCGTGCGGCACGTCGAGGACCGTCACCGGCGCGCTGCGCTGGAGCACTTCGAGGACCGGCTGGAAGGAGCCGCGCTCGAGATCGTAGGCGCGGTCGAGCATGGAGGGTGCCGCGAGCAGTGAAAGGTGCTCGGAGCACTTCGTCAGCAGGCGGTCGAGGAAGACCTCGTCGAGACGCTCCGGCGCGTAGATCGCCTCGGAGATGCCCTGCGGCGGGTCCTGGTCGAAGTCGATATTGGCTGTGCCGTAGGGCAGGTCGAGATCGGCGAGGATCACCTCGGTCTGGAAGAGGTTGGAGATGTCGAAGGCGCAATTGTGCGCGACGGTCGAGGAGCCGGAGCCGCCCTTGGCGCCGATGAACGCAATGGAGCGGCCGAGCGGCTCGGCTTCCGGATCGATGAAGATCGCCGCCATGGCGTTCAGCACCTCGGCCATGCCGACGGGGCCGACCATGTATTCGGAAATGCCGTTGCGGATCAGCTCGCGATAGAGCGAGATGTCGTTGTAGCGTCCGACGACGATGACCTTGGTGGACGGATCGCACACCTCGGCGAGCGGGGCGAGCTCGGCCATGATGGCGCTCGGCTCCGTCGAGGTTTCCAGGATCAGGAGGTTCGGCGTCGGGGCGCTGGCGAACATGTTGGCCGCCGCCGCGACGCTCGCGCTCGAAATGCGCAGGCTCACCTTCGCCATGCGGCGGTCCTGGCCGCACCGCTCCATCGCGTGCACCATTTCCTCGCTCTCGCAGAAGGCGTGCACGGAGATGCGCGGCAGCGGGCGCACGGCCTCGAGGTCCGCCGGCCGGACCGCCTCGTCCGCCGGCCCGCGCGCGGTCTCGTTCGTGAAGGTGTAGTCGACCGTGCTCATGGCTTTACCCGGCTTTGGCTGGAGGAAAGGTGGGGCATCGTCAGATGTTGTCCTTCAGTTCGGTATAGGCGCCGCGATAGCGCTCGAGCGCCTTGCCGCGCTGGGTGGCGTCCGCCGGCGTCATGCGGCGCGGGCCGAGAAGATCGTTCGGATCGGCGATCTGGGCGGCGAGGTTGTTCTGCGTGGCGCAGCCGAAATTGTAGTAGTTCTTGTTCTCGAAGGTGTTGAGCGCGAGATCCTCCGGCCACTGGCCGCAGGCCTGCGTCGAAGCCGTGATGGCGAAGTAGCTGAGGCGGATCGGCGCGGCCTCGGCCGGATCGCCCGCCGAATAATTCTCGATCATCACCTTGCGCGCGGGAATGCCGTGGCGCGCGAGCAGCTTGCGGATCTGCCGGCCGGCGAGCGAGGTCGCCGCGTCGTTACGCGCGCCGCGCGGCAGGATGATGCGGAACATGCCCGACGATTCGGCCGAGTAGCCAGAGGCGAAACCCGCGATCACCTCGCTCTGGCCGCGCGTCAACTCGCTTGCGCCGGTGGCGACCGGGATGTCGATGGTGCGCTCCTGCTCGCCGACGACGATCGGATGGCGCGTGCGGTAGTCGTCGGGCAGGGAGCCCGTCGCCCTGCGGTCGGCGCAGCCCGCAAGCGCCACGGTCAGCGCCGCCATGGCGGCAAGGGCGAGTATGCGGCCGTTCTTTGCGCGGGTGGTGTGCTTTTCGTTTGCCATTGGCTGGGTCCGTCCCTTCGTCACGTCGCACCCGATCACTTGTAGATGAACCCGACGCTGCCTTCGTAGCGCTGGGCGGGCAGTGCGTTCTTGCTGCCGTAAATCTGGTTGACCTGGCCAAGGAAGACGCTGGCGGCATCGTTGACCGGGTTGAAATTGTCGTCAGGCCGCGCCAGCGCGTTCCGGCTCACCGGCTTGACCTTAGTGGGCTTGGATATGATCGCAGATACCGGCTGGTTGGCCTTGAGGGTCTTGTGGCGAAGGGGTGCGAGGGGGCCGGGCCGTGGGGCGGCGATCGGGGTGCCGGTCTTGTTATGTTCCACGTAGGCGTTCATGAGGCGCGCCAGCGCGATCGAGCCGCCCGAGGGAAGTTCGACGACGGTTTCGGCGGCGCGACGGCGATATTCCGTCCCGGTCGTCGATGTCACGGGTTCGGAAACCTTCGTCTGGATGCGCAAGCCGATGCGGCCCGAGGAAAGCACGGTCGGCGTGAAGCCGAGCGAAATGCCGTATTGGTAGGTTTCGATCCGGACACCGCCGTTGCCGTCGGGAACGGAATAGAGCCGCTCGCCGCCCGAGTTGAACGTCGCCGACTGGCCGGATACGGCCGTCAGCGTCGGCTCTGCGAGGGTGCGGATCGCCTTTGCCTGTTCGAGCGCGCTCAGCGCAGCCCGGATGCCGAACTTCCCGACATTTCCCGCGACCGTGCCGGACAGACCATCCTCGGCGGCGTTGAAGATCAGGGTGTCGAGGTTCGAGCCTGATTTGTTGACGCGGCTGAACGTGTTGTCGAAGCCCAGCTGCTTGAGAACCTCGCGGCGGATTTCCGCGACGGTCACCTTGAGCGTGACCTGGTCCTCGCCCTCGATCTTCAGCATGTTGACGACCTGGGAGCTCTGGCGCCCTTCGCCGAAGATCGCCGCATCGCCGTTGTTGCCCTGCGACACGACGGTGCGTGTCGTCGCCTCGCCGCCCTTGAGGAAGATCTGTGCAAGGTTCACCGCCTGGGTGGCGTCCTGCGGGGTGCGCACCGAGCCGCTGAGCACGATGTTGTCCGAGATGATCTCGACCTGGATGTCGGATTCGGGGATGAAGCGGCGCAGGTTCGCTTCCAGCCCGCTGACGTCACGTTCGACGTTGAGGTCGATCGAGACGATCTCCTCGCCGTTGGGGCCGAAGACGAAGATGTTGGTCTGGCCGACCTCCTTGCCGAAGAGATAGATCCGGCGCGAGGTGCGGGTAACGGCATCCGCCTTGACGGGATCGGCGACCAGGATATCGTGCGCGTCGGCGGCAGGTCCACGACGAGCGCCTTGTTGAGGCCGAGCCGCACCGTCTTGCGCGCGCCGGGGCCGCTTTCCTGGATGCGGAGGATCGACGAGGTCGCCGCCTCTGCAGCAGCGCCGGTCACGGCGGCGACGGGCAGGCCGGAAACCGCCAGGCAGAAGCTCAGCCCGCCGGCGACAGAAGCCCGAAAAGTCCTTGCGATTCCAATCACGGTCAGCTCCTGGTCACTGCTTTGCTGCGGCGGCGGTCGTGCCGTTGACGATTGCGCCCGTCTTGATCACCTGCACCTGCGGCCGGCCGTCGCCGCCGCTGAGCAGGTAGTCGGCCGCGCCGGTGTCGGGCTCCTGGGCATCGGCGATGCTGCGCAGCGCCAGCGACAGGCGCTCGGCCATCTGCTGGGCGACGGCGATCACCTTGGTCTGGTCGGGGGTCAGTTCGAGCGTCGCGGTGGTGCCGACGACCGCCTTGGAGCCATCGGGATTTTCCTGGATCTGCTGGTCGATGGCGAGAACGCGGACGTTCGACAGGATCGTCTCGGTGAGGTAGGCGCCCGCATCGCCCTTGCGCACCATGTTGACGTCGACGCGGTCGTTCGGCAGGATGAAGCCGCCGGCGCCGGTCGCGACCGAAATCTCCGTCGCGACGGCGCGTTTGCCCGAAGGCAGCAGCGACGACATGATGCGGTTCGACGAATCGGCGATCTTTTCCTGCCGGATCGGCTCGCCATTGAAGATGGGCATGCGGGCGATGGCGCCGTTCAGGGTCTCCACCGCGTCCGGCCGGTTCTTGTCGGTGATGAACCCCTCGACGATGGATCCTTCCGGCCAAGCCGCCCAGGCGACCGAGTCGGACGTAAGCCGCGCGCCGACCGGCAGGCTTTCCTTCGCGACGAGCACGTTGGTGGTGGGCTCGCGCTCGACGACGGTCTGGGTCTCGACCACCGAGCCGCCGCGGGCGACCTGCAGGGCAAGGACGCCCGCGACGCCCGCCGAAACGACGGCCACTGCCAGAATGATGATTCGCGCCGGTTTCATGTGGTTTCCCTGAGCTGCGGAGTCTCCTATCAGCCCACATTGACCGGCAATGGTATAATTATGGTTAACAGCCGCCTTACGGGTATGGTTAACGCCCGGTTACGGCGCCGTCAGCCGCCGAGCGCGGCCAGCATCAGCGGGGAGGACGGGTAGGCCATGAATGCCGCAACACCGATGGCGATGCCATAGGGCACCTTCTTGGCCATGACGAGGGAGTCCGGCACCGGCAGGCCGCTGGCAAGGATCGTGTCCGTGTGCGCGCGCAACGAGATGATCGCCAAAGTCATGACGCCGCCAAGGAACGACACGTAGACCAGGAACTCGAAGAGCGAAAATGTCAGCCCGAACCACACGGCGCTGGCGGTCAGAAGCTTGGCATCTCCCCCTCCCATAAGGTTGAAGGCGAAGAGCGCAAAGCAGACCGAGAAGACGATGAGGCCGGCGGCGAGATGCGAAGCGATCTCCGGCAATCCCAGGCCTGCAAGGGGCGCGACGACGATGAAGGACGCAAGCAGAATCGCCGAAACCCGATTGGGGATCGTCATCGTGAGGAAGTCAGAGCAAGCAGCAATGGCGAGGCAGAGGGGAAAAACCACGAAAACGATGGCGTCTGTCATCACAAAAATCCTGTTCTGAAGCAAACCTAGCTGCTGGCATTTAAGGAATTGCAAAGGTGAAAATGAAAAACCGCCTCGCTAGAGAGGCGGTTCGTCAAATCAGGTATCCGTAAGGATCTGACTAAGGATTGGGATTAGCCGCCCGTGCCGCCCGTGCCGGTGCCGCCAGCCGTCGTCTTCTTGAAGTCGAGCGTCTTGGAAAGTTCGTTGAACTGGTTGTTCAGCGAGCCGCCGAGAGCGGTGGCACCGGTGATGAGGGCGACGGAAATCAGGGCTGCGATCAGGCCGTATTCGATGGCGGTTGCGCCAGACTCGTCCTTCATAAGGCGAGCGAAAATCTTGGTCATGGTATTCTCCTAGCTCCACGATGTTGGTTCAGCACGTCCGCCAACTGTTTCCGTTGTTCGGATGACTGCAACCTACAGGCAGGCCATTTCCATCGGCTTAAGAAGTTAAGTTAACGAAGCCCTAACGGCACACTCCCGGATTTACGGTTACCCGGGCATGAATTTGCCCGTATCGCCGCCTGATCCCGGCCTTTCGCACGCTTTTGCCCTGCACACCCGCAATGAGCGCCAGGGTTGAAATGAGAATGTCCGCGGCCGCCTTAAACCTTCATTCACCATTCGCGGCGATGCTATCGGTACTTTCTTGTCGGGATGACTGTTTATGGGACGCGACCGGACCTTCGCTGCGACGGCAGCAACGCTTGCAACGACCGCCCTCGTCTTGCTGACGGCCACCGCTGCCGTCGCGGAGGAGCAGTTCCTGCGCGTCTATATGGACCATGCCCGCGTGCTGCGGCTCGACCGGCCCGTCAGCAAGGTGATCCTCGGCAATGCCGAAGTCGCCGATGCGACTGTCGCCGACGCACAGACGATCGTCCTGACCGGCCGCAACTTCGGAACGACCAATCTCGTCCTGCTCGATGCCGACGGCAATGCCATCGTCGACGAGCGCATTCTGGTGTCGATCGACGAAGGCAACACGGTGCGCGTCTTCCGCCAGACCGACCGGTCGGTGCTTTCCTGCACGCCGAACTGCGAGCAGCACGCCTCCAAGGCCGGCAACGGCGATTGATGCGGCCTTGCCTCTCTTCCGTCTTGATGCGGGAAACCCTTTAAATCTTCGCGGTCCCGCATACGAAATATAAACGGTCTGTCGCCTAATCTGTCCGTCTCAAGGACTTGGGAACAGATCGCGATGTCGCTCGATCATGACGCAACTACCCGCCGACGGCCTATGAAGGGCCTGTTCGGGCGCTTTTTCGCTCGCCGCGACGGCGCGACGGCCATCGAATTCGCCATTCTCGCAATTCCCTTCTTCGTCATCCTCTTCGCCTCCCTCGAGACCTTCGCGGCCTTCATGGGTGATCAGTTGCTGGCCAGCGCCACGGACACGATGGCGCGCAAGATCCGCACCGGCGAAATCCGCCCTGGCCTCGCCGAGAAGGATTTCCGCAAGGCGTTCTGCGAGGAGATCAAGATCCTGATGCCGTGCTCGGCGGCCGAGATCATAACGCCGAACAAGCTTCTGCTCGACGTGCGCCATTTCAACAAATATGCGGACATCCCGCAAACCGTTCCGCTTGTCGACGGCGATCTCAGCACGAAGGACTTCAAGTTCGATCCCGGCGGCAAGAAAACGATCAATATCGTGCGCGCCTATTATCGCTGGGACATCATAACCGACCTCGTGCGCCCGCTGCTCTCCAACATCCGCTCGGCCGACGGCTCCCGCCAGAACTACCTGATGGTGGCGACCGTCATCATGCAGAACGAGGACTATCCGTGATGCGGGGACACGCTTCGTCTGCGACGGCCGGAAAGGACGCGACCTTGCGGGGCAACGGGGTGCTATTGCGGCTGCGCCGTTTCGTCGAGGATCGCCGCGGCGTCGGCGCCATCGAATTCGCCATCGTCGCGCCGCTCTTGATCATGACCTATATCGGCGCCTTCGAGATCACCGTCGCGGTCACCATGTCGCGCAAGATCGGCCGGGCCTCAAGCACCGTCTCCGATCTCCTGACGCGCAACGAAACGACGAACACGGCGACGCTGGATTCGATGAAGGACGTGACCAAGAACATCATCGCGCCCTTCTCGCAGGACGGCTACACGTTGAAGGTCACCGGCATCGCCATCGATGCCGCCGGCAAGGCGACCATCGCCTGGTCGCGCGACCAGAAGGCGGCCACGCCCTACACCAAGGGAAATTCCGTAACCCTGCCCTCGGACATGGATGCCAAGAGCACGTTCATCGTGCGCACGGAGCTCACCGTACCGCATACGATCCTGCTGATGGCGCCGGGGCTGACCTCGAACCTCAACAAGCTCGACCTCTCCAAGACGAGCTATTTCCGCCTGCGCAGCGGCACGGCGGTCACCTGCAGCGATTGCTGATACGGCGGCGCGATTTTTCTTGAACGCCTCGTGGCGCCCGTGTCATGTCAGACAGTCAAGCCGTCCCGCTTGCCGGGGCGGACGCGACCAGACGACAGGTGATCCATGGCGCGAGCCTTTCTCTTCGTTCTCGATTCCTTCGGCATCGGCGGCGGCCCGGATGCGAAAGCCTTCGGCGATCTCGGCGCGAACACGCTCGGCCACATCGCCGAATTCTGTGCGGCGGGCGCCGCCGACCGGGCGGGCTTGAGGCAGGGGCCGCTGCGGCTTCCCAACATGTCGGCGCTCGGCCTTCTGCATGCCGCCCGCGCGGAGACCGGCGCCTTTCCGCCGGGCATGGAGGTGCCGCAGCGCGTCTTCGGCTATCACGGCGCGGCGAGCGAAGTGTCGAACGGCAAGGACACGCCGTCCGGCCACTGGGAGATCGCCGGCACGCCCGTCACCTTCGACTGGGGCTATTTTCCCTCCGAGGGCGATGCCTTCGAGCCGGACCTGGTGGAAGCGATATGCTCGGCCGGCAAGGTGCCCGGCATCCTCGGCAACTGCCATGCCTCCGGCACCGACATCATCGCCCGGCACGGCCTGGAGCACATGCGCAGCGGCAAGCCCATCTGCTACACCTCGTCCGATTCCGTCTTCCAGGTCGCTGCGCACGAGGGCGCCTTCGGCCTCGACCGGCTGCTCGCCTTCTGCGAGACCGTCCGCAAGATCCTCGACGAGCGGCCGGGCGGGCGCATCGGCCGGGTCATCGCGCGCCCCTTCACCGGCGAGAGGCCGGAGACCTTCGAGCGCACCGGCAACCGGCGCGACTATTCCGTGCCGCCGCCGGAGCCCACCCTGCTCGACCGGCTGACGGATGCCGGCCGCACCGTGCACGCCGTTGGCAAGATCGGCGACATCTTCGCCCACCGGGGCATCGGCACGCTCACCAAGGCGAACGGGAACATGGCCCTTTTCGACGCGACGCTGCGGGTGATGGACGACGCCCGGGACGGCGACCTCGTCTTCACCATTCGCCGCGACTTGGCCACGCTGCCGGGCCCCCGCCGCGACGGGCCCGGCTGCGCGGCGGCGCTCGAGGCCTTCGGCCGGCGCCTGCCGGAGGTGGACCGCAAGCTCAAGCCCGGCGACATCGTCCTCCTGACCGCCGATCACGGCTGCGACCCGACCTGGCGCGGCACCGACCACACGCGCGAGCGCGTGCCGATCATGAGCTTCGGTCCCGGCATCCGCTCGCGCCGCATCGAGACGCGAACGACCTTCGCCGACATCGGCGAGAGCATCGCCCGCCATCTCGGCATTCCCCCCGGCCCGCACGGAAGGAGTTTCCTGTGACAGGACGCATGCCCAAGGCGGAGCTCCACTGCCATATCGAAGGCGCGACGCCCCCTGCCCTGGCGCTTGCCCAGGCAAAGCGCTACGGCATCGACACGTCGCGCTTCATCCGTGAGGGGCAATACGCCTGGGAGGATTTCACCAGCTTCGTCGAGAGCTATGACGCGACCGCCAACCTCTTCCGCACGGAGGAGGATTATGCGCTGCTCGCGGAGACCTACCTCACCGGGATCGCGCAGGCCGGCGCGATCTACAGCGAGTTGATCGTGTCACCGGACCAGGGCGATGCCGTCGGCATCGGCGCGGCTGCCTATATCAGCGGCCTTGCGGAGGGTGCGCAGCGGGCCAGGGCGAAGACCGGCATCGAAACGCGGTTCCTCGTCGTCGGCATCCGGCATTTCGGGCCGGAGCGGGTGGTGAAGGCGGCCGAATATGCCGCGCGCCGCCCGCACCCGCTGGTCACGGGCTTCAACCTTGCCGGCGAGGAGCGCATATACCGCGTCGCCGACTTCGCGCGGGCCTTCGACATCGCCCGCGATGCCGGCCTCGGCATCACCATCCATGCCGGCGAGCTTTCGGGCGCCTTCAGCGTGCGCGACGCGCTCGACCATGTCCGCCCCTCGCGCATCAGCCACGGCGTGCGCGCCATCGAGGATGGCGACCTCGTGAAGCGGCTGGCGGACGAGGGCGTGGTGCTGGAGGCCTGCCCCGGCTCGAATGTCGCGCTGAAGGTCTTCCCGGATTTCCAAGGCCATCCGCTGCGGGCGCTCCACGCGGCCGGCGTGCGCGTCACGCTCAATTCGGACGACCCGCCCTTCTTCCACACTTCGCTCGCGCGTGAATACGAGGTCGCCGCGTCGATCATGGGCTTCAGCGACGAGGAGATCCTCGGCATGACGCGAACCGCCATCGAGGCGGCCTTCGTCGATGCGCCGACGCGGCAGAGGCTGCTTTCCGCTCTCTGAGGCCAAAGCCGGCTGGGGATGTCGCCTCCGGCCGCCTGTCTTCTCTTGCGGGCTTCTGCCGTTCCGTGGAAAAAGAAACGTTCGGTTATTTTTCGGAAGGTTGGCCATGGACGGCGTTACAGTCATCGATCACCCGCTCGTGCAGCACAAGCTGACCATCATGCGCAAGAAGGAAACGTCGACCGGCAGCTTCCGCCGCCTGCTGCGCGAGATTTCCACGCTTCTGTGCTACGAGGTCACGCGCGACCTGGAGCTGACCACCGAGCGCATCGAGACGCCGCTGGAGGTCATCGACGCGCCGGTCCTGGAAGGCAAGAAGCTGGTCTTCGCCTCGATCCTGCGCGCCGGCAACGGCCTTCTCGAAGGCATGCTGGAGCTGGTGCCCTCGGCCCGCGTCTCGCATATCGGCGTCTACCGCGACCATGAAACGCTGGAAGCCGTGGAATATTTCTTCAAGGCGCCCGACAGCATCGACGAGCGCCTCGTCATCGTCGTCGATCCCATGCTGGCGACCGGAAACTCGGCCATCGCCGCCATCGACACGCTGAAGGAACGCGGCGCGAAGAACATCCGCTTCCTCTGCCTGCTGGCGGCGCCCGAGGGCATCAGGAGCTTCCGTGCGCATCACCCGGACGTGCCGGTCTATACCGCCTCCATCGACCGCCAGCTCAACGAGAAGGGCTATATCGTGCCCGGCCTCGGCGATGCCGGCGACCGCATGTACGGCACGAAGTAGCGGGCAGGCCTTAACACCTTCTTTACCAAGCCGAGCGAAGATCGTGGAGGGGCGCGCCGTCGAGCGCCCCTTTTGCCGTTCGTTAGCCGGACGCATGCTATTTCGGGACAAATCCTTCCGGAGACCTGTCCCATTTTCGTTCGCAGCCTCGTTCTTCTCGTCGGTTCGGCCATCGCCGCGGCCACCTTCGTGCCGGGCCTTGCAACCCGCTATCTCGAACACGCCGGCGCCGCGCCGCAGGCGAAGGTCGAGAAGGCATCGGCACCGGCGGCGCAGGATGCCGCGCGCTATACGGGCAACCGCAGCGCCGTGATCGGCGCCGATGCGAACGGCCATTTCACCGGCCTCTTCTCCATCAACGGCCGCAAGGAAGAAGGCATGGTCGACACGGGCGCCAGCATGGTCGCCCTCAACGTCTCGACGGCCCAGCGCATCGGCATCGACAAGGCCGGTCTCGACTTCCGCTATGCCGTCGAAACCGCGAACGGCAAGGCGCGCGCCGCCTATATCCGCCTCGACCGGATCGAGATCGGGCCGGTGAAGATCGAGAATGTCGGCGCCATGGTGCTCGACGACGCGGCGCTTTCCGGCACCCTGATCGGCATGAGCTTCCTGAAGGGACTTTCCTCCTACAAGGTCGAGGAGGGGCGCCTGCACCTCACGCGCTGATGCGTACGCGTATTTCCGGCGCCGCCGCCGGTGCTTCCGGCGTGATCCGGTAGAGGCCGGAGAGCCGCTCCGCGGCGCGTGCCGCATCGGCCTGCCCGGCCGCGTGCACACGGCCGATCTCCTCGCCCTTCTCCACCTTCGTTCCGAGCGGCCGGAGCCGGTCGAAACCGACGCGGTGGTCGATCCCGTCGCCGGGCCGGCTGCGCCCGCCGCCAAGCTCGATGACGGCAAGGCCGACACCGCGCGTGTCGCAGGCGGAGAGATAGCCGGCTGCGGGGGCAAGGACCGGCCGGACGACCGGGGCCGGCGCCAGATAGGCGTCCGCCTTCTCCACGAAATCGGCGGGCCCGCCGAGCGCATGCACCATGCGCCCGAAGGTTTCCGCCGCCGCGCCGCTGGAAAGCGCCCTGCCCGCCTTCGCCTGCGCAGCCGCAAGGTCCGTTTCGAGCCCCGACAGCACCAGCATCTCCGCCGCGAAGGCGAGCACGATGCGCTGCAGGCGCGTCCCGGCCTTCTCGCCCTTCAGGAAGGCGATGCAGTTCGCGACCTCGACCGCGTTTCCGGCGGCATCCGCCAGCGGCTGGTTCATGTCGGTGATGAGCGCGGCGGTTTTCACGCCCGCCCCGTTCGCGACCTCGACCAGCGAGCGGGCGAGCGTTTCCGCTTCCAACGCCTCCGTCATGAAGGCGCCGTTGCCGACCTTCACGTCCAGCACGAGCGAGCGGAGACCGGCGGCGAGCTTCTTGGAAAGGATCGAGGCGGTGATCAGCGGCACGGAATCCACCGTCGCCGTGACGTCACGGATCGCGTAGATGCGCTTGTCGGCCGGGGCGAGATCGGCGGTCTGGCCGATGATCGCGCAGCCGATGTCCCTGACGGTGCGGCGGAAGAGGTCCGCCGGCGGCATGATCGCGTAGCCCGGGATCGATTCCAGCTTGTCCAGCGTGCCGCCGGTATGACCGAGGCCGCGGCCGGAGATCATCGGCACGGCAAGCCCGCAGGCGGCCGCGATCGGCGCCAGCATCAGGGACACGTTGTCGCCGACGCCGCCCGTGGAGTGCTTGTCGGCGATCGGCCGGTCGATGCCGGACCAGTCGAGCACGTCGCCCGAATCGCGCATGGCCAGCGTCAGCGCGACGGTCTCCTCGCGCGCCATGCCCTTGAACCAGACGGCCATGGCGAAGGCCGCGACCTGCCCTTCGGAGACGCTGCCATCCGTGATGCCGGAGACGAAACGGGCGATCTCCTCCGGTGCGAGAGGCTCGCCGGCGCGCTTGCGGCGGATCGTCTCCTGCGGCAGCATCTCAGTAGCCCGCGGTCGCCGGAGAGGCGGGCTGGTCGGCGAGCACGGAAAGGACGTCTCCCAGCAGGGCGGAGGCGCCGAAGCGGAACGTCCGCGGCGTCGCCCAGCCTTCGCCGAGGATCGAGGCGGCAAGGGCGAGGTATTCGCCCGCATCGACCACGGTCCGCACGCCGCCCGCGGGCTTGAAGCCGACCGGCCTGCCGCTTTCCCCGATCGCGGCCAGCATGATCCGGGCGGCAGGAAGCGTGGCGTTGACGGCGGCCTTGCCGGTGGAGGTCTTGAGGAAGTCGCTGCCGGCGGCGATGGCGAGGTCGGAGGCCTCGCGGATCAGCGCGGGGTCCTTGAGCTCGCCGGTCTCCAGGATGGCCTTCAGGATGACCGGCGGCGTGCAGGCGGCCTTCACCGCCGTCACCATCTCCGTCACGGCCGCTTCATCGCCTCTGATGAAGGCGCGGTAGGGAATGACGAGGTCGATCTCGTCCGCGCCGTCGGCAATCGCCTGCCGTGTCTCGGCAACGACGTCGGCAACCGGCAGGTCGCCCGCGGGGAAGTTGGCGACGGTTGCGATCTTCACCGAATGCCCCTTGCCGAGAAGTCCGCGCGCCTGCGCGACGAAACGCGGCCAGATGCAGATGGCCGCCACAGTGCCGAAGGGTGTCCTGGCCTCTTCGCAAAGCCTTTCGATGGCCGCGGCGTCGCAGGTCTCGCCAAGGTCGGTCAGGTCGAGCAGGGAGAGCGCCTTCCTCGCCGTCTCCTTCGCGCCACGCTCATGCATGGTCCCTGCCCTCGCCCGCGATCACCTCGGAGAGGATGGCGGCGAGCCGCTTTCCGCCGATCGGGGCCATGTCCTTGGTTTCGTGATGGCTGAGTTCGGCGCCCGTCATGCCGGCGCCGAAATTGGTGATGACCGAGGCGGCCGCGACCCTGAGGCCGAGATGCCGGGCGATCAGTACCTCCGGCACGGTCGACATGCCGACGGCATCGGCGCCGAGGACGCGCGCCATGCGGATTTCCGCCGGCGTCTCGAAGCTCGGGCCGGAGAACCACATGTAGACGCCGCTCGAAAGCGGAATGTCGAGCTTCGCCGCCGCAGCCTCCATGCGCGCGGCAAGGTCGCCGTCATAGGCGTTCGTCATGCCGACGAAGCGGTCGTCGCTTTCTAGGCCGATCAGCGGGTTGGTGCCGGAGAAGTTGATGTGGTCGGCAATGCGCATCACCGAGCCGGGCGGCATGTCCTCGCGCAGCGAGCCGGCCGAATTGGTGAGGATCAGCGCGGTGACACCGAGTCCCTTCAGCACCTCGATCGGCGTGCGCATGGCATTGGCATCGCCCCGCTCGTAATAGTGCACGCGGCCGGACAGCATGACGACCGGCACGGCGCCGAGGAAGCCGATGACCATTTCGCCGGCATGGCCCGAGACGCTGCTCTGCGGAAAGCTCGGCAGGTCGGAATAGGGAATGCGCAGCGGATCGCGCACGGCCTCCACCAGCGTGCCGAGGCCCGAGCCGAGCACGATGCCGTAGCGCGGCGCGACGCCGCCGAGGCGGGAGATCAGGAGGTCGGTGGTTGTCGTGCTCATCCGATCGTGTCCGTCGCAAAGCTGCTTGGCAGCAATTCTTCCATGGTCATGGTCTTCTTCACGCCGGTCTCGTCGCACAGATAGATCGGCGTCTTCGCCGCGGCGAATTCCGCGATCTTCTGCCGGCAGCCGCCGCAGGGCGGGCAGAGCGGCAGCTTCTCCGCGATGACGGCCATCTCGACGATCCTCTTCGCCCCGCCCATGATCATCTGGCTGATCGCGGTCGGCTCGGCGCACCAGCCCTGCGGGAAGGAGATGTTCTCGATATTGGCGCCGGCATAGATCTTCCCGTCCTCGGCGCGGATCGCCGCGCCGACAGGAAACTTGGAATAGGGCGCATAGGCGAGGCTCATTGCCGCGCGCGCCGCCTCGAAGAGGTCGTGGGACATTTCATCGCTCCTTGACGTAGGGCACGCCGCCGGCCTTGGGCGGAATGGCCTTGCCGATGAAGCCTGCGAGCAGGATCACGGTCAGGATATAGGGCAGCGCCTGCATCAATTGTACCGGCACCTTGCCGATCAGCGGGAAGGCATAGCCCTGGTAGCGGATGGCGAAAGCATCGAGGAAGCCGAAGAGCAGGCACGCGAAGAGGATGTTCTTCGGCCGCCACTTGGCGAAGATCAGCGCGGCGAGCGCGATATAGCCCTTGCCCGCCGTCATGCCCTTGGTGAAGCCGGCATTGGCGGCGAGCGACAGATAGGCCCCGGCGACGCCGCACAGGATGCCGCAGCAGATGACCGCGCGGTAGCGCAGCCAGATCACCGAGATGCCGGCGGTGTCGACCGCGCCCGGATTCTCGCCGACGGCGCGCAGGCGAAGGCCGAAGCGCGTGCGGTAGAGGATCCACCAGCTTACCGGCACCATCAGGAAGGCGAGATAGGTGAGCGGCGAATGGCCGGAAAGAAGGCCGGAATAGAACGGCCCGAGGAACGGCACCTCGCGCAGCGCATCGGCGAAGGGCAGCTTGATCGTGCCGAAGCGGCCGTCCGCCGAAAGCGCCGGCGTGCGCCCGCCCTGGCGGAACCACGCCTCGCCGAGGATGACGGTGGAGCCGGCGACGACGAAATTGATGGCGACGCCCGAGCCGATCTGGCTGCCGCGCTGCGTGATCGAGGCATAGCCGTGCACCAGCGAGAGCAGCACGGAGACGAGCACGGCGGCGAGCAGGCCCATATAGACGGACTGGGTGATGTAGGCGACGGAGCCGGCGGCAAAGGCCGCGCCCAGCATCTTGCCTTCGAGGCCGATGTCGAAGACGCCGGCCCGCTCGGTGAAGAGGCCGGCAAGGGCGGCGAGGATCAGCGGCGTCGAGACGCGGACGGTCGACTGCGCCAGCTCGATGAAGACCTGAAAGAATTCCATGGCGATCAGGCTCCCTTGGTGGCGGCGACGTCGCGCGCCTTCGGCGAAAGGCCGAGGACGATGCGCGTGATGGCCGGGCGGAACATGTGCTCCAGCGCGCCGGCAAACAGGATCACGAGGCCCTGGATGATGACGATCATGTCGCGGGAGATCGACGGCATCTCGAAGGAGATTTCCGCCCCGCCCTGGTAGAGCATGCCGAAGAGGAGGGCGGCGGGGATGATGCCCGCCGGATGCGAGCGGCCCATCAGCGCCACGGCGATGCCGACGAAGCCGGCGCCCTGCACGAAATCGAGCTGCATGCGGAACTGCTCGCCCATGATCGGGTTCAGCGCCATCATGCCGGCAAGCCCGCCCGAGATCATCATGGTGATGATGATGATCCGCGACTCCTTGATGCCGGCATAGCGCGCGGCGGCGGGGCTGTGGCCCATGGTGCGCATCTCGTAGCCGAGCTTCGTGCGCCAGATCAGCACCCAGACGCCGAAGGCGGCAAGGAGCGCCAGCAGGAAGGAGATGTTGAACGGCGCCGAGCCGACGGAAAGGCCGAAGATCGACATCAGCCAGTCGAGCTTGGGCAACTGCCCGCCCGTGTCGAAGGTGCGGGTTTCCAGCGACATGGAGCCGAGCGGCTTGAACACCTTGTTGAGCAGGTAGTTCATCAGGCTGGCGGCGATGAAGTTGAACATGATCGTCGTGATGACGATGTGGCTGCCGCGCCTGGCCTGCAACCAGCCGGGGATGAGCGCCCAGAGCGCGCCGAAGAAGGCGGCGCCGGCAATCGCGATGGGGAAGACGAGATACCAGGGCAGCGTTCGGTCGAAGGCAAGGCAGGCGAGCGCCACGCCGATGCCGCCGACATAGGCCTGCCCCTCGCCGCCGATGTTGAAGAGGCCGCAATGGAAGGCGACCGCCCCGGCAAGGCCGGTGAAGATGAAGGGCGTCGTGTAGTAGAGCGTGAAGCCGATATATTCGCCGCGCCCGAAGGCGCCGTTGATCATGTGATAGGCGGCCTCCAGCGGGCTTTCGCCGACGATCAGCACGACGAGGCCGGAAATCAGGAAGGCGACGGCGAGGTTGACCAGCGGAATCAGGCCGTATTCCGCCCAGGCCGGCAGTTTCGCGTGAGGGACACTCATTCCGCGGCCTCCTTCGGGCCTTCCACACCGGCCATCAGCAGGCCGAGTTCTCCTTCGGTGGCATCGGGCGTGCGCTCGCCCACCACGCGGCCGGCGAACATCACGAGGATGCGGTCGGACAGCGCGCGGATCTCGTCGAGCTCGACCGAGACGAGCAGCACCGCCTTGCCCTGGTCGCGCATCTCGATGATGCGCTTGTGAATGAATTCGATGGCACCGACATCGACGCCGCGCGTCGGCTGGCCGATGATCAGCACGTCGGGGCCGCGCTCCATCTCGCGCGCCAGCACGATCTTCTGCTGGTTGCCGCCGGAGAAATTGGCAGTTTTCAGCCGCGGATTGGGCGGCCGGATGTCGTACTTCTTGATGGCGTCGACGGCTTCGCGCCGGGCCGCGCCGATATCGAGCAGCGGCCCCTTGCCGTAGGGCGCCTCGGTCTCGTAGCCGAGGATGGCGTTCTCCCACTCCTCGAAAGCAGTGACGAGGCCCATGCGCAGCCGGTCCTCCGGCACGTGGCCGATATTGGCGAGGCGGGCCTGCTTGGCTCCCGCATCCCCGTGCAGCGGCAGCGGGCGGCCCTTGATGCTCACCGTGCCGGCCGCCGGCACGCGCATGCCGCTCACCGCCTCCAGCAGTTCGGACTGGCCGTTGCCCGCCACGCCCGCGATGCCGACGATCTCGCCGGCGCGCACGCTGAGACTGATTCCCTTGACCCGCTCGACGCCGAGATCGTCCTTGACGACGAGATTGTCGATGGAGAGCAGTGTCTCGCGGGGCCTCGCGGCGCCCTTTTCGACGCGCAGCAGCACGCGGCGGCCGACCATCAGTTCGGCCAGCTGTTCGGGATTGGTCTCCGAGGTCTTCACGGTCGCCACCATGGCGCCCTGGCGCATGACCGACACATAGTCGGTGATGGCCATGATCTCGCGGAGCTTGTGGGTGATCAGGATGATGGTCTTGCCCTGGTCGCGCAGCACGCGCAGCACCCGGAACAGGTCATCGGCCTCAGCGGGCGTCAGCACGCCGGTCGGCTCGTCGAGGATCAGGATGTCGGCGCCGCGGTAGAGCGCCTTCAGGATCTCGACGCGCTGCTGGGTGCCCACCGACACGTCTTCGATGATGGCATCGGGATTGACCTCGAGCCGGTATTCCTTGGCGAGGCGCACCAGTTCCTTGCGAGCGCGGTCGAGACTGGCGCCGAGCAGCGCACTGTCCTCGGCGCCGAGGACCACGTACTCGAG
>Ga0066256_1002083_pt1 | contig 23485 bp, 11 predicted proteins | sample ThiBio_1000_biof_FD_87107 | JGI IMG/M metagenome (GOLD analysis project Ga0066256, IMG submission 87107) | Wastewater bioreactor microbial communities from Cape Town, South Africa - Thiocy_expt_1000_biof (version 2) | ecosystem: Engineered > Bioreactor > Thiocyanate-remediating >... | reverse complement strand
TGTCGATGGGTGCTTTTGCGGCCGCATTGGGGTGAGGGGCTATGGGTGGATTGTCGTTTGGGCCCCCCGGGGCACGTGCCCTGAATGGGCGGCTAGGTACCGTCCCCTCCGCGGCTTTCGTTAGCGCAGGTGCCGGGGCCGACACCCAAGAGTTTTCTCAGACGCTTGCTTCCAAGCCGCTAATTGATAATGCCGCCCTAGGCTTTGTTGTTGTGGCGTCGCAGGCAGCGGGCCCGCCGCTGGTGCCGCTTTTTCGCTCCCTCGAGCGTTACGTGCCTGCTGGCGCGTATCGCAGCATCATTGTGCTGCACCCACCGGCGGACGCCAACTACTTTGCCTTGTTCCTCCCGTACATCCCGGTGCCGCTGCGTCTTTTGCCTGTTCCCATGCCGCATGTGTCATACGCCTCGGCGGCTGCAGCCATGTTGCAGGCGCACACGTACAGTAGCGCCACATTTGTCGCGCTGCTGGACGCCGGTGCTGTGTTTGCGCGGCCCTTCACACGCGACGAGCTGGTGCCGGCAGCGGGTGGCATGGTAGCACGCCGTGCCACCCACGCCAATGACGACAGTATAGTGACGCTGCGCCAGCTGTATGGCAAGGTGGACACTGCCAATGGCTCGGTAAGTGTGGACCCTGCCCTTGTGGTGCTGCCACGCGCTTGGTTGGCGGCCAATATGGACGCGCTGCTTGCATTGCATGGCCAGCGTACCACTGGCAACGTCTCCGAGTTACTAGCGCGGGGCGGCATATCGGGCGTACGCAACGTTACTATAGCAGTGGCGACGTTCCTCGCCACAAGCGCCACAACCACGTGGCTGCCAACTGGCATGCGATCTGTGCTGGCGTTAGATGGTTTCACGCCAGCAAACGGCGCGTTTGCCGAGTGCTTAATCCGCGCCGCGCAGCCTGACACTTGTGAAGGGCCCATCCCGCCGTACAGAGTCCCGCCGTTAGTGGCGCCACCTGACCTTGCCGCCATCAAGGCGCGCGTGGCAGCCGCCACGCCGCTGCCGCTGCCACCACAAATTGCTTTCACACCGCGCTCGCCGCCCGTCATCGACTTTTTCATTCGCACGTGGTATGGTGACGGCCACTGGCTCACCTTTACACTGCGCTCAATCGCCCTACACGTACCGCGCGGCATGTACCGCAACATCATCATCAACTACGCCACGCACGAGGACCCCTACTTCCGCTCGTTTCTGCCGCACATTGCTGACCTGCCGCTGGTGTTGGTGCCGGAGGACGACGTGTATATTAACGTGAATCACAACGGCGGGCGGTACGCGTCCCAGATTTACACCAAGTACCACGCATGGACGTATAGCGACGCGGACTACTTCATCCACATGGACTCCGACACCATGATTGCACAACCAGTCACGCGCGCCGACTTTGTGGGTGACGACGGTCGCACCTACTTCAATGCGCGTAACATCTCCAAGATGCCGTATGGGGCGGGGATATGGGCGCGGGCGGCCTCCGTGTTGCTGGGGCACCCGGTGGAGTGGGAGCTGATGACCATGTGGCCGTTCGTGTACGGGCGCGACGTGTACCAGGACGTGATTGCGCACATTGAGTCCGTGCGTGGCGGCCTGCCATTGCTGGACGTGGCGCGGGGAATAGACAACTTTTGCGAGTTCACGACGATGGGTGCGTACCTGGTGTACCACATGCCAACCCGGTGGGAGCACCGGACGGCGCAGTTCACACGGAGCTCACGCTCTTGGTCCGGCCTAGGTCCCGGTATTGCAGCATGCTACGAGTGCTCGCTGCGTGTGCCGCGGGGCGCGAGCTGCAAGTGTTAGTCCCCTGTTATTTGGCACTGGTGCCTTGAAGTCCATTTGAACCTGGTTTTAGCGCTGCAGCATTTCTAAGTTATAATTGTAAACGAGCCTGGCTAACACGCCACTAACACAACACCAACAACGCTATACGCTCCATCAAGGCAACTCCCTAATTGGCTAGCACTACAACAGTAGCGGCACTACTCTCTACTTGTTAGTTGGTCCACACCTCCGGCGGCCACACGGAGTGCGGGCAAATGCAGGCACCGTTGCCTGGCGGCGCGCGCAGCATGCACTCGTAATACGCTACCACCTCGGGAGCTACTCCACCCCACGACCATGCCCACCGTGCAATTGTCAGCTGGCGCTGCTCCCACCGGGTCGGCATGTGGTACACCAGGTACGCGCCCAGCGTCGTGAACTCGCAAAACTTGGGTACACTGCGCGCGATGTCCAGCAGCGGCAGGCCGCCGTGCACCGCCTCAATGTGGGCAATGGTGTTTTGGTACACGTCGCGGCTAAACACAAACGGCACAAGTGACATGAGCTCCCACTCTACCTGGTGCCCCAGCAACTCACCGGCCGCCCGCGCCCATATCCGCGCGTTATCCGGCATCGTAGAGATGTTGCGCGCATGGAAGAAGGTGCGTCCGTCGTCGCCCACAAAGTCGGCAAGCGTGACCGGGTGCGCGATGATGGTATCAGAGTCAAGGTGAATGAAGTAGTCGGCATCGCTAACCTTCCACGGGTAGTACTTGGCATAGATCTGAGATGCGTACCGGCCGCCGTTGTGGTTTGGGTTAATATAGACGTCGTCCTCCGGCACCAGCACGATGGGCAAGTCCGATATGTGCGGCAGGAAGGAGCGAAAGTAGGCATCCTCGTGGGTGGCGTAGTTGACAACAATGTCGCGGTACATGCCGCGCGGCACGTACCGCGCAATGGAGCGCAGCGCGTAGGTGAGCCAGTGGCCGTCGCCGTACCAGGTGCGAATGAAGAAGTCAATGACGGGCGGCGAGCGCGGCGCGAACGGCATCTGGGGTGGCAGCGGCACCGGCGTGGCGGCCGCCACGCGCGCCTTGATGTTGGCAATGTCGGGCGGCGCCACCAGTGCAGGTGGGTTGAAGGGCGGGAAGGGGCCCTCGCAGGTGTCGGGCTGCGCGGCGCGGATCAGACACTCTGCAAACGCGCCGTTGGCAGGCGTGTAGCCGTCCAGCACCACCACTGACCGGCTGCCGCCTGCCAGGCAGGTGGGTGTGGAGTTTGTCGCAAGGACGGTTGCCAGTGCGGCCGTCGCGTTCCGTGCGCCCGTCAGCGCGCCGTTCGCCAACACGTCGTGTACGTCGTTCGTGTTATGCGCATCCAACACGGCATCCAGGTCGGCAGCCAGCCATGCGCGCGGCAACACCACTAGTGCGGGGTCCACGGGATGCTCTGGATGGCAGTCTTGGCGGTACCACACTGCCATGTGGTTCGGCTGCAGCTGCCCGTGAGCGCTATGGTCGCTGCGGTGCGCCACCATCCCGCCGGCGGCGGGGAGTAGGTCGTCGCGGGTGAAGCGTCGCGCAAACACGGCAGCAGCGTCAAGCAATCCAATGAAGGTAGCATTGCTGTACTTGTGCGCCTGCAGCACGGCTGCCGCCGCCCAGTTGGCAGGCAGGGACGCCGGCACCGGGACGGGGCGCAGCGGCAGTTGCACGTAAGGCAAGAAGGCGGCAAAGTAGGCAGCGTCAGCGGGCGGGTGGAGAACAATCACGTTTTGGTATGCGGCGGCGGGCACGTGGCGCTCAAGGGAGCGGAACAGCGGCACAAGCTGCGGTCCGTCCGCTTGGGACGCCACAATCACAAAGTCTAACGACGACGTAGCAATCGACTCTACAGGTGTCAGCGGCAGCGTAAATAAGGAGGTGGCAGGACAGGAGGCGGTGGAATCAGCACGACTAAAAGTGGCCAGGCTATTCAGCAGGTTTGGCGCGGAGGGCAGCTGGAAGGCCACCAGCAGCGCCACTGCTAACGCGAGGAGGCAGACGGGCAGCAGTCTGCATGGACTAGTAGGGCACAGCTGACGCCGCTGCCGTTCCGCAGCCATCACCACCGCGACAGCGGCAGTGGAGATGGCACCCACAACATTTACGACAGCACTACAGACAGTCGCAGAGCCGGCATGGTGCCCGCGGGTTGCCATTCTTCCTATATATTGGTGTCGTTGTTGTTGTTGTTACCATGCTAGCAGCGCTGTGTCACCGCTGTGACGGCGACGGCGCTGTGGCGCACAAACAGCAACAAACAGCGCGCGGGAGCCCACTAAACAACCTATGAACCAAATTTTTGCACTGCAGGACCATCAGCAATGCTCGCTCGCGTTTGTGCACAGCTGCGTGGGCCGGGCGCCGCCGGGGGTGTTGAAGGCGTGTACCACTGGAGTCTGGACCCGGTCTGGTCTTCTGTTCAACAACAGACTGTCAACAGTTCAAGGCGTTCAAGGTGGGTGCGCGGCAGGGCGGCGGCGTCACGACCATCATGGTCGCAAGTGTGTTCAAGGCGCCCGCAAGTGGGTTAATAAGTGGGTTAAATTTAACCCACTCTCTAATTAAATATTAACCCACTTAACTCCCACCTACCGCTCAACGCACGCGGTCGGGCAGCGGCTGCCGCATTTATGTGGTTGCGTGTGTAAAATCCCTACGCGTGGGTTGGCGTGGTTGGGAGTGAAGAACGCAGCGTGGTGCGTGTGAAATAATTATGCAAGTGGCGGGAGAGGGAGGCGAGAGAAAATTTGGAAAAAATCGACAACTTGGTACCTCATTTTTTGTACCTGTCAAGTTGTGTAATTAATGTGTGCAGGAAGCAGGAGGAGTAGGAGGAGCAGTGGTGTCTTCCGGTCGTAGTGGCAGTGCACGGGTCGCTGTTGCTGGGGTCGTTTATGTGGTCGAAGTCGCCGGCGGAAGGCGTTGAGCGCTGCTCAACTCGCAACGCGGCAGCGCAACGCGGCAGCCACCGATACATACCGTCGATAAAAATTAGCGCTAATTACGGTCACGAGGAGGGCTGCCGCTACTACTGCTACTACTTCTGCTGCCACTTCACCGACTGGAACTGGTGCTACGCCTCCTATCGACACTCCTACTACCATACAACGACGTCGACGAGGAGGAGGAGGAAGAAGCGCAACGCGGCAGCGCAACGCATAAGTTACTTTCTGGACACGTAGTGGACACGTAGGGTCGCCGTGTGGTGGTATTGTTGATGGCGACTTGTCGGTGTTGACAGTAGCTTTGACGGCGTTCACTGGAGTGGCTGGACACGCGCACCGTCCTGTGGTGCAGCCGGTTGACACCAACCTGAACGGTGTTGGCGTACACGCAACACACGGGCAAGCGGAGGCCCCTTCGCGGCGTTGGGCCCTAATTGACCCGGTGGTGGCGTTGTTTGGACGCACTGGCGGGGCTGGGTGCTGGTGCTGCCAAGCACGGAGTGGGCGTTGAGCAGGTGGGGTGTGGTTGAGCCCCCGATCGGTGGGTTAGGGGGAGCGGCGGAAAGAGCAGCGGTGGTGGAGGCAGGTGGTGGACGCGCGTCATGGCGGAGCGAACGGCATGGGGCAGCGCAGCAAGCTCACGTGCCTCAGCGCCGCCATCGCCGGCACTGGCAGCTACACACCCGCCGCCACCACCGCACCCACCGCACCACAACCGGCCACACCGGCGATGGGGCGGCGGGCGCGACTACGGTAGCGGCTGCCTCTGCTGCTGCGGCTGCTGGCGTGTGGTGTGCAGCCAGCGGCGGGGGCTGTACGCACTCCTACTTGCCGTTGTGGTACTGGTGGCGACGGTATCACTGTTAGTGGCGCAGGGGGTGGCGCGGCGGCTGCGATGGAGTGGCCCCCGGCGCCCGCAGTCGCCGCTGGGAAGCGCCATATTGTACCTGTGTGATGGTGACGGCAGTGATAGTAGTAGCTGCCGTGATAGTGACGGCGGCGAGCTTAGCGGTGGCGGCGGCGGCGCGTTCCTGCCGGGGGTGCCGTCGAAAGCAGTGCGTGGCGGACCGGACGGCTTGCTCGCTGTGTTGACGGCCGCGGCTTATATGGCGACCCCGCCGCAACTCATAGTACTAGATGGCGCCCTGGCGCGCGACGGCGGCGTGGACGCGGCGGTGGCAGGCGCGGCAGCAGCCGTGCCGCCTGCGCGGCTAGCATACCTGTTTCACAGCAGCGGTGTACCAGCCACCTATGATCCGACGGCGCTGTACGCCGTGGTTCACGGCGTGGAAAACGGCAGCGTGGCAGCCGTCGCGTTTACCGACAGCCACGCCGCCACGCGGGTGGCAGCGCTGAGCTATGCCGCCCCCACCGTTCTGTCACTGCCGCCGGCGCAGCCGGTGCACGTCGGCACAGACAAGTTTTCATTAGATGACGGCGCGGTGCACGTGGGCGTGGTCGGTGACGGCGACCTACTTCTGCACCTGGCGGCACTGTGCCCGCTGCAGCACGTTGTGGTGCACGTGTTTGTTGCGCCCGCGGCGCTGCCGGTGGCAAGCCGGTGTCGCGCCGCCATAGTAGCACACGGCGCCCTGCCGCTGGCAGACGCGGTACAGCTCTACCCGCGCCTGGATGCCGCCGTGGATACCAGTTCCACCGCCTGTGCGCCGCCGGCGGTGCTGGCAGCCATCGCCGCCGGCGTCCCCTGCGTCGTGGCTTCAGCCGTGGCCGTGTACGAGGTGGATGATGTGCTGCAGGCTGCCCTTGTGGTCCCCACAGCCAACAACGTGGCGGCGCTGCGTGACGCCGTGGCACGGCTTACTGCACCCGGCGTGCTGCCTGCCACAGCGTACCGTGTGAAGGGCCTGGCGCACTGGCTGGCAGCTGACGCGGCGGCTGGCAGGGCAGCATTTGTAGCGGCCGCACTGAGCCCCACACTAGCACCCCGGCCACCCTACGTCCCCTGGCAGGCCGGCCTGCCGCCACCAGAGTCACCCAAGCTGCTTCCCGGCGCCGCTCTGCCGCGCATGGCGTTCTATGCGACAGAACTGTCGCCCGCCACGCCGGGCGGCGCAGGCGTGGTCATCGCCGCGCTGGTGCAGGCGCTGTTGGCACGGCGGCAGCCAGTGGTAGTGGTAGGCAGCTGTGGCGCCTCACTGCTGGCGCGCTGGTCGTGCAACGCTGCGGCGGATGCGGTGGAGGCGGGCGGGGAGGGCGCACGGTCCCGGCTTACCTGCTATGACCTGCCCACCGTGGTGGCAGACGCCGGCGTGCCGCCGCCCGTGGAAGGGTTAGACACCTTCTCGGCGGCCGCCGTGGAGCTGGCGTATGGCATGCGGGAGGTGCACCGCCGCACGCCCTTTGACGTTCTGGAGCTGTTTGACTACGGCGGCGTGGGGTACGAGCTCTTGCGGTCGCGTACGGAGGGTGTTGTAGATTCATCGAGGCGGCGCGGCGCGCCCGCTCCGGCCGCTGCCTACCTGCCGCCCTCTGTGCGCGTTGCGGTGCGGCTGCACGGCAGCCTGGAGTTAATAGACGCCGCGGAGGGTGTGGCAGACTCGTCTGCCTCCCGCCACATGCACTACATGGAGCAGGTGGCGCTGGAGGGCGCAGACTGGCTGCTGCCGCTGACCGGCGCCATGGGCCGCACCTACGCCCGCGTGTACAACCTCAACCCGGCGCGCATGCTGGTGGCGCCGCCGCCTATGAGCCGCGTCTTGGCGCCCGTGATGAGTGGGCCGCTCGACCATGAGCTGCCCGACGCCGTTGTCGGCGCCGTGCATGGCGCCTTGTCGAGGTGCCAGCCGGCCGCCGGCTGCCGCATCCTGTTGGTGCCCGGCAAGCTGCAAGACAACAAGGGCACGCACACGGTGGCTGCCGCGCTTGCGGAGCTGTGGGCACCCACGCACGGCCCGCCCACTGATGTCCATTTTGTGTTTCTGGGCACCGACCTGCCGTGTCCCGCGCACGGCGCCCTAATGTCCGCCTGCATCCACCGCCTGGCGGGCGCCGCTGCCGCGCATGCCACCATCCTGCCCGCGCTGCCGCGCACCGCGTACCGCTGGCTGGTGACCGTGCTGTCCCCCTTGGCCGCCATTGTGGCCTCCAAGTTTGAGACCTTCAACCTGGCGGCGCGCGAGTTGCTTGCCCTGCGCGTGCCCGCCATTGTGTCCAACATCGCCGCGTTTGACGACCTGGCGCCCAACCTGGTGGAGTACTTCAGCCGCGGCGACGCGCACTCCCTCGCCACCGCCGTCGTGGCCGCACGACGCCGGTGGGAGGCTGGCCTGAACGGCGACGGCATGGAGTACGGAGACGCGTTGGCGCCGTACGCCGTCATGGCCAGCACGCTGCCGCCGCCAGTGCACCCCCTCCCCATGTTGCATGCTGCCATTGCCACCTCGGCCGCGCTCCTTGTTTGATGGCGCGCCGCCGGGCGTGCTTGCCCTCCTCCCTCTCCCCTCCCCCCGCGTTGAATCTCCACGTGATTGCGACATTGCCAGTACCACACACACAAGCACACGGTGTGCTGGGTATAAGATAGCGTTGGCAAATAAACGAGCAATTGTTGCCAGGGGAGGAAGGACCGCGTTGAAGCGTGCGCGTGGTTTTCAACTGGTTGGCGATCAACCTGTGGTCTACCGGTACCGGTGTGGCATCTCAGTGGGCGGTGAAACCCAATGACAACGTCATTGCGGCGCCAACGTTAATGCGACGCCAAAACAGGACATGCAAAAGTATGTGTTGTGTGGGTTGAACGTGTGGTGGCTGCAGGTGTGTGTGGGCGCGCGGCATTGTAGTTTGAGTGCTGCCCCGTGTTGTGTGTACCGGTACGGGTCACTGCAGCGCGCACGCCGTCGGAACCGTACTGCGCGCGCGTTCGAAACGCACAGCGGCACCGCTATTGTACGCGCCAGCGGTGGTTGCCCACTCCTACTGAGTCCCACACACACACACTCGTGGGTGCGACAAGCGCGTGCGTACGCGTTTGTTGCGTTCAGCGCTGTGTGACGCTGTTTTCGCCCTCTTGGGAGCTGCCCACCGTGCTACGCATACCACTGGTACACCGCTGTTGCCAATGTTGCCGTGACAACAGAGAGTAGTTGACACCACGGCTGCGCCTGCCTTCCTAGCGCTGCGGTAGGGTGTGTGGGACGGCGGCGCCAGCGGTGCCATGCGGTCGGCGTTTGCAGCCGCACGGGTGGCATCGCGGCAGCCCCTGCAGACGCTGTCGCAAGAGCGGCGGCTTGCGCGTGTGCCAACAGCCGGGGCGGCAGTGGCTGTTGGAATAGGATGGCGCGGCAGCGGCGTGGTGCTAATGCCGCACCACAGCGGCGGCGGCGGTGGTGGCAGCGGCGGTGGGCGGCAAGTGAGCGGAACGGTTGTTTGGTTCCTCTTGGCAGTCGTGTGCCTTGCCGCCGGCTACGTGGGGCTGGCGACATCGGTCGGCTGGCGACAAATGAGGGGGGTGGGCAAGGGGGCGGCTGCCTTTGTGCCTGTGGTCGGGGGTAGCAGCGCCACCAGCAGCCATGCAGCGCCCGCAGCGCCCACAGTAGACAATGTGGCACGTCGACAATGGGCAAGCTTGCTGGAGGAGTTGAATGGCGACGGCAGTGGCATGGAGTACTCGCGAGATGATGAGACGGGGTTGCTGGGTGGCACCACAGATGTAGCGTCCGTGTTGCAAACGGCCGGGGTCGACGCGCCGCTGCTGAGGGCCATGGCGCCCGAGCTGGCGTCAGCAACGGTGGGCATTGCGGCGCAAGCCGGTGCCGTGATGATGGGCCTGACACCGGCGTCATGCAATGACGATGCCATGCGCACAGAAACAATGCCACCGCGGCACCCGCGGGAACGGCGGCTAGTGGTGCTGAGCTGCGGCGGCGTGGCGACGACGTACGTGATGGAGTCGCTGGCTACCGCGCTGGCGCCGTTCGGCTACACCGTCAACTGCCGTGAGGCAGACATGGCGCACTACAAGCACCGCTTCCCAGACGAGGGCGTGGACGCCGGCGTCTTGCCGTCCCTATTCTGCTACGAGCCGGACCGACTGCTCTACCTGTTCAGCGACCCGCTCACAAGCGTGCTGTCGGTGCACCGCCGCGGCTTCCTCAGCTGCGGCGGCATGCACCCAGCATGGGACCCGTCGCTGTGGCTGGAGTCGCATGTTCAGGAGCTTACAAGCAATCTAAGCGTATTGGTAGGCGCGTTTGAGGCGCGGCGGCATGACATGCTGGGCCGGCTACACCACCACGTGGGATGGTCGGTGGCACACCTGCCCGCGCCGCTGCTGTTTGTTGACATGCGCACCGTGTTCACACGCCGCCACATACTCACCGACTTCCTGGGCGTGCCGCGGGGCGCGTTGGATAGCATGACCCTGTCGACACGCACCAGTGACAACCTGCTGCGGCACGTGCCCGCCGGCTCCGCCATGCGCAGCCTGTATGCCAACATCTATCGCCAGGCGCGCATCCTGGACCGCCATCTGGTGGTGCCGCAGGGGTTTGTGGATCGCATTCGAACGCCACTGGCGGCGGGGGCTGATCTGTCGTATATGCCGCCGCCGCAGTTGTACTGCCCCGCAAAGCGAGGAATCAAGCGCACCGCCGTAAGGCCGGAAGCGATGGCTGCACTTTCAGCGCGCTCCCACGCGCTGGACGAGGGAACAGGCGCCCTCTGCGGCGATACCTGGCGCACCGCGCTGGCAGACTATGCGGCGTACCATGCGGGTGTGCGTGCCACCCTGCTTGCCGCCGCCGACGCCGCCGCGGCCACTGGCAAGCCGCTGCCACGCGGCCTTCCGCAGGTGGTGGTGTGGCGCTGCCCCATCAACAACTTCCCGCACGGCTGCGGCGGGCTAGCAGACCGGTTGGTGGGCCTCACCTCCGTGTTTGTGTTTGGCATGGTGCACCGCCGTCTGGTGCTGCTGGATGTAGATAACGCATCGCTGCCGCTTGTGCCCGGCAGTGCCGGCATTGACTGGCGCGTGGACGAGCGCCTGCTGGCGGGCCGACCCACCACCGTGTACAACCTGTACAACTGCAACACCAAGGAAAACGCACAGCCGTGCCTATGGAGCACCCAGCGTCCGCACGTCTCAATCGCGGCAGACATTGCCATCATCAACTCTAACCGAGGTTTCATTGGCGCCGACCAGCCGTACCCGCCCGCCGCGCGCCTGGGCCTGCCGCTGCACCTTGCCCCCACCTGCGTGTATCACGCTGTCTGGGCGCCAGCGCCCCACATCACCGCCCGCGCCGCCGCGGTGTACGCCACCGCTGGCCTGCCGTGGCCACCGCCTCTCCGTCCTCGCACAGTTGGCGCTGGCGGCGTTACCACCGTGGGTGTGCATTTCCGGGCGGGCGACGATACCATGGCGGCGGCAGTCAGCGGCAATGCCACTCTTGACCTGGCCGCGGTGGCGGAGCGAGAGCGCGCCATCTCCGCGTCTATTGTCGCCTGCGTTGCCAACGTCACGTCTGCGCTGGCTGCCAGTGGCCGCCCATACTACTTGTTTATTGCAGGCGATAGCGCCGCCATCCGAGCACAACTGGCTGACGGCTACCCGCCCGGCAATGCGACGCAATCGGGCGCTGCGCCAGTGCATGTGGAGGCCGCCGCGTACCAGTCGCGCCACGCTGCCCTGCCCCCAAGTGTCACCCCCATCACCGCCGCCGACGACGCGCTAGTAGAGTGGCTGCTGCTGGCGGCGGCAGACGTGCACGTGCTGACACACAGCGGCTACAGTCGTACGGCGTGGGCGTACGCCGGCGTGCCGTACGCCGTGCTGGGTGCCGACAACTACATCGTGAGCAGGGCTGCCAAGCCAACTTGCCGCGCAGTGTCCATTCTGTCCATGATACTCGGAGCATACTCCGCCGGCGTGTAGCCCGGTGTCCTCCTCCTTTCTTCTTTCCGGTATTTATTCGTGCGGGTGCCACCCTGTGTGTCGAGTGCCATGCGCGCATTCTGTTTGCCACCCACCCCCACCTCATTGGGGGTCACCCTCACGTGTGTGTGTTGACACGTGAGCGGCGCACCCTGGTACCCACCCAGTGCCACGCCTGTCGTGTGCTTGTGACAGCACACCACGGCGGCTGCGCTACGGCAGCTTGTATGTATCATCGTATGTATGCCTGACTTCGTAGATACCCGTATGACGTGGGCCGGCGTGTGACGGTACGTACACTGTGTGTGACAGTGTATGTTAGCCCCGTTGTGCAAGTGTCTGTGCCCTCAATGCCTATGCGTGTGTCCGCACTTGCGCGTTTCCATGTCACCTGCTGCTCAATACGCCGTTGTCACCGCGCGGTGGGCGGCGTGCGGGCCATGCCGTCGCCCTGCTCGCTGCGCGGCGGCCACGGCGGCGCGGCCGCCGCGAGAAGTAAAATGAATGCCCCTGCCGCTTGAAGTGCAAGCTGCCACATTGCTGGCGATGCTGTTGCGGTTGGTCGCATCAAAACGCGGCACGTGGCGGGTTGCGGCAGTGGGCAAAAAGAAATGAATGGGGCTAACTGGGAATTGAACCCAGGACTACTCGCACCCTAAGCGAGTATCATACCACTAGACCATCAGCCCGCCGTTTGACATGCTTGGTATATACACTAAATATTGTATATATATCCCATTTCGCTACACGCTACTAAAATGTTGTCAACGACAATTTAACGCAGGAATGCAAATATTGCACACTGCAGCGTTGTCGAGTGGTGCCATTTCAGTGGGTGCTTGTTGATAGACAGAAGTGTTATGTGTGATTGTATTTAAGGCGTATGCCATTGTGATTTTTTTTTTATTTACAAACAGCTGCTCTCTCTCTCCTCCCTCCTTCTCTTTCTCTCTCTCTCTACTCCCTCTCGCTTCTCCTCTCACTGTACCTCTTCCCTACTACCTCTTCCCTGCAACCTCTTACTCTTACTCCCGCTCTGCTGCTAGTTGTTTACTGTACCTCTTCTCTGCTACCCCCTCTTGCGACCTCTTTCCTGCTCCTCCTCCTCCTTAACTGCTCCTCTCCTCGTCCTCCTCCTCCTCCTTCACTCCTCCCTCCCTCCTCTTCCACTGCCCCCTCTCCACCTCTCCCCTCCTCCACCTACTCCTCCTTCTCTTACACCCCCTCCTGCTCGTCGTCTCCCACCTCCCTCGTCGTCCTCCCCCCCTTCCTTCTCCCCTCTTTCCTGCTTACTGCTCTGGTTCCTTCCACCGCCACCATGGAGCCGCCACCCCGTGCCCTGATGGCAACGACGGCAGGCGGACACTCACCCGCAGGTGGGCCGCTGGTGCGCCTGCCCTCCATGCACGACGTGGAGCTAGGCTACAACGGCGGCGGTGATGGCAGCGGCAGCGGCGGCCGCCGCGGCAGCCGTGGCGGGTTCAGTGGTGGGGGCGGTCGCCGTGAGGACGAGGAGGATGAAGGCACCGGGCTGCTGGGCTGCGCCGGGGCGACGGGGGTGGCGGGTGGTGCGCTGGCAAGTGGGTTGGGCGGCGGCGGGGCGACATTGACGTCTGCGGCTCGACTGGCGGCCGGCAGCGTGGGGAGCGCCGCGGCGGCTGGACTCAATGGCGGTGGCGGTGGCGGCGGCGGGGGCTCGCCGCGGTCGGTAGGGGCCGATAGCAGTGTGAGTCGCGGGGAGGGCAGCGGGAGTGGCAGTGGAGCGGCAGGCGGGGGCGCAGGCGGGAAGGCGCACAGAGGGCACCACCATGGGCGACGCGGCGTGGGGTGCTGGATGTGGGTGGGCATTGCACGCGACCTGCGGCACCCGGCGGCGTGGGGGCTGCGACAGGTGGGGTTGGCATGTACGCTGGCAGCAGCAGCGGCTGTGTACGTTGCGGTGCTGATTGCTACGTCGCGCGCAGTGGCGCGATGGGCGGCACCCGACACGGCAGAGTATGTGCGCCACTTGACTGCTGCAACAACGTGCGCCAAGGCAGCCACCAGTGCGGACGCACTGCCGGCCGACCACGTGCCCGCGCCGCGTCGTGCCGCCATCTGTGCCGCCGCTGGCGTGACGCAAGACACCGCGCTGCACTACTTCGCCATGATCAGCGGCGGCGGTGTGGCGGCGGAGCACCTGCGCGGCGCGTGCTACCTGTTTGGCAGCGCGGCGGCGCAGGGCGTGCCGCTGCACATCATCGGTTGGAACAAGCCCACCGTAATGCACTACTTTGACAAAGTTGTGCACAGCGCGGCGTACCTGGCGGGCATGCAGGCGGAGCAGGGGCGCGCGTGCACGAGTCTGGCTGCCGGCGCGACGGACGGCGCCACGCGTGCCGCCTGCTGCACGGAGCGCATCGTCGTGTTTGCTGACGCCTTTGACTCCATCTTCAATGCGCCACCCGCGGAGCTTGCCGCCGCGCTGCGCCCCCTGCTGTCGCCTGTGGGGGAGGACGGCGGCGGCGCGCGGTCCAGCGAGCGGCCAGACATTGTGTTTGCGGCGGAGGCGAACTACTTTGGGTTTGACACTGGTGGCGTGCCGTACCTTACCTGGTACGGCGGTGCGGCGTACCGGCTGGTGGCGCCACGACTGGGCGTGGCGTGGGGTGTACCTGCGGCGGCTGCCGGCTGGCAGTCGCCGTACGTGTACCTCAACTCTGGCGTGTACGCCGGCAAGCTGGACGCGGCGGCGGCGGTGGTGTCGTCCGTGCTGTGCATGTCACGCCAGCCCGGCCTGCATGCGGACGTGTATTGGAGCGACCAGCACAGCTACCAGCTGGTGTACCAGGCGGCGGCGCTGCTGCACGCGGCGCGCTTCCCGCACGCTGGTGACCTTGGCATGCGCGCCGGCGACCTGGCTGCCGCGTGGGCCAATGTCACCGCCGCCGACAAGGCTGCCATCCCGCGCGTTGCCATCACGCACACCGCCCTGTTGTGCGGCCATGGCAGCGCCACGCTGCCCACGCTGGGCGCCATGGAAGTGGAGCCGGGGTCGGGCCGCATCCGCAACGCCATCACCGGCCGCGCGCCGGGCATAGTGCACCTTAACGGCAACTCCAAGCAGCAGCTGCCCACGCTCATGGCGCGCATGGCAAGCACATCGGGCGGCGGCGGGTCCCGCGCCAAATCCACTGCGGCGGTGACGGCAGCGGTAACGTTCGAGGAGGTGGACGACCGCACGCGCCTCCCTTTCCCCGCCACTACCTTTGCGCCACTATGTGGGTGGCATGACTAGTTGTTTGCAGCCAGCTGACTCGATTGGCGCGTGGTGTTCGACCTTATTACCTGTGTGACTTACACTTCAATAGCGAGATGATGGAATATGTGGACGCCACACTCCCGGCGGTGCGGGAAGGTGTTTAGCACGTCACCCACCAGCCCTACATACACTAACCATACATATCAGATCTACTAGCGACAGGAATGGGGCAGCGTGTATCACATTGCTGTTCCGCATAATGACACTTATGCGCGATGCATGGAGCACGGGCGCCGAGGAACACCAGTACGATTGCTGGGCAGGGCGCGCACACCGCACCGCCGCCAGACTATAGATATACAATGGGAGAGGCCCTGCGTTGCAGCAGGTACACACAGGCGGGGCTACACACCCGCGGCCTGGGGATGCAAGGGCATGGCGGCCCAAAAAACTATGTGGCACGCGGGGGGCGGGGTGGCAGTCTGTGGGGACGTGTCATCCGCCCGCACCGCGTAGTTCTTGCCACTAAACGCCCACGCGGTACGCGAATAGCCGCTGTGTGTCACTACGTGCAGGTCGGCAGACGACAGCACCAGCCACTCCAGCAGCGCGTTGTGAAAGGCGTCAGCCAGTATTGGGGCCGTTTCATTACGCGTGGCGTACACTGCAGGCTCAATGTGTTGTGGGTGGCTCGTCACGATGGTAACGCCCGGGCGCGGGTTGTCCGGCGGCAGGCCGGCGGTAATGTTGGCAGCCAGGGCAGCGCGCACCTCCGCGCTGTCGCCCATGACAATCACGTGGTACTGCATACCTGCCGCCGCCAGCGTGGCCAGCGTGTGTGTCAGGCAGGCGGCAACGGCATCACGCACGGCTGCCGCGCCATCTGTGCCTGCTGGCACCGCACCTCCTTCGTCACGCAGCATGGCGTCGTCGCCCGCCCTGAAGTGGACGCCAACTGTGACCAGGCGACCCGCACTTGCCAGAGTAGCCGGCAGCTGGTCGCGCAGTGTGCGTCCTAGTTGGCGCAGGATGAAGGGCGGCGGGCGCCACAGGGCGTGGTACAGGCACATGGTCGCGATGGGTGGCGACAATCCAAGTCGTGTCACAGGCGAATATGCTTGCATGCCGCCCATGAACCCACGGTTGGTGGTAACGTACGCTACCTCCGCATCCAGCCGCGCGTCTGGCCACGCGTCGTTCCACAGACACGGCGCCCGGTTCTTGGCCGTGTTGCAGTTGAACAGGTTGATCTCCTTGGCTGCACGACCCTCCACTAGCCGCACGTCAAAGTGCCAATCAATGCCGGGCACGGCGGGCAGGAACGGCAGCGCTGCTTGCGTAAGGTCCAGCAAAATAACGCGTTGGAACGCGAGGGCGTATGCAAACACGGACGCCATGCCAATCAGCCGGTCGCCCAGGCCGCCACAACCGTCAGCTGCGTCGCCCACAGGGCACCGCCACGCCACCACTTTGGGCAGGTCATGGGTACTGCGTTGAGTGCCGGCGGCATGAGCCGCCAGCAGGTCAGCACGTGCGCGTGTGTGGAATGCAGCGTACGCGGTGATGGTGCTGCGCCACGCGGCGCCGCAGTACGGCTCCACATCGGGGTACTGCAACAGTGCGCGGGAGGGCGTGAGGAGGCCATGTAGCGCGGCGGGATTGACAGCAGTGCGTGGCATGGAAGGCCGCGCCGGGCACTGCAGCGGCGGCGGCGGCCCGGAGTACGGGACGCTGGCAGGCGGTTCGGGCAGGCGCGCCACTGAACGAAGGCGGTCCACAAAATGCTCGGGCACCACCAGGTGGCGGTCCATCAGCTGTTGCTGCCGGTTCACGTTGGCGTACATCTGGCGCATGGGTGAGCCGTACGGCAGGGTGGCGGGCGTTATAACGGAGGTGCGCGCGCGCGGCGCCAGGTGGTTCAGCACGCCAGCGGGCACCGCCAGGAAGTCGGTGAGCAGCGACGGGTCGTCGAACACGGTGGCGGTATTGACAAACAGGAGCGGCGCAGGCACGTTGGCGACCGCCCACCCAGTTTGGTGCAGGCTGCGCCCAATGAAATCGTACCTGCGCACATCCAGGGCGTGCACCACATGCGACATGTTCCGTGCCAACAGCTCATTCTCAAAAGAGGTGCTCATGGACGGGTCCCACACGTCTTGCATGCCGCCGCACGACACGTGGCCGCGCCGGTGCACTGACATGATGCTGGGCAGCGCGTCGCTAAATAGATAGATGATGCGGTCGGGCTCGTAGCAGTACAGCTGCTCCATCAGTGTGGGGTCGGCTGCTTCGTCCGGGAAGCGGTGCTTGAAGTGCGCCATGTCCGCCTCGCCACAGTTGGTGGTGTAGCCATACGGCGCCAGCGACGTAGTCAGCTCCTTCATGATGTATGTGGTGGCCACGCCGCCGCAGCTCAACACCAGCAGCCGCCGCTCGTCGGGGTGGCGTAGCGGCAGCGTTTCAGACGCGAGTGCTGCGGCATCGCACCGCGCTACACTCGTGTCGTAAGCTGCGCGCCCCACCTCCGCCGGCAGGGTCACTGACGCGGACGCAAACGACCCCACCGCCGCCGCCAGCAGGGGTGCATCGATTTGTGCAGATATTAACAGGGACTCTGTAGTCTCTCTTAAGGCGAGTCGTCGCCCGATGATTGTGGCGTGGCGGACGCCGAACGGGTCACTTGACGGCAGGTGCATACCGGTAGACCATATGCCCAGCCGGCCACCCACCCGAACGAGCGATGTCATCCACCACACGGTGGCACACAGGATGCCAGTGCACAACATGCGCATGGTTCGGATGCAGCGACAAACGAGGTCTGTTGGCTGTGTCGAGGCCGCCGCCTGCGTGCGCCGGCCATTTGCGCCGCCGGCTCCCGCCCCGCAGTCAGAGCAGGCGGCTGCCGCTACTGCACGGGCCGCCATGGCAGCAAGGCAGCCTATTGCCGTCACCAACTGCCGCACAAATCGGGAAAAGTAAGAGGGCCGTACGTATTGTTAAGCACCGCGGCTATTCAGCCCGGCGCCGTGCGTTGCGATTGGTGCGCACAGTGCACACGGTTCAGGGCACAACCGAGCGGCGTCGTAGACCCGGCCGCTCTGAACTGTCACACTACAGGCGCTTGCGCGACGGGACACGCACCGACAGTGGCACTGCAACAGCTACCACTGCAGCAGCTGGTGCGGCGCAGTATCAGCCGCGGCAATGGCCACAGCGCGCCGGTTTGGTTGTGCACACGCAACGAGCCCCCCCGCCCCATTGAATATGGGGTGCAAATCAGCAAGTTCAGACCCCTGCACCCCACGTTCCACGCGGCGCAGCGCGGCGGCGGCGCCACAGCAGCCTTACAGAGAATTGTGGCACTCGATGCCGCTCCCTGGAGAGCGCGGAGGCGTGTGGTTGTTGCGCCGCTCCGCGTGGCATTGAGGCGGCGTGACGGTCGTCAGAGTTCAGAATTCCAACATTTCAAACTGACCAAAGTTCCAACAGAATACCGGTGGAATTGCTGTGACACTGCTGTCTCCGCGGCAAATGAAGCGGCTGCAAGTACCACGGCGAGATAAATATGCGGATGGAGCATTATTTACCAAAGGAGTAGAGCAGCGACACCGCTGTCCGAAGCTGCGGCGCAAGCGCCCTGCCGCCGCTGCTGGCTACGACGGCGGCGCAGAATGGTGCACGTGAAGGGGAGAGGGCGGCGCGCCCTGCTTGGAAGTGGCGGTGCCAGCAGCGCTGCTACCACCACTGCCACTAGCGCGCAGCCAACAGCAGCAGTCAATCCCCCACGGCCACGCAGAGGCTGTGCCTTAATAGCTGTGCTGGCAACGTGTGTGGGCGTAGGTGCGGGGCTGGCAGGGTGGCGCGCAGCAACTAGTGTGGGGGTGCCACCCCTCATGTCTCTCCAAACGATGGTGGGCGGTGGCAGCGAGGCAGCGACTCCCTCCCCATCCCCGCAGCCACGCCGCCTGAACGCTAGCCGCGCCCATGTGTACGTCGCCTCGGATGCGCTGCCAGCGGCGTCGGCGCCCGAAGCAACAATAGCAATCGCCGCTGGCGTCATTAGTGTACCTGGCAAACCTGACCTGGGTGAGCAGCCGCTGATGACGGTGTTAGTACCGTCGCTCACAGCCGCCATGGCGGCGGTGGACCCCACCCGCCACCACCGCTTCCGCCTGTACCTTGCGTATGACGCTGGCGACGGCGTGTATGACATCAAAGCCTCCAATCGTAAGGCGGCGGCACGCGCAGCAACAGAGGCGGCGGCGCCCGCGGTGGAGCTTACGACACACTGGGTGCGGTGCACCAACTGTGCCGGCAAACCGTCATGGGCGCACGACCGCGCCGCATGCGCGGCGTTTGTAGAGGGAGCTGACTACGTGTTCCGCGTGAATGATGACACTGTGCTGCCGGCCGCACCGGGATGGGACGCTGCACTTGTGGATGACCTTGCGCGCCGCCGCCCTGTACCCAACCTAGGGGTGGCGGGACCCGACTTTGACTTCCCGGTTTACACGCCCGTCCTTTCGCACGACTTTACGCACTGGACACACGTTGCTGTGCACGGCTACTACTACCCGCCCACCCTACCCAACTGGTCAGCCGACGACTGGATCACTTACGTGTATGACCGCTACAACGCGACGCACAAGCTGCCTGGGGTGCGCACCGACCGCTACAAGGGGGACAGGGGTCTCTGGTGCACGGCCCCGCCGGGGGGGCGGGCGCCCCAAAACGCGCCATGGCCCGCGGCCCCCCCAGCCTTTGCCGTCTCCCCGCGCCCGGGGGCGGGGGTGGTGCGGCCACCCACCGACCGCCACTACTCCACGACGTAGCCACCGTCTGGCGCGTCGTCATATACAGCGCTACCTAGCGACCCCTGTGTGTCTTGTGGCGGCAGATTGTATTAGTAGTTCCAAGTAGAGTGTTTGAGCGTGTGCCCACCGGCGCCTCGTTGTGTTGCAAGCGTGCGTGAACGCGTTGTGACACCATGAGTGACCGCCGCGCATTTGAACCATCGTACCCGCGCCCGCCCACGCCGTCGGCGGTCGTCATCGGTTACTCACTGCTGCTGACGGGCAACGCAGGTCGCAGCAACCACGCGTGTGTAAAGCAACGTTCAAATAGCGCGTCAAATGTAGCGTAGCATGTCTTGTTGTCAATGTCCATACCACCAGAGTACGCAGCAAGGTGTGAATAGCGTTAACTAGCCTTGTATGACCGGCGCAGGACCGCCCCCTTAACCTGCCCTACCCGCCCGCCGTCAACTCGGGTGGCCCCGACAACCACCTACCGGTATATCTCTCCACCACCGCCTCCCTCAACACCATCAGCGCCGTCAAATGAGCAGTTGGTGCATGTACTGATATGGCGCGCGGGCGATGGGGGCGGGAGGCGGCCGCACCCGCTGCGCAGGCGGCGGATGAGGGCGGCAGCCGACGCACAACCAGTAGAAGCGGAGGCGGAGGCGGCAGCGCGCCACCTGCCGCGGTGCACATCCAGCGGTCGCGCGGGTGGTGTGTACTGATAAGTGCGGTGGTGGGGTGCGTAGTTGGTTTCGGTGGGCTGGTAGCGTGGCAGACGAACAAGACGCTGACGCCGCGCCTGCTGTGGTCGACGGCGGCAGGGGAGCTGGAATTGCGGATGCGTGGTGGTAGCGGCGACGCCGTGGTGGCAGCCCCACAACTGAGGCACGGCAGCGGGGTATCAGTACCGGGCACTGCAACGTTGCTTCCGTCGATGGTGCAGGTGGGCACGCTGTCGCCGCAGTACAATGCCAGCCGGGTGCACAAGTACACGGCGTCTGACTCGCCGCCGCCGCGGCGCCCTTCCACAGCGTCTGACAATGTGATCATTGCAATAGCAGCCGGCATTGTCAGCATACGCAGCAAACCACAGCTGGCTGACCAGCCGTTGATGACGGTGTTTGTGCCGTCCCTAACAGCGACCATGGCGGCTGTGGACACCAGCCGGCGCCATACCTTCCGCTTGTACCTGACGTACGATGTGGGTGACCGCGTGTACGGTGGCAAAGGAGGCGTCGCCAACCGTGCTGCAGCGGCACGCGCGGCAGCTGAGGCGGCGGCACCTGCCGTGGTACTGACGACGCACTGGGTGGAGTGCATTGAGTGTGGCGGCAAGCCGGCGTGGGCGCACGACCGCGCTGCGTGCGCCGCGTTTGTGGAGGGCGCCGACTACGTGTTTCGTGTGAACGACGACACCGTGCTGCCGACCGTGCCGGGATGGGACGCCACGCTTGTGGACGACCTGACCAGCCGCCGCCCGGTGCCCAACCTGGGGGTGGTAGGGCCCGACTTTGATTTTGATACAGAGACGCCCATCCTGTCGCACGACTTCACGCACTGGACGCATGTGGCGGTGCACGGCTTCTACTACCCGCCCACCCTGCCCAACTGGTCAGCCGACGACTGGATTACGTACGTGTACGACCGATACGACGCGACGCACAAGTTACCGGACGTGCGCATCAGCCACGTCACGGCAGAGATCCGGTACGTGCCGTCTGTGGCCACCGAACGGCAAATCGCCATGAATGCGGCTATAGACGCTGGCACGGCTGCCATCAATGCGTTTACTGCCTCCGTGTACGGCATCGTGCTGCCGCACACGCTCCGCACCTACAACACCCCGTAGCCACCTATTATATGGTACCACTGTGTGTGTGTTCACTGCTGTGTCACCTGTCTGTGACCTATCACCTGTCGTCGCCGGCGGAGACCACTAACTGTGTTGTACAGCTCCCGAAGTAGTGCCGGTAGTATCGTTGTACCGCGGGCGTGCGCACTCACGCATGCCCGCGTACCATAGATACCCCACAATCCATGTAGTAATTAGTTAAAGTGGCGGCGCGGCGGCGGTAGTACGCCAGGAATCAACCAACGTAGGACTACGCAGGCGCGCCCAGGCCCACCATTAGCTCTGTCAGCTCCTTGACGTCCAGCGTGCCGGAGGCGTCGCGGTCCAGCTCAGCAAACACGGGCCCCACGGCGGCGGCGGCCACGTCGGCGCCAATGTGCTCGCAGCCAAACGACAGCAGGCAGCGCAGCACCGCCACCGCCTCGCCCTTGGAGATGGCACCCGAGCGGTCGCGGTCGTACCGGTGCAGCACGACAGCGGCGGTCGCTGCCGCCACCGCCGGCCGGCCCACAAACTCTGCCAGCGTGGGTGCCAGCAGCGGCGCCACCGCTGCCCACGTCACACCCGCGCCGTCTGCCACCGGCACGCCGGCGCCAGCAAACGCGGCGGCGGCAAACATGAGGGCAGCCGACTCAAAGTCGTACGGCCGCGTGGGCAGCGAGGCGGCATACACCAGCTCGCCAAAGTTCTGCGTCTCCTTGTAGTTCAGCTTGCCGTCGCGATCGCCGTCGCACGCCGCGAACGCCGCCTCCGCGGACGCGTACCCCCCGTACCGCTCCTTGTGCGGCAGGTGCGCGGCGGCGGCAGCTACATGATCCGCCGCGGCGGTGGGTGCGGGTGCGGCGGCCATGTCGTTGGTGCTGGTGTGGGTGAGGGTAGGAGGAGGTAGCGAGCTCAAAGAGGGAGGAGTTGACAGGTGCTGCTGCTGCCGAGTGCTGCTGCCAAGTGCTGCAGCTGCTTGTCGTCGTGTCGTCGTGTCGTATGAGTTAGTAGTGCCAGGTGGTTCGTTCTGTCGTCCTGTCGTCGTCGTGGCGTCGTCGTCACTGTCAGACCAGAGCGCCGATGCGGGAGGCCGGTGCGGGTATAGTTATTAAAAATCAACGGCGCGTCGGATGGGGACAACAATGGCGCGAGGTAGGTCAATTGGTTACTTCTAGTGCATTGCAAGCGTTGCGGCAACAAATGCGCGTTTGCGTGCGCATTGCAACTCATCTCTCTCTACCTCTCTCTGTGTTGGTGTCGGTCGGTCACCGCCACCACCACCACCACCATGGTGGTCACAAGCAAGGGACGCGTGGGTTAGCGGCACGACAACATTTCAATGATGATGCAATGCGGCTGCTGCTGCTGCTGGTGTGTCGTCGCCGCCGCCGCGCGCGTTGCCACAATGCAGCCGTGTCCAGCCACACACAGGCAATCAAGCGGCGGCGGCCAACACAACACAACATAACACGACACAAGGTACTTCTTACGCCTTGTTGTCGATGTTCACCTCCACGTGCACCGAGGGGTCGATGGTGATGGCGGTGATGGACTTGACCACGTCAGCGGGGCTGTGCAGGTCCAGGATGCGCTTGTGGATGCGCAGCTCCAGGCGGTCCCACGTCTTGGAGCCCTCACCGCACGGCGTCTTGCGCGTCGTGATGTGCAGCACCTTGGTGGGCAGGCGCACGGGGCCCGACACCTTGCCCTTCAGGCCCTTGTCCTCCGCGCCGCGCTTCAGGTCGGCGCACACCTTCTCCAGCGCCTCCACGTTGCGCGACGTCAGCGTGATGCGGATGCGGTGCACGTGCGTCTCGTCCGCCGCCTTCTTGGTCAGGTCCGCCATGGTGGGTGGTCGGGGGTTGTTGAGGGGAGAGGGGCAGGGGTAGCAGTCGCTGCTGGTCAGAAACCGAGGGGACTGGAGCGGGAGCTCGCTTCAGACACGATTACCT
>Ga0066256_1000619_pt2 | contig 23491 bp, 21 predicted proteins | sample ThiBio_1000_biof_FD_87107 | JGI IMG/M metagenome (GOLD analysis project Ga0066256, IMG submission 87107) | Wastewater bioreactor microbial communities from Cape Town, South Africa - Thiocy_expt_1000_biof (version 2) | ecosystem: Engineered > Bioreactor > Thiocyanate-remediating >... | reverse complement strand
CCGCGCCGGGCGCTGACGACGCTGCTGAACGCCCGCCTCGTCGGCCTGATCGGCCGGCTGGTCGCGGCGACGGAGGACTACCTGGCGGCGAACGGCATCGCCGCCCCGCTGATGGTGGTGCGCGGCGACGGCGCGCTGGTCTCGGCGGCCTTCGCCCGCCAGCGGCCGATCGAGACGATCCTGTCCGGCCCCGCCGCCAGCCTCGTCGGCGCCCGCCATTTGACCGGGCTGGACGACGCGCTGGTCTCCGACATCGGCGGCACCACCACCGACGTCGCCGTGCTCGACGGCGGCCGGCCGCGGCTCGACCCCGAGGGCGCCATGGTCGGCGGCTGGCGCACCATGGTCGAGGCCGTCGCCATGCGCACGTTCGGCCTCGGCGGCGATTCGGAGGTCGCGCTCGCCGACGGCGCGCTGGAGGCGAAGCTGAAGCTCGGCCCGCGCCGGCTGGTGCCGCTGGCGCTCGCCGCCCACCTCCACGGCGATGCCGTCATCCGCGTCCTCGAACGCCAGCACGGCGCCTCCAGCCCCGGCCGCCTCGACGGCCGGCTCGCCCTCCGCACCGGCCTGCCCGAGCGCTTCGCCGCCGGCCTCGCGCCGGCCGAGGCGCGGCTCTACGCGACGGTGACGGACGCGCCGCAGGCCGTCGACGGGCTGGTCTACTCGACCTCGCAGGTCGCCACGCTCAACCGCCTCGTCCGGCGCGGGCTGGTGCACCTGTCGGGCTTCACGCCGTCGGACGCGGCCCACGTGCTCGGCCGCCAGTCGAACTGGAACGCCGAGGCCGCGCGGCTGGGCGCCGCCCTTTTCGCCCGCCGCCGCGACGGCCGCGGTGACCCGCTCGGCGGCACGCCGGAGGAAATCTCGGCGCGCGTGCTTTCCGAGATCACGCGCCGCTCGGCCGAGGTGGTGTTCGAGACGGCCTTCGCCGAGGACGGCATAGGCGGGGCGGAAGCCGTGGCGCATGCCTTCGTGCAGAACGCGCTGGACGGCCGCTCCGGCATCGCGCGCTTCACGCTCGGCCTCGACCGGCCGATCGTCGGCCTCGGCGCGTCGGCCTCGCTGCACTATGCCGGGCTGCCCGGTCTGACCGGCACCGGTTGCATAATTCCCGAGGATGCCGACGTGGCCAATGCGCTGGGCGCCGTCGTCGGGCAGGTGCGGGTGGCGGTCGAGGCGGTGGTCTCGCAGCCCAATCCCGGCCAGTTCCGGGTCTCGGCCGGCGAGATGCTGCGCGATTTCGCCACCGAGGCGGAGGCGCTGGAGGCGGCAAGCGAGGAGGCGCTGCGTCTGGCGCGGGCGAAAGCCGAGGCCGCCGGCGCCGTCGACCTGCGCACCGACGTCGAGACCGAGATCGCGACGGCCGAGATCCGCGGCGAGCGCAGCTTCGTGGAAGCGCGCGTCGTCGCAACCGCCTCGGGACGCCCGCGCATCGCGGCCGAGGCTCAGGCGCGGTAGAGCCGGACCGGCTTTTCGCTGCGCTTCAGCACGCCCTTCGCCTCGAGGTCGAGCTGCACGCACTTGATCCACCAGCCGGCCTTGTCGCCGCCGGGAAACAGCGCCGCCGGCAGCAGCGGCACGACGAGCGGCTTGATTGCCGCGACCGCCATGCCGGGCGGCGCGTCGGGCAGCACCGCCAGCATGGCCGTCTTCATCGCCTCGTACTTGCCCGCATCCACCCGATGCCTCGATCCGGGGGAAATGATGTTCTCGACCTCGACCGTCGGTCCCTTCGCCATGTTGCTTCCTTCCGTTGTGTTTTTCATGAGCCAAGGACGTGCGCCAGTCACGGTTCCCGACAGTGGCCCTCGCGCTTTCCCCTTCTTTTGCGCGAAACGCTTTGCAGCCGGCGCGAATTGACCCTGCGGGACGGCCATGCCATTGCCGGTCCGGCAATATCCGAAGGGTGGAAGATCTGGCATGACGAAGCGCGTTGACAGGAATGGCCTCGCCGTTGCGGCGGAGCTGGCGGGGTTCATCGAGGACGAGGCGATCGCCGGGACCGGCGTCGAGCCGGAGCGCTTCTGGCGCGATTTCTCGGCCATCGTGCACGACCTCGCGCCGAAGAACCGCGCCCTGCTCGCGCGCCGCGACGAGCTGCAGGACAGGATCGACGGCTGGTATCGCGACAACGGCGCGCCGGCCGCCATGGCGGCCTATGAGGGCTTCCTGCGCGGGATCGGCTACCTCCAGCCCGAGGGGCCGGACTTTCACGTCACCACGCAGAACGTCGATCCCGAGATCGCGACGATCGCCGGGCCGCAGCTCGTCGTGCCGGTGATGAACGCGCGCTACGCGCTGAACGCGGCCAACGCCCGCTGGGGTTCGCTCTACGACGCGCTCTACGGCACCGACGCGATCCCCGAGACGGACGGCGCCGAGAAGGGCAGGGGCTACAACCCGAAGCGCGGCGACAAGGTGATCGCCTGGGCGCGCCGCTTCCTCGACGACAGCGCGCCGCTCGACGGCGCCTCGTGGGCCGAGGCCAAGAGCTTCGACGTGGCGATGGGCCGGCTGGCGGTGACGCTCGCCGACGGCCGCATGACCGGCCTGATCGACGGCGCCCAGTTCGCCGGCTATCGCGGCGACCCTTCCGAGCCGACCCACATCCTGCTGCGCCGCAACGGCCTGCATGTCGAGATCGTCATCGACGGGACTTCCGCGATCGGCAGGACGGACGCCGCGCACATCGCGGACGTCTGGCTGGAATCGGCGCTGACGACGATCCAGGACTGCGAGGATTCGGTCGCCGCCGTCGACGCCGAGGACAAGGTCGTCGTCTACCGCAACTGGCTCGGCCTGATGAAGGGCGACCTCGCCGACACGTTCGACAAGGGCGGGCGGCAGGTGACGCGCACGCTCAACCCCGACCGCGACTATGTCGGCGCCGACGGCAAGCCGTTCACGCTGCCCGGCCGCTCGCTGATGCTGGTGCGCAATGTCGGCCACCTGATGACCAACCCGGCGATCCTCGACCGCGACGGCAACGAGGTGCCGGAAGGCATCATGGACGCGATGGTGACGGGCCTGATCGCGCTGCACGACGTCGGTCGCGCCGGGGGACCGAACGGCCGCCGCGCCAATAGCCGCGCCGGCTCGATGTACGTCGTGAAGCCCAAGATGCACGGCCCCGACGAGGTCGCCTTCGCCGCCGAGATCTTCGGGCGCGTCGAGGCCGCGCTCGGCATGAAGGCGGCCACCATCAAGATGGGCATCATGGACGAGGAGCGCCGCGCCACGGTCAACCTCAAGGAGGCGATCCGCGCCGCCAAGGACCGCGTGGTGTTCATCAACACCGGCTTCCTCGACCGCACCGGCGACGAGATCCACACCTCGATGGAAGCCGGCCCGATGATCCGCAAGGGCGACATGAAGCAGGCCGCGTGGATCAATGCCTACGAGCAGTGGAACGTCGACATCGGCCTGTCCTGCGGGCTTTCCGGCCACGCCCAGATCGGCAAGGGCATGTGGGCCATGCCCGACCTGATGGCGGCCATGCTGGAGCAGAAGATCGCGCACCCGAAGGCCGGCGCCAACACCGCCTGGGTGCCGTCGCCGACGGCCGCGACGCTGCATGCCACCCACTACCACAAGGTCGACGTGCACGCCGTGCAGGAGAGCCTCAAGAGCCGGCCGCGCGCGAAGCTCTCGGACATCCTGTCGGTGCCGGTCGCGACCCGTCCCAACTGGTCGCGCGAGGACATCCAGAAGGAGCTCGACAACAACGCGCAGGGCATCCTCGGCTACGTCGTGCGCTGGGTCGACCAGGGCGTCGGCTGCTCCAAGGTGCCGGACATCAACGATGTCGGCCTGATGGAGGACCGCGCCACGCTGCGCATCTCCTCGCAGCACATCGCCAACTGGCTGCGCCACGGCGTCTGCGACGAGGCGCAGGTGATGGAGACGTTTGCGCGCATGGCGGCGGTCGTCGACCGCCAGAACGCCGGCGACCCGCTCTACCGGCCGATGGCGCCCGACTTCGACGGCTCGATCGCCTTCCAGGCCGCCTGCGACCTCGTCCTCAAGGGCCGCCAGCAGCCCAACGGCTACACCGAGCCGATCCTGCACCGCAGGAGGCTGGAGCTGAAGGCGAAGCAGAGCGTATAGGTCGCCGTCCGGGAACGCTGTTGCCCTACGTTGCCCCCCTCTGTCCTGCCGGACATCTCCCCCACAGGGGGGGAGATCGGCCGGCCGTTTTCTCGTCGTTCCTCCTGCAACGTCGGCGATTGGCGAAAGCCAGGCTGACAGCCAATCTCCCCCCTCGTGGGGGAGATGTCCGGCAGGACAGAGGGGGGCAACGTAGGGCGCAAGCCTTCCGAGGGAGGCTCCAGTGATCCTCCTCGCCCTCGACACCGTCGCCAACCTCTGCGCGGCCAGCGTCTGGGACGCCGATGCCGGGCGCGAGCTTTCGCGTTGCGTGCGCGATCCGGGCAAGGGGCATGCCGAGATACTGATGTCGGTGATCGACGCGGCGCTGGCTGCAGCGGGCAGGGCCTATGCCGATCTCGGCGGCATCGCGGTCGCGGCCGGGCCGGGCTCGTTCACCGGCATCCGCGTCGGCGTCTCCACCGCGCGTGGCCTCGCCTTGGCGCTCTCGATCCCCGCGACCGGCGTCTCGACGCTCGATGCGCTGGCCGATGAGGCGCGGGCCGCCTTTCCCGGCCGTCCGGTGCTCGTCGCCCTCGACGCCCGCCGCGACGAGATCTACGTCGCCACCTACGGTCCGGACGACACGCAATCGGCCGCGCCGCGCATCGTGCGGCTGCCGGAGGCGGTCGAGCTTGCCAGGCAGGGCGCTCCGGTGCTCGCCGGCAATGCCGCGGCGATGATCGCGAACGCGGCAGGCGGCGGCTTCTTCGACATTGTCACCGAAGCCGCCACCGCCGATATCGCGACCTATGCGCGGCTGGCGGTCCGGCAGGGCTTTTCCGGCGAAAAGCCGCGCCCGCTCTACCTGCGCGGCGCCGACGCCAAGCCGCAGGAAGGCTTCGCCCTTCCGCGCAAGGACGCCTGATGCGCCTGCCCTTCACGCGCCCCAGGAGCTTCACGATCATCCGGCTTACGGCCCGTGACGCGGCAGTTCTGGAAGGGTTGCACCGCGAGGACTTCTCGCGACCGTGGTCGGCGGCCGAGTTCGAGGGACTGATCGCGCAGCCGACCGTGTTCGGCTACATCGCCGTGCCGGACGGCAGGCCGCGCCACGAGGCGGTCGGCTTCGTGCTGGCGCGGCTGGCGGCCGGCGAGGCCGAGATCCTGACCGTCGCGGTCTCCCGCGCCTGCCGCCGCCTGGGCCTCGGCCGGCGGCTGATGGATGCGGTGCTGCGCGACCTGCACGCGCAGCGCGCCGAGGCGCTGTTCCTCGAGGTCGACGAGACCAACGCGCCGGCGATCGCGCTCTACCGGCGGCTCGGCTTCGCCGAGGTCGGCCGCCGCGAGGGCTACTACCAGCATGCCGGCGGCAGCCGCGCCGGCGCGCTTGTCATGCGCCGCGATCTTCGCTAGCCGTCGGGCAACGGCAGTTTCGGGGAGAACGATGATCGGCGGGCTGCGCGCGACTGTGGCGCTCACGGGGGTCGCCGTCGTGACGCCGCCGATGATGCTGGCGCAGTGGGTGGCCGTGCGCACCGGCCTGTTCAGCGACCGCGTCCTGCCGCCGATCTGGCACCGCTTCATCCTCAAGGTGCTCGGCATCCGCCTTCACGTCGTCGGCGAGATCGTGCGCGACCGGCCGCTGCTGATCGCCTCCAACCACGTCTCCTGGACCGACATCATGGTGGCTGGCGCCACCGCGCCGGTGAACTTCATCGCCAAGTCGGAGATCTCGCGCTGGCCGCTCGGCGGCACGCTGGCCAGGCTCCAGCGCACCGTCTTCGTCGAGCGCGACCGCCGCCGCGCCTCGGGCGACCAGGCCGGCGAGGTGGCCGAACGGCTGGTGGCGGGCGACGCGATCGTATTGTTCGCGGAAGGTACGACCGGCGACGGCAACCTGATGCTGCCGTTCAAGACGACGCTGTTCGGCGCCGCCAGCATGACGGTCGACGCCGGGCGGGCGGGAAGCGTCGCCATCCAGCCGATGGCGATCGTCTACACCCGCTTCCACGGCATGCCGATGAACCGGCAGGGCCGCATGCGCGCCTCCTGGATCGGCGACAGCGCGCTGGTGCCGCATCTGATGGGCCTGCTGAAGGAAGGGGCGGTCGACGTCGAGGTGCATTTCGGCGAGCCGGTCGAGTATCACCCCGGCTCGAGCCGCAAGCAGGTGGCGCAGGAGATCGAGCGCCGCGTCAGGGAGCTGTTCGTCTCCGCGCAGCGCCAGCCGCAGGTCGCGCGGCAGTCCCGGCGGGCAAGGGCGCTTCCATCGCGGCCCGAAAGGCATTAGACAGCCGCGGATGGACACCGAAACGCTTGCCGGGCAGCAGGCCGCGCCGCGCGAGGCGGCGGCCAGGAAGGTCTTCGTCAAGACCTATGGCTGCCAGATGAACGTCTACGACAGCCAGCGCATGGCCGATGCGCTGGCCGCCGACGGCTATGTCGCGACCGACGCGCCCGAGGATGCCGACCTCGTCCTGCTCAACACCTGCCACATCCGCGAGAAGGCGGCGGAGAAGGTCTATTCCGAGCTCGGCCGCATCCGCGACATGAGGGAACTGCGCGCCCGCGCCGGCCGCGAGACGCTGATCGGCGTCACCGGCTGCGTCGCCCAGGCGGAGGGGCAGGAGATCCTGCGCCGTGCGCCGGCGGTCGACCTCGTCGTCGGCCCGCAGACCTACCACCGCCTGCCCGAGGTGGTGAGGAAGGCGCGCGCGGGCGAGAAGGTCGTCGAGACCGACTACGCCATCGAGGACAAGTTCGAGCACCTGCCGGCGCCGCGTACGACCGCGGTGAGAAGCCGCGGCGTCACCGCCTTCCTGACCGTGCAGGAGGGCTGCGACAAGTTCTGCACCTTCTGCGTGGTGCCCTATACGCGCGGCTCGGAAGTGTCGCGGCCGGTGGCGCAGATCGTGGCGGAGGCCGAGCGCCTGGCGGCGGCCGGCGTGCGCGAGGTCACCCTGCTCGGCCAGAACGTCAACGCCTGGCACGGCGAGGGCGCGGCCAACGGGGTAAAGACACGGCAATGGGGGCTAGGCGAGCTGTTGTTCCGGCTGGCCGAAATCCCCGGCATCGCCCGGCTGCGCTATACGACCAGCCATCCGCGCGACATGGACGACGCCCTGATCGCGGCCCATCGCGATCTGCCCGCGCTGATGCCCTACCTGCACCTGCCGATCCAGTCGGGCTCGGACCGCATCCTCAAGGCGATGAACCGCCGGCATACGGCGGCCGACTATCTGCGGCTGATCGACCGCATCCGCGCCGCGCGGCCCGACATCGCCATGTCGGGCGACTTCATCGTCGGCTTCCCCGGCGAGAGCGACGCCGATTTCGAGGCGACGATGGAAATCGTGCGCGAGGTCGGCTACGCGCAGGCCTTCTCGTTCAAATATTCGCCGCGCCCCGGAACACCGGCCGCGGAAAACGCGTTGCAGGTGGCGGAAGCGGTCAAGGACGAGCGGCTGCAGCGCCTGCAGGCGCTGCTTTCTGAGCAGCAGGCGGCCTTCGCGCAGAGCCTCGTCGGCCGGCGGATCGGCCTGCTGATCGAGAAGCCGGGCCGGCACCCCGGACAGATGGTCGGACGCTCGCCCTGGCTGCAGCCCGTGATTGTTGATGAAAAGGCCGGTGGAATCGGTGACATTGTCGAAGTACGAATCACCAGGGCTCCCGCGAACACCCTGTTCGCCGAGCCGGTCTGAGGGGGCATTCCTCCACTTGGGGAGAGCTTGTTGAGCGCCGCCACCGAACTGAAGCAAGCGCCTTCGGGCGCATCCGATCTGGCGCACATCGTACTGACCTTCGACAACAACAAGCACGCGAGCGCGCTCTACGGCCAATTCGACGAGAACTTGGCGCGCGTCGAGCAGAAGCTCGGCGTCGACATCCGCTCGCGCGGCAACCAGCTCTCGATCAAGGGCGACCCGGTCGCGGCCGAGCAGGCGCGCCGTGCGCTCGACCATCTCTACGGCATGTTGCAGAAGGGTCAGGACGTGGCGCCGTCCGACGTCGACGGCGCGGTGCGGCTGGCGATCGCGGCCGACGACCAGCTCTCGCTGCCGACGCTGGAGCGCAAGGGCAAGATGGCGGCCGCGCAGTTCTCCACCCGCAAGCGCACCATCTATGCCCGCTCGGCCAACCAGGACGCCTACATGCGGGCGCTGGAGCGGTCCGAGCTCGTCTTCGGCATCGGCCCGGCGGGCACCGGCAAGACCTATCTGGCGGTCGCCTATGCGGCGATGCTTTTGGAGCGCGGCATGGTCGAGCGGCTGATCCTGTCGCGGCCGGCGGTCGAGGCCGGCGAGCGGCTGGGCTTCCTGCCCGGCGACATGAAGGAGAAGGTCGACCCTTACCTGCGCCCGCTCTACGACGCGCTCTACGACATGATGCCGGCCGACAAGGTCGAGCGCGCCATCGCGGCCGAGGTGATCGAGATCGCGCCGCTCGCCTTCATGCGCGGCCGCACCTTGCGCAACGCCGCCATCATCCTCGACGAGGCGCAGAACACCACGCCGATGCAGATGAAGATGTTCCTGACGCGTCTGGGCGAAGGCGGCCGCATGATCGTCACCGGCGACCCGAGCCAGATCGACCTGCCGCCCAACACGACCTCCGGGCTGGTGCAGGCGCTGCGCGTGCTCGACGGCGTGCCGGGCATCGTCACCGTGCGCTTCAACGAGACCGACGTGGTGCGCCACCCGCTGGTGGCCCAGATCGTCGCCGCCTACGACCGCGAGACCGCGGCCGGCGGCGGCCCCAAGCCGCGGGGCTGATGGCTCGATCTTCCATGCCCCGCAACGCCGCCCTGCCTGACACACGCCCGCCCGCGGGCCTGGCGATCGCCGTCGCGGTCGAGGCGGGCGACTGGCCGGGCGAGGAAGAGCTGGAGGCGCTGGCGCAGCGCGTGACGGCCGCCGCGGTCGCCGATCTCGGCCTTGCCGTCCCCGATGGCTGCGAGCTGGGCGTCACCTTCACCGACGATGCCGCCATCCGCGCCCTCAACGCCGAATGGCGCGGCAAGGACAAGCCGACCAACGTGCTGTCCTTCCCGGCCTTCTCCGTAAGTGTCGACGCACCATTGCCGCCGATGCTGGGCGACATCGTGCTCGCCCATGAGACCGTGGCGCGCGAGGCGCGGGAGGAGGAGAAGCCGTTCGGCGACCACCTCGCGCACCTCGTCCTGCACGGCTTCCTGCACCTCGTCGGCTACGATCATGAGACCGACATGGAAGCGGAGCAGATGGAGGCTGCGGAGCGGCGAATCCTGGCCGGCCTTGCGATTCCCGATCCCTACGCATAATTGAAGGCCCAAACGGCACACCATGATGAACGAACACGCACAGCCCGCCCCCGTCGCCGCCCCGAGCGGCGACACGCCCGGCGGCGAACAGGGGGACGGAAGTCCGGACCCCAGTCCGCGACAGTCGGGCCCTACGATCTTCCAGCGCGTCGCCGGCCTCCTGAGGCCCCGCAACGGCTCCTCGCTGCGCGAGGACCTGACCGACGCGCTCTCCGAGACCACCGCCGAGGAGTTCTCGCCCGCCGAGCGCGCGATGCTGAAGAACATCCTGCGGCTGCGCGAAGTGCGCGTCGAGGACGTGATGGTACCGCGCGGCGACGTCGAGGCGGTGGATCTTTCCAGCACGCTGGGCGAGCTGCTCGCCCTTTTCGAGAAGTCCGGCCATTCGCGCATGCCCGTCTATGCCGAGACGCTGGACGACCCGCGCGGCATGGTCCACATCCGCGACGTGCTCGGCCACATCTCGCGCGCGGCGAGGCAGCGCAAGGGACGCGGCGCGCGCCGCCCGGGTCAGCCGAAGGACGGCGACAAGCCGGCCGATTCCGAGCGGCTCGACCTGTCGCGCGTCGAGCTCGGCCGCACCATCGGCGAGCTCGGCCTGATGCGGCCGATCCTGTTCGTGCCGCCCTCGATGCTGGCCTCAGACCTGATGGCGCGCCTGCAGGCCGCCCGCATCCAGAAGATGGTGGTCGGCGACATCGAGGACGAGCATGACGAGGACGAGCCGCTGGTGACCAAGACCGGCGAAGGCGTCTTCGTCGTCGACGGCAAGGCCGAGATCGAGGACGTGGCCGAGATGATCGGCGACGCTTTCAAGGCCGGCGAGCACGAGGAGGACGTCGACACGATCGGCGGCATGATCTTCAACACGCTCGGCCGCGTGCCGGCCCGCGGCGAGGTGGTGCAGGCGATCCCCGGCTTCGAGTTCCACGTGCTCGACGCCGACCCGCGCCGCATCAAGCGCGTCCGCATCGTCCAGACCCGCGTGGGCGACCGCCGCCGCCGCGCAGCGCCGCGCGCCGCCGACCAGCCCGCCGAACCGGGGGCGTGAGCGCCCGCGGCAAGCTGTCGCGGGCCTTAGGGCGACCCAATCCGTAAGCAATAACGCACGTAAAGGCGTCGTCCCATTCGGCGATGCCGGATGCTGCTTTTCCCGCATGTGATTTGGCTCGGAATCGGCGGGCTGGTAAAACCACGCCGGTGATTCGCAAACCGTGACCGGAGATGGCGGGGGCCTCGCAGCAGATCCAGATGCAGCCAGCCCTCGCGCGCGCGGCCGACGCGGCGCGCGAGCCGGCGCTCTCGGCCTTCGCCGGGCGCCTGATGCTGCTGTGGGGCTGGCAGCGTTCGCTGGTGGCGCTGGTCGCCGGCGCGCTCGCCGCGCTGGCCCAGGCCCCGTTCGATTTTCCCGCGATCGGCTTCGTCTCCTTCCCCGTCCTCGTCTGGCTGCTCGACGGGGCGGCGGGCGATGCCGCGTCCGGGCGGCTGCGCAGGCTGCGGCCCTTCTTCGTCACCGGCTGGTGGTTCGGCTTCGGCTATTTCGTCGCTGGCCTCTGGTGGGTCGGCAACGCGATGCTGGTCGACATCGAGAAATATGCATGGGCGCTGCCGATCGCCGTGCTGATCCTGCCGGCCGGGCTCGCTCTCTTCTACGGGCTTGCCGCCGCGCTTGCGCGGCCGCTGTGGACCGACGGCTTCGGCCGCCTCTGCGCGCTCGCTGCCGCCTTCGCCGTCGCCGAATGGCTGCGCGGCATGGTGCTGACCGGCTTCCCGTGGAACGCGATCGGCTATGCGGCGATGCCGGTGCCGCCGATGATGCAGTCGGTGACGATGGTCGGCATGACCGGCATGAACGCATTGACGGTGCTCGCTTTTTGCCTGCCGGCGCTGCTCGCCGCGCCGGGGCGCAGGATGCTCGTCCTGGTTGCATTGGCCGTGCTGGTCGCCGCCCATCTCGGCTTCGGCTACGCCCGGCTCGCGCTCGCCCCGCAGGGCGACGGCGAGACACTGTCGGCCCGCCTCGTCCAGCCCTCGATCGACCAGTCGCGCAAATGGGACGCGCAGGTGCGCGACCAGATATTCTCCACCTATCTGGAGATGTCGGCCCGTCCGCCCGAGCAGGGCAGGGAGCCGCCGAAGCTGATCGTCTGGCCCGAGACCTCGGTCCCCTTCATCCTGCAGCAGCGGCCGCAGGCGCTGACCGCGCTCGGCGAGATGATCCAGGACGGGCAGACCCTGCTCGCCGGCGCGGTGCGCTTCGAGGGCGAGGCGCCGACCGACCCTTCGGCGCGCTTCTACAATTCGATCGTCGCGGTCAATTCCGCCGGCGTGCTCTACGACGCGGCCGACAAGGTGCATCTCGTGCCGCTCGGCGAGTTCGTGCCCTTCGCCGACCTGCTCGGCCGCTTCGGCATCACCAAGCTCGTCGAACTGCCCGGCGGCTTCTCGGCCGGCGCCCGCCGGCACCTGATCGAGGTCGCGCCCGGCCTCCGCGTCGCCCCCTACATCTGCTACGAGGTCATCTTTCCGGGTATCGTGGCGGCGGAAGCCGGCGACGCCCGGCTCGTCGTCAACGTAACCAACGACGCATGGTTCGGTAATTCACCCGGGCCTTACCAACACCTGCGCCAGGCGCAGCTCCGCGCCGTCGAGGCGGGGCGGCCGATGCTGCGCGCCGCCAACAATGGCATCTCGGCGGCGATCGATTCCTATGGCACAATAGTTGACGCGCTGCGGCTGGACGGCGTCGGCAATCTCGACGTCGCGCTGCCGCTGCGTCCGGCTGACGAGCTGCGCGCAGCCCGTCCCGGCCTCGTCGGATGGTCGATCGTGGCGCTGCTCGTCCTGCTGGGCGCGGTCCGTCGCGCGCGTGGCTCCGTTCGTATGAATTGACATACCGTATATTAGAAATTCATAGTGTAATCGTCGGTTGTCTCGTGTCGGATTGGCGCGGCAGGTAAGGGGGCCTGCGGCGCCGGGGCGGATCTGACAAGCCGAGGCCGGCATTCCCCGGGGCAGGAAAATGGCAGAAAACAAGAAGAAACCGAATCCGATCGACGTGCATGTCGGTAGCCGCATCAGGTTGCGCCGCAACATGATGGGCATGAGCCAGGAAAAGCTCGGCGAGCTGCTGGGCATCACCTTCCAGCAGATCCAGAAATACGAGAAGGGATCGAACCGCGTCGGCGCCAGCCGCCTGCAGGCGATCTCCTCGATCCTCAGCGTCCCGGTCTCCTTCTTCTTCGAGGATGCCCCGACCGAGAACCCGCCGGGCGGGTTCGGGGAGAGCGCGGGCGCCAACTACGTGGTCGACTTCCTGAGCAGCACCGAGGGGTTGCAGCTCAACCGCGCCTTCATCCGCATCCAGGACCCCAAGGTCCGCCGCAAGATCCTCGACCTGGTCAAGACGCTGGCCGACGACGAGGACTAGCCGTCAGGGGCTCCGGCGGGGTTCGCGTCGGGCTGGCGCAACGATTTTGCGCGTCCGTGCCCGACAAAAGCACGCTGTGCGATTGACGAGCTTGCCAACGCTTCGCTAACAGGGTGCGCCTTCGGCGGCGGGGCGTGCCGCCGGTTTTTTCGAGAGGGGTCACCCGGTGGCGCGACAGGACTATCTTTTCACCAGCGAATCCGTTTCCGAGGGTCATCCGGACAAGGTCTGCGACCGCATCTCCGACGAGATCGTCGACCTGGTCTACCGCGAGGTCCGCAAGGTCACGCCGGAAGACGCCAAGCGCTATGCCAAGGTGGCCGTCTCCGACCCCTGGAAGGTACGCGTGGCCTGCGAGACGCTCGCCACCACCAACCGCGTGGTGATCGCCGGCGAGGTGCGCGTGCCGCACACGCTGCTGAAGAAGGACAAGGACGGCAACGTGCTGATGGACGCCTCCGGCGCCCCGGTCATCAACCCGTCCAAGTTCAAGTCCGCCGCCCGCAAGGCGATCAAGGCGATCGGCTACGAGCAGAGCGGCTTCCACTGGAAGAAGGCCAAGATCGACGTGCTGCTGCACGGCCAGTCGCCGGACATCGGCCAGGGCGTCGACAACGCCGCCGACAAGCAGGGCGAGGAAGGCGCGGGCGACCAGGGCATCATGTTCGGCTATGCGTGCCGCGAGACGCCGGACCTGATGCCGGCGCCGATCTACTACGCCCACAAGATCCTCGAGCTGCTCGCCGCCGCCCGCCACAAGGGCGAGGGCGACGTCGGCAAGCTCGGCCCCGACGCCAAGAGCCAGGTCACCGTGCGCTATGTCGGCGGCGAGCCGAAGGAGGTCACGCAGATCGTGCTCTCCACCCAGCACATGGACGGCTCCTGGGACAACAAGAAGGTCCGCAAGGTCGTCGAGCCCTATATCCGCGAGGCGCTGGCCTCCGGCGGCCTCACCATCGCCCCGGACGCCAACTGGTACATCAACCCGACCGGCAAGTTCGTCATCGGCGGCCCCGACGGCGACGCCGGCCTGACCGGCCGCAAGATCGTCGTCGACACCTATGGCGGCGCGGCCCCGCATGGCGGCGGCGCCTTCTCGGGCAAGGACACGACCAAGGTCGACCGCTCGGCCGCCTATGCGGCGCGCTACCTCGCCAAGAACGTGGTGGCGGCGCGGCTCGCCGACCGCTGTACCATCCAGCTCTCCTACGCCATCGGCGTCGCCCAGCCGCTGTCGATCTATGTCGACCTGCACGGCACCGGCAAGGTCGACGAGGGCAAGCTGGAGAAGGCGCTGCGCAAGGTCATGGACCTGTCGCCGTCGGGCATCCGCCGCCATCTCGACCTGAACAAGCCGATCTACGCCAAGACCTCGTCCTACGGCCATTTCGGCCGCAAGGCCGGCCGCGACGGTTCCTTCTCGTGGGAGAAGACCGACCTCGTGAAGGCGCTGCGCGAGGCGGTCGCCGCCTGACGCGGTTTCCCGCGACATGACCGGCGCCCGCCGCAGCCGCTCCACCGAGGCCTTCTTCGGGCGCCGGCACGGCAAGACGCTGCGGGCGGGCCAGCAGGCCGCCGTGGCGGCCCTGCTGCCGGGGCTGGGGATCGACCTCTCGGCGCCGCCGCCCGTGACGCTTGCGGCGCTGTTTTCCGCGCCGGTCGAGGAGGTGCGCCTCGAGATCGGCTTCGGCGGCGGCGAGCACCTGCACCACCGCGCGGGCCTGATGCCGCGGGCCGGCTTCATCGGCGTCGAGCCCTTCGTCAACGGCATGGCCAAGCTGATGGCGCGGCTCGCGGAAGAGCCGCGCGACAACCTCCGCGTCTATGGCGACGACGCCACCCGGCTGCTTGACTGGCTGCCCGACGCCTCGCTCGCCGGCATCGACCTTTTTTATCCCGACCCGTGGCCGAAGAAGCGCCACTGGAAGCGCCGCTTCGTCGGCCGGGCGAACCTCGACCGCTTCGCCCGCGTGCTGCGACCGGGCGGGGAGTTCCGCTTCGCCTCCGACATCGACAGCTACGTCAACTGGACGCTGCTCGCCTGCCGCGCCCATCCGGCCTTCGCCTGGAAGGCGGCGAGCGCGCAGGACTGGCGCGACCCCTATCCCGGCTGGCCGGGCACGCGCTACGAGGCCAAGGCCCTGCGCGAGGGCCGCACGCCGGCCTATCTCACCTTCCTGCGCGCCTGAACGGGCCTGAGCGGGAACGAAATCGCCGCTCGCGCATCCAACTGGCAGGGCGCCCGCCTTCGGGCCGGCGCCGTCAGCCGAAAGGGAGCGCGCCGATGGCACACAGGGTCCGCATAACCGGGGTCGAGGACGTCACCCACGACGTCCGCCGCTTCAGCTTCGAGAGGCCGGCCGGCTTCGTCTTCGAGCCGGGCCAGGCGACCGACGTCGCCATCGACCGCGACGGCTGGCGCGACGAGAAGCGCCCTTTCACCTTCACCGGGCTGAAGGACTGGGACCATCTCGAATTCACCATCAAGATCTATCCCGACCACGGCGGCGTGACCAACCAGCTCGGCGGCCTGAAGAAGGGCGACGCGCTGCTGATCGAGGATCCGTGGGGCACGATCCGGTACAAGGGCAGGGGCACCTTCATCGCCGGCGGCGCCGGGGTGACGCCCTTCATCGCCATCCTGCGCGACCTCGAAGATAGAGGCGAGATCGCCGGCCACCGGCTGATCTTCTCCAACCGCACCGAGCGCGACATCATCCTGCGCGAGACGTGGGAGGCGATGCAGGGGCTCGACCGGCTCTTCCTCGTCACCGACGAGCCGGCGAGCCGGCTCGCGGGCGGCCGCATCGACGCGGATTTCCTCAAGCGCAACATCCGTGACTTCGGCCAGCATTTCTACGTCTGCGGGCCGGACGGGATGGTCGCCGACGTCAACGCCGCACTGAAAGAGCTCGGCGCCAGCCCGGACGCGCTGGTGTTCGAGCGCTAGCCGGCCGCCATCCTCCTCCGCGCGCGGCCGCCATTGACAAGCCGGCGGCGCGAAAGCTTAGCTGCGGACGGGCGGACCTTCCGGCGCACGCCCTGCGCCGCGTCCGCTCCGGCCGCGCCGAGGCGCGCCGCGCAATCCCTGCGCCGCATGTGCCGGCCGCAGGCACAATGAGGAGGAAGTCCATGCGCAAGCTTCTGCTCGCCGCCCTCGCAGCCGGCGGCATCGCCCTGTCCGGCTCCGCGCTCGCGGCCGACTACAAGATCATGGCGCCGGCGGCTCCGGGCGGCGGCTGGGACCAGACCGCCCGCACGATGCAGCAGGCGCTGCAGGACGAGAAGATCTCCGGCAGCGTGCAGGTCGTCAACGTTCCCGGCGCCGGCGGCACGATCGGTCTCGCCCAGTTCGTCAACGGCGCCAAGGGCGACCCGAGCCAGCTCATCGTCGGCGGCTACGTCATGGTCGGCGCCATCCTCACCAACGCCTCGCCGGTGACGCTCAAGCAGGTCACGCCGATCGCGCGGCTGACCGGCGAATACGAGGTGATCGTCGTGCCGGCGGCCTCCGACATCAAGGACATGGCCGGGCTGGTCGCCAAGCTCAAGGCCGATCCGGGCTCCGTGTCCTGGGCCGGCGGCTCGGCCGGCGGCACCGACCACATCACCGCCGGCCTCATCGCCAAGGCGGCTGGCGTCGACCCGACCAAGGTCAACTACGTCGCCTTCTCCGGCGGCGGCGAGGCGCTGGCCGCCATCCTCGGCGGCCAGGTCACGGTCGGCATCTCCGGCTACGGCGAGTTCGAATCGCAGATCCAGGCCGGACAGCTGCGCCTGATCGGCATCTCGAGCGACGCGCGCGTCGCCGGCATCGATGCCCCGACCTTCAAGGAAAGCGGCGTCGACGTCGCCATCCAGAACTGGCGCTCGGTCTCGGCCGGCCCGGACCTTTCCGCCGACCAGGTCGCCGCGATCACCGCCGACATCCAGAAGATGGCCAAGTCCAAGACCTGGCAGGACGCGCTGAAGGCCAAGGGCTGGGCCGACACCTATCTCGACGGCGACGCCTTCAAGGCCCAGCTCGAGAAGGACATCTCGGCGACCGAGGGCATCCTGAAAGAGATCGGCCTGGTGAAATGACGTTGCCGCAGGAGCCGGAAGGCCGGCGCCGCCCCGACCGGGCGGCGCTGCTGATCGCCCTGTTCCTGGCCGTGCTGGCGGGGGGGGGCCCGTGGGGCGCCTCCGGCCTGGGCGGCGTGGCGACCTATGCGCGGATCGGCCCCTCCACCTTTCCCAGGGTGATCGGCGCCGGCCTCGCCGTGCTGGCGGTGTGGACGGCTGTCGCCGCCTGGCGCGGCGACTTCCCCGAGCGCGAGCCGCAGCGGCACCCGCCCATGCTGTGGATCGTCGGCGGGCTGGCCGCCCAGATGCTGCTCCTCAACACGGCGGGCTTCTCGATCGCCACCGGCTTCCTGTTCGGCGCGACCGCCAAGGCGTTCGGCCGCGGGCCGCTCTGGTTCACGATCCCGCTCGGGATCGTCCTCTCCTTCGTCATCTGGGCGATCTTCGCCCGCGTGCTGCAGCTTTCCTTGCCGGCCGGCCCGCTCGAACGGCTGATCTGACGCCGGAGCATGATGCCGAAAAGTTGCAGACTTTTCGGAAAACATCATGCGGCAAAACAAAGAGACAAGGGCATGAAGCGATCCATTCCGATCGCCTGACGCCTGGGGGGAATCCCGATGGACACCTTCTCGCTGCTCGCCCAGGGCCTGCTCACGGCGATCGAGCCGATGAACCTGCTCTACGCGCTGATCGGCGTCACGCTCGGCACCGCCGTCGGCGTGCTGCCGGGCATCGGCCCGGCGCTCACCGTCGCGCTGCTGCTGCCCGTCACCTACAAGCTCGATCCCGCCGGCTCGCTGATCATGTTCGCCGGCATCTACTACGGCGGCATGTATGGCGGCTCGACCACCTCGATCCTGCTCAACACGCCGGGCGAGAGCGCTTCGATCGTCACGGCTCTGGAAGGCAACAAGATGGCGCGTGCCGGGCGCGGCGGGCCGGCGCTGGCGACCGCCGCGATCGGCTCCTTCGTCGCCGGCCTGATCGCGACGATCGGGCTCGCCTTCATCGCGCCGTGGGTCGTCAAGGTCGCGCTGTCCTTCGGTCCGGCCGACTATTTCGCGCTGATGGTGCTCGCCTTCATCACGGTGTCGGCCGCCTTCGGCGATTCGGCGCTGCGCGGGCTGACCGCGCTGTTCGTCGGCCTGACCATGGGGCTGATCGGCATCGACCTGCAGACCGGGCAGGCGCGGCTCGCCTTCGGCATCCCCGACCTGCTCGACGGCGTCGAGGTGACGACGCTGGCCGTCGCCCTGTTCGCCATCGGCGAGACGCTGGCGATCGCGGCAAGCGCCACGCTCGCCGCCGAGGAGGTGATCGCGGTCAAGGGTTCGGTCTGGATGACTGTGCAGGACTGGAAGCGCTCATGGGCTGCCTGGCTGCGCGGCACGGTGATCGGCTTCCCGATCGGCGCCATGCCCGCCGGCGGCGCCGAGCTCGGCACCTTCTTCTCCTACGCGGCCGAGCGCAGGCTGACCAAGCATCCGGAGGAGTTCGGCAAGGGCGCGATCGAGGGCGTGGCGGGGCCGGAGGCTGCCAACAACGCTTCGGCCGCAGGCACGCTGGTGCCGCTGCTCACGCTCGGCCTGCCGACCTCGGCGACGGCCGCGATCATGCTCGCCGGCTTCCAGCAGTTCGGCCTCCAGCCGGGGCCGCTGCTGTTCACGAACAACGCGACGCTGGTGTGGGGCCTGATCGCAAGCCTGCTGGTGGCGAACCTGATGCTGCTGGTGCTCAACCTGCCGCTGATCGGCCTGTGGGTGCGGCTGCTCACCATCCCGCGCCACTGGCTCTATCCGGGCATCCTGGTCTTCGCCACGCTCGGCACGATCGGCGCCAACCCGTCGACCTTCGAGCTCGGCATGCTGCTCGTCTTCGGCCTGATGGGCTACGTCCTGCGCCGCTTCGGCTATCCGCTGGCGCCGGTGGTGGTCGGCCTGATCCTCGGGCCGATGGCGGAGCAGCAGCTCCGGCGGGCGCTGGCGATCAGCCAGGGCGACCCGATGGTGCTGTTCCACTCGCCGATCTCGTCGGTGCTGCTGCTGCTCGCGGCAGCGGCGCTGATCGTGCCGCTGATCATGCGGGCGCGGGGCAGGGGCAAGGTGCTTGCCGAACTCGCCGGCAACGAGGACTGACGGGAGCGCTCAGTTGAGGCCGATGCGGCCGAACTGCTCGGGGTCGATGCCGATCCGGCGCAGCGTCTGCGCGTCGGGCTTGCGGTAGGTGCGCACCGCGGCGGCGGCGGCGATGACGTCGCCCATGATCGAGAACACCTCGCCGAGGCGGCCCCGCTTCACATTGCGTGACATGGTCGTTCCTTTCGTATTGTGCATTGCACAATAGATAGGTTCGCACCTGCGAAAACAAAAGCCCCGAAACGACACGGCAGCCATGCCTTTCCGCATTGGTGAGCGTGGCAGGTCGCGCGGGACCGTCGGGCTGGCTCGCCGGCGGGGCGCCGTCGCAGGGCCGAGCTTGCAATTCTCCCGGCCGCAGACTATATCGGCATCAAATTCTTGGTCGGTATGACGAAGAGTGGGTCCACCCGGTCCCGCTCTTTTTTGTTACCGGCCTCCGCAGCGAGGCAAGCGAACAGCGCATGGACACGGCCGCCGCCGAAGGCAGGGACGATCGCATCATCCGCGAGAGCGGCACCGAGGCGCGCGTGGCGGCCATCGTGGCGCCGGCGCTGTCGGCGATCGGCTTCCGCCTGGTGCGCGTGCGCATCCTCGGCCAGAACGGCGTGACGCTTCAGGTCATGGCCGAGCGGCCTGACGGCTCGATGACCATCGAGGACTGCGAGGAGGCGAGCCGGGCGCTGTCGGCCGTGCTCGACGTCGAGGACCCGATCGAGAAGGCCTACAATCTGGAGGTCTCATCGCCCGGCATCGACCGGCCGCTGGTGCGGCGCTCCGACTTCGAGGCCGCGGTCGGCCACCTGGCCAAGGTCGAGACCTCGATCCTTGTGGAGAACCGCAAGCGCTTCCGCGGCAAGATCATGGCGGTCACCGCCGACGGCTTCACGCTGGAGAGCGACAAGGCCAGCTACGGCGAAGACCCCGTCGTGACGATCCCCTTCGAAACGCTCGACGACGCCAAACTGATACTGACCGACGACCTGATCCGCGAGGCGCTCAGGAAGGACAAGCAGCTTCGCAAGGAAAACAAGCGCCGCGCCCGGAGCGCCGACGACGTCACCGACGAGACGGGCGACGAAACCGGGCACGACAACGACAACAACGAGGAATGAGCTTGCCGCCGGCGGCCCGGGGCCCCGGCGTGCGACATGAGGAGACGGACATGGCAGTCAGTGCAAACAGGCTGGAGCTTCTGCAGATCGCCGACGCGGTCGCGCGCGAGAAGTCGATCGACAAGCGGATCGTCATCGACGCGATGGCCGACGCGATCCAGAAGGCGGCTCGCGCGCGCTACGGCCAGGGGACCAGCATCGGCGCGCACATCACCCCCAGCGGGGGCGCGAAGAAGGCGGAGCGGCGGAGGGGGGTGGTCGAAGGGGGCGTTGCCCGCGCCGAGCGGGTCGCGGGGGGGGGGGGGCGCCCCCCCACCCCGGGCGCGGGGGTGGGCGCTTTCACGGCCGGGGGCCCGCCGCCGATGGATTTCGGGCGCATCGCAGCCCAGTCGGCCAAGCAGGTCATCGTCCAGAAGGTGCGCGAGGCCGAGCGCGACCGCCAGTTCGAGGAATACAAGGACCGCGTCGGCGAGATCCTCAACGGCACCGTCAAGCGCGTCGAGTACGGCAACGTCATCGTCGACCTCGGCCGCGGCGAGGCGATCATCCGCCGCGACGAGCTGATCCCCCGCGAGACATTCAAGTATGGCGACCGCGTGCGCGCCTATGTCTACGACGTGCGCCGCGAGCAGCGCGGCCCGCAGATCTTCCTGTCGCGCACCCATCCGCAGTTCATGGCCAAGCTGTTCGCCATGGAGGTGCCGGAGATCTATGACGGCATCATCGAGATCCGCTCGGTCGCCCGCGATCCGGGCAGCCGCGCCAAGATCGCGGTGATCTCGCGCGACTCGTCCATCGACCCCGTCGGCGCCTGCGTGGGCATGCGCGGCTCCCGCGTGCAGGCCGTCGTCGGCGAGTTGCAGGGCGAGAAGATCGACATCATCCCGTGGAACGACAACGCCGCGACCTTCATCGTCAACGCGCTGCAGCCGGCCGAGGTGACCAAGGTCGTGCTCGACGAGGATGCCGAGCGCATCGAGGTGGTGGTGCCCGACGACCAGCTCTCGCTGGCGATCGGTCGCCGCGGCCAGAACGTGCGGCTCGCCTCGCAGCTTACCGGCTGGGACATCGACATCCTCACCGAGGAGGAGGAGTCGCAGCGCCGCCAGAAGGAATTCGTCGAGCGCTCCAACCTGTTCATGGATGCGTTGAACGTCGACGAGATGGTCGGCCAGGTGCTGGCCTCCGAAGGCTTCACCTCGGTCGAGGAAGTCGCCTATGTCGATGCCGACGAGATCTCCTCGATCGACGGCTTCGACGAGGACACGGCGAGCGAGATCCAGGCGCGCGCCCGCGAATATCTCGACAAGATCGAGGCCGAGCACGACGCCCGCCGCAGGGAGCTCGGCGTCGCCGACGAGCTGCGCGAGATCCCCGGCATCACCACCGCCATGATGGTCAAGCTCGGCGAGGACGGCGTCAGGACGATCGAGGACTTCGCCGGCTATGCCGTCGACGACCTCGTCGGCTGGCGCGAGCGCAAGGACGGCGAGACCAAGTTCTTCGACGGCGTGCTGTCGGGCTTCGACGTCAGCCGCGCCGAGGCCGAGCAGATGGTCATGGTGGCGCGCCTGAAGGCGGGCTGGATCTCGGAGGAGGACCTCGTCGCCGAAGAGGCGGAAGAGGCCCCCGAGCAGGCCGAGGCTTGAGGATCGTGCCGGGGACCGGGCTGATTTGCGGGGCGGGTATTGAAGGACGACATGAACGACCGCACATGTATCGTGACACGGCGGACCGGCGGGCCGGAGGCCCTGCTGCGTTTCGTCGCGGGTCCCGATTCATCGGTCGTCCCGGATATCCGTCGCAACCTGCCCGGCCGCGGCTGCTGGGTCACCGCTGACCGCAGCCACGTCGACCAGGCCGTCAGGCGCAAGCTTTTCGCCAGGGCGCTGAAGCAGGAGGTGACCGTCCCCGCCGATCTCGGCGAGATGGTCGACCGCCTGCTTTCCCGTTCGGCGCTGGGCGCGCTCGGCCTTGCCCGCAAGGCCGGCCAGGTCGCGCTCGGCGCGGCCAAGGCCGAGGCCGCCGTGCGCTCGGGCAAGGCGCTCGCCGTGCTGCATGCCCATGAAGGGGCGGCCGACGGCGTCCGCAAGATCACGCAGGCGCGCCGTGCGACCGTCCATGCCGGGGGCCCCGACATCCCCGCGCACAAACTCTTTTCGGAGGCCGAATTGGGTTTGGCATTGGGGGGGACAAATGTGATACATGCTGCCCTGCTCGCCGGGGAGGCGGGCAAAGCGGCGCTGAAGCGCGTGGCTGCGCTCGACCGATACCGGGGCATCGCCCCGGACGCTGACGAGGTCGCGGCCGCCCGCACCACCGAGAATGCCGCAGAGGATACGGAATGAGCGATACGAAATCCGGTGACGACAAGACCCTGAGCGTCAGCACCAAGAAGACGCTGACGCTGAAGCGCCCCGGCATGGAGCAGGGAACCGTGCGCCAGAGCTTCTCGCACGGGCGCTCGAAGTCGGTCGTGGTCGAGACCAAGCGCAAGTTCGTCAAGCCCGGCGAGCGGCCGGAAGTCGCGACGATCTTCAAGCCGCGGCCGCAGCCGGTCGCCGCGCCGGTCGCCCCCCCCGCGGCCGCGCCCGAGCCGCAGCGCGCGGCACCTCCGCCGTCGAGCGCCAGCGGCATGGTGCTCAACGAGCTCTCCAACGAGGAGATGGAGGCCCGCCGCCGGGCGCTCGAGGATTCCAAGGTTCGCGAGGTCGAGGATCGCAAACGCGCCGCCGAGGACGCCAAGCGCCGCGCCGAGGAAGAGGACCGCCGCAACCGCGAGCGCGCCGAGAGCGCGCGCCGCCAGGCCGAGGAAGAGGAGCGCCTGCGGGTCGAGGCCGAGGCGCGCCGTCGCGCCGAGGAGGAGGCCAAGCGCCGCGCCCCGGTCGCCGACACGGCCGTCGTCGAGGAAGAGGAAGAGAGCCGCAGCCGCGGCGCCGCCGCCCCCCGGCGCGGCCCGGTGAAGCCCGAGGTCGCCGCCCCCAAGCCCGTCAAGGCGAAAGGCGAGGAAGAACGCCGTCGCGGCAAGCTGACGCTCAACACCGCGCTTTCCGACGAGGACGCCAAGCGCGGCCGCTCGCTGTCGTCGATGCGTCGCCGCCAGGAGAAGTTCAAGCGCGGCATGCATCAGGAGCCGCGCGAGAAGATCCAGCGCGAGGTGGTGCTGCCCGAGACGATCACCATCCAGGACCTCGCCCAGCGCATGGCCGAGCGTTCGGTGGACCTCGTCAAGTATTTCATGAAGCAGGGCCAGATCATGAAGCCCGGCGACCTGATCGACGCCGACACGGCCGAGCTGGTCGCATCCGAGTTCGGCCACACCGTGCGCCGCGTCTCTGTGGGCGCCGTCGTGCAAGCC
>Ga0066256_1002078_pt1 | contig 23538 bp, 7 predicted proteins | sample ThiBio_1000_biof_FD_87107 | JGI IMG/M metagenome (GOLD analysis project Ga0066256, IMG submission 87107) | Wastewater bioreactor microbial communities from Cape Town, South Africa - Thiocy_expt_1000_biof (version 2) | ecosystem: Engineered > Bioreactor > Thiocyanate-remediating >... | reverse complement strand
TTTTTAAAGTTATTCACAAAAAGGATGTTATTCACTCCCCCCTGCACCCCCCATTATTAATAGTAGTAATATATTTAAGAATATCTCCTTTGAAAGTCCAAAGGTCATGCCGAGGCACGAGGCATCTACCATAAGCCCCGTTGCGTAATCTGAATCCATAAACAGGCAGGATACAAATAGTTCTCCATAAACCTGCACTTATTACGAATGCAAAATAAGTGACGCTGCAGCACTGGTCTGGCTTAGCTCTTTAACCTTGCTACCAGACCAGCGCAAGCAATGATTTGAAATGATTGTTCACCCTTCACCAACAATCAATAGCGCTTTGTGTGCTTGATCTGGCTAAAGGATATGAGTACCAGACTCACAATTATTACGATGGCTTTATACTTAAATGTTGTGAACTTGTTCTCCAGTATCACCCTGTAAACCCAATGGCACTTTTATTAAAAGCAGAGACGCTAAGGAAGGTGTATGACAAGCAACTAAAAGAGAAAAGTATTGAATCCCCCGAAACATATACAAAAATGGAAGCTGCTTACGCTACTCCCGCCAGACTACATTACCGAGAAATGCCCAAAGAAATGTATCTGAAATGGGTGAATCAGATGCAGGAACAAAGAAATAACCACCTCAAGCAATAATAATTTTTCCGCATAAACTGCAATGAGCTAACCATTCTTCCCAGATTTTAAATGTTAACACTTAAAAGGGGATATACACCAATACTTACACGTTGCTATTGAAAATTTTTTTTGAGAAAAATGTTAACGCTTTGTTGTTTTTATCAAAAAATAATTTTTAAGTTTGAATAATCCCATTCTTAAATCCAACGGACATGCATTGCAGCAGTACATTGACAATACAATTGTCAATACTGGTAACTATTGCTTTTATATTATGCTTTGTTACAGTAATGTCTCAGAGCAAAAAGCCCGTTACAATAAATGATACAGCAATAGCTTTAATAAAAAAAATTACTCCCCCGGATACATCTCTTCCCAAAATCAATTTAAAAGCAGTTAAAGATACCGGCAGGTATTATCGTGATTCATTGGTAAATGTCGTGAAAGACCTGTTTGGAAAGGACAGCTCAGGAATACTCAAAGACAGCTTAAAACATTTTATAAAGCAATTTCCCACTACAGATTCTTTAAAGCAATTTTTTCTTACCCAACTTGGTTGGGATAAAGACAGGATGAATAAAGACACTGCATGGGCAAGGCTAAAAAGCAAAGTAGGGAAAGGATTTTCAAAAAATATATCAGGCATTAAGGAACTGATTAATAAGCCTTCAGATTCAACACTGAAAAACAAATGGAAAGATATAACAGGTAATATTTTTAAGAGGCCTGCTTCATTAATTACTATAGGAGGTGGATATGTAAACTATAATTACATATTCCGGTCTGCCCTGGACACACCTTTTGTAGAACAGGATCTCGGTCAGCACATGATAATGGCGGCACTTGATGTTTCTATCGCAGACATTCCTGTTAAAGTAACATATTATGGCAGACGCAGCAACTCAACCTATCTCAAAGACTACAATGATTTCAGGGTAGAGCTTAATACGCCCGAACTTGGGCGGTTGCGGAAATCGAAACTACGCGACCAGCTCAATAAAGTTATTGGAGGCATTCAATCGCCGGCGCTCATTGAAAAACTTAAAAACTACAGTTCTCAGATCAATGGATTAAAAGGCTGGCTGAATGATAAAGCGCAACTTAATAGCTATTTGGAAAGCAAACATAACCTGGCATATGGAGAAAAGCTGCCGGATGACATCGGGAATAAGCAACTTGTACTTAACACTTCCGAACAGGTGGTAGCGGTGTATGAGTTAAAACAAAAACTATTACGTCAATATGAGCAAGGGTATGATTCATTAAAGAATATCTATACAGCCAACAGTATAAAAATTCAGCAATATCGTCAATTGGTAGAGGGCAATATTAACACGGAAAGAGGGACACAGCTAATTGAGCAGCGGTTCAGAGAAGACAGCCTCCTGGATAAAAAAACATCAAAGCCGTTACAACACATGTATGCGATCAGGACATTTGCTGTTGGCAGAACGATGCCGAACATGAGTAACCTGACGGTTAAAAACCTCAACGTTACCGGTCTTGATCTGGAATATAATGCCGGCAATCTTTACCTGGCAGCAACAGCGGGTAAAATCAATTTCAGAACCCGTGATTTTCTATATGGTAAAGCTTCCGGTATTCCGCAGCATGTATATGCTGCAAGCATTGGTTATGGTCGTAAAGAAGGTAAACATATTATCCTGACAGGATTTACCGGAAAAAAACAGATCATTTCCAATGCCGGCGCTAATGCAATGCCATTAAGCGGTATAAGCATTCATGCACAATGGGTATTGAGAGAATACCTGAGAATTGCTGCCGAAATTGCACAATCAACTAGTCCTGTGTATATAGCTGAGGAGAATAAAGCCGGCAGGAAATTTAATATTAAAGACAATACAAATAAAGCATACAATATACAGGCCTCTGGTATCATTCCCCGGATTAAAACCCGCCTTGACGGATATTATCAAAAAACAGGCATCAATTTTCAGAACTTCACAAATTACCGGGTTAACGCCAATGCAAGCACGTGGAGCATCAGGGCAGAACAATATATCTGGAAAAGGCAGTTACGTATTCTGGCGTCTGCAAGAAAAAATGATTACAGTAATCCTTACGTGATTCAGCAATATAACAGCAACGCTGTATTCTCGTCTCTCTCTGTCACTTTCAGGCGAAGGAACTATCCTTCACTTACAGTTGGCTACATGCCGGCATCGCAGTATACCATCGTAAATAATGAAGTGGTAGAAAATAAATATCAAACCCTTAATGCAACATTATCGCATGGGTTCCGGATAGGCAGGATGAATGCAAGCAGCATCCTGATGTATAACAAGTTTTATAACAGAGGCAGTGACAGCGGGTTTTTATATTACAACGCAAATTATTTCTATACAGCTAACCAGTTTATTTTTCCATCTTTCATGGCTAACGTTGGCTATTCCCGCACAGCAAATAATCAATATGCGCTTGACGTAATGGATGGAGGATTGACATTGACTTCTTTCAGGAAAATACAATTCGGCATCGGGGTAAAAATCAATCAATACAATAATAATGAAGTGCGCGCCGGTGGCTACGGAAATCTCCGCATAAATATTAAGTCCCTGGGAGATATCACCTGTTGGTATGAAAGTGGGTATCTGCCGGGAGCTGTTACGGGCTTAAAGAAAAATGAATGGTTTACACTTGGTTTTACAAGATATTTTAATAACAGTTTAAGCTTATGGAAAAGAAATTTGGATTAATGATTCTTTTGCTGACTGCTGCATTATGTCGTGCACAAATTATCGTTACGCCACAATTGCAAAAGGTGGGTGTAGTACAGAAGCCACAGTTGTGGAACATGATGATTACAAATACGGATGCCGCGAGTATTTCCGGACATATAGAAGTAGTGCTTGGAGATAATGTTACCGGGCAACCCATATTATCAGGTGTGGGAAAGGTATTCAGCATTGCCCCGGGAAGCCTGCAGATTAATTCAGCGATGATGGATCCCATACAATACACGCAATTGAACGCCAACTATATAATTGATCCTTCTCCCACGGGATTTTTGCCGATTGGAAATTTCAGTGTATGCATCAGTTTCTACAGGCATTTGCACGATGGTATAAGCCAGATAGCTGAGGAATGTGATTTTATTGAAGTAGAGCCGCTTGGCCCGCCACAATTAACATTGCCGTGGGATGAATCGGAAGAAATAAGTAAAACGCCAACTTTTTCCTGGCTCCCCCCAACGCCAGCCAGCTTTTTCACAATGTTGAATTATGATCTTGATGTAGTAGAAATTCTGCCGGGTCAGTCAGCGGCAGATGCGGTTCAGCAGAATATTCCGCTGTTGCATCAGTTGAATATTATTCCTATATCATTTTTATACCCAGTATCTGCACCCGTACTTGAATATGATAAACAATATGCGTGGCGCATCACTGCAAAAAATAATGGCGCCGTAGTATCGCGAAGTGAAACATGGACATTCACGCTAAAGCAGGAATTAACAAAACCCTTCATTAAAACCAACAACCTTCCCTACATAAAACTTGTAAATGGAGATCAGCCAGGATATGCTGTTGAGATAGACTATCTGAAGTTTGAATATATGAATGAGGCGAACGATAGCACATGGAATATAGTTGTTAGTGATTTAAGTACCTCTGCCATTGATATCATCCCTATGCGATGGGATACGATACCAATCCGGTACGGTCAGAATCTGGTAAACATCGATCTCAGTGACAAAGCAATTTTTGTGTCCGGGCATAATTACATGCTGGAGTTGAGTAATCGTTGGGGTGAAAAGTGGCGATTGCGATTTGAATTCAGAAGAAAGGATGATCAATAATAGAAATTTCGGTATCACTAAAACTTAAGTTCCGGTATGAATTATTTAAAACATGAGCGTATCCAAAAATATATTGCGGCTTTTTTTCTTACAATAATGTTTGCAGAAACTGTACTTCCGGTTCAGGCGTGGTCAAAAAACAATTTTTCTTCGGATGCTCATCCCGGCAAAGCTGGCTCTTCGCGATATCGCCGGCTATCGGGCATAGGCGATGTAATACCTTTTGCTGCTACAACCCGGGAAGACAGACCAATAATACAAAAAACAACCCCGTCGATCCCATCTTCAATTGCTAAAAAAGAAAAATCAAGTCGACCATTTATAGGCGGGCCCGGTCAGCCTGAAATGAGCACTTTTAAAAGTGCGAACACCGATAATATGGTAGACCTGTTTACAGGAGATTTTTCTTATAATATTCCATTGCTGGATGTTGGAGGCTACCCGGTGAACATTCATTATAATGGAGGACCTTCCATTGATCAGGAGGCAAGTTGGGTAGGGCTTGGTTGGAATATAAATCCCGGAACTATAAACAGGTCGATGAGAGGCCTTCCTGATGATTATAACGGGGACGACAAAATAAGCAGGATACAACATGTAAAGGATAATAAGACGACCGGGGTGGGACTTGGCGCAGGCTTTGAATTTTTTGGCGGCGCACTTGGACTGAATTTTAATTTGGGTGTGTTTAATAATACGTACAACGGATGGGGAGTTGAGTCAGGCGTGAATGCAAACATCAATGCGGGCAGTGCTTCTAAAGGTTCTCTTACAGGCTCATTGGGGTTGAATAATAACTCTCAGAGTGGTTTAAATGTGAATGCCGGTTTAAGCGGGAAACTGGGTACTGACGAAACTTCGATGAATGGTGCTGCAAGTCTTGGTGCAAATTACAATTCACGCCTGGGGATTTCAGGCCTGCAGCTAAACCAAACCATAGGCGCAAAAGGAATTTCTACTACTGCAACAAGCGGGCTTTCTTTTGCCGTACCTTCTTATACTCCAACTATCAGAATGCCGCTAACGAGCACAAACTTTACCTTTAGCGGAAAATATGGAGGAGAGATTGTTGGCGCTTTTACAAGTATTAATATTTCCGGGTATGTAAGCAAGCAGGAAATTAAAGATGCAGATACCTTGCAATCCTTACCTGGCTACGGATACCTCTATTTTACAAATGCTACAGACAGCGCCCAGGCATTGCTCGACTATAACAGGGAAAAAGAACTGTATTTTAATTATAAATCAACACCACACATTGCGATACCACAGTATACCTATGATGTTTACAGCATGAGCGGCGAAGGAACTGGTGGAACGTTCCGCCCTTACCGCGCAGAAGCCGGATTTATTCATGATCATGCGATGCAAACAAAGAGCGGTACTGATAATTTTGCCATTAACCTCGGAGGAGGAGGGGTTTTTAAAGGAGGTGTTGACTTTAATGAGACTATTGCCACTACCAAAAGCGCCGCATGGAGATCAGATATCACACCTAATCTTACTTTCACTAATGCCGACTCAACATACCAGCCTGTTTACTTCCGGAACCCTGGTGAAAAAACAAGCAACGCTATCCCTTATTATCAATCCGTTGGAGGCGACAGTACTGTTCGTATTAAATTATCCGGAGATGGCAATAACATAAAAGCTGCCAATACCCTGGTAGCATACGGCAGCGACAGACTAACAGAAAGAGAGATAAATGTTGCCGGTCCTTTATTAAAAAAGCAAAGAGATAAGCGCACGCAGGTCATTACCTATAAAACCGCCGGGGAAGCAAGTTTATATGGGTTAGAAAAAAATATTATTTACTATAACGAAAATACCTTTCCGCTTTCAGGATGCCCTGATACGTCGACAAAATTTATAGAAAGGGCAGATGATGTTCGCAAAGCGCATCATTTATCTGAGATCACGGTGATGAATGCCGACGGCCGCAGGTATATCTATGGATTACCGGCATACAACGTGGAGCAGCAGGATGTGACTTTTTCCATTGATAAGGAAACGGAGTCTGACAACCTGGACAGGGGAATTGCAGACTATATTCCGGGGCAGGATAATTACGGGAGCACCAACAGGAAAGGGAAAGACAATTTTTTTACAAAAGATATTATGCCACCCTATGCCCATTCTTTTTTGCTGACGGGCCTGGTTTCGCCTGACTATGTGGATATAACCGGCGATGGAATAACAGACGATGATCTTGGAGATGCTGTAAGGTTCAATTATACCATGCTGTATGGTAAAGGAAAGGGCTATTATAGCTGGCGTACCCCGAATGAAGAAAATAAGGTCAATTACAGCGAAGGCCTTAAAACATACAGCCGGGATGATAAGGGAACATATATGTTTGGTAAAAAAGAAGTCTGGTATTTGAATTCTATCGCGTCTAAAACAATGATTGCGGTTTTTAAAATATCTTCTAAAAGAGAAGATGATCTTGGTGTAAATGAGAACGGGGGAATAAATACAGGTCAAAAGCTGCGGAGACTGGAGAGAATAGACCTTTATTCCAAATCTGACCTTGTGAAAAATGGACTGGCGGCGCGACCGGTTAAATCAGTCCATTTTGAATATGATTATTCGCTTGCCAAAAACGCGCCTAATAATTCAGGCAATCCTGTTGATAAAGATGGTAATGCTGTTTCAACAGGATCGTCTTCCAATGTAAATAAAAACAAAGGCAAGCTAACGCTGAGAAAAATCTGGTTCTCTTACAATGGTAACTACAAAGGGGTTAAGAATCCGTATACATTTTCATATGGATTGGATGATAATGGCGTTGCCCAGGATAAATACAACCCTTCACATAACAGTAAAAACTATGATCGATGGGGCACATACAAAGATCCGGCATCTAATCCCGGCGGGCTGAATAATATTGACTATCCTTTTGCGGTACAGGACTATACAAAGGCCGCTGAATATGCATCTGCATGGAACCTGACAGATATTAAACTTCCTTCCGGGGGACGAATGAAAATTTCTTATGAGGCAGACGACTATGCATATGTACAGGACAAAAGAGCAATGAGACTCTTTCGCATTGCCGGATTTGGAAGTGAGCGTACCGATCAACCTAAACCGCTATTGTATAATGTTAATACAACCACTGTTACCGAATACGAATTTCTCTTCATAGATGTAAGTGATCCTGTGATTGATAAGGCAGATATATACCGTAAATATCTCGAAGGGGTCAATAAGCTGTATTGCAGGATCTCGGTTAAAATGCCGCCTGATGCCAGATGGGGAAACGGTTATGAACCTGTGCCGGTATACTTTGATATTGAACCCGGGAATTACGGCGTTGTCAGCGGGAACAATAAACGCATATGGGTGAAGCTGGCAAAAGTCGATAACAAAAACGCTGCGGCGTTGGCTGCTATTCAGTTTCTGCGCCTTAACCTTCCTTCTAAAGCTTATCCCACATCGGAAGTAGGTGATGATGTTAAGTTTGCGGACGGCGTAAGAATGCTCGTGTCATCTGTGTCTGAAATCCAGAATGTCGTTACCGGGTTTTATGAAACAAGCCGCATCAAAGGCTGGTGCATGCAGGTTGATACAGCAGTTTCATTCGCAAGGTTAAATGTGCCAAAGTATAGAAAGTATGGAGGGGGGTACAGGGTAAAACGTGTAGAGATCTTTGACAACTGGAAATATATGACCGATCAGAAAGAAGCAAGTTATGGTCAGACATATGCCTATACCACACAAAAGGTCATTACCCGGGATACCCTTGTGTCCGGAACGAGGAAGATGATAACAGATACCCTGACGATCAGTAGCGGCGTTGCTTCGTATGAACCATTCATAGGAGCCGAAGAAAATCCTTTTCGCGAACCAATGGAATACGAGGAAAAACTAGCTGTTCTTGCTCCTAAAAATTTCCTCTATTCTGAACGGCCGCTGGGAGAGTCTTTTTATCCTTCTGCTATGGTAGGGTATAGCAAAGTAACCGTTCGTACTATTCATACCAAAGCCAAATCTGCCAATGGCTGGCAACAAACAGAGTTTTATACAACAAAAGATTTTCCAACCATAACAGATTTTACCTCTTTCGACGGGAAAAGTAAAAGAAGGTATAATCCTAAACTGGGAAACCTGCTTAAGCTGAATGCCATTAATAATCTTACTGTGTCGCAAGGGTTTAAAGTAGAATTGAATGATATGAATGGAAAGCTGAAATCTCAATCAAATTTTGCCGAGAATGATTCAATAAACCCGTTTCAATACAGCAGGAATTATTACCAGGTTGATAATGATTCAACAGATACAAAGCATCTCAATAACAAGGTATGGATAGTTGACTCTTTAAACGGGCATATCAATACTAACGGAATTATCGGGCAGGATATAGAACTGCTGACTGATATGCGGGAGCAGTACTCTGTTACATATTCCAAAAATTACCAGTTTAACCTAGATGCTATACCATTTATTACGGGAACACTTCCTTTTATCTCTTTGTTCCCGCCCTATCAGAAAGAACAAAATACATTTCGGTCCGCTGCAACGGTGAAAATTATACAACGCTATGGTATACTGGATAGTGTAGTGGTGATGGATAAAGGCAGTGTGGTTTCTACAAAAAATATGGTATATGATGGAGAAACCGGCGATCCCATCTTAACAAGAACCAATAACGAATTTGATGATCCTGTATACCAGTTCAATTACCCGGCCTATTGGGCATATAGTGGAATGGGAGGTTCTTATAAAAATACAGATGCTGTTTTAACAAATAAGAAAGTCATCAACGGCAAAATGTATAACCAGGACGAAAGTGATTTTAATGCGGCGGGCATTTTTGAAAGTGGAGATGAAATATGGGTAAAGAAAGATAAGATCGATCCGGTAATAACCAGCAGACCCGGCGATTGCCCGTATTATGAATTCAATACACCTGACTCCAACAAACGGATATGGGCTATTGATGCAATAAAAGGAAAGGAAAAGGACAGGGGGATATATTTTATAGATGAGAACGGAAAACCTTATCACGGCATGATCGATTCCATGAAGATCATCCGTTCGGGCAAACGGAATATGTTAGCTGCTTCAGCGGGTAACATCGTTTCGCTTGGCAACCCGGTGAAGGAAGTATCCTCCGGCAGGTTTAAAATTGTAATTGACAGCACCATTGATATTATCAATACCGCTGCAACAGTGTATAAAGATCTGTGGCAGGTAGAAAAGAGCTATTATGTTAAGGATAGTATTGTGAGAGTATACAGAGACTTTCCTGCAATTGAGGTGCCTGCCAGTGTTTACTTAGCCAGGTATGATAAAAATGGCAGGACCGGCTCTCCCACTGAGGAAACGATATACCCGCATTCGGGATTTGTTACGGCCAGTATGGACTATTTAGATTATTGTGGCAACAGTCATTCAAATTTAGCGAAAACTAAAAGTATCCTGGTGTTTGATCTGGATCATATACCTGTTAACGCAATAGTTACCAGCGCCACTATTTCCTTTAACCCAAAAGTGCCTTTGAATTTCTGGCGTAGAAAGAAAACAGATGCTGGTTGCAGTGAGCCAAGAGAGGGTTTTGACTGGTTAACGGCTACGGATTTCGCCGTTGGACTCACCAATGCCACATTGCGGAGAGTAACTTCAAAATGGAATGTCGGGAACTGGCCATATACTTCAATTATTGGCGCCACTGCAAATGGTGTTTCATTTAACAGCAGCAATTATGGCACTGTTGCGTGTACCGGGCTTATGCAGGATTATATCCATACCAGTATAGCTGATAGAAAGCGGGGGATAGTGTTTGAATTGAACAGCGTTTCAAATGCAGGAAGGAATAATGAAATAAACTACCTGAGCTTTTGTGGAGAAGATCGCCGTAGTTCAACAGGTGCGGTATTGATCTGTAACGACAACGAAAAGTTCCCGATGTACAGATCCCAGTTTTTAATAACCCCGGAGCCTAATACCGATGGTTGTGATTACTGCAGCGGTCCTACGTTAACATTAAATTATAAAGCTTATGTTGACTCCCTGGTAAAGCTCTGCAAAGAAAATATCAGCGACACAGCCGCAAACCCTTACCGGTGGGGCATACTGGGAAACTGGAGAGTTGACAGAGCCTATACCTATTATAGTGACCGAAAGGAAAACGATGCCTCGGTATTGAATTCAAATATCAGGAAAGAAGGTGTGTTAAAAAATTTCACTCCTTACTGGTATTTTTCAGATTCAGTGCTTGTTGCCGCGCCGGATACAAATAAATGGGTATGGAATGCTGCCAGCTCGATGTACAACAAGCGGGGGTTTGAAATAGAAAACTACGACCCTCTTGGTATTTACAACGCCGGATTATATGGGTATAATCAAACAATGCCCGTGGCTATAGCACGTAACAGCCAATACAGGGAAATTTTGTATGATGGATTTGAAGACTATGATTTCAGGAATGAGGCTTGTACAACACTGTGCGAAAAGCCGAGAGAATTTGACTTTATAAAAAATCAATCAGGTGTTGCTATCGACAGTTCCGAGAGCCACACCGGGAAATACAGTGTAAGGATAGATGCAAATGCATCTTCAGTTTTTACCGCTATGGTAGAGGGAAAAGATTCATTAGCCACTGCCGTTTCGGCATTGGTTGATTCTATCCCTGTGTATACCAAAACAGTTGTTGGTTCTGATACCACCCAGGGGCTGAGCGCAGTATATAATTTAAGGGGGTGTAGTGCGCATGCTCAAAAGGACCCTGGCATAAACTTTAACTGGGGATATGCCCCGCCGGTGTTTGTTCCCGGCTGCCCTGTAACAGATTTCAGCGCTTCCTGGGTCGGGAGCATCCAGCCAAAATATAACGGGAAGTATACATTTTACATAACGCAAAGCGGATACCTAACCATTTCCATTGCAGGAGTAACCAAAACAATATTTTCTTCAGGCACCATTGAGCTTTCAACTCCAACGTCTCTTACAGCAGGGCAATTATACCCGGTGTTCATTTTCTATGTTAAGAAAGTGAATACGCCCTCGTACCTGAAGCTTGAATGGGAAAGTGCAACGCAGACAAGAGAAATCATTCCCGGAAGATTTCTTTATTCCAGCGGGGTAACAAGCGCCCCGGCAGCATCAATTGTGCAAAATATCCAAACCTATTGTATAGCGCTGAATAATGTGAGAGGTGATAGTGTTATACGCCCTGCCTTTAAACCAATCCGGGGAAAGAAGCTTGTGATCAGCGGCTGGTTGAAAATTGAAAATGCTGAATGTGATACCTCGGCGTCACCTGCAAATGTTATTTCAGTTGGGTTTAAGCAGGGCGGCTCGCTGTTATTTGATTCAAGCCTTGCTGCAACGGGCGTTCGCATTGAGCATTGGCAACGGTATGAAAAGATCATTACCGTTCCTGCAAATGCAACGCAGGTATTGATATCCTTAAAAGCTCCCCCGGCAAAAATTATTTACGTGGATGACCTTAGGGTGCAGCCGTATAACAGCAGCATGAAATCCTTTGCCTATGATGATGTGAGCTTAAGGCTTATGGCTGAGCTTGATGAAAACAATTACGCCAGTTTTTATGAGTATGACAATGACGGCACATTAATACGGGTGAAAAAGGAAACAGAAAGAGGCATCAAGACCATTAAAGAAACACGCAGCGCTTTAATTAAAGATGAAAATTAAAACAATATTATGAGATACATTATATCATGTTTTTGTATTGCAATATGTCTTTTGCATACAACGCCGGTAAGATCGCAGTCCGTTATTCCCGGTGCTGAAATTATGGAAGTTGCCCAGCTTGCAGAAACCTACAGGAGCGCCGCTGACCTGAGCTTCAATGTGCAGATCAGGTATACAGACAGCGTAACCGTTGACAGTATTGTTGAGCAAACAACGGCCATCTACAAATTGCATGGCGGGCTTTTTTATACCTACATTGATAGTAATGAAATAATACAGGGCAACAAATATTGCATTAAGGTAAGCCACCCGGACAGCGTGATCACGATACGTAACCGCCAGGACTACCCTGACGTACTTAATATGCCGGTAGCCGATACACTCTATTGGAGCACTTTTGCTGAAAGCATTTCAGTTACGGCAGTCTCAGACTCTGTAAGGTCAATCAAAATAAAATTCAGACCCGGCGCTGAATATTCCAGCTACGAGATCAAATACAATTTTATAGAATACAGGATCATAGAAATAAAATGTTACAGACCCGTATCGGTTGCCGGTGGGGAAGATGCTGAGCTGTTCCCAAGTGGCAAGGCGCTGTTGAAGTTTACATTTTCAGGCTATTCTACAGCTCCTTTGGCAGGTACCTGGTTCAGTGAGGATAAATATATTTTCCTGCAGGCAGGGCAATTTACTGCCAGGCCACCGTATACAGGATATTTTATTGAGAATAATATTATCCAACAATAATTCCGGCATAATATGCAATTATTTACTGGTCATAGTTTTCAGGCATTTGCCGGTCATCTTTTCAGAAGCAACCTGAAACCTGCATTCAGGCTGGTTGCATTGCTTTGTACAATGCTGGCATCTCACCAGCTAAATGCACAGCAACTGGTAACTTACAAGGAAGAATTGAGTGGCGCAGCAGGGTCGCTTGCTGTTGACAGTAACAGGACGGTGATGGACTCCGCCTTCTTTGCTCCAGGCGATTTTCCCGGGGCTGATACTACCTGGTCGATCTATAATATGATAACCTTCAGCGTGGATGAAACATCCATAACAATGCCGCCGGATTCATTTAAGGTGGAGCTAACCCTGCGCATTTACTTTACTAACGGAGACGGCATCTATGATTCAATAGCCTCAAAGGTTTTAAATATTGATTACCGTAAAACAGCGGCCTACAACAACAAAGCCATATTTTATTTCAATAATGCCCGGAGCGTTAAGATAAGGGTACTGGCTATTAATGTTTTGAGCGGAACCCTTGCCACTTTTTTACCACTGCTGAAAGTAGAGAACCGTATGGTGATCAACCGCGTGCTTTCAATGAACTGCACCAATGATGCAGTTAAAACAGTAACGGCAATAGACAGCGTTAGTTCAAAAGGCATACTGATCGCCTCATGGGGAGCGGCAAACCCGGCCCAGGAGTACGACCTGGAATGGACATTCATAGACCAGGCAGCCCTTGACGCAGGCTGGTATAATACCAGCGGCGTGCCGGACCCGGAAAAGATCTTCCGCAATAATGCAACACGTGTTTCTATTGTGCAGACCATGTATAAGATACCAATGCTCTATGACGGGGACGGCAAAATATTTTTCAGGGTGAGAGGGGCGCAAATGGCGGTGAACGGGCAGCGCTATACCACGGCATGGAGCTCCGGTTACGTGGCACAGGGAGGTTTGGGACAATATACGTATACAGGGCATGAAAGAAAATTGAACTGGCAGGCAACCACATCTTTTGCTGAAGAAGGAAAGCGCAAATCAGTAGTGCAATATTTTGACGGTACTTTAAGAAGCAGGCAAACGGTTACAAAAGATAATATAACAGATACCACCATTGTTGCTGAAACTTTTTACGATAAGCAGGGCAGGAGCGTGATAGAGGTGCTGCCTGCTCCCTCTCTTACCGCTTTGATCAAATACAACACAAAGTACAATGTATACGGGGTGGATACGGAATATACAAAGAACCTGTATGATACATTGTACAGCCCTGCAGATTATTGCTCATTGGCTGCACCACCTATGGATTCCGTGTCGGGAGCTTCGAAGTACTACTCTTATAACAACCAGAACAAGCTGGTTGAATTTAATAAATATATTCCCCAGGCCCTGGAATACCCGTTTACGCAGGTAAAATATACGCAGGATAACACAGGCAGGATATCAGGCCAGAGCGGTGTTAGCCCTGTATTTAAATTAGGCACAGGTCACGAAACCAAATACTACTATGGTACACCGGAGCAGTCAGACCTGGATGCATTATTCGGCACCGAAGCCGGTTATGCATCGCATTACCAGAAGAACATGGTAAGAGATGCCAACGGGCAATACAGCGTATCATATATCGATATGCATGGAAGAACGGTTGCCACCGCGCTTGCCGGTAAAGTGCCTGCCGGCCTGCAGGCGCTGAGCTCAAAAGACAGTACTACGCAGACGGACGCGCTCATTACAAGGAGCAACAATGTGATCAAAGGCAACAGCATTGAATCAGTTAAAGGACTGATCGTAACTAAAGCAGGCCCGCATACATTTACTTATAAGCTCAATCCCGAAAGCCTGAAACTATTAGATAAAAACAATGTAGAGATCTGTTATGATTGCCTGTACGATCTTACCATTACCATTACAGATGATTGCAACAACCAGAATCTGCCTGGTCAGCAGCCTTATGTTTTCAGGGACAGCAATATGAGGGTTGCCCCACCCATTTACGATACGCTCTGCACAAACAAGGCAGATACATTTGCAACCTCATTCACCATCACGCTTCCTGAAGGCAGCTATATGATTGCCAAGAAGCTCAGCCTGCGCGAAGACGCCAGGAACTGGTACCGCGATAGCTTGTATGCACCGCATAATACGGTGAAAACAAAACAGCAGGTCATACAGGAGCAGCTCGCTGCCATCCGCAGCCAGCGTACCGGTTGCGAACAGGACGCAGAACCCCGCTATGCCTACGAAAATTACCATGAGCAGATGCTGATGGATATGACGCCGCCATACGGGCAGTATGCCAAATGGCCGGTAGAAGCTGATAAAAATATCATGTCCATATTCGCCCCGCTGAGCAACGGCAAATACCTGTACCAGGATGTGAACTATAATATCACTACCGGGTTAAACCCTGCCAGCTTATCTCCAAATGAATTTGTACAAAATTTTCAACCGGAATGGGCCGAATACCTGGTGCGGGCCAGGCATCCTGAAAGAACCCTGCTTGCAAAGTATGAAGCGTATACAAAGAGCGATCACTGGGATGCAGATTTTGAAGCAACAGAAACCTACCAGCAGGCGTATGCAAAGGGATATCTCAATCCAACCAATAATGTTGCTGCGCCCGGCTCGGCGTTTGGCAATGGAAATGATTCCCTGTTTTACGGAGGGGCTAACGGCGATGCAAAAACCTCGCTCAATGCAAGTCTTTCTGTCTATAAAACAGTTGAAGGTAATAACTATTCGCTGTGGGCAATGGCAAGCGCTCTCGGGCATTGCGATACCAGGAACCAGGGCTGCCTTGACAGCTTCAGAACTACCACAACAAATCTTTTTAACGCTGCCGTAATGTGCGAAGGGGAGCGGGATATGGCCTGGCGTTTTTTCAGGAATGAATACCTAAGGCTGAAACGCAAATGGATAAACGACAATATGGGAACGGTGACCCTGGATGAAGATGCCAGCCCGGTATTTATGAGTGAGCAGTATGCAACAGATAAAGGAGGAGACCTGTTCAGCACCGACCTGGCTACCGCGCAGCAGGCGGCAAAAGACAGCATAGCATCCGTAGCCACGCAAACCTGCACTGCCTATGCTGTGCGCTGGTGGGAGCAACTGGCATCCTGTAACTATAACGCAACTGACTCACTAAAGCTTATACCCAGGCTGATCGAGATCTGCAAACGCGGCAGCGACTCCACGCATCCCTTCGGCGCCAGCAGCATTGCTCCGGGCAATGCATATACATTTAATAGTTTTGATGAGTTGATCGCCCATTATAACGACAGCACCGGCAAACCCAATGACGCTGCCTGTAATGCATTCCTTATAGATGCGCCCGGCCCTTATAACAAACCAATGGCGTTGGTGAATATACCAGCCTATGGCAAACCCGATAGCTGCACCTGCGACAAAATAAGCAGCCTGTATAACCAGTATCAAAACGCTGTGGGCTATAGTGATTTCAGCGATTATGTGCAGCAAAAGCTGCATACCACCATTACGCAAAACGCATTAGACAGCTTGCGGAATCTTTGTAACGGCACTATTAACTGCCGTTATATACTCAGCCCGGTTATAATACCGCCTGCCCTGCAATGCAGCACCGGCTACGATGTGTGCGTGGATTGCAACCAGGTAAATAGTGTATATAATCAGTTTAAAACCAGTTATCCCGGTATTATTCCCGGCTATGCCGATACTACTGCTCAACAGCAGCAGTATAATGAATTGTTCAAAAAATACATGAACAATAAGCTGGGCTTTTCCAAAACAACTTTGGAATACCTGGTATTTATGGATAGTTGCGGGGCAACAATATCCAATACTTGTGATAGTTTGCAAAACCTCGTTACTAATTACAGACAAATTGATTCAACATGTACTACGGGTGAATTTACTACTTACTTTAACCAGCAGAATGGAACCAGCTATGTGTATGAACAGATTGATTCGGTGTATTTCAATACCTGTGGCAGACATATAGAAGCCTGTGGAGATCTTACTATCAGCAAAGGTAGTTTGGAGGCGTTAGCCAGTGCATTTAACCTGGTTCAGAATCCTTACAGGGGCAGGATTACTCTCCAGTCCAATATACTGAACCCGCCATTATATGTTACTGCCGGTGAGCAGATGATCAGCAATGGGTATTTGCATTGGCCAAAAGAGATAAGGGACAGTACCGGAAAAGGCTGGGTATATTATCATCAATTGACCTCCGGATCTCCTATGTGTGTGGAAAATGGGTATTCCTTTGAGTTCAGGTTCAAATCATTGAAAAAGATGTCCGGTGCAGATGATGTATATTATGTACAGGGGGGGAATATCGATTTTGTTCTGTACAGACGTGAAGGCGGTTCACAACCCGGCTTTTTCCTGAGAACGATTCTGGAAAGAGGGACTTCACCGCATACAGTTGTATCTTCCGGATTAGTATTGATGGATAGTGATCCCGATATTATTTTCAAAGAATGGTGCACTATTAAAGCTACTGTTACTCCTACACATTTCAGGATATATTATAATGGTAATCTTGTAAAAGAAGCAGAAAGACCAGTAGGGTTTACCTGGCTGAATACAGTTGCTTTTACCCATTGTTTTTACGATTATCAGGGTATTGTAGATTGGTTTAAGACATACGATGGCAATGATAATCTGGTATATTTTGAAGACTTCAATGATCCTTACAGCAGGGCTGCATACGATCCGGGCTTTATTTGTGCAACGCCCGTTCCGTCTTGCGGGGAGCGGTTCGCTACGTATTATAACCAGCAAAAAGGTACAGCTTATACTTTCTCTCAGATTGATTCAGTATATACTGCTGCAGGCCTGGTGCTGGATGTTTGCGGGTTAGACACTTCCACCGTTAGATGCGATCAGCTTGATAAATACGTTGACCTCTATAAACAACAATATGTTACTCCCGCTTCCGGCTATGTAGATTTGGACATGCGCACCTTTGCAGGCAATAAAACACCTGATGAAGGACCTAAAGGTGTATTTGATATAAATGGTAAGTTATTAGGTAATACCGTTGATAGCACGGCAACAGCAATAAAAGAATCCTATGTAAGCATATGGAACAATAGTGCCGATAACCGTGCCGTTGGAACGCTGTCTCTGTTACAGAGTGGAAAATTCAGGCTTATGCTTAACCCCGGTAAGCAGGCGCCTTGCGAAGGAATTATCGGGCAAAGGTATTATCAGGTTGATGCATATACCAATGAACTGGATGGACTGGTTACTGGCACTGGTACCTATATTGATTTTGGAGATAGCACCTCTGCAAAGGTTAATGATTTGGATTCAAATGCTGTGACAGTTACAACTTCTTTGAGCTTTTTGCAACCAGCTACATCAACAAGGGTAATGCCCGATTACGTTAATGTTTATAGCTATTATACTACTCATGTTTATTCAGCTAATCCCACGCACAAAATTGTAACAATTTATCATAGTGATTTTAAAGGGCGAGTAGGGTTTGATTGCTATGCGTCATCTGATTGTGGGATCTATTCAAATATAAGAAATTTACGAGGTTATTTTCCACAAGAACTTAGAGATGTATACTTTCATACAACGCATGACTCAACCCTTAATAATTTTTCACAGATTAGGAACTTTGATCAAATTACTACGTTGCAGAGTTTTTCGTTTTCCGGACACAGCAGTACTGGCTTTCGAAATAATAGATTGCCTGATTTTAAAAATAGTAAGAATTTGAAGGCAATAGCTATAGAAAATGATCCTGCAGTACCAATTGCCCAAATCAGGCCGATTGAAGAATATCTTCCTGGTATTAATATAAATTATCCACAATTATCCGCGATTGTTATACGACCTTATGATAGTAGTTTTGCGCATAATCTACATTTCAATATACCAAGTCTACGTACCCTCAGTATACAGAATTCATATATTGGTTCTTCTTATACATTGACGACCGAAAATATTGATCAGATAATAAATGAAGTTGCAAGCAGTGTTGTAAATGACAGCGGAAATTTAGTGATTTTACCATATGGAAGTACAGTCAGGAGCGCTGCGAGTGATTCAGCGGTTACAAAACTGATTAGCAAAAAATGGCGACTAATAGGAGCGGGAATGAATAATGATGTTCCATTTGCAACTTTCTCTACCTTAGTAATGCCTGATACTACAAAATGGTTTTCTTCATTCTCGGATTACATAAATAATAAACTCGGGACTGATTTTACATTGAGGCAAATAGACAGCCTGTACCTTGCCCGTTGCGGTCATAAACCCGATTGTTGCAGTGCGCCGGATACAAGCCTGCCTTCAAATTTATTGCTCTGCGGCAAAAATGAACCATCCTCCCCCGTGCTGCAACTGTCAGACATTTACGATCCGCCCTGTTCGGACAGCAGCACGCTGGCATATAACAAGGGAACGGAGGTATACAATGCGTATAAAGATTCTCTTGACCAGGGCTTTAATAAAAAATACAATGCAAAATGTTTAAGCGCCGCAGCCATAGAGCAGTTTACGGTAAGGCACGAGGTAAGCGAGTACCATTACACCTTATACTATTACGACCAGGCAGGCAACCTCATTAAAACCGTTCCGCCGGCAGGGGTACACCCCAACAGGGATTCCTTATGGTTACTGGATGTGGCGCAGAAACGGGATGCCATGCTAACCAAAACGCCGGTGCATGATATGCCCACCGTTTACCGCTACAACAGCCTGAACCAGGTAGTAAGCCAGCAAACACCCGACGGGGGCAAAAGCAGCAACTGGTACGACAGGCTGGGCAGGCTTGCGGTAAGCCGGAATGCAAAGCAGCAGGCAGAAAGCAGGTACAGCTACACCTTGTACGACCATTTAGGCAGGATAACCGAAGTAGGACAGAAATACCAGACAACAGCCATGACCAATACGCTCAGCCGCAACCCGGTATCGCTGGAGAACTGGATATATTATAATGATGGCTCCAATCACTATCCTGCAGAAATGGTAACGCAGACCATCTATGACGTACCCGGTATAGATGCAACCGCCTGCGTGGAAAGCCTGCGGTTTACCCAGAAGCCGCACACGCTGCGCAACCGCGTAAGCTATACCCGTACCTACGAAAAACCTTCTTACTATTACGATGCAGTTGCTGCACGCTATTATATCAGCCCTGCCACGTTCACTACGGGTATTGACTACAGCTACGATATACACGGCAATGTAGATACCATGCGCAACCTGTACGGCACAGTTACCTACGGTCCAATGGCACACCACGGGTATAATGCCTGCAAAACCATTGCCTATACTTACGACCTCATCAGCGGCAAGGTAAACCAGGTGCATTACAACCCCGGCCAGAACGATGAGTTCTACCACCGCTATGCCTATGATGCAGAGAACAGGCTGACGCATGTATATACTACCGATACCAAATCATTCATCGGCATTGAAGGCCTGGAAGACAGGGAAGCGATGTATACGTATTACAGGCATGGTCCGCTGGCCCGCACGATGCTTGGCCAGGGCGTGCAGGGCATAGATTATGCCTACACGTTGCAGGGCTGGCTCAAAGGTGTCAACAGCACCAATGTATATCCCTACTATGATGTGGGCGGCGACGGAACGGCAGGTAACACCTATAATGCTACAGATGCATATAGCTTTACGCTGCATTATTTTGATGGGGACTATAAGAGCATTAACTATACGGTGAGCAGCCCCTTTGCCGAGCCGAAGGCATACTTCCCGTCAGGCGAGTACAGACCCTTATACAATGGCAATATCAGCAGCATGGCGCACAGCATACCTGCCAGGTTTTTTTACCAGCTGTACAATTACCAGTACGACCAGCTGAACCGGCTGGTAGGTATGGATATGTACCGCGGACTGGTAGAATCAACCAATAAATGGAGCAGCCTTGCGGTAAGCACTTTGTATAAGGAAAGATATACCTACGATCCCAACGGTAATATTACCAAAGTATTCCGCAATGGTCACCTGAGCGCCAATGCATTGATGGACAGCCTCAGGTATTTTTATAAGGCAGGCACCAACCAGCTGGATTATATAAGAGACAGGAACAATGGCAGCGCCTCCCACAGCAATAACTACGGCGCAACAGCAGACATCAAAGACCAGGCATCGGGCAATTATGTATATAATGCTATCGGCGAATTGAACTACGACCGTATCAGCTCCATAGACAGCATAAAGTGGAATGTATATGGCAAAATGCAGCATATTTATAAGCATGCTGCCACCTACGGCACAGCCGCTACGGGACTGCATTATTACTATGATCCATCGGGCAACCGTGTGGGCAGGGCAGTGCTGTATAATCCCTCCACTTCGTACAACAGCTACACGTGGTATGTGCGGGATGCACAAGGCAATGTGCTGGCTACATACAGAACTATAGGCAGCGATATAACCACCAGTACGCTGAAACTGATAGAGCATCACATGTATGGCAGCAGCCGGCTGGGCATTATTAACCGTGATATGGATGTTGATCAACCGAGGCTTACGGCAGATAACAGCAATGCGCATTTGGGAACGGCATATTTATCTATCTTTACCCGTGGTAACAAGCTCTTTGAATTAACGAACCATCTGGGCAATGTGCTGGTAACGGTAACAGACGTTAAAACACCCACTCCCAAATCAGGCACACCATCACAGGTAGGCGGCTATACGGCTAACATGGTAGTAGCAACAGACTACACACCGTTCGGTATGATAATGCAGGGCAGGAACTACAACAATGCTGCGGGAGATAAATACAGGTATGGGTTTAACGGGCAGGAATATGATAATTCCATCAAAGGCACGGGCAATCACTTCACCGCCGAGTTCTGGGAATATGATCCGAGAGTGGGGAGGAGATGGAATTTGGACCCGAAACCAAATGCTTCAATTGGTGGTTATTCAGCATTTACGAATAATCCTATATTGTTTAGTGATCCTCATGGTGACACTATTGTAACTGGAGCGGGAGGAACTCAGACTATAGATATAGATGAGAGAGTGCATGCATTAGAGTTTTACGAAAAAGGGGTGTATACTGCTGGCGGTAAGCAAGTTTTAGTGCAACCAGGACAACTACGTTCAATTACAAATAGCTTTGGAACATATAAAGCAAAATGGAATACCAGTGGAGCAATTCCAGTATTTGTTGGATATAGTAATGACAAAGGTGAAACTATTGAGCAGGCGGCCGAAAGATCTGAAAGAAACGCTAAAATCTCTGCAGCATTCGACTTCTCAGGAATGTTACTAAGGTGGGCTGACGACAATTATCAAGAATCGCAAAAAGATGCAGTTGGCTGGAGTGTTAAGTTTTCGACTAATCTGCTGGTAGGCTCAGCAATGAGTGCAATTGATCCGATTCCATTAGGAAACGGTTATAATCCAAGTACCACTTTAAGGGAAGGGGCTGGCGAATTAGAGACGATGTTAGCCATTGCCGCTAAGGGGGTAGGAAACTATGCATATCGCTCATTAACAAGTGCAAATGCTGAATCTTTGGCTGCTGGTAAAGGGATTTTTGCAAAGGCACCAGGTGGATCTTGGACTTTAGAACAACATTTAATTCACGGGTCAAGTCCTAAATCATTTCTGAATAATCCTTGGATAGCTACATCAAGCGATATAAACGTGGCAAGATCTTTTTCCAGTGGAAATGGGTTAATTAGAATTGACTTATCGAAAATTTCAGCAAATTCTATGCAGAGGGGATGGATGAATTTACCAAGGTCATCAGCAGGCTATCACTATTCTATCTGGCAACAAGAGGTTTCAATTTTCGGACATATTCCACAAAATGCAATTAAAATTATCAAATAAAATGGAAGAAATAAGATTTTATAAAGTGAGCGAGCCTTATGGCTATTTTTCAAACTTTTCACCACACACCATTTTTATTGACAACGAAAAATGGAATACAGTTGAGCATTATTTTCAAGCGAGTAAATTTAATGATAAGGAAATTAAGAAAAAGATTCAATTAATAGAATCGCCAATGCAAGCAGCAATCGAAGGAAGAGATAAAAAGAATATTCTTAGAGAAGATTGGGAGTTGGTAAAGGAGAATATTATGTATAAGGCTCTAAAATGTAAATTTACACAGCATCCTAAGTTAATGCACAACTTATTATCGACCAAAAATTGTATAATTGTTGAACATACCGAGAATGATAATTATTGGGGAGACGGAGGAGATGGAAAGGGAAAAAATAAGTTGGGAGTTTTACTAATGCAAATTAGAGACGAGTTGTTGAAGCAAGTAGATGATGAGTTAATTGTTTTACCACCTTGGATTGCTTTTCCAACTATAAGTCAGTATGATTTGTTCTGGAGAATGGGGTTAGGGGAAGAATATCTTACTCAATGGTCAAAATATTATTTGGCTACAAATACGATTGATTACATAAATAGGTATCCAGAAACAAAAGAATGGGAGGGTATTTACGATTAGATGAATAATTGCCGCTAAGACGGTAACACAAGCTGAATATACATTTACCCATTCTCGCGCAGGTGTGTAGCACATAGTAAGCTGGCGCTGGTTTGGTAGCTTTGGGCAGGCAGCAGAGCCCGACCACAAGTGTTCGAAACCTATTTGGGTTTAATTTTGCCTAATGACGGCAAAAGAACTTATAGGATTGATACCAGAAGATATATTTGAAGAGCTATCAGCAGAGACTAAGGTAGATGCACAAGTAA
>Ga0066256_1002074_pt1 | contig 23565 bp, 14 predicted proteins | sample ThiBio_1000_biof_FD_87107 | JGI IMG/M metagenome (GOLD analysis project Ga0066256, IMG submission 87107) | Wastewater bioreactor microbial communities from Cape Town, South Africa - Thiocy_expt_1000_biof (version 2) | ecosystem: Engineered > Bioreactor > Thiocyanate-remediating >... | reverse complement strand
TCTGGCACGTGCGACTTGGGTGTGCCGTCCACAGAGGGGGCGTGCATGGTTGCTGTGTGCCGCTCCGCGGCCGGTGCAACCTAGGTGCCTTGCGACTGTGTCTGTGTCTGCGTCTGTCTCTGTCTCACCACCGCCGCACCGCCACGGCGTCCGCCGCTGGCGCCGTGCAACACTGCAGCCACCGGCTGCCCCGCCCGTCGCTGCCGCCGCTGCCGCCGTGCCGGTGCAGTGCTGCCTTGGTGCTGCTGTCGTCGTCAACCGCCGTTGCTGCCTGTTGTGGTCAACCGTCAACCGCTGTCGCCAAACAGTTTCAGTGCTCCACCCGCGGTGTCCGGTCAACCACTTGCCTCCTCCTCTCGCCACCTCCGGTTCACAGCTTTGTCCCCTTTCCACCTCCGCTCCGTTCCACTTATCGCACTCTCCTGTCTCTCTCCACTCTCCTCTACTCTCCTACTGGAAGTGGGAGTGGGTGGAAAGTGAGTGTAAAATGAATGTCGCGGGTGCGGCAGCGGCGGAATGACAACAACGACGCGGCAAGCTGCAACATGCCCTCCGCTCTGGGTTAATAAATGGGCCCACGCGCGGCCCCACACGCGCCATTTATTGGTGCTCGCAGTGGTCTCTGGACGCCTACTGCGCGAGATTTTTTCCAACGCGTCTTTGCCGCGCGATTTCACACCAACAGCACCGGATTTCTAGCTATCTGCAATGCGGAGTCACAACAGTGGGATGTAGGCTTGCGGGTTGTGTGGTGGGTTTTTGTCGTGGATGTGGGTAAGTGGCCGCCGAACAGGCCAGAAGGCGGGCAGTAGGGAGCGGGAGGGGCCAGAACGCCCCCTCCCAGATGGTATAAATGGGTATGAAAACCATATAAAACCACGCAATTGGTTGGCACACGGGCCGGCAAGTGGGACTTTAGTGGCGTTGTGTGCTACTGTATGAGTTTCATTGACAACGATCACCGATAACGTTGTGTTTCTTGCATCGGAGTGCGCCTGGGTGTTGGCACCACTCGTGTGTCGTGACGCATACAGTGCGATACCACTGGTGTGTCGTGACGCATACCACGAGCTGGCATTAGTTCTGCTGCGACCTGGGATTTGGCACTAGCACTGGGCCTATTGACACTAGCACTGGTGCAACTGCTGCCTGGGACATAGTCCTACTGCAACTGGGGCCTGCGGCAGGGAGGCAGAACCATCGGAGCGGACCTGGGGTGTGGGTGTGAGAACGGAGGTGGCGGGGGGAGGCGGGCAAGGACGCGCAAGAAGGTGGAGGGAGCTGATAGTGGGGCTTGGGAAGCACAGGGCGGAGTGGGCCGCGCCGGCAGGTTGCGTGAGGGGGGCGCTGCTGCAGAGGACGACGTACGTGTGCTGCCAGTGTTTGCAGCAGCGGCGGCGGCGGCAGCAGGGGCGAATAGGGGTAGGGCGGGTCGTGGGCGTGGGCGCATCAAGCTCAGCTTGGTGCCTCGGCGGGTTGGTGGCGGTGGCGGTGGCGGCAGGCCAGGCTCAAACACAACACGCAAGAGGATGGCGGAGTACGAGGGGCCGTTTGGGTCGGCGACGCCGGTGGGCGGGGAGAGCTTCAATGGCACTGGTACTGGTGGCGGCGGGCCGCGGCGGGCGGGCGACGACCACTATGTGCCAAGCACCGTGGGTGGTGGCGGCGCTCACTTTGCAGCAGCGGGGAGCCGCGGCGGTGGGCATGGCGGTGGGCATGGGCACCTCGGCGGGGTGGACGCGTCGTCTGCCGCGCTGGCGCCGCTGCTGGTAGAGTCGGAGGGCGGCGGCGCGGCGATTGGCAGCGAGGGGTTTGGGGACCATGACGACCATGCGGAGCACCTGGAGCGGCCGACCAAGGCGCCGCGCGGCGAGACGCTGCGGCTGGTGGCCACCATCGTAAAGTCCTTCATTGGCTCCGGCGTCCTGTTCCTGCCCAAGGCGTTCCAGAGCGGCGGCTGGCTGTTTTCCAGCATCATCATGCTGGCGATGGCAGGCCTGGCGCAGCTCACCATCATGCGCCTGGTGGCGTGCCGGCAGCGTGTGGCGGGCTCGTACTCGTACGTGGGCTACAAGGCGTACGGGCGGCGCGCGCAGATTGCGGTGGACATCTCGCTGGTGCTGAGCCAGGCGGGGTTTGGGTGCGTGTACATCGTGTTCATTGCGCGCAACATGCTGCAGCTGGTGAACGTGGATGACTGCTGGGTGCCGGGCACGCGGCTGTGGGCGTTCATGCTGGTGGAGTTCTTCCTGCTCGTGCCGCTCACCTGGGTGCGCCGCATGGCGTCCTTTGGCTGGACCTCCCTGCTGGCCAACATCTTCATTGGCGCCGGCCTGGTGGGCATCCTGGCGTACGTGGGAAGCGAGTGGGCGGCGGCACCCACGCACCTGACCGTGTCCGCCATGAATGTGGCTGACTTCCCGCTGTTCCTGGGCACCGCGGTGTACGCCTTTGAGGGCATCGGCATGGTGGTGCCCATCTACGACAGCCTGTCAGTGGAGGGCCAGGCGCGCTACCCCTACACCCTCACCTTCACCCTGGTTGGCATCGCGCTCGTGTACGTCGTCATTGGCATGGTGCCGTACCTGTACCTGGACGGCGTGGCGCACGTGGTGCTGCAGGACGCCGTCACGCTGAACCTGCCAGAGGAGTGGTGGGCGTACTGCATCGTGGTGGCGTACTGCATCGCGCTCGTGTTCAGCTACCCGCTCATGATGTTCCCCGCCATCAAGATCCTGGAGCGCGGCGCGGGCCCTTACCTGTGGAACGCCGCCTCGCCCACCGCCGCGCACTGGCGCCGCAATGGCTTCCGCGCCTTTGTCGTGGCCGTCACCGTCCTGGTGTCGTACCTGGGCGCCTCGCAGCTGAACAACCTGGTGGCGCTGGTGGGCTGCTTTGCCTGCACGCCCCTCATGTTCATCTTCCCCACCATGTTCCACCAGAAGCTGGTGGGCCCGCGCGGCCTCACGCGCCTCTCCAACTGGGCCATCGCGCTGCTGGGTGTCGGCGTCTTCCTGTTTGCCACCTACGAGGCCATCGCCACGTGGGACATTACCACTATCGACGCCTGCCCCGGCAACGGCCACGCGCCACCCCCGCCGCCCGTCAACGCCACCTCCCTCCTGCGGTAGCGCCGTACGTGTGTGTGTTTCTCGCCGGTGATTGTGCTGCCGGTGGGACGACTGCGTGGCGGGGCGCGTGTGATTGTGTGGTCCCCTGCCGCGCTCCCTCCATCCCCCTCCTGTGTGTACTGGTGCTCATGTTCTTTTACTGTGCGTGTGCCACCCCCCTGCGTGCGCGTGGACACACGGTTTTGATGTTGTTGCTGTTGTCCAAACGCGGGTGGTGTGTTACGACCGCTTGACGTTAAACTTTTCGCGCAGCCGCGCCTGCCGCGCATCGGCACTCTCACCAGTCGCCGCAGCCGCCTCCCGCGCCGCCTCCCGTCGCCGCTCCGTGTCGGCTGCCGCGCGGTCGGCACGTGCTGCCGCGCGTTCGTGCGCGGGCGGCAGCGGGCCCGTCTCTGGCATGCACTCGCGGCACACGCGCACCGGCTCGGCGTACGCGTAGTCGGGCAGCGGCTTGCGGCCGGAGGAGCAGGCGTCGCACACGACGTCGCCGCAGCGGCGGCAGTGGTGCCGCCGCACCATGCCGTCAAACGGCCGGGTGCACAGTGGGCACAGGGTGGCGGTCTCGTCGACGCGCCACGGCTCGCGCGACGCGCGCTGCAGCTTGCCCACCCACGCGCTCAGCTCCTCCACCGTGGTGGCCATGAAATACATGACCGTCTGGCTGCGCTGCGCCGCCAGGCGCTTGGGGTCGGACGGCGTCTCAATCACAAGGCAGTCGGGGTGCAGCTCATCTGCCAGCGCCACGCGGCAGTTCTCCAGGCTGATCCGCCCACGTGGCACCTCCCCTCCCCGCGCTTGCCCCTCTGTGTCCCAGTACGACAGCACGCGGCCCGCCAGCACCGCAAACCGCGGGTTCCACGCCTTCAGCGTCTCGCTCTCCTTCATCAGCATGCCCTCGTGCGCCTGCACCCCCGGCGCCTCGCCCTCCAGCTCCGCGTGGCTGCCCCCTGCCCCCATTGTTGGCGGGAGGGGTGGGTGCGACGAGGGGGCGTGTGACCGACACAGGGACAAGGTGAGCGGCGGCAGCAGCAGCGACGGCAAGCGTGCGTGGCGGCGACACGTGTGTGGAGCGGAGTGGGGGGTGTGGCAGCGTCGGGGCGTCACAGTAGGATGCAGCGTCAGCGATAGCGACAGAGGCAAAGAGAGCCACAGGTGGCACCACTGGCGTCAGCAATGCAGCCGATGACCACGTGTGAAGTGTAACGCGTGAGCGCACAGCAAGCGCGAGCCAGCAGTAGTAGCAAGAGGTAGCAGTAGTAGCAAGAGGTAGCAGCAGTAGTAGTCGTAAGTGGTAGAGAGAGGAGAGGAGAGAGGAGAAGAGAGAGAGAGAGGGAGGGTGATGATATCCGACACATAAATGGCGTGGCACAGGTACAAACGATAAAATGGCAAACGGGGACGGCACGCGCCAGCAAACCGGGCGGCGTTCGTGCGGTGTTACATGCAGTCGGTGGCGTGCAAACTTTGGCACACCCACAAACTCACCACCCCTTTCTAGTATGGGTAGTAGGCGAGGAGAGAAGAGAGAGAGAGGAGAGGAGAGGAGAGAGGGGAGAGAAGAGGAAGATACACGTCTGCTCGCGTCGTGTTCATGTCAATTATTGCGCAACACACACGCGCGCGCGTGCACACGCTGTGCAACATACGAGAATGAGTTGTGTGAGCATGGTCAACGACGGCGGCGGCGAGCCGGCTGCTGAAACTGCGTGTTGTGTGGTGCCGACAGGTTTCGTGCCGCCACCCACTACTGCTACTGACAGTTGTGCTGTCGCTGGTGTTGTCGCTGGTGCTGGCACGGGTGCTAGTAACGCGGGTGCTGGCGACGCTGGTGCCGACGCTGGTGCCGGCCCTGGTGCGGCTAGTGCTGGTGCCGATGCGTGTGCTGGTGATGGCGGCGCCGATGGCGACGCGGCAGTGGACCGCGGCGATGGCGCGGGGTCTGTTGACATCACGGCGGGCGCCAGCGAGGGGAGCGTGGAGCTGGTGGTTAGACCGCCGGGCGACTCACCGGCAGGTGGCGCCGGCAGCGACGGCACCAAGCCCCCAATCGACCCGAAGAAGAAGGCCCTGCTTGCCGAGGCGGCAGCTGAACTGAACGCATTACTGGCAAGGATTGGGGAAGTAGAAAAGAAGATGGCAGAGGTCAAGCAAGCGCAGCGCGACCACGACCTGGACGCGGCAGCGAGCGATGCCGCATGGCTGAAAAAGGCAGCGGCGATCCCGCAGCTGTGGTTTCTGAAGACGGTCACGGGGTCGCAGTTGGATTTCAGGGCAGCCACCGAGCACGCACCCATGCTGGAACGCGAGACGGACACGGCCGATTACCTGCTGACCGGCTTCACGAGGGGCGATGCGGAGGATGCGGTGTGTGAGTCGGTGTGGCGGCGGGTGCAGACGTACGCCGCGGACGCGCCACCCGTCGGTGCTGACGAGGTGGCTGTGGTGCATCCTTTCATGCAGCGCATCTTTGACGACATTGCCGCCGCCGCCGCGGCGCTGGGCCAGCGGTGCAACGCGCTGTTCTTCACGTACGATGCGGACGCAGCGCTGGATGGCGCTGTTGGGGTTGATTGGGTGGTGACGCACCCAAACGAGACGCGCCACGCGGCAGTCAACACGTTTGCTTACTTCAAGGCAACGAGCCGCGCCGCTGTGGACGACAGTGTACCAGTCGAGTCTGCGTGGTGTGCGGGCGCGGCAGCCATCCTGAACCACTTTGCGTACCGGCACGATAAGACGGGGTACGGCACCACGCGTGCGGTGGGCGCCGTGACGGACGGCCACACGCTGCGGCTTCAACGCACCGACTTTGACCGCCCTGGCTTCCCGTGCCTTGAGTCGTTCCCTGAGTCGCTGCTGGTGCCGCTACCCGGCGAGGCGTGCCCACGGGGGCTGCGCTGCCTCGTGCGCCTGCTACTGGAGCAGGACGCATTGCGATTTGGCTTGCCAGCACCCGGCGGCTTCGCGGCGCCCGCACCGTACAGCTACGTGCGCCTGTTGGGCGAGGGCGGGTGCGGCACGGTGGTGGAGGTGACGGCTGGCGGACTGTCGTCATACGCCCTCAAGTACACACGGTGCGACGAGCTGGGCGACGACATGCTGGCAAAGGAGCGTGCCATTCTGGACGTGCTGGCAACAGCAGCCGTGCCGCGCGTGCCGCGCGTGGTAGCAGCCGTGAAAAGCGTCACGACGCGCCGGCTCGGGCTGGTACTGTCGCCTCTGGGGGTACCGCTACTGGAGTACATGCGCGACATGACGCCACCGCAGCGGCTGGAGCTGGCGCACACGGTGTTGGTGCAGGTAGCCGACACGCTGCGCCTCGCGCACGCCGCGGGTGCAACCCACGGTGACGTGCGTCCCGACAACCTGGTTGTTGTGCGCGGCGGCGGCAGCGGCGCAGGCGCGTACGAGGTGTACCTGGTGGACTGGGGTGTGGGTGACGGTCCTGCCACCGCGTCGGTCGCCCGCCCAACGACTGAACTGCACGGCGTGCGCGCTTTTCTGGCGGACGCATACGTGCGCCTGGCTGCCACACGCTCAAGAAGCACGTTGTGGACGCCGGATCCAACACATGACCTGGCGGCGCTGCTGTACACCTGCGCGGCAATCTCCTCCCACCCCACCGCGCAGCCGCCGTGGGGGTCTGGCAATGTGTACAGCAACAGAAGCGGGCCGGCCGTGGAGGCCTACCTTGCTGACCGCCGTCGCTGGATGGCGGAATGGGCGTCGCAGGTGGCGCGCGACGGGCTGCCTGCGAGCCTCCATGACGCGTGGCGCGACGTCATAGCCGTCTGATTTGTGACGTTCAAATTGTTGGCCAGGCCAGGCTGGCATTCACTCCATTTCAATGATAGTTGTGCGTGGTGGTGCGGCAGGTGCAGGTGCGCGTGACAGCTGCGCGATTGTAGGGCGGATGCCAAGCGGGGCAACGACACTGTATCCAGCGGGCAAGCGGGCCAGCGGCTGCCCGCCAAACGGCGTTGCCAACGCCGACTCGAAGCAATCAGTACTTTGGTCCAGTAGGCCGTTGCATCATAAATAAGTAATACACGGGCACTGCGCTGCAATTACGGCGCACTGCAAACACAGCGCAACGTGCACGATGAGCGGCACACCTGATGGCGGCGGTGGCCACCGCGGCGACGCCGACGAGGAGCGTCTGGTGACTCTGGTGGCGGCACTTAGCGCTGCAACGGAGCGGATCGGTACGCTGGAAAGGGATTTGGCTACAACGTCTGCGTCGCTGGCGGCGAAAAACGCCGAGTGCGCCAGGTTGAGGGTGGACAGCGCGCGCGCGCTTGCGGAGCTGGATCGCCTGTGGCGTTTGAAGACGGTGACGGCATCACAGCTGAACCTGGCCGACACCAGCACCACCAGCAAGGAGAAGCTTGCATACGAACGCGCCAGCGCGGCGGCCGTGCTGGCCAGCTTTGTGAAGAGCCGCGAAGAAGATGCAATTTGTGAGGCGGTGTGGAGGCAGGTGCAAGCGTTTGCACCGGAGGCACCAGCTGTGGGTGCGGACGAGGTGAGTGTGGTGCATCCCTTTATGCACCGCATTCTGAACGTTGTTATCAACGTTGCTGCAGCACACCCGCGGGCCTGCACCTGCAGCATTGTGCTGCATGAATACGACACCGTCTCGCGGGATGGGCGGGCAGACTGGCTGGTCATTCCCCCCCACGACGCCGCGCAATGCGCCGCAAACAAACTGGCGTGGGTAGAAGGGAAGAAGCGCGAGCCCGCCGGCCGCGACACTGCCATTGCGCCGCTGCGGCGAGAGGGCATTGCGCAGGTTGTGAATCGTGCCGCGCGCAGACACGACGAGCTGGGCGGCGCAACTACAAACGCATTCGGTAGCGTGGTCGACGGCAGCGAGATTGTGTTCATACGCATTGACTTCGCCAGCGTCGGCTTCCCGTGCTACATCTCCCACCCGGAGTCGTTGGTTGTAGTGCAGGACGGTGAGGCATGCCCGAACGGGCTCCGCTTGCTTGTGCGACTGCTCCTGGAACAGGACGCGGCGCAGTTCGGCTTGCCAGCACCTGCCGCCTTTGTACCGGCTGGCCCCTACCGTACGGAGCGCCTGCTGGGCGACGGCGCGTACGGCACAGTGATGGAGGTGTTCGACAGCGCGAGGAGGGCGTACGCTCTGAAGTACACGCGGCATGCAATGTTGGGCGACGGCGAGCTGACAAATGAGCGTACCGTCCTGCGCGCACTGGCGGCGGCAGACGTACCGCGCGTGCCACGCGTGGTGATGGACGTGGTCTGCGCAACGACGCGCCGCCGTGGGCTACTGCTTGATCCCATGGGCGTGTCGCTCCGCAACTACCTCAACCACGTGGCGGATGATGTGGAGCGGCCGAGGGTGGTGCGCACCATGTTGGCGCACGTAGCTGGCACGCTGCAGAGCGCGCATGCCGCGGGGGTATTGCACGGCGACGTGTGCGTCGACAATATGGTTGTGTGTGGCGGCGCCGAGGCGGGTACGCACGCCGTGTACTTGGTTGGCTGGGGGCAGGGTGGCGACGTGGGGGCGCGTCGCCAACGGAAGGAGATGCACGGCTCGCGCCCATTCATGGCGGACGCCAAGTTGCGGCTAAGTCTCCAGAAGCCCAGCACGACGTGGACGCCAGAGCCGGCACACGACTTGGCCTCGCTGCTCTACACCTTTGCGGCGTTGTGCGCGCAGCCTACCACCGCGCAGCCCCCGTGGTACGCCGCCTACCTCGGCCCCACCGCTGTCGAGGAGCTCATTTCCAGCCGCCGCGGGTGGATGGTGGACCATGTGGCCCGTGACGAGCTACCCGAGAGCCTCCGCCCTACGTACGACGCCATTACGGCTGCGCCGGTACCGGCAGCGGCAGGTGGTGGTGGGGCAGCGGCAGGTGGTGGTGGAGCAGCGGCAGCGGCAGCGGCAGCGGCAGTGGCAGCGGCAGCGGCAGCGGCAGCGGCAGCGCCAGCAGCAGTGGCAGCGGCAGTGGTGGCGCCGCTGGCAGCGGCACGGGCAGCGACACGGTCTGCTAGTCCCCGCGGCCGTCGTCGCGCGACGTTACTGGAGTGACTGGACACCGGCGGACACAATCCCGGTATGTTCAGGATGCCGCAGTGACAGCAGCAGCACACCACCCTCCAAGACCTAACATGCATGTTCACGCCTCATTTTCAATTTTAATTGCATCCACGCCAACCGTATTATCACCATATCTGCCCAATTTCACCACCATGGCTGCTGTCATGCGTGGCGGCAAGTAATGAAACCGTCGGATGTTTCTCTCCTCCCTTCCGCTGTGCGCCACTGTCACAAACCTGCAAAAGCCACGTGCCCCATGTGCAGTTATTGCGGGAACCCAACGCCCATAGTGGTTTTGGCGTGCTGGTCGCTTTTCTCGCTGGTGCACCGCGCGGATTGTACACGGCTTCCACGCTACTACAATAGTTCGAGAGAGGAGGAAGGAGAGAGCGAGGGGAGAAGGAGCGAGGGAGCAAGAGCAGCAGAGCGAGGCAGCAAGAGGACATCGAGAGGGCAGCGAGAGGACATCGAGAGAGCAGCGAGAGGAGAGAGAGAGCAGCCATGGCGGAATCTGCGCCAGCAGCGGCTGCAGCCGCTGCAGCTGCTGCGGCTGCTGCTTCTCCCGCGCCAGCACCTGCTGCGGCTGTTGCTGCGGCTGCTGAGCCAGCTGCTGCCGCACCCGCAGTGGCTGCTGCTGCGCCAGTGCCAGCCCCGCAGGCAGCAGCGGCAGCTGCAGCCGCCGCCGCTGCGCCAGTAGCCGCGGCTGCCGCAGCCGTGGTCCGGCTGGATGCAAACGGGGAGCCGCTGCCAGACGAGCCTGTGGTGCAAGATGCCAACAGCGGGGGCGGAGGTGGTGGCGCTGCAGCTCCAGCCGCTGCCGCCGCCGCTGCCGCCGCCGCTGCTGCCGCACCGCTCGCGCCAGTGGACCCACAGGCGCAGCTCCCAAACGCGGATGAGTATCGTGAACACCTGGCCGCCGGCCGGATACGGCCGGCACACGTGACGGGCACCGTGAACGATGTCGCTGTGGCTGCCGGAGTGGCGCCACCCGCCGCTACCAGCGGTGGCGTCCACGAGTCCAAGGAAGACAGTGACCGTAAGGTGCCGCCGCCGTGGCGGCCGTTCATTCGCCGCCACGCAGAGCTGGAGTACGTTGGCGCGCACGGTCGGTGTCATCCCCACCCCTACCCCCCCCCCCCCACGCCCCCATCCCCCAACCTGCCTGCAGCGTGCTGGACACGATGAACAAGTGGTGCGAGGCGACGATTGTGGAGGTGGACGAGCAGATGCGGCGCGTGTTTGTGCACTACTCGTACTGGACGTCGCGGTGGGACGAGTGGCTGGACGTGGAGTCGGAGCGGCTGCAGGAGCGCGGCACGCATGTGTACCTGCCCGGCACGCCGCTGCGGGTGGGCCACCGACTGGACGTGTACGACCCGCACCCGTCCAAGCTGCGGCACCTGGAGGCGGTGGTGTTGGAGGCGCGGCCAGACAGCGTGAAGGTGCACTTTGTAACGTACCTGTCCATGTACGACGAGTGGCTGCCGGTGGGCAGCGACCGCATCTCGCCATGGTGCTGGCACTCGCGCACACGGCAGCCGTACCGGCCGCGCACCACCACCTACTGGTCCACCGCCAGCCGCACCGCGCAGCTCAGCAGCGCCACCGACCCGCGCGTGGTGCAGTACCTGACGGCGCTGGCGGCGCAGGGCCTGCGGCTGGAGGTGATGGGCGGCGACGGCAACTGCCTCTTCCGCTCCGTGGCGCACCAGGTGTACGGCTCGCAGGACCTGCACCCCATCACGCGCCGCGCCGCGGCGCTGTACATGCAGGCCAACGCCACCTGGTTCTCCAACTTTGTGGTGGGCGACGCCACCACCTTTGAGGACTACATCGCGCACATCTCGCAGAACGCGGTGTGGGGCGACGACCCCGAGATCCAGGCCATGTGCGAGCTGTACGACCGGCCGGCTGAGATTTGGGCGTACGACGCCACCCGCGGCGCCGTGAAGCTGCGCGTGTTCCACTCCTCGCGCGCCGACCGCCGCCCACCCATCCGCCTCAGCTACTACGGCGGCGGCCACTACGACAGCGTGGTGGGCACGGACTGGGAGGCGCACCACCTGACCAGCCTGCCGGGCGTGCGGGAGGACCGCGTCATCAGCCTGTGCCGCGCGCGCAGCGCTGCTGCTGGCGGCGGTGGTGGCGGCGGCGGCGGTGGTGCCGCGGGGGGCGGCTTTGTGGTGAGCGGTGCAACTGCAGCCGCCGCTGCAGCGGCTGGGACAGAGGCGGAGGAGCGGGAGGCGCGGGAGGTAGCAGCCGCCATTGCCGCGTCGCGTGAGGCGTACGACGAGACGCAGGTGAACCTGGATGCCGCGCTCCTGGCGAGTCTGGGGGTGGACCCCACCACCGCGCTGGTGGCAGCTGCCAGCGTCAGCGGTGGCGCGGGCGGCGGCGGCGGTGGTGTTGGCGCTGCTGGGGTGAGCGCGGTGGAGGAGGCGGCATTTAATGCGGCGCTGCTGGCAGAGGCGCAGGTAGCGTCGGAGGAGGAGGCGCTGCGCCGTGCGCTGGATGCGAGTGCCGCCGCCACCGCCGCGGCAGACGACGAGGCGGTGGTGATGGAGGCTGCCATCGCTGCGTCGCTGCATGAGCCGGACGTTGGCGCCATCGACCCGCGCATTGCCGCTGCGGATGAACTGTACAACTTGGCGTTTGACATGACGGAGGATGAGCAGATTGCGTTTGCCATGACCGGCACCCTGCCGCCCCGGCTGGCGTCTGGGCGCGCCGGCCACGGCGCAGTTGCAACTGGCGGCGGCAGTGGCGGTGGCAGTGGCAGTGCAGCGCCACCAACTGCGGCGCCACCGCGCGTGGATGCCACGTCGCTGGACATGTATGCGCTGGCGGCGGAGATGACGGAGGAGGAGCAGATAGAGTTTGCCATGACGGGCACCGCGCCACCTCGACTAGCGCATCTCTTCCGCTCTCCAGCGCCGCCGCCAGCAGCACCAGCCCCTGCGCCGGCACCTGCACCTGCACCGGCCCCAGCCCCAGCACCTGCTCCGGCGCCTGCGAGTGGCGGTGCTACCAATTGGTTCCTTGCCGGCGCGCGAGGGCGCGGTGAGGGTGCCGCCGCGCCGCGTGCCGCGCCTTCCCCGTCTGCGGCGGCACCCGCGCCAGCGGCAGGGCCGGCAGCTGCAGCTGCTCCGCCTGCCCCCGCCCCCGCTCCAGCACCACCCGCTGCCGCCATTCAGCCGCCGGCGCTGGAAGACGACGAGGATGCCATGGTGGCAGCCGCCATTGCGGCGTCCCTGGGGTACGCATAGCGCATTAGCGTGTGAGTCTGTGGTTTCAAGTGAAATGATTCATTCAACATGACGAGTTAGCGGCGCGGCGGCGTCGGCGCGACTGCGCGAGGCGGCGCGGCGGCGGGTGGGGCAGCGGGGCGGCCACCGCCGGCTGGGGGGCGGGACGGGCTGGGCGGCACGTCCATGCCGGTGACGGTGGACCGGCGGCTGCGCACGGGTGACCCCGCCATGGCGTCATCCTCGTCTTCGTAGTAGTCACCGCCGTCATCGCCACCAATGCCGCCCCCGCCGCCGCCGCCGCAGCCGTCGTCCCACTCGGCCGGCATGTCGTCCACGTCGCCGCCGGCGTCAGCGGGCGTTGCAGACACGTCCATGCCCTCGCCGACGCCGCCGCCACCGCCACCCGCCATCCCCGCGTGCGCCAGCGCCGCGACGGAGAACAGGCCGCCAATGGGCGCAACGCCGGGTGACGGCGACACGATGCCACACAGCTCGGCGTAGAAGCGGCCCTTGATGGCCTCCACCGACATGGCGCGCAGGCCCGCCGAGCCGCCCGGAATACGCAGCTTGAAGGGGCGCGGAATCGACACGGAGTCCTCGTTGAAGTGGCGGCGCGCGGTGCGCACGCGCGCCAGGAAGGGGTGCGCCAGCGCGTCGTCCACGCTGATGCGCGCGTCCGGGTTGAATGCCAGCATGCGCTGTAGGAGGTCGAGGCAGGGGCCGCGCACCAGCGGGAACAGCTTGGCAAACGACACGCCGTCGTAGCGCGGCAGGCGCGTCATGAAGCTGCGCGCAGCCTCGCTGCGCACAAAATGCAGGTCCTCCGGCGCCGGCGAGCCCAGGATCTCCGTGATGAGCTGCAGCTGGTGCAGGTAGTTGTCGCCGGGGAAGAGCGGCCGCCGCAGCAGCAGCTCCGCCAGCACGCACCCCACGCTCCACACGTCCACGCTCGTCTTGTACCGGCCGCCGCTCAGCAGCACCTCGGGCGCTGCGGTGGGTTGGGGTGGGGGGTGGGGGTGTGGGGCACGTGTATTGTTGTTGGCAAGGTGGACGGCAACTATAAACACGTACCGCGGTACCAGCGCGTGACGACGTATTCGGTGAAGGCGGCGGACATGGACGGCTCGCTCTCGCGCGCCAGCCCAAAGTCGCACATCTTGACGGTGCAGTCGGCGTTGACCAGCAGGTTGGAGGGCTTGAGGTCGCGGTGCAGCACGCCCGCCGTGTGGATGTGCTTCAGCGCGCACAGCGTCTGGTACACAAAGTAGGAGATGTGGTCGGAGGTGAGGTCCTGCCGGCTGTGGATGACGCGGTGCAGGTCCGTCTCCATCAGCTCCGCCACGAGGTAGATGTGCGAGAAGCCGGCGATGTCGCGCGGCCGCACCACCTCAATGAGCTGCACGATGTTGGGGTGCGCAAAGTGCGCCATCACCTTGATCTCGCGGTAGATGCGCCGCGCGTCGGTGGGCGACACAAACGCGTTCACAATGTGCTTGATGGCCACCTTGCGGCTGGGCGAGCCGGCTGGCGCGCTGGTGTCCTCCGCCACATACACCGCGCCGTACGCACCCTTCCCAATCAGCTTCTGCAGCACGTACTTGCCGGCATACGCCGGCGTCGCGTACGCCTCCAGTGCCGCCTGCGCCATTGCCAGCTCAGCCGCCCGCACCGCCTCGCGTGACGGCGGCATGGGCGGCAGACCGCCGCCCGCCATGCTGCTGCTGCTGCTGCTACTACTGCTACCATGACCAGTTGCCGCCGCTGCCGCTGTTGATGACGCCGCTGCCGCCGCTGCCGTCATTCCGGCAGGGCCCGACACCGCCGTTGCACCACTAGTTGGCACAGGCGGCGCCACGCTGGGTGGTGCCATGCTAGGCGGCGGCGGCCGGGGTGCCATCACAGACGGCGGCGGCCCCCGCATCGCGCTGCTGCCGCTTGGTCGCGCCATTGATCGTGTGTTGGTACTCTTGGATAGCAGCAGAAGGTGTGTTGGTGTTGGTTTGTCAGCAGCGTTTGATGGTTCCCAACCCCTCAACAAATACACACCAACACACTTGTGCTCTGTCACCCTTGCCAATATTGCACGCTGTTTATCTGCCGCTGTCAAATTGCAGGTTGTAGCATGCCGCAGCACCAACGCAGCGGGCGACAACTACTTTGGCAACCGCCGCCGCCGCCTCCTTGAAAAACCACCAGCGCAGCAGCGCGTTGACTCGACGCTGGCAGCTGCGGCAGCAATTCGGCTGCGCTAGTAAGTATGGAGCGACGGTTACGCGACACACGGTGACAGTGATGGCAAATATAGTTGTCATGCGTGTTGGTGCCGCCATTATTTGGTGTTAGTGGACTGAGTGTGTCAGTGATGTTGTGACGTGTACCCACCTGCCGTTCACTGCCGCTGCCTGTCGGAGTCGGTACCGACGCCGTCGGAGCCGCTGCTGCTTGTCCTTGCTAGCGCGGATGTCGACGTGAGCACTGCAACTAACTACTTAGTAGTAACTACTGCTGCTGTTGCATAGCAACCTCCTGCTGCCGCTGCCGCTGCCGCTGCTGCTGCCGCAGAGGGTCCTGCCGCCTTCCGCTTCAGTTGGCCAACCGTCACCGTACAACATGGGCGCCTGCAACACAAAGGTGGTGCGGGACCTGGACGCCCCCGTCCCAGTACGCACCGGCAGCGCTGCGTACACGCTGGCACATAGGTACGTGACCGCACAGTCTCTGGCGCCCCGCACACGGGCGCGGTGTCAGCACCAACCGCGGCGCAGTTGACAGCGCAGATACGCACGCACACAATCAGACACACACGCACGCACACCGCCACTGTGCAGTAAGGATGTGCTGGCATCTGGAGGACTTGACTTTGTAGCTGGCACTGACATTGGCACGCGGTTGGCGCGCATTGCAACGGAGCACCGCATCCCAGTGCGTTGTCGATGTATTGTGTGTTGGTGGTGGGTGTCCGAATTGTTGTCGGCTAACCCAACCCACCCACCCCGCACGTGCGCAGGATGACGACGACACGTACATCACCATGGCGCGCCTGCTGCTCATGCTGTATGATGACGACGGCGACGGCAAGCTGAGCGCGGAGGAGGAGCTGCCGGCGGCGGTGGCTGGCGTGGCAGCGGCGCTGTTTGCGTTCTCTAATGCGGTGGAGGTGCTGGGAACTGACTTCACGCCGGCGGAGCGCGCCGAGGCGGCGCGGCAGCTGGCGCTGGAGCTGGAGGCGCTGGCCGACACGCTGGAGCGCCCCGCCGTCGACTTGCATGTACTGGAGGCGTGGTTGCGGCTGATTGACGGCGACCACACGGCGGTACCGCCTGAAGCGCTGGGCGACCCCGTACCCGGACCGGAGGCGATTGGTGCCACAACGCCGCGCTGCGCCACCCTCTCGTCGCCCGGGCCCCCCACGCTGGTCTTGCCGCCCACGCCATCCGCCGGTGCGCATTTACTTGCATCGCCGCTGCGGCTGCGCCGCTACGCACCAATTGGGGAGACGGATGGCAGCGGCGATGAGCCACGCCTTCTCACCAGCGGCAGCCCCGCTGTCTCATCCTCACCCCGTCTGCCGCCAGCGGCGGCGCCACCGCCAGCTGCTGCCGACGCCGACCCCGCTGCCGCCACGCACTCACAAACATGGGCAAGCGGCTCCAGCACCTCATGGTGGCCCTCCCGCTCCACATCCGCGCCGCCTACGTCCCGCACCCTCCGCCACATGACCACGCCGTCTGCGGCAGCGCGGCACGCATCGCCGTCACCGCGCGGCGGCGTGCCGCCTCTTGCGCCATCGCCGTCTGCCACCGCCGTCGCGCCGAGCCAGTCGCGCGTGCCATCAACCGGCATTGCTGGACCCGTCGTACCTGCCACTGGCACACGCGCTACCGGTATGCAAGGCCTGCGCTTCCTGGCGCGCGCCCTGCCCTCTGAAGCTGCCAGCTACGTTGTGCCCGCCGCCAGCCGCAGACCGCGTGCGGGCGGCGTAGCGGCAGCAGCAGCCGCCGCGGCAGCTGCAGCTGCGGCAGCATCCCCCTCGCCCTCCTCCTCACTGCCGCTGCTGGTTGCGACTCCCGTGGCGTAATTATTATTTGCCAATGCTTCAACCAAACAAACTATCTATCATATTAGCGCAGGCGGCGGGCAGCGGCGGAGGTGCCGTGCTCGTCCAGGATGACGGCGGTGGTGGGACGGACGCCGCCGGCGGCTGCTGCCGCTTGCTGCCGGCGCGTGCGCTCCTGCCACGCTAGCCGCTCGACGGCGCGGCGGGAGGAGGCGGCGGGCACCAGCACGCCATTGTTGAAGCACAACACCTCCTGCTCGTGGCCCGCAGCGAAGGTGACGCGCCCCGCAGCCACCTCCGCTGCCGTCGTGGCGTCGGGCCGGAACACGATGCTCTTGCACTCACGCAGGCCGGTGGCGTGTGGCGCGCCGACCCCACCACCACCAGCCGCCGCTGCTGCCGCCGCTGCCAGCCCTACCGGCGCCACCTCACCCGCAAAGATGAGGCTGCCATCCAGCCACAGCTGCACCGCGCCCACGCCGCGCAGCGGCGTCTTGGAGTAGTTGAACAGGCGCACGAGGGAGAGCGACACGGGCGCGTCAAAGGTGATGGTCAGGATGTTGGCAGGCCGGGCGCCCGTGTCGCCGTCGGCTGGCAGCACTGCCGCCAGCCAGGAGCGATGCGGCGGGTACGGCGGCAGAGTGCGCGCGCCGCAGGCGTACAACGCAGGGTCGTCGCACCGTTGTACGCACTCTGCCTCCACGCCGGCAGGCCAGCCACCCGGCGGCGGCGCACCGGTGCACGCCAGGTTGGCTGGCACACGCGCGTCAGCATGCGAGCCACCGGGCCCCGGCGGCAGCGCGTGCACGGCGGCGGGATGCACACGAATGCGGCGGCCGGCGGCGTCATACAGCGCCAGCGCGTCCAGACCCACGTAGTACGCGTCGCCGCAGGTGGCGGTGATGACCACCTGCAGCGACATGCCGGTCGGCAGGTGCGGCACCTCCACGTCCTGCGGCACGCGCACCGGCACGCCGGCGGCGTGCGTCAGTGCGGCGATGGGCGCTGCGGTGCCGGTGGACCACGGCGGCGGCACCACCTCGTACCGTACCCGGCCGCTGCTACCAGCCGCCGGCACGGCACGGAACGGGATACTCTGACCGTAGTCAAACCAAGCGTGGCCAGGCGCGCGGCGCAGGCACACAATGTTGTGCGCCGGGTACCCCGTGGCGCGCGCCGCATCTGGGTTCAGCACCGGCACGCCGTCCACCGCCAGCGCGACGTGAAACACACCACGGCACGCGTCATCCACCGACTTGTTGTAGTTGTACACCCGCAGGCCGGCAATGTACGCCGGCGCGCCCAGGTCCACGCTCAGCTGCACACCCGTGCCCTCCGGCGGCGGCGCCACCAGCCACATGTGCATGTCGTCCGTCGTCACCTCCACGCCGTCCACCAGCTTGTCCACCGTGCGCGGGTCGCCGGTGTGGCCATCCACATTAATGTCGGCCGGCTGCGCCGCCAGGTTGGCGGCGGTGAGCGGCGCGCGCGCCACCATGCCATGGGTGGCCGAGATGGGCACCAGCACGTGCACGTGCAGGCCCGCTAGGCCGGTGTAGTGCGCATCGCCATGCGTGCTGAGCAGCTGCATCACAATGCGGCGGCCATACGGCACGCTCGCCAGCCGCATACTGCGCCCAATCTCGCGACTGCCGTCGTCTGCCCCATCCAACGCATCTCCTTGTGCTTGTGCTAGTAAGGCCGGTGCGGCCGGTACAGGCGGGGGTGGGGGTGGGATGCTTGCCAGCGACGCCGCCATCAGCGTGGCGTCGCCGACACCAGGCGGCGCGGCACTGGCGCGCATGGGGAAGAGGCGGCGCGCTAGCGCGTCAATGTCACCGTCATCGATGTCATCCGCAGCACCCGCCGCTGGATGCACGGCCGAGCCAGGCGGACTGGCTGACGTGCCGGGCAACGGCGCGTGTAACCCACCCGGAACTAGCAGTCGCTGCATGCGGCGGCCACTGGCACTCGGCTCAAAATGTGCCGTGTCTTCCAGCATGTCGTCGGCGTCGTCATCATCGCCGTCGACACCATCGATGTCAGCCACGTCACCACCTGGTGACGCCACCTCCTGCACGGTGGCAGGCACGTGCCGCCGCCGCCAGATGGCGCCGCGAGACGGCGGCAGCGCCGCACCCGCGCGCCCGCCTCCAGCCGCGCTCACACCAGTACCACTGGTCACACCGGTACGTGGCCGCTCGCTCTCGTGCGCCACCAGCGCGGTGTCGATGGCCGCGGCGGCCACGTAGTCGGCGCCCACCGCCGCCACGTGCGGGTCGTGCGCGCGGATAGCGGCCAACACGCCCGGCTCCAGCGTGAACAGCAGCGTCTCAGCAAAACGCTGCAGCATGGAGTCTGCGGCGGCGGCCGCCACAGCAGATGCCGCTGGTGATGCCAGCAGCCCGCCGGCGGCAGCCACCGAGGCGCGCATGCTGGATGCCACGCCGGCGTCGGGCGGTGCCGGCATGGTGCCAGGTGCGCGGCGCAGCTCGCCGTCGTACAGCAGCACGTCGTCCAGCAGGATGGACACGCCGCGCGCGCCGCGGTACGAGTGCACGCGGTTGCGGTTGTAATTAAAAATACGCAGCATGGAGAGTGTGAAGGGTGCGGCGGCGGTGATGAACACGCCCGCGCCCTCCGCCGCGTCCCACGGCGCCAGCCACATGTGCGTCTCGTCGCACGTCACGTTCACGCCGCCCGGCGGGCCCCCCCGCCGCGGGGGGCGGGCCGGGGGCCCGGGCCGCGCCGCCCCCCGGGGCGCCGGGGCCCGTCCCGCCACCCCCCCCCCGCCACTCGCGCCGCCGCTGCTGGCACCGGTGAGCAGCCGGCCCTCTGCGTCAAACAGCTCGATGCCAGTCAACCCCACGTACCGGCTGTCACCCCACGTGCTACGGATCAGCACCGTCAGCGTGCGGCCGGTGGGCAGCATGGGCAGGCGCATGATAGAGGCACTGGCCCCTGCAATACCATCCTCGTCCTCGTCGTCGTCGCCACCGTCGCCGACGTCGGTGTCACCGCCCTCCACGCCGCCGCCGCCGCCGGCGCCGCCCGCAGCAGCCACCGCATCCAGCTCGTCCATAATGACGCCGCCGCGCCCGGGACTCGTTGTGCCCCGCAGCGCCGCTGCCACTGCGCCGGCGTCTGCCAGGGAGGCGCGCGCAAAGGAGCGCGCGGTGGCTGCCAACGCCGCTGTGGTGCGGGATGGTGGCGTGACGGGGCGTGGGCTGCCGCCAAACGCACCCGCTGCCGCGCCCGCTCCCACCGTGCTTGCTAAACTGGTGTCGCCATCCAGCATCAGATGCGGCCGTGGCACGTGTGCGGCGCTGGTGTCAAACACGGCACCGCCGCGGCTGGGTGGGGCTGCGCGCGCTGCTGCCGCCGCCGCCATGAAGCGCTTGGAGGTGAGGTCGCGCAGCAACTGCCGCCGCTCGCCCGCGTTTAGTGTGAAGAAGGAGGCGGACATGTCACCCGCGTGCGGCGGCGCGTCCGCCGGGAAGTAGGAGCCCTCCAACACGTCGCCATCCTCCCCGCCGTACCCGCCGCCATACTCACCGGCGCCGCCATACGCGCCCATCGTGTCGTCGCCGCTGCCATCCGTCCACGCACCGGCCGCCACCCCAAACCGTTCTGCCAGGTACGCTTGCAGCATTGCCGCCTCCTCGTCGTTGAGCCCCGCCAGGAAGCCCTCCAGCAGCGATGGGTCCGCCGCCATGGCAGCCACCAGCGCATCATCATCGCCACCCTCATCCACACCACTCCATTGGCTGTCGGCAACGCTCCCGCCGCCGCCGCCGCCGCCACCACCTCCACCGCCGCCACCACCACCATCAACCGACCGCTCCCATGGCGGCACCGAGGTGAGCGACCGCACAATCATGGGGATCCAAGACTGCCGGTTGGCCACAAAGGAGGCGGTCATGCTGCTTCGCTGCCCGCCGCCGCCGCCGCCCACACCGCTGGCACGGCCGCCACTGACGCGAGATGCACCACGTGGCGCGCTGACAGCGGGTGAGTATGATACAGGCAGCGGCAGGCCGCTTGCATTCACTGGCGTCGCAGCTGCGCTCGGTCCCGCACGTCGTGATGGCGTCGCTAGGGTGGCAGATGCGGATGCGCGGGAGGAAGTCGCCAGTGGGTGCGGCGCCTCCACAAATCCCGTTGCGGCAGCGGCGGCGGCGGCAGGACTGACCAGCGGGGATGCAGCGCGCGCAGGGCTGCGCAGCGGCAGCGATGTATTGGCTGTGTGCGGCGGCTTCCGAGTTGACACGGTGGCACGAGGTGTGGCATCGCTGGGTGTCATGCCAGTTATGCGCGCCGGCGTGGCGGGGTGCAGGTCCGATCTGGAGGGTGACGGCACCGGCGGTGGAGATGGCGACGGCGGCGCAGGCGGTGGTTGAGGGGAAGACGGCGCGGATGATGGCGGCAGCCGGGCGGTGGCAAAGCCACGGGGCGGCCCCGCCGTTGCAGGCAGGGAGGTGGACAGCGCTAACGAGTCGCCAAAGGCGGCGCCGTCTGCATCGTCGTCACTTGCGCCTTCCCGGTCGCCGTGCAGCAGCGCGCCGCCTGCTGACGACGCGGGGTAGTGCAGCCTGCGCGCAGACGGGGCTGCCGAGGAGGAGGTGGACAGCAGGGTGGAGGCGCTGGGGCTGGGACCCAACGACACGCCACCAAAGGGGGTGGACCACCGCGATGATGCCGCCAGCGTTGTCGCACCACGCAGGGGTGCCAGGCGGGGCGCTGCGTCACGTGCTGACAGGCGCGCTGACGACGAACCACCATCGTACGTTGGCTCCGGCGGAGACACGCCGGTGGTGGTGGCGGTGCGACCCTCTTGCGCCGCCATGTATGCAAGTATGTCGCCGTCGTCAGCACCAGCGGCGGTGGCAGCGGCGGGAGCGGTTGGCGCCGGCGGCGGTGACGTAAACTGCGTGCGTGCCCGCAGCTGCGGAATGCGCGACTCGCTGCTGCCACCACTTGACGACGCAGCATGCGCATGACTTGCAACAGCAGCGCGCCCGCTACCGCCGCCGCCGCCGCCGTATCCAAACCCAACAAGCGGCTGGTAGGTATGCGTGCCGCTGATGACGGTAGTGCGGCCACCGCCTGCCCCATCGCCAGTTGCCGCCGCCACCGCGTTGGCACGGGCCGTCATACCAGCCCCTACTAGGGCAGTGGCAGTAAACGCAGCATCTGGGGCGGTGGCAGCGTCTACACTATCAGCTGCCGATGAAGTTGCAGCAGCTGCAGGCGGCGCCGCACGAGCAGCATGCGCCCCACGAACTGTACTCGCGTGCCCAGCGTGCCCAGCATGCCCAGCAACCGACCCATGTCCAGCATGCCCAGCAACCGATCTAGCAGCAGCAGCAGACCCACCACCAGTACCACCAGCACCAGCAGCAGCACCACTACCACCAGCACCAGCAGCAGCACCACTACCACCACCACTACCACCACCACCAATACCAGTACCACCAGTAGCAGTAGCAGTAGAAGAGCCGGCAAGGGGGGCGAGAGGGGCCAGCTGGCGGCCGCCCCTGGCACGCATGGCACACATTTTATTTCGCTAAAATAATAACACGACCGCACGGGAATGGATCACAGTGGGCTATGCCAACAAATAATTGTGTGTGGCATGGCCGCGTTGATTTGTGTCAACATGGTGAATCACGCTGTTTTGGGGGAGGAGGAGTCGCCAAGGGTTCAATGGCAACGGCGCGGCGCGCGCTGGCATAGTGTGCCTGCGCGTCGTGGCCCGTGGGCGCGGCTGTTGCGTCCCAAACGCAGGGCACGCGCGGCACCGGCCGAGCAATACCGGTAACACGCAGCAACAACAACATACAAAACCCCCCAACACACAAACAACAAGCGCGCTGGCAATCAAAAAGGAAGCGTGCAACGCGCACATCCAAAAATACCGGTACAGGGAGGGAGCGAGGGTGGCACTAGCGGCGCATGGCCTCCATAAACGCCGACATGCCTTCCCGCAGCCGGCCCGCCTTGTCGCCCAGCGAGGCGCCCACCTTTCGCAGGTCGTCGCCCACCGCCGAGCCCAGCTTCTCTACAAACTCTGCCACGCCGCCGTCGGAGGCGGCAGAGCCGGCGCGGCCATCATACCGGCCACCGCCACCGTAGCCACCGTCGTACCCGCCGCCACCACCGCTGCTGCTGCCGCCGCCGCCACCACCGCCACTGCTGCCGCCGCCGGTGCCATACAGCATGTCAGACGACACGGCGCGCGCGCCGTCGTACGTTGCCAGCCGTGCCTTCATGGCGCGGCTGGTGTCGTCATCCACCGTGGCGCTCAGCATGTCGCTGCTGATGCTCTTGGCGTTACCATACTTGGCCATGGAGGCGGCCGCAGAGGAGCGGTCAGCGGCAGACGCGGGTGCCGGTGCAGGCGCCGCCGCTGCGGCGGGTCTCATGCGCTCCAGCTCTGCCGTCACGCGCACCAGCTCCGCGTCCGTGTCACGCTTGCTGCCGCCCTTTGCCGCCTCCTCCTTCTCCTTGTCGAAATCATCAAACCCAGGCCGCGCGCCGCCGCCGCCGCCGCTGCTGCTGGCGCCGCCACCTACCGGCACGGCGCCCAACTTGGAAGCCCCCAGCTTCTTTGCGCCCAGCTTGCTGCCGCCACCGCCCAGCACGCCGCCCGCCGGCTTGATGCCAAGCATACCTGCCGGCCGCGCCGCCTCTGCCCCGCCTCCGCCTGCCACTGCCGACACGTCCAGCAGAACGCCGCTTCCGCTGCCGCCGCTGCTGCTGCCGCCGCTCAGGCCACCCGCACTACCCGCCCCCGTGCTGTGCACCGGCCGTCCCAGCAGTGCCGGCGCGTACGCCGCCGCCGCGCTGGCAGGCGCGACGGGCGCCGCCATTGTCACCGGCGCGCTGGATGCCGCCTCTGCCAGGTCCGCCTCATATGCCGCCCGCACCGCCTTGGCCTGTGCGGGTGTCAGGAACTCTGACACAAGCGGCGAGGCGCCGTCGGACGTGGAGCGCGACATGGCGCTGGACGACGCCGGCGGCGCCGCCGTCGCACCGCTGCCACTCTCATCGTCA
>Ga0066256_1002073_pt1 | contig 23568 bp, 18 predicted proteins | sample ThiBio_1000_biof_FD_87107 | JGI IMG/M metagenome (GOLD analysis project Ga0066256, IMG submission 87107) | Wastewater bioreactor microbial communities from Cape Town, South Africa - Thiocy_expt_1000_biof (version 2) | ecosystem: Engineered > Bioreactor > Thiocyanate-remediating >... | reverse complement strand
CGTCATCGACAAAACCAAGGCCCCGGCCGAGATCGCAGAGAATACCGTGCTGGCGGCGGCGCCCACGGTGGGCGGCGGCTCGGTCCCGGCGGCGGCGCTGTGGTGGGATGGCTTTGCCATCGCCAAGAATATCTCGGACGAGGATGCCGAAGCCTCCTTCCGCGCCATGGTCCATGCCGTGCGTCCCGAAGTCGCCGACAAGAATCCGGATATCGCCACCTGGCTGACGAAGGACTTCAAGCCGAGCGCCGGCGCGGTCGGCGTGCTGGCCACCGCAAACGGCGGCGCGCAGCCCTATCCGATGCTGCCTTATATGGGCCTGCTGCACACCGCGCTCGGTTCCGAGCTTGCCGACTTCATGCAAGGGCGCGAAAGCGCCGAGGATGCGTTGCGCGATACGGAAGCGGCCTATACGGCTGCGGCCCGCGAAAGCGGCTACCTGAAGTAAGCCCGACCGGGAAAACGGCCGGCTGCTGGCGCCATATCCGCCGCCTCGATTCAAAACACGCAGACGGTCACGCTTTTCCAAGCAATCGAAACCGTCTTCCGCCACCGTCTTGCAAGACGGGCTATGCCGCATCGGGCATTCTTCGCCTTTATATTGCCGTCGCTCGTCGCGATGATCCTGTTCATCGCGTTGCCGATCGCCTCGGTCGCGGTCCAGTCCCTGTTCGTCCAGCACGAAAAGGTGGTGGTCGAAACGGAGACCTGCGCCCCCTTCGGCGGCTGCAAGAAGGAGACGCGCGTCGATTCCGACGCCACCGCCAAGCTGCGTCATGACGAGCCGCTCGGCAAGTTCAACGGCTTCGGCACCTATCTCGACCGCAATCATCTCGCGGTCGGCGAAATCAAGGCGATCCTCGCCAGCAGCACCGGCATCGGCAATGTCGTCACGCAGATCTACAACCTGCCCTTCTACAAGGCGCTGTCCTTCACGCTGACCTATACGTTCATCGTCACGCCCTTTGCCATGCTGCTCGGCTTCTGCATCGCGCTCGGCGTCAATACCCTGCCGCCGCTCGCCAAGGGGCCGGTGATCTTCTTCTCGCTGCTGCCGATGATCGTCACCCCGCTGGTCGGCGCGCTGATCGTCTATTGGATGGTATCGACGCAAGGCATCGTCGGCGCAACGCTGCAGAACCTGTTCAACGATCCGACGCTGTCGCTGAAATCCTCCTCGGTGCTGACCTGGCTGACGCTCCTCGCCTACGGCATCTGGCACAATGCGCCCTTCTCTTTCGTCGTCTTCTATGCCGGCCTGCAGACCGTTCCCGACGACACGCTGGAATCGGCGATGATCGACGGCGCCAGCCGATGGGAGCGCATCCGTTTCGTCATCGTGCCGCATCTGATGCCGCTCGCCACCTTCGTCGCCCTGGTGCAGCTGATGGACAATTTCCGGGTGTTCGAGCCGATCGTCGGCTTCAGCGCCGATGCCAACGCCACCTCGCTCTCCTGGTCGATCTACAACGACCTGCACAGCCAGGTGGACCAACTGTTCGGCTCCGCCGCCGCGACCTCGATGCTGACCATTACGGGCGTGATCATTCTCCTGTCGCCGGTGCTGGTGCGCACCTGGCGCGAATTCAACCGTCGCTGAGGAGGCCGGCATGTCGATCGCCAATCGCAAACCCTTTCCACTTGCCCTGATCTCCGTCGGCTTCGTGATCGTCTGGGTGTTCCTGGCCGCCTTCCCCTTCATCTGGACGGTCTGGGGCTCGTTCAAGGTGGAGCAGGACTTCTTCTCGCGCGAAACCTGGTGGAATGCAGTGACCGGCCTGCGCACCATCGCCCAGACCGGCTCGGCCTTCACCGGCGACGGTTATTACGGCGCCTGGGTGACGCGGGACTTCATGTCCTCGGTGTTCAACACCGCCATCGTCACCGTCTGCGTCGTGGTCATTTCGCTGACCTTCGGCACGCTCGGCGGCTATGCGCTGGCGCGCTCCGGCCATCGCTACACCTTCTGGATCCTGATGGCAGCGCTGGTCTTCCGCGCCATGCCGCATATCACCCTGGTCTCCGGCTATCTGCTGCCCTTCTTCCAGATGAACATCTGGGGCTACCTGCCGACCTCGATCATCGTGCTCGTCGCCATCAACCAGCCATTCACGCTGTGGATGCTGCATTCCTTCTTTCTGTCGATCCCCAAGGATCTCGATGAGAGCGCGCTGGTCGACGGCTGCTCGCGCTTCCAGGCCTTCCGGCTGGTGGTCATTCCGGTCATGTGGCCGGGGGTCATCACCACAGGCCTGTTCTCCTTCCTGCTTGCCTATAACGACTTCGCCGTCACCGCGATGCTGCTGTCGCAGCCGAACCAGACGATGGTGCCGAAGATCGCAAGCTTCCTCGGCACGGTGCAGCAGGAAGGCAATGTCATGTTCGCGGTGGCCGCCGTCGTCTCCGCCACCGCCCCGCTTTTCCTGCTGGTGATGTTTTTCCAGCGCCAGATCGTCAGCGGCCTCACCGCCGGCGCAGTCAAAGGATAATCCCCATGGCCGAAATCCGATTGAAGAACGTTTCCAAGCGCTGGCACAATTTCATCGGCGTCGACAACTTCAACCTGACGATCCCCGACCAGGAGTTCCTGGTCCTGCTCGGCCCCTCCGGCTGCGGCAAGACCACGACCATGCGCATGATCGCCGGGCTGGAGGATATTTCCGAAGGCGAGATCTGGCTCGGCGACCGGCTGGTCAACAAGCTGGAGCCCAAGGACCGCGACATTTCGATGGTCTTCCAGAGCTACGGCCTCTATCCCAACATGTCCGTCTACGAAAACATCCGTTTCCCCTTGCGGGTGCGAAAAGTTCCCAAGGAACTGCACCACGACAAGGTGATGCAGGCGGCGCGCATGGTGGAGCTGACCGAATTCCTCGATCGCCGCCCGGCCGCCCTTTCCGGCGGCCAGCGCCAGCGCGTCGCGCTCGGCCGCGCCATCGTCCGCCAGCCGAACGTCTTCCTGATGGACGAGCCGCTGTCGAACCTCGATGCCAAGCTGCGCGTCTCGACCCGCGCCCAGATCAAGCACCTGCAGCACGAATTGAAGGTGACCACCATCTACGTCACCCATGACCAGATCGAGGCGATGACGCTGGCCGACCGGGTGGTGGTGATGAGCAAGGGCGTCATCCAGCAGGTGGGCACGCCGACCGAGATCTACGACAACCCGGCCAATACCTTCGTCGCCTCCTTCATCGGCTCGCCGGCCATGAACCTGATCGACGGCGATATCGCCGACGGCGTCTTCCGCGCCGAAGGCGTCACCATCGGCGGCTTGCAGAAGGATGTGAAAGGCCCGGTCACCCTCGGCTTCCGCGCCGAGGATGCCAGCCTTGCCGGCGAAAGCGGCGAGCTTGCGGCGGACGTCTATTCGATGGAACTGCTCGGCGAAGCGACGATGGCGAGCTTCCGCATCGGCTCGAAGCTCGTCTCGATCAAATCGGACAAGACCTATCGCGCCGGCATTGGCGAGCGCATCCGCGCCGCCATCCCGGCCGGCATCTGTCACCTTTTCGACGCCCGGAGCGGCGCCCGCCTTTCCCGCGCTGCGGGGCACTGAACAACGAACCGGATCGGGCCGCGATTGCCCGCATCCGCCAGGGAGAAAGCGATGACCATTACCTATCTCAAGCGCGGCAAGCCGGCAGCCGAGCGCGCCGATGACGATGCCAAGGTGCGCGCGATCGTCGAAACCACGCTGAAGGATATCGAGACCCGCGGCGATGCCGCCGTGCGCGAGCTGTCGGAGAAATTCGACAAGTTCTCGCCGCCCTCCTTCCGCCTCACCCCCTCCGAGATCGAGGCCGCCGTCAACAAGGTCTCGACCCGCGACATGGCCGATATCGAATTCGCCCAGACGCAGATCCGCCGCTTTGCCGAGGCGCAGCGGGCATCGATGCTCGACATCGAGGTCGAGACCCTGCCGGGCGTCATCCTCGGGCACCGCAATATCCCGGTGCAGTCGGTCGGCTGTTATGTGCCGGGCGGCAAGTTCCCGATGGTCGCCTCCGCGCATATGTCGGTGCTGACCGCCTCCGTCGCCGGCGTGCCGCGCATCGTCGCCGCCGCGCCGCCGCAGAAGGGCGAGCCGCATCCCGCCATCGTCGCCGCCATGCACAAGGCCGGCGCCCATGAAATCTACGTGCTCGGCGGCATGCAGGCTGTCGGCGCCATGGCGCTCGGCACCGAGACGATCCAGCCGGTCGACATGCTGGTCGGCCCCGGCAACGCTTTCGTTGCCGAAGCCAAGCGCCAGCTTTACGGCCGCGTCGGCATCGACCTGTTCGCCGGCCCGACCGAGACCATGGTGATCGCCGACGACACGGTCGACGCCGAAATCTGCGCCACCGATCTGCTCGGCCAGGCCGAGCACGGCTACAATTCCCCGGCCGTGCTGGTCACCAATTCGGACAAGCTGGCGCGCGCGACGCTTGCCGAAATCGACCGGCTGCTCGCCATCCTGCCGACCGCCGACACGGCCTCCGTTTCCTGGCGCGATTACGGCGAGATCATCGTCTGCGACACCTACGCGGAAATGCTCGACGTCGCCAACGACATCGCCTCCGAGCATGTGCAGGTGATGACCGATCGCGACGACTGGTTCCTGGAGAACATGCATTCCTATGGCGCGCTGTTCCTCGGGGCCCGCACCAATGTCGCCAATGGCGACAAGGTGATCGGCACCAACCACACGCTGCCGACCAAAAAGGCCGGACGCTATACCGGCGGCCTCTGGGTCGGCAAGTTCCTCAAGACCCATTCCTACCAGAAGGTGACCACCGATGCGGCCGCCGCCGAAATCGGCGCCTATTGCTCGCGGCTCTGCCTTCTGGAAGGGTTCGTCGGCCATGCGGAACAGGCCAATGTCCGCGTGCGCCGCTATGGCGGCGGCAATGTCGCCTATGGCGCCGCCGCCGAATGATCAACCCCTTGCCGGATCAGGCGCCCTGCCCGATCCGCAACCGCTGACACAGAAAGAGCGCCGATGATCGACCTGCCGAAAACGCCTTCCTTCCGCCTCGACGGCAAGCGAGCGCTGGTGGCCGGCGCCTCCTCCGGCATCGGGCTGGGCGCCGCCGTGGCGCTGGCCGAGGCCGGCGCGCATGTGACGCTCGCCGCCCGCAGCGCGGACAAGCTCTCCGAAGCGCTGGAGGCGATGCGGGCGCGGGGATTTTCCGCCGACGCCGTCTCGCTCGATGTCGCCGACGTCGTCGCCACGGAAGCCCTGGTGGAAGACGCCGAGCCCTTCGACGTCATGGTCAACAGCGCCGGCCTCGCCCGCCATGGCCCGGCGGTCGAGACCAGCCCTGCGGATTTCGATGCGGTATTCGGCGTCAATGTCCGTGGCGCCTACTTTCTGACGCGGGCGGTGGCAAAACGGCTGATCGCGGCGGGACGGCCGGGCTCGCTGATCAACATCTCCTCGCAGATGGCCCATGTCGGCGGCATCGACCGCGCCGTCTACAGCGCCACCAAGCATGCCGTCGAGGGCTTTACCAAATCCATGGCCATCGAATGGGGCCCGGCCGGCATCCGCGTCAACACCATCTGCCCGACCTTCGTGCGCACGCCGCTCACCGAGCCGACCTTCTCCAATCCCGAGCGTGTGCGGTGGATAAAGGAGAAAATCAAGCTTGGGCGTATCGCGTCGGTTGAAGACATTATGGCAGCCGTCGCCTATCTTGCAACCGACGCCTCGTCGATGGTGACGGGTTCGGCCTTGATGGTCGATGGGGGATGGACGGCGGACTGATGGCGAACGAGAAGGTGACATCCAACGATGTGGCGCGGCTGGCGGGTGTCAGCCAGTCGGCGGTCTCGCGCTTCTTCACGCCCGGCACCTCGGTTTCGAAGCGCACCGCCGAGAAGATCAAGGCCGCCGCCGAACAGCTCGGCTATCGCCCCAACGTGCTCGCCCGCTCGCTGATCACCGGCAAGAGCCGTATCATCGGCCTCGTCGTCGCCTATCTCGAAAACTACTTCTATCCCGATGTCGTCGAGCGGCTGTCGCGCTCGCTGCAGGACCAGGGCTATCATGTGCTGGTGTTCATCTCCTCGCTGGCCGCCGACAAGGTGGAGGAGATCACCCAGGAGATCCTCGATTACCAGGTGGACGGCATCGTGCTGGCCTCGGCCAACATGTCGTCGGAACTCGCCGCGTGCGACAATGCATCGGGCGTTCCCATTGGCATGTCAAACCGGTTGCTGGAGGTCGAGCGCCTGATGGCGGTGACCTTGAACATCCTCGGCGGCGGCAGGCTGTTCTCCTGCCACCTGCTCGAGACCGGCCGCAGCAAGCTCGCCTATATCGCCGGCTTCGAGGGCGCGTCGACCCAGCGCGACCGCGAGCGCGGATTTCTCGAAGGGCTGGCGGAGGGCGGCCTGCGGCTCTTTGCCCGTGACGTCGGCAATTTCCGCTACGAGGAAGCGCAGGCCGCCGCACGGCGGATGTTTTCCGGCACGGAGCGGCCGGATGCCGTCTTCGTCTGCAACGACCACATGGCCTTCGCGGTCATGGACGTGCTGCGCTTCGAACTCGGCCTGAAAATTCCGCATGATGTCTCCGTCGTCGGCTTCGACGACGTGCCGCCGGCGCGCTGGCCGGCCTATGACCTGACGACCATCCGCCAGAACGTCGACGACATGGTGGCCGAAACCGTCAACATCCTGCTGACCGCCATCGAGGAGCGGGATACGCCCGCCCGGCGCATCTGTCTCGACGGCGCGCTCGTCGTCCGCGGCTCCACTGCGTCAGTCGACATCAATTCCTGATCCGATCTTGTGACCCCCGGCCCGAACGGCCGGGAGCCGCAGCCAACCGCGAACAAAAATTGCATACGTATGAAAGGCTAGGAAAATGCAGATCTCCCAGGCAGAAATGGAAAAACGCATCGTCCGCTATGGCGAATTGAAGCCCTGCCGCACCGCATTCATCGATGCGCATACACCGGGCTCGAACCAGAAAGAAAACTTCACCATCATTGGCGGCGGCGTCTCCGAAAGCGCCGACCAGCATGTGCATATCAAGGACACGCCCGGCTTCAACATCGGCGCCGCCGGCCAGCCGCCGAAATGCCGCAACTCGCTGCATTCGCATCGCACGGCCGAAGTCTTCTTCGTGCTGAAGGGACGGTGGCGCTTCTTCTGGGGCCGCTGGGGCAATGCCGGCGAAGTCGTGCTGGAGGAAGGCGATATCTTCAACATCCCGACCGGCATCTTTCGCGGCTTCGAGAACATCGGCACCGACTACGGCATGATCATGGCCATCCTCGGCGGCGACGATGCCGGCGGCGGCGTCATCTGGGCGCCGCAGGTGATCGAGGACGCGAAGGATCACGGCCTCGTTCTCGGCGAAAACGGCAAGCTCTACGACAGCAAGAAGGGCCAGACGCTGCCGGATGGCGTCAAGCCGATGCCGCTACTGACCGACGAAGAGCTGAAAACCTTCCCGGAAACGCCGGTGCGCGACGTGGTGCGCGACTATGTCGCCCGCTACTGGGATCTGATGGCGCTGGCCGGCAAGGAGCCGGCGCGGGTGATCGGCGAAAACGCGCTGCTGCGCGACAAGCCGGGTTTCGAGGTGGAGCTTCTGACCCGTGGCTCGATCCCGGAGGCGCCCTATGCCGTCGATCGTCACGAAGTCCTGATGGTCATGCGCGGCCATTGGCGCCTGACATGGGACGGCGGCGAAAGCATTCTCGCGCCCGGCGACACCTGCGCCGTGCCGCCCGGCCTCAGCCACGCGCTTGCCCCGTCGATGACCGGCGAAGCCAGCCTCTTCCGCGTGGTCAGCACCGCCGACAAGGCCGGCCCGACCTGGAAGGCCTGAGATAACCCGTCCCTCCGCGACGCTTGACCGCCGCGGAGGGACACGCTTTTGTCGAAGACAGGAGGCAGCTGCCATGGGCGACCAACTTCTCACCCTCTTGCGTTCGGTGGATACGCCGACCGTCTGCAATGCCATCGAGGTCGCCCAGGGCAAGCGCGGCTTCAACGCCTTTACACGCGGCACCTTCATCGCTTCGCGGCGGGCAGCGCCGGCAGCTGTGCGTTGGGCCCGCCGGGCGCATACGCCGGCGGCAACCGCGCCCGACGGGGACCCCGGGACCACCCGCCCCCGGCGCATGGATTATTACCGCCATATGGCAAGCGGCCCGCGCCCCAGCCTTGCCGTGGTCGAGGATCTGGATTTTCCCGATGCCGTCGGCGCCTATTGGGGCGAAATCAATGCCAATATCCATCGCGGCTTCGGCATGTCCGGTGTCGTCACCAATGGCGTGATGCGCGATCTGGGCGACGTGCCCGCCGATTTCCCGATGATTGCAGGCTCGATCGGCCCGAGCCACGCCTTTGTGCGCGTCGAGGCGATCGGCGTGCCGGTCACCGTCCTCGGGCTGACGGTTTCGCCCGGCGATCTCGTCCATGCCGACCGGCACGGGGCGCTGGTCGTGCCGCCGGAGACCGTGCCTGTGCTGGCCGATTCCATCGAAAAACTGCGGCTGACCGAACGCCTGATCATCGAACCCTCCAAGGCCGCCGATTTCGATTTCGAGAAATTCGAGGCCGCCTGGGCGCGTTTCGAAGCGGCGCGCACCTGAGGAAGAGACTGATGGACAAGGACAAGCCGCCGCGCATTGAAGATATCGAGGCCGCAGCCGCGCGCGACGGCATTCACCTTGCCAAAGAGCGCGCGCCTTTCGTGCTGGAAGGCACGCGCTTCCTCCATGACGCCGCCCGGCGCAACGAACGCCTGATCGCCGAGACCGAAGGAGCGGACGAGCCTTGAGCGCGTTGCTCGACCTTTCCATCTCCGAGGCCGCGCCAGCCCTGCGCCAGCGGCAGTTGTCCTCTGTCGATCTGACCGAGGCCTGCCTGGCGCGGATCGAAGCCCGCGATCCGATCTATCGCGCTTTCGTGCATGTGGCGGCCGAGCAGGCGCTCGCCGCCGCACGCGCCGCCGATGCCGCCCTTGCGCACGGCGAAGACCTTGGCCCGCTGCATGGCATCCCCATCGGCGTCAAGGATCTGTTCGATACCGCCGATATGCCGACAACCTACGGCTCCGACGTCTTTTCCGGGCACCGCCCGCAGGCGGATGCCGCCGTCGTCGCCCGGCTGCGTGCCGGCGGCGCCGTCATCCTCGGCAAGCTGGAGACCTATGAATTCGCCATGGTCGGCCCGGTCTTCGACCGCTCGACGCCGCCGGCCGCCAATCCGTGGAAGCCGGATCATTTCACCGGCGGCTCCTCCTCCGGCTCCGCCGCCGCCGTCGCCGGCGGCCTGCTGCGCCCCGCGCTCGGCAGCGACACCGGCGGCTCAGCGCGTAGCCCCGCCGCCTATTGCGGCGTCGTCGGATTCAAGCCGACCTATGGCGCGCTGCCGCTGGACGGCGTTTTCCCGCTGTCGCCCAGCTTCGATCATGTCGGCTTTCTCAGCGCCTCGGTGACCGAGGCGTTGCTGACCTTCGATGCGATCTCCGGGCGCGCCGAAAAACTGGCCGGCAATCCCTTGCCCGATCTCACCGGCATCCGCGTCGGCTATGCACGAAACTGGTTCGCGGTCGACCCGCAGACCCATCCCGCCATGCTCCCGGCAATGGATGCGGCCGCCTCGTTATTCTCCCTGCTCGGCGCCCGGGTCGAGGAAATTCCGCTTCCCGACGTCTCCCGGTTCGAAGCCGCCGGCGCCGTCATCATCCATGCCGAAGCCTATGCCGGCCACAAGGCGCTGATGGCGCAGCATGGCGAGCGCTACAGCCGCAAGGTTTTCCAGAACATCCTCTCCGGCCTGCTGCTCGACGAAACCGATCTCGAAACGGCGCGGCAGGCAGCCGTGCGCCTCACCGGTCAGGTCGATGCGCATTTCCACTCCGGCCATGACGTCATCCTGACCGCCAACACGCTGACGCCGGCCCTGCCCTTCCCCCACTTCCAGACGGATGCCGCCGTCTGGACGCCGATGCGCACGCTGGCCTTCAACGTCACCGGCCATCCGGTCTTCGCCCTGCCCGCCGGCTTTCACGAGGGCCTGCCGCTCGGCCTCCAACTCGTCGGCCCGCGCCATGGCGAGGCGCGCCTCGGCGCGATTGCGCAGGCCTATGAAGCCGCGACCGATTTCGCCGCAATCAAACCGCCCCTTCCCTGAACCTGATGAAAAGGCCCGGAGCGATCCGGGCCATCAGGCTACCGACAAGTCCCAAAACCTCTCCACCGTCATACTCGGCCTTGTGCCGAGTATCCAGGCACGCAGAATAAATCCATTTTCGTCAATGGCTTGGTGAGCCTGAGCAGATCCTTGGGACATGTCCAAGGATGACGTCGGATTGTGGAGCAAGGTTTGTCCGCAGGCTGATAGCCCGGATCGCTCCGGGCCTTTTTTCCGTCTCAGCCTACCTTTTTCTGCAGCCGATCCAGCCGCAATTGCGCGGCGCGGCGATGGCCTTCCAGGCTTTCGCTGGCGCTCTGGCGGGCGGCGGGCGGGGCGACGGCGGCGACGCCGCGCTCGTCCAGCCACTGATGCGTGGCGATCTTGACATAGGCGCCCACCCACAGGCCGCCGGTATAGCGGCCGGCGCCCATGGTCGGCAACGTATGGTTGGTGCCGCAGCACTTGTCGGAATAGACGACGCTCGCCAGTTCGCCGATGAACAGCGAGCCATAATTGCTGAGTTTTCGCGCGGTGGCCTGCGCATCCGCCGTGTGGACCTGCAGATGCTCGGCGGCGATAAAATCGGAATAGGCGATCATCGCTTCCTCGCTGTCGCAGACGACGATTTCTCCGTAATCGCGCCAAGCTTGAGCGGCCACCGGCGCGGTCGACAGCGTTTCGAGCTGGCGCTCCACTTCCTTCAGCGTCGCGGCGGCAAGACCCGCATCGGTGGTGATCAGGCCGACGCGGGTTTTCACGTCATGCTCGGCTTGGGCAAGCAGGTCGGTGGCGATCATTTCCGCATCGCCCGTGCTATCGGCGACGATGAAGATCTCCGAGGGGCCGGCAAGCTGGTCGATGCCGACGGGGCCGAACACCTGGCGCTTGGCCTCGTTGACGAAGGCATTGCCGGGGCCGACGATCTTGTTCACGGCCGGCACCGTTTCCGTGCCGTAGGCCATGGCGGCAATCGCCTGCGCGCCGCCGATGCGGAAAATCCGGTCGGCGCCGGACAGATGACAGCCGGCAATCATCGCCTTGTGCGCATTCGGCGGCAGGCAGGCCACGACCTCGGCGCAGCCGGCGACCTTGGCCGGCACGATGATCATGATCGGCGCCGAGAGAAGCGGATAACGTCCGCCCGGAACATAGCAGCCGACCCGCTCGACCGGGATGACCCGGTGGCCGAGATGCAGGCCCGGCAGCAGCTCGATTTCCAGCGGCTGGATAGTCTTGAGCTGCGCCTCGGCAAAGTGGCGGACGTTGGAAATCGCAAATTCCGTATCGGCCCGCGTCTGCGGATCGAGGCCGGCCAGCGCCTCCTCGCGCTCCTGCGGCGTCACCTCGAACACGTCGAGATCGGCCTTGTCGAACTTGCGGGAATAGTCGCGCACCGCCTCATCGCCGCGCTTGCGCACATCGGCGATGATTTCGGCGACCAGCGTTTCCACCGAGGCGTTGTCGCCTATCGAATCGCGCTCCGGGGCCTTCGCATAATGGGTGCCGGCGACCGGCGTCTTCCTGTCCTGGTTCATGATTGCTCCGCTTTCATTCGAGGTCTCGGCCCGGCAGCCGGATTTTTCCACACATCTACCCGGTCCGCGCGGACGGTCATCCGGCGGTCGACAAGGCGCGCAAATCTGCTGCTTTCGTTCGGCAATTTGTTATTGCATACGTATTCAAAATCTGCCAGTCTTTTTTCCGACAGCATGATCGAACGTGTCGAAGAGGGTCGAACCGAGATATTCTCGCGGCCGCCTTCCGTTCGAGGGATGCAGGAGACCGGACTGCCCGCGATGAAATTTCTAAAAGACACGACCGCCGATTCCAAGGGGATGCCGCTCGTCCTCCTGCCGGGTACCGCCTGCGACGAGCGGCTGTTCCTGCCGCTTGTGGAGCGCCTCGATCATGACGGGCCGATCCTGACGGGCGGGATGCGCGGCGCGCGCAGCATGCCGGCCATGGCGCAAAAGCTGCTGGCCGAGGCGCCGGAGCGGTTTTTGCTGCTCGGCTTTTCGCTGGGCGGCATCGCGGCGCTGGAGATCGCCGCGCAGGCGCCCGAACGCCTCGCCGGCCTGATCCTGATCGACACGACGCCGCGTCCGGATCCGCAGGCCAATGCCGCCCCGCGCCGGGCGGCGCTCGCCAAGGCGCGGGACGAGGGCATGGCCGGCTATATTCTCGATGCCTGGCCGCGCCTCGTCGCCTCCGGAAATATTCAGGACGAAGACCTCAGGCGGCTGGTCGTCGACATGGCGGTCGCCGCCGGCGCCGAGGCGCTGGACGAGCAAACGGAGATGGCGATCCACCGCGCCGACAGCCGCGCGCGCCTGAAGGACGTCGCCTGCCCGGTGCTGGTGCTGGCGGGCGCCGAGGAGCAGGTTTGCCCCATCGAGGCGCATCGGGAGATCGCCGACGGCATCGCCGGCGCCGAATTTCACGCAATCGACGGCGCGGGGCATTTTTCCCCGCTTGAAAAGCCCGATGCCGTCGCATTCCATATTCGCCAATGGCTGGCTTCCGGCTCAGCCTCGGCGTCGCAATCCGGCCGGAGCCGACAAGGAGCAGACATGAGCGAGAATGACGTGAAATCAACCAAGCCCGCCGCCCTGAAAACCCGCGAGCCCGTGGAGCAGGTGCTGCAGGTCGAGCGGCGCGACTATATGGATCTGGCTCCTATGGACCGGCCGCGCAGCCAGTCGCTGGAAGGCTTCGACGACATCTATACCGATATCGTCGATTACATCGTGCGCTGCACGCACCGCATCTGGGACGAGCGCGATATCGGGCTGATCTACAGCCACTACACCCATAATTGCGTGCTCTACGGCACGCTCGGCACGATCTACAATCGCGAGGACGTGGTGCGCGACACCATCCAGCGCCTCGTCTCGCTACCGGAGCGGCGCGGCATGGCGACCCAGGTCCTGTGGCGCGGCAACGACCAGGAAGGGTTCTATACCTCGCATCTGGTCACCGGCTCGGGCCGGCATACGCAATACGGCCATTTCGGCCAGCCGACCGGGCGCACCTTCGTGTCGCGCACGATTGCCGACTGCATGATCCATCGCAACAAGATCTATCGCGAATGGGTGGTGGCCGATACCATGGCGATCATCAAGCAGCTCGGCCTCGACCCCAACGCCTTCGCCGAGCGCTTCGCCAAGGCCGCCTTCGACAAGGGGCTGCTGTCGCTCGATATCGGCGAGAACCGCCGCCTGCTCGGCCAGTATCCGCCGGAAGCGGTCGCCGACACCTCGATTGCCCACAACGAGCTGGAAGCCGAAACGCTGCAATGGCTGCACGAAGTCTTCAACCAGCGCATGTTCGGCAAGATCAAGGATGTCTATGCGCCGAACTGCCAGTATCACGGCCCGCTGATGAAGGAGCTTTACGGCGTCGCCGCCGTGACCCACCAGCATCTCGGCCTGATCGGCTCGATCCCGGATGCCGCCTACATGCCGCAGCATATCTGCTCGAACCCCTGCGAAGAAGGTGGCGTCAAGGTCGCCGTGCGCTGGCTGATGGAAGGCCATCACCTCGGCTACGGCATCCTGCAGGAACTCGGCGATCCCACCGGCGCGCGCCTACAGGTGATGGGCATGACCCATTACCACTACAAGGACGGCAAGATCGTCGACGAATGGAACGTCTGTGACGAGCTGTCGCTGCTGACGCAAGTCAAGCTCGCCAAACTGGCCGCCGACGCCCAGCCGACGGCACGAGACCGACAAGGCTATGTCCGCGTCAAGATGATGCGGGCATACGCCTCGTGGCCCAATCGATTGCGAGCATGGCCAGCGTGCTGTTTCGAGCAGGTCTCAATCCTCCGTCTCTCCAGAAGGGTAACAGGACTGAACGCAAAGCGGGCTTGACGCTGCAGATCGATGGCACAAGAATGACGCCGTTTCGGATCGTGCAGCAGGCAGGAGAATGCCGGCAATCATCACGGCCGCACCACGGCATCTGCCGCGACGACGCGATTGGGTGGAGGGCTCGGATGCATTCTGCAACATCTTACGGACATCCGCCGGGCGGCGCCCTGCAGGGACTGGATTTGGCCCCTCTCTACGAAAACTGTCTGTTTCGCTCCGATATCCGCAAGGAAACCTACAACAGCATTGCAACGGAATTATGTGACTACAAGCTGATATGGCGTGGGGGCTCGGTCGATGCGCGCGGATACCGGGCGCGCACCAGAAACCTCTCGGCTTGCGTGATCCAGTATGGCGATGAGGTGACCATCACCCCGCGGCTCTATTCCGATTTCGTCCTTGCGCATGTCTGCCTGCGCAAGGGCATCGAAATCACGGCCGACCGCGCCACCACATTCGTGCCCGAAGGCAGCGTCTACTTCAGTTCGCCGCGAACCAATATCTCGCTGCGCTGGCAGGAAGGCTGCGAGCAGCTCCTGCTGCGCGTTCCCCTCGATATGATCGATCCCACCGGTCGGCATTGCGATTTCGGCTCCGGCATGGTGCTGGCGAAGTCGATGACGCCGTTGTTCGTCCACCAATTGAACACCGCGCTCGCAATTTCCCATCGCGGTGGAAGCATGTCCCATTTCGACGCGTGGACGGATCATGTCGAACGGGGGCTGGCGCAATTCGTCGGCATGCATCTGCGCGGCCCCGCGACACACCGGCCAGGGTCCGCCCCGCCGACGCGCACGGAGGGCGTGGATTGGCGCGAACGGCTGGAAGCCTTCATCGATGCGCGCATGCGACGGCCGATCGGTCTCGACGACCTGATGCAGGCAACCGGCCTCGGGCGCAGCCAGCTCAACGCCTTGTGCCATCGCGCCTTCGGCTGCGCGCCGATGGAGCTGGTGCGCCGGATGCGGTTGCAGGCGCTGAAAGCCGAGTTGGAACGCAATCCCGGCCAGGATCTGACGACGCTGGCGCTGAGCTACGGTTTCGACCATCAGGGCCGCTTTGCGCAGTATTATCGCGGCGCCTTCGACGAACTGCCGCGCGATACCCGCAGGCGATTGCTCTGAAAACCGGAAAAAGCGGATATTGCGTGCCGCCGGTGCCGGAAGAACCGGATATCGTCCGCTCGCCGGTCCATCTAGCATTCCCCGTAAGCCGCCACGACGGCGGACAGACAAGGGGATGCAGACATGACCTATTCCAAGCCGGAGATGAAACCCCGCTACGAGAACTATATCGGCGGCGCCTGGGTGGCTCCCGTCGAGGGTCAATATTTCACCAATCACTCACCGATCGACGGATCGGTCATCGCCGAATTTCCGCGCTCGTCGGCAAAGGACGTCGCCAAGGCGGCGAAGGCGGCGTGGGAGGCCGCTGCTGGCTGGGGCGCGACCTCGCCGGCCCAGCGCTCCAACATTCTTCTGAAGGTGGCCGACCGCATCGAAGCGCATGCGCAAGAGCTCATGCATGTCGAATGCTGGGGCAACGGCAAGCCTCTGCGCGAATGCATGTTCGTCGATATCCCGATGGCGGTGGATCAGATCCGCTATTTCGCCGCCGCGATCCGCGCCGATAGCGGCGAGAGCGCCGATATCGACAGCGACACGGTCAATCTGGAGGTCTACGAGCCCTTCGGCGTCGTCGGCTGCATCATCCCCTGGAACGCGCCGCTGCTGATGGCAGCGATGAAGCTCGGCCCTGCGCTGGCGGCCGGCAATGCCGTCATCCTGAAACCGGCGGAGAACACGCCCTATTCGATCACGCGCGTTATGGAGCTGATCGCCGACCTGCTGCCGCCGGGCGTCCTCAATATCGTCCAGGGCTACGGCGCCGAGGCGGGGGCGGCCCTTGTTGCCAGTCCCGACGTCAGGAAGATCGCCTTCACCGGCTCGGCCGTCACCGGTAAGGCGATCATGAAGGCGGCGGCCGAGAACCTGACGCCGGTGACGCTCGAACTCGGCGGCAAGTCGCCGAACATCTTCCTTCCCTCGATCATGGATGCCGACGACGCGCTTCTGGACAAGGCGATCGAAGGCTTCCTGATCTATCTTTACGACCAGGGCGAAGTCTGTGCCTCGCCGACGCGGGCGCTGGTGGCGGAGGAGATCTACGAGCCCTTCATGGCCAGGGTGAAGGAGCGGATCGCCAGAGTCGGCATTGGTCATCCGCTGGAAATGACGACCGGCATCGGCGCCATCACCTCCAAGGCGCAATTCGACAAGATCATGGGTTACCTTGAGCTCGGAAAGCAGGAAGGCGCCAAGGTGATCCATGGCGGCAATGCCTACAGCCAGGGAGATGGCGGTTATTACATCGAACCGACCATCCTCGAAGGCACCAACGACATGCGCACCTCGCGCGAGGAGATCTTCGGCCCGATCACCAGCGTCATCCGCTTCAAGACCGAGGAAGAGGCGCTGCGGCTCGCCAATGACAGTCCCTACGGGCTGACGGCCGGCGTCTGGACGCGCGATTATCACCAGATGCAGCGCTTCGCCCGCGGCCTGGAAGTCGGCAAGGTATGGTGCAACTGCTATTACCTCTGGCCCTCGCACACCTCCTTCGGCGGCTACAAGAATTCCGGCTTCGGTCGCGAGATGCACAAGTCGGCGCTCAACAATTATCGTCATACCAAGAGCATCGTGCATTCCTATGGCACGCAGGCTTTCGGCTTCTTTTGAAAAGCAAGAACGAGGGGAATCCGATGAGAAACGAACGACTGACGGACGGGCTTCGCCATGCGATGCTCGACAAGCTCGAGGCATCGATGCTGAACGGCGCGATCGGGCGCCGGCGCTTCATGCAATGGTCGCTGGCGCTCGGGGCATCGTTTGCCGCGACGCGGGCGCTGGCCGACCAGCTGGCGGATGCGCGCGCCAATCAGGACGAGCGCGCCAACAGGCTGGCCGATACCTATGAGGTGGTGATCTGCGGCGGCGGCACGTCGGGCTGCGCGCTGGCCGGCCGCCTTGCCGAGGCCGGCGTCAACGTCCTGCTGATCGAAGCCGGCGGCTGGGACACCGCGCCGAGTGTGCTCGATCCGCGCCTGTGGTTCACCAATCTCGGCACGCCGCTCGACTGGGGCGATATCTCGGTCCCGACCAGAAGCGTCAACGATCGCGCCGTCGCCTCGCACATGGCCAAGGTTCTCGGCGGCGGAAGTTCGATCAACGCCACCATATGGGTTCGCGGCCATCGCAACAATTACGAGGACTGGGCCGCCGCCTCCGGTGACGATGCCTGGGGCTACGAAAGCGCCCTGAAGATCTTCAGGCGGGTCGAGAACTGGCAGGGACCGGACGATCCGAGATATCGCGGCAAGGGCGGCAAGATCTGGGTGGAGTCCTCGCAGGATCCGCTGCCGGTGGCGCCCGCCATGCTGGAGGCGGTCAAGAGCCTCGGAATGCCGGTCTATGCCGATCTCAACGGCGCCCGCGAGGAGAGCGCCGGGGGCTTTGCGCTGATGAACCACATCATCCGCGACGGGCGGCGCCAGAACATGGCCAAGTCCTATCTCTATCCGCTGCTCGACAAGGCGAACCTGACGGTCCTGACCGGAACGCATGTCAACAGGTTGATCGTCGAGGGCGGCAAGGTAACCGGCGTCGAGGCCGTGCGGGACGGCAAGACCCTCCGTTTGCGGGCGTCGCAAGAGGTCGTACTGTCCCAGGGCGCGATCCGCACGCCGAAGACCCTGATGCTTTCGGGCATCGGCGACCGCGACCATCTCGCCGAGCATGGCATCGCCTCGCGCGTGCACGCGCCCGAGGTGGGGCGGAATTTCCACGATCATATCCTGCATGGCGGGTGTATCTGGGAATCTCCCGAGCAGATGGCACATCGCAACAGCGGCGCCGAAGCCTCAGGCTTCTGGAAGAGCGACGACAGCCTTGCCACGCCCGATCTCAACATCGTACAGATCGAGCTGCCCTATGCATCCGAGGTCGTGGCGAAGGACTATGCGCCGCCGAACAATGCCTGGGCGCTCTGCGCCGGTCTCGTCGATCCCAAGAGCCGCGGCCATGTGCGGCTGAAATCCGCCGATCCCGCCGACGCGCCGATCGTGACCGCCAATCTGCTGGAGGACCCGGCCGACCTGATGGCCCTCAAGAAGGGCATCGACCTCTGCCGCCGGATCGGCAACGCCCAGCCCATGGCGGCCTGGTCGAAGCGCGAAGTGGCGCCGGGCAAGGATCTCGACGATGCGGCCAAGGGAGATTTCGTCCGCAACGGCACGACGACCTTCTTCCATCAGGTCGGCACCTGCCGCATGGGCAGGGACGACCGGGCCGTGGTCGATGCGGCGCTCAAGGTGCGCGGCATCGAGGGCCTGCGCATCGTCGACGGCTCGATCATGCCGAGGATCAGCACCTGCGCGACGATGGCAACCTGCGTCTTCATCGGCGAGCGCGGTGCCGACATCATCCTCGCCGGCTGATCGTCACTCCCCGTGAATGCCGCTGTTGCCGGCGGCATTCGTGTCCCTGTATGGGCGGGAAGCACGAAGAACTAGGCCCCCGCATCAGTAAGAACACAATGTCAGAGCATTGCCGGTGAACCCGTATTCACCGGCAATGCTCCATCGCCACCGGGACCGGCTGCCTGCCAGCCCATCGGCGGTTGCAGGCAGCGGGGTACGGTCCTTGCGGTGGGCGATTCCAGGGGTTCGCGGCTTATGGGCGATCTCCCCGATTTCCGGCCAAAAGCGGGGTAGGATGGGCCGATTGCGAAGGCCCGGGCATCGGCTGGTCTGGATGGCGCCCTCCCTTCAGGACGACGTAGATTGCCGGGATGACCAGCACCGTCAGCGCCGTCGAGGAGGCGAGGCCGAAGAGCAGCGAGATCGCCAATCCCTGGAAGATCGGATCGGCGAGGATCACGGCAGCCCCGATCATGGCAGCGATGGCGGTGAGCAGGATGGGCTTGAAGCGAATCGCACCCGCTTCCAGCAAAATCTCCAGAAGTGATCTGTCGAGGTCGCTGGCATGGCGGACAAAATCGACAAGCAGGATGGAATTGCGCACGATGATCCCGGCCAGCGCAATGAAGCCGATCATCGAGGTCGCGGTGAACGGCGCCCCGAACAGCCAGTGCCCGCCCAGAATGCCGATGAAAGTCAGCGGAATCGGCGTGAGGATGACGAGCGGCAGCCTGAAGGAGCCGAACTGGGCGACGACCAGGATATAGATGCCGAGGATCGCGACCATGAAGGCGGCGCCCATGTCGCGGAAGGTCACCCATGTCACCTCCCACTCGCCGTCCCACAGCAGCGTCGGGCGGCTCTCGTCTTCAGGCTGGCCATGCAAGGAGATCGTCGGCTTGGGCAAACCGCCCCAATCCGCCTTGGCGATGGCGTCGTCCACAGCGATCATGCCGTAGATCGGCGCCTCGTAAGCACCGGCAAGCTCGGCCATGACCATCTCAGCTGCCCGCCCGTTATGGCGAAAGATCGGGTACGAGGCGGGCTCGTGCCTGACGGAAACCACATCGCCAAGTTCGACCACACCGCGCCCGCCCGGCAGCGCGTTCGCCGGAACGGGCGTGGTCAGCACGCGTTCATCCACCACCGCGCCGGACTTCGGCAGCCCGAGTCGGATGGCGATGGGCTGGCGCCCGTCGCTGCGATGCGAGTAACCGACGGTGCTGCCGCCATAGAGATAGCGCAGCGTATCGTAGACGTCCGACTGTTCGACGCGATAATATTCGAGATTGTCCTGATCGATCGCGATGCGCACGCGCTCCGGCCGATTGTGGTAGCTGTCATCGACATCGACGATGAACGGCACGCTCTCGAATGCCTGCCGGACCTTTCCTGCCACGGCACGCCGGGTTTCCGCGTCAGGCCCGTAGATCTCGGCCAGCAAGGTGCCGAGGACCGGCGGCCCTGGCGGCGGCTCGACGACCTTGACGACGGAACCCGCGGGAAGGTCGAGATCGTTGAGGCGCTGGCGGATATCGAGGGCAATCGCGTGGCTGGCCCGTTTCCGATCGTCCTTGCCGAGCAGGTTGACGGCGATATCGCCCTGCTCCGGGTTCGACCGCAATCCGTAATGGCGCACCAGACCGTTGAAATCGAAGGGTGCGGCGGTGCCGGCATAGGTTTGAAACGAAACGATTTCCGGCACGGCTTGCAGCCGGTTCGCGATCGCCTGCAGCGTCCGGTCGGTGTCCTCGACGGCCGCTCCCCTGGGCAGATCGACCACGACCTGAAGGTTGGCCTTGTTGTCGAAAGGCAGAAGCTTCACCGTGACGTGTTCCGTATAGAACAGGCTGAGCGAGGCGAGCGTCGCCACACCGACGAGAAGGAGAAAGATCCACGCACGCGCCCTGGTCCTGAGAATCGGCCGCGCCACCATGACGTAGAAGCGTCCGAGCCGGCCGCCGGCCTCGTCGTGCGCGGCGTTCTGATGGGAGCCGCCAGTCCTCATCATCAGCCAGGGCGTCAGCACGACCGCGACGAAGAAGGAGAACAGCATGGCTGCTGAGGCATTGGCCGGGATCGGGCTCATATACGGCCCCATCATGCCCGATACGAACAGCATCGGCAGCAGCGCGGCCACCACGGTCAACGTCGCGACGATGGTCGGATTGCCGACCTCGGCAACGGCGTCGATCGCCGCCTGGACATATGAGCGGCCATCGCTCATGGCACGGTGACGGGCTATGTTCTCGATGACCACGATGGCGTCATCGACCAGGATGCCGATCGAAAAGATCAGCGCAAACAGGCTGACGCGATTGAGCGTATACCCCATGATCCACGAGGCGAACAGCGTGAGCAGGATCGTGGTCGGAATGACCACGGCGACCACCAGTGCCTCGCGCCAGCCGATGGCGACCGCCACCAGAACGACGATCGAGACGGTCGCGAGGCCGAGATGGAAGAGAAGTTCGTTCGCCTTCTCATTGGCGGTCTCGCCATAGTTGCGGGTGACCGTCATCTCGACATCCTCGGGAAAGATCTGGCCGCGCACCTGCTCGAGGCGATGCACGATCTCTCCGGCAATGACGACGGCGTTGGTCCCGGGCCGCTTGGCGATGGCCAGCGACACCGCCGGCGCCCGATCCAGCCCTTCGGCGGTCTTGCGGATATCGGTGACCCGGTTCTCGGCCGGGGACGTCGCCAGCACGACCTTGGCGACATCGCGAACATAGACGGGACGACCGTCGCGGGCGGTCAGCAGGATATTGCCGATTTCCGGCAGGGCCTGCAGCGTCTGGCCGGCGACGACGACCCGCTGCTGTGTGTCCTCACGTACGGTCCCGATGCGGAACGACCGGTTCGCCCCTTCGATCTTGGCGGCCAGTTGCTGCAGGGTGATGCCGTAGAGCGACAGCTTTTCGGGGTCGGGCTCGACCCGGAACTGCTCGGGCTGCTCGCCGACGATATAGGTGAGTCCGATATCGGGCAGTTTCGAGACTTCGACCTGAAGCTCGCGCGCCAGCCGCGTCAGCCCGTTGGTCGTCCAGCGTGACTTTGCCTCCGAGGTCGGCCGGAGCGTGACGACGACAATTGCGACGTCATCGATGCCACGCCCGACAATCAGCGGCTCGGAGATGCCGACGGGCATGCGGTCCATATTGGCGCGGATCTTCTCATGTACGCGCAGGATGGCCGCGTCGGCGGAGGTGCCGACATTGAAACGCGCCGTGACGAGCGTGCCATCGTCCTCGGTCTGAGAATAGATATGTTCGACGCCATCGATGCTCTTGACGATCGTCTCCAGCGGCTCGGTGACGAGCTTGACGGCATCCTCCGCCTTCAACCCGTCAGCGGCGACGCGAATGTCGACCATCGGCACCGAGATCTGCGGCTCCTCCTCTCGCGGCAGCGTGACGAGGGCGATCAGCCCGAGCGCAAGCGCGGCCAACAGGAACAATGGCGTGAGCGGTGAGGTGATGAACGTGCGGGTCAGGCCGCCGGCGATTCCCAGCTTCATGGCGTAACGACCCGATCGCCCGCATGCAGCCCGGTGAGCACTTCGACCAATTGCTTTCCGTCGTTGTCAAAGGTTTCGCCGAGGATGACGGCGACATCCATTTCGGTGCCGTCATTGACGGCACGCACATAATCTATCCCGTGGATCGTCCTGATCGCCCCGGAAGGCACGGCGAGAACGGTACGCTTGCCGACCGGGATCGACACCAGCGTCCGTTCGTTGACAAAATAGTCGCCGATCCCCGCGACCTCGACATCGGCTATGACCCGCCCGTCGGCGATCTCGGGATAGACCTTGACGATCTTGCCTTCACGGGCTGCGGCCTCACCTCCGGCCGAATGGGGCAGGCCGCGTCCGCCGACGAGGACATCGGAGCCCTGCACGATCTCCGTCGCGTGGCGCTCCGGTAGCGACAGGCGCAGATAATAGGGGCCGGGCGCGATGCGGGCGATCTCCTCGCCGGCAAGGACAACGGAACCGGGCGTCACCGGCACGGTCAGCACGCGGCCTGTCGCCGGCGCCAGCACGTCGCCTTCCCGCGCGCTCTGCGCGATGACCGACTTCTCGGCATTCGCCGCCGCGATCTGATTGGTCACCACCTCGAACTGCATCCGGGCCGTATCGAGATTGGCCTGCGAGCCGGTTCCGGAGGTCCTGAGCTGCTGGGCCCGCTCGAGCTGCAGATGCGCGTTCTCGAGCTGGGAATTGAGGGCCTCGATCTTGGCATCCGCGGCGTTGAGCTGAAGCGCGAGCTTGTCGTCCACGATCAGCGCGGCGACTTCCCCTTCCCGGACCTGATCGCCCTCGTGGATCCGGATTTCCCGCACGGTGCCGCTGATGCGGGCGCGAGCCGGCACCACGATGCGGCTTTCGACCTGGCCGAAAACGGCTTTCATCTCGGCAATCGTCAGCGGCTGGACGACGAATTCCGCAGCCCAGGATTTCGGGGGCGCGATCGCTGTCGTCGCGGCAAAGGCGACGGCGGCAAAACGGACAATGGGTCGAGGCATGGACAATGGAGGCTCTTTCGTGCAGCGCCCCTTGAGGTGCTGCATCACTATTGAACGGGATGACGCGGCGGTTGTGCCCCGGTTATTGAAAGGCGCTTCCGGCCCTGACACCGAATTTTCGGAAGGCGATCGCCGCAGGGCAGAAACCCGTTACCGATGCCTGCATCAGGTTCAGTCCGACGAAGGCGTTCAGCAGGTACCACCAGGGCGAGACATAGACGCCGAGGGCCAGGGACAACAGGACCATGAAGCCGGCAAACATCATTACGGCGCGATCGATTGTCATTGATGTATTCTCCTTCTTTTGTCCGAACCCGCGGTTATTCCGCAGTCTCGATGTGGATTTCCTTCAGCTTCTTGATGCCGAACATGTCGAGCACCAGATTCTCGTAGAAGGTTTCGGCCTTGCCTTGCCGGACCTTGCGCAAGAAATACTTCTCGAACCCGACTTTGGCGGCGTGAACCCATTTTCCCTGCGAGGACCAGTTCACGTTGCGCGGCGGAATCTGCGGCTGGGCGACGAAAGCGATGGCCTCGGCC
>Ga0066256_1002068_pt1 | contig 23604 bp, 23 predicted proteins | sample ThiBio_1000_biof_FD_87107 | JGI IMG/M metagenome (GOLD analysis project Ga0066256, IMG submission 87107) | Wastewater bioreactor microbial communities from Cape Town, South Africa - Thiocy_expt_1000_biof (version 2) | ecosystem: Engineered > Bioreactor > Thiocyanate-remediating >... | reverse complement strand
TGCAATCGCGACACGCACGCTCGGCCGCACGCCGCGCGCGCTCATCCAGCAGCGGCTCATCTACGAGGCTGCGGTTCGGCTGGAGCGCTCAGCGATCACGATCAAGCAGCTCAGCTACCTGCTCGGCTTCAGGGATGCGGCCTACTTCAACCGCTTTTTTGCCAAGCAAGTAGGCATTCCGCCCGCTCGCTATCGCCGCGCGATCGTCCACCGTAATGTCGCGGGACACGCGCCGCCCATTCCCTTCACATTCTACGATTGGCCTTAGGCGCTCCGCTCGCAGCTATCGCGCACCGAGCGCCGCGACAGCCCGCGTGAGGCGCATGACCTCATCCTCGCTGTTGTAGTAGTGCGGCGAGGCGCGCACGATCAGGGGCAGGGATCGCGCGGTTGCATCGAGAAGCGTGCTCGACGGCTGCGACGTCGTGACGTTGATACCTTGCGCTTTCATGCGCGCGTGCACTTCCGAAGCATCAAAGCCGGCCACGGTGAATGTCACGATGGCGGCACGCTCGGCTCCGATATCGTGGATGGTGACACCGGGGATGCGCGCGAGCTCGTCGCGCATGAGGTCCGCCAGCATCCGGCAGCGCGCCATGATCGGATCCATACCGATCGACAGCGCATAGTCGATGGCAATGCCGAGCCCGAGGCGCGCCGCGTAGTTGTTCTCCCAGTTCTCGAAGCGCCGGGCATCGGGGCGCAGCTCATAGCGGTCTGCGGCAACCCACGGTGCGGCGAAGTGGTCGATGATCGGCGGCTCGAGGCGCAGCATGAGCTCGCGGCGCACGTAGAGAAAGCCCGTGCCGCGAGGTCCGCGCAGAAACTTGCGGCCCGTTGCCGAAAGCATATCGCAGTTGAGCTCGGCCACGTCGACCGGCATCTGCCCGACGGCTTGGCAGGCATCGAGCAGATAAGGAACGCCATGCTTACGCGCGATCTTGCCGACGGCAGCAGCCGGGTTCACAAGGCCGCCGTTGGTCGGCACCCAGGTGATGGCAATGAGGCGGACGCGATCGTCGATCATGCGCTCGAGTGCCTCGACGCTGAGCGCGCCGGCGGCGTCGTTCGGGATGACCTCGACGACCGCGCCCGTGCGCTTGGCCACCTGAAGGAATGCGACGTAGTTCGCCGCATACTCCGCCTGGGCTGTCAGGATGCGGTCACCCGGCTGGAATTGCAGGGCATAGAAGGCCATCTGCCACGCGACCGTGGCATTCTCCATGAGCGCGATCTCATCGGGCGCGGCATTCAGAAGGCGCGCAACACTCCCGTACACGCCCTGAAGCTGCTCGGCCCGCTCGTCGGCGGCCTCGTATCCGCCGATTTTGGCCTCGCGGCGGAGATAGCCGGTCATGGCATCGAGCACCAGCGTCGGCATGAGCGCGGCGCCGGCGTTGTTCAGATGGACGCAATGGTTCACGCCGATCGTTTCGGCGCGCACACGCTGAAGATCAATGCTCATGCCGGTTTCGATTTCTATGTTGAAGCGGGGTGCGTTGCGGCAATCGATGGCATCGCACGCAGACGCTCCGCGAATTGCCTCAGGTGCGGATTGTTCGCTTCGAGGTCGGTCATTTTGCTGTCCCTGGCAAAGTCGAGACCGACGAAGAGCAGCAAGTGCGCCATGGTCAGCGGCCCCTGCATGATGGGATGCGCGATGTCCTCGTTCCAGGTGGCACCGAGGCGCTCTGCACGGGCGACTTCATGCTTGAGGATGGTCGGCGAGCGCTCGTCTAGTGGCCGCCGCATTTCGCGCACCCACACCGAGACGCCGTCCGTGAAGCTCCGCGCCCGTGCCTCGAGGCGCCCATAAGCCCAGGGATCAGCCGCTTGTGGTGCGCCAAGGCGCGGCGCCCCGTCGAGCGCGTCGAGATAGGTCGCGATCAGGCCGCTGTCCTCCATGCCCGTACCATCGGCGAAGACAAGGTATGGCACGCGCCCGGACGGATTGATCGCGTAGTACGGGCTGTTCTCTTCGCGCGTGCGCGCCGTAACCAGCTCGATGCGCGACGAGAGGCCTTTCTCGATCACGACGATCCGCACGACCCGCGCGAATGGAGACGTATTGGTGACGTAGAGCCTCATGGCTTTCCCCAAAGGCGCTCAGAAATGACGTCTGCCCGCGCTCGGCGGCGATGCCGTCTCACCTTGCATGAAGACGACTGGCGGAGGCATCCGTCCCTACTGGCTTTCAGACATTGTCAGGAAGAAGCAGGGGGATCTTACTGACCCGAGACGGGGCGCGACAATACTTAAATCCGCGCGTCACCTCCGCGGAGGTCCGTAAAGCGTTCCATGCGCCAGCCGAGCACCGACACTAAAGCCGGAAGGTGTTCGTGCGATCGAGGAAGTTGTGCAGGTGGACGACCGAGCGGTCCGCCTCGAGGAAGATCACGGCATAGGCCGGCGGCTCGTGACTGCCCGGCACGACGCCTTCGATGACGAAGTCGAGAGCAACCTGGTGGTTCGTCGCCGGCAGAACGGAATAGGGAATACCCATCCACGTGCCGCTGATCGGACGGTGCAGGTGCCCCATGAACAGGTGCCTGATGTTGGTCCGGCCTTTGAGGACGTCGCCGAGCCGTTCTCCGTCGCGGAGCCGGTTCACGTCCATGCGCTTGAGGCCCACCGGGAACGGATGGTGGTGGACGAACAGATAGACCGGGCCGCTCCCGGCGTGATCGAGCTCTTGCGCGAGCCACGCCGCGCGCTTCTCGCAGAATGAGCCATAGGGCACGCCCGGCTCGTTGCTGTCGAGGCAGATGAAGCGCCCCGCGGGTGTGTCGAAGCCGAACTGGATGAAGCCGTTCGGGTCCTGCGGCCGGGAGGGAAACGCGGCCTTGAAGTTCTCGCGATTGTCGTGGTTCCCGATCATCAGATGATAGGGCAGCTTCAGAATGTCGAGCAGCGCGATCAGGCGCTCGTACGCTCCGGGATGGCCTGTGTGCGCGAGATCTCCCGTGAAGACGACACAATCCGCGTCCGCGTGATGCGCGTTGACGTCGGCAATGCACGCAGTCAGCCGCTCGTAGGGATTGAGCCCGTGGAGGTCACCACCGCCGGGAACGAGGTGCACATCGGAGATCTGCAGGAACTTCATGATCGATGTCACCTACGGCTATCGGTGAAAGTCGCCAGGCTGGCGCAAAAGCCAGCCTGGCGATCGAAACATCACTTCGGAAGCAGCTTGCCGACATCGTCGCTCATGGCAGCGAGAGCTGCCTTCGGCTCCGCTGACTTGTCGACGACGGTCTGCAGGCGATCCTTGATCGTCGAGATGATCTTCAGGTTGTTCTCGCCAGGGAAAGCGTACCAAGCCGTCATGAAGGACTGCTGTGCCAGAGAAGTCAAATGATTGGGCCGCGTCTCATAGAACGACTTCAGCATCTTGGGATCGTTGGCGGGCACCGAGTTCGGCGGCATGTAGCCCGTGCCCTTCACCATCATCGTGGCGCCTTCGGCCCCGGTGATGAACTTCATGAAGCGCCACGCCGCGGCCTGCTTTTCCGGCGTCGAGGCGAACATCAGCGCTGCGGCACCGCCCGTCGGCAGCTTGGCATTGGGGCCCGGCACCGGGAAGGTCGCCGTACGCCACTTGAAGCGGCCGCCGACGCTGTCGTCAGCGACGCGCAGCAGCGACGTCGACTCGGTCCAGATGCCCATCTTGCCGGCGAAGAACGTCGAGCGTGCAGCTTCGTGTGCAAGATCGGGCATGTTGCCTTCGCGCACGAGACGGCCAAGCAGCTCGATGGAGCGCTGACCGGCATCGCCATTGAAGGCGACCGCTTTCTCGTCCGCGCTCATCATCGCGCCGCCGTGGGAGAAGACGAGCGCCTGCCACAGCCAGTTACCGGTGATCTGCCAGGAGTGGTACAGACCGACGGTGTCGTTGCCAAGCGCCTTGATCTTGTTGGCGAGCTCGATGATGCCGTCCCAGGTCTTGGGGAAGTTGTTGGGGTCGCCACCCGCCTTCACCACCAGATCCTCGTTGAAGTAGATGATCGGCGTGGAGACCGCGAAGGCGAGGCCGTACGGCTTACCGTTGAAGGTGCCGAGCGCCATCATGGAGTCAGAGAAGCCGTCGCCCTTCCAATCCTTCTCCTTGGCGATGAAGGGGCTGATGTCCACGGCGATGCCGCGGTCGACGAAGAGCCGCTGCATGTTGATGGCCTGCAGCGCCACATCGGGAAGCTGCTTGGTGATCGCCTGACGGAGTGCGGTCTGCGCCGCGTCCTCATACTCCTTGTAGGCGGGACGATAGGTGACAGTGATGTCGGGATTGGCCTTCTCGAACTCGGTCTTCAGCTCGGCAAAGACCTTGTCGAAGATGAAGCCGAGCGGATACTGCACCTCGAGATTGATCTTGGTCTGCGCGAGCGCGAGGCTCGGCAGCAAGATCAGCGTCGCTGAAAGGACGAACCGCAGAAACCTGGACATGGTCTTCTCCTGAACGTTCCACGTACCTGTGAGTCTCACGCCTTCATTCCGGTGAGGGTAATGCCTTCGATGAACCGGCGCTGCGCCAGCAGGAACGCGATGACGAGCGGCGCGATCGAGATCGTTGCCGCCGCCATGAGCGGTCCGTAGCTGGTGCCCTGATCGTTGAGTCTGAAGAACGCGACACCAAGCGGCGGCGTGTAGAGCGCCTGGTCTGCGACAACGATGAGAGGCCAGAAATAGCCGATCTCGCTCATTCCGTCGACGCGCGCGGCGTCGATCAGGTCGTCCGGCACCGTCATGAAGAACTGGCGCATGAGGAAGATGCCGAACACGGAGATCGTGAAAGGCAGAATGAGCGAGGCGTACGTGTTGAGCAGTCCGGCCTTGTAGAACATGATGTAGGTAGGAATGGCTGTCGCGTGCACAGGGATCAGCAAGCAGAGAAGTACAAGGCCGAGAAAGGCCGAGCGCCCGCGAAATCGCAGCTTCGCCAGTGCATAGGCCGCCGGCAAATTGACCAGCACCTGCAACAGGAAGATGACAAGCGTGACGATCACGCCATTGAGCAGGAAGCGGAGCATGGGCACGCGCGTCAGCGCCGCCGTGTAGTTCTCGACGGCGGCCCACGTGTGCGGAATGAGCCTGATCTCCGCCGACAGGATTTCACTCTGCGTCTTGAACGAGCAGAGCACCATCCACACGAACGGCGCGACGATCACCACTGCCAGCGTCATCAGCACGACGTGACGCAGGATGCGCGCGAAAGGCCCGAGGCGGTTTCCGGTCATGCGTAGTGCACCCGCTTGTCGAGGACGAACACTTTGAGAGCCGACAGCGCCAGCACGAACGCCAGAAAGACGACGGTGACGGCGGAGGCATATCCACTGCGGAAGAACTCGAAGCCTTCCGAGTACATTGTGTAGAGCAGGACCTCGGAAGCTTTGTTAGGGCCGCCCTTCGTGAGCACCTGTACGGTATCGAAAACCTGGAACGAGCGGATCGCCGTGATGACGACGACGAACAGCGTCACCGGGCTCAGCATCGGCCAGGTGACGAGCCGGAAGCGGTCGATGGCGGAATTGGCGCCGCCCCCGGCAGCAGCCTCGTAGAGATCCTTCGGGATCGAGGTCCCGCAGAGCGTGAACAGCACGACCGACTGGTTCTGCAGCCAGTCGATGCGACTGAGGCCGAGAGCCTTCACGAGTTGATTGACGATGCCGAACTGGGGATGGAGCATGAACTCCCACACGATCGACATGGCGATCAGCGTCGCCATCACGGGCAGGAAGTAGATGGCGCGGTAGAAGGTCCTGAGACCCCGATCGGCCTCGATGAGCAGGGCCGCGCCGAGACCGAGCAGCACCGAGCCCGGCACCGTGATCGCGACATAGAGCAGCGTGTTCGTCAGCGATTTCTGGAATACGCGGTCCGAGAACATCTCCGCATAGTTCTTGCCGCCGACGTAGTTCAGCGTTGCCGCACCGAGCTGATAGTCGGTGAGCGAGAGTAGGGCGACGCACGCCAGCGGCCCGATCAGGAACAGCACGATCAGGACCAGCGCCGGCCCGGCCAGCACGGCCGCAACTGCTCCATGTCCATGGCGGCGGGATGGCACGCCCGCGACGTCCGCGGCAGGCTGGCTGGCGTCCCTAGGCATGGGCGTGCTGCTCCACACTCGCATCGGATGATGCGGAAACACGCCGGCCTCGATCGTCGAACACGAGCACGCGCGCGGGCGGCAGCGCAATGGTGAGCTGGTCACTCAGGCTTGGCGTGAGGGCAAGAGCCGGGTCGTGCCTCATGACCACCGGCGCCGGCGCATGTTCGACGCCTACGTGGACAAAGACGTCCGCCCCGAGGTTCTCCACGTGCACCACACGGCCGGTGACCGTCGGAGCGCCAGGCTGCGCCGTTGCCGAAAGCGCGTGCGGTCGCGCTGCGATATCGACCCGCGAGCCGGCCGGGAGCGTGGTGCGCAACTGCAAGCGAGATCCCAGAACGTCGATGCTGCCATCGCTCTCGATCGTGCCGGGCAGCACGTTGATTGCCGGACTTCCTACAAACCGCGCGACGCGCAGGTCATTGGGATTCTCGTAGATCTCCTTGGGCGGGGCAACCTGCAGCGCCGTGCCCTCCATCATGACGACGATGCGGTCGGACATCGTCATGGCTTCGGCCTGATCGTGCGTGACGTAGATGAATGTGGTGGCGAGCCGGCGGTGAAGCTGAGCGATTTCGGCGCGCATGTGCACGCGAAGCTCTGCATCGAGATTGGACAGAGGCTCGTCCATCAAGAACACGCGCGGCTCGCGCACCATGGCGCGGCCAAGAGCAACGCGCTGCTTTTGGCCACCCGAGAGCTGCCGCGGCTTCCGCGCAAGCAGCTCCTCGATGCGCAGAATGCCGGCGACGGCGCGCGCTGCCTCTCTGATCTCGCCTTCGGCACGACGCGTGCCGGGGTGCAGGTAACGCGCGCCGGGAAGGCGCTGGAGCATACTGAGCCGGCTCAAACGCAGCGGCATGGAAATGTTGTCCAGCACCGACAAGTGCGGATAGAGCGCGTACGACTGAAACACCATTGCGATGATGCGCGCTGCAGGCCGCAGGTGGTCGACGACCTGCCCATCAATGGAGACCGTGCCGCGATCCTGTGTCTCGAGGCCTGCGATGATGCGCAGGAGCGTGGACTTCCCGCACCCCGATGGGCCGAGGATGGTCAGGAACTCGCCAGAAGCGATGTCGAGCGAGATCTGTTTGAGAACGTTCTGCGCGCCAAAGCTTTTGGAGATGCTTTGCAGCGAGACGGCCCCTCTGCGGAGCCGCGCACCACTTCCGGTGAGAGGGCCCGTCGCGGCTCCGCTCATGCCTCGGTGCTCCCTCTTTATTCTTAGTGCCGAATGCTTATCGATCCGGTCGCGCGGGCCCGCGCAGCGCAAAATCTAGGCTGAACCAAGAAAGCTCGGCAAGTCTTCCCTGGCGCGCGCCCTGCCTTTGCGATGCACAAATCGCGATACGCCGACGGAGGATTGGCCCATGCTGCATTGCCGCCGTCGGTGTATTCGAAGCTCACGACAGTATTGCTACAAGCGCGCGTTGTGCGTGCGCTATCGTCGGCGCGATCGTTCGACACCAAATGAACAGCGCACTCGGATATCGCGTGATCAGGTCAGGGCATGAGCTTCTCGAGCATCTCGCTGATCTCGTAAACGCTCGAGACCGCAAGTTCATGTCCGAACGGCACGCCTTCGCGTTCCGCGCGCCGGCGCAGGCCCGCCTCGTGAACCTCCAGAACATCGCGCGCAAAGGGCATCTCGCCCGGATCGACGATGCGCAGATAGCCGTCGGCATCGCGTGCCGGCATGATGCGGCTCTTCACGTGCCTGTTCGGCGACCAGGGAATGTCGAGCACGCCCGCCTCGGCGCTGCGGATTGTCGCGAGGGCGACATCGCCGTCGCCCAAGTCCAGGATCTTGTCCATGACCGGCACGACCTCGCGGCGAATGAGATCGCACTCGGCCTGGAACTCGGGCATGGCGTCGAGCTTCTGATTGCGCGCCAGATAGATGGCCATGCGCGTCATGCGCAGGCCCTCGGCATTGGCCTTGGGTGTCGGAATCCCGAACGGCTCGTGCGTCGACTTGGTCGTGATCGAGTTGGCGCCGCCGACGGCTGCCAGCGTACCGCCATAGACGATGAGTGCGGCAGCCTGCGCCTCGTCATGCGGCCATGCCCCCATCCAGTGGAGCGAGGTGACGGGCGTATAGACGTCGTGGAAGCCAAAGCGCTGGAGATATTCCTGCACGAGCACGCGGCACATGCGGATGGCAGCCGCATCCTGGACGAGATGCAATGTCTGCCCGAGCTCGAGGCCGTAGTGCCTGACACCCTGGTGCGCCGCCAGCAGAGCGTCGATGATGCAGGTGATGATGGCGATCGACGGCGGGATGTTGGTGCCGGTGAGAAAGCCCGGCTGGCGGCGATGAAGCTCGACGCCGTGCGTCATGTAGAGCGCCGCGAGGCGATCGAGATACTGGTAGTTGCGGATGCCTTCCTCGAGCGACGTCTCTTTCGTGTAGGAGACCGTGTAGGCGAGGCCGGAGCCGAGATAGCCCGTGAAGCCGGAGGCATAGCCCACTTCCGCCGTCAGCCGCGGAAAGGATGTGCCCGAGAGGACGATGCCCGGCTTGTCGATGGCATCGATGAGCTTGGCCGTCTCGATGGGGCCATAGTTCACCATCGGAAAGCCGTTGAGCATGGAGCGGCCGGCCTTGCGGCTCTCCTCGACGCCCAACTGCGCCTTGTCCCACTGCTCGTTGCGCGTGTAGCTGTCCGTCGTCGTGGGCACGATGTCGGCGAGGCCGACCTTGTCGAGCTCGGTCATCAGCTCGATCTGCAGCTCCAGCGTGCCGAAACCACCGCGCGGCTGCGTCAGACAGCGGCCGCTGGCCTCTGCCTCGCGAAACACATGCGCGAGCTGCTTGTGCTTGGGGAGCGCCTTGTGGCGCGCCACCGCGGCATCGATATCGACGAGCGCTCCCGTCGGCCAGCGCGCGAGGTTCTCTCTGCGCATGACGGCGAAGTCGTCCGCCGGAATCTCGCGCTGCGAGAACGGCGCGCGCGTGTCACCCGATCTGACTGCGAGGTTCATGCGCTTCCCTTTCTTCCACTGGGCGGAGCGACGTGCGCGCGATCTCGAAGGCGGCATCGGGATCGATGGCGGAGAGCAGACCGCCGGCATAGAGCAGGTAGTCGGCGTCAATGCAGAGCGTCGGGCGCAGCGGCCGCAAGGAGTATGGATCTGCGGGATCGGCGAGCGCGGCCCTGAGCACGGACGACGGCGTGGCACCATGCGCGAGCGGACCGCCCGTACCGATGACGGTCGTCACGCCCGAGAGATCCTTGCCACGCTGCATGGTGACCGGTCCCTGCACGGTCTGGACGATCTCGGACGTGCCGGCGTGCCGGCCAACGGCGATGCGCACCGCCGTCCATGCGAGCGCCTCATCGAGCGCGATCTCTTCCGGTGTCGCCGGCAGGCGCTCGACATCAGCCTCGATGGCGTCGAGCATCGCGTTCAGGGCTGCTTCCGTGAGGCCCGCGCGCGTGGCGAACACCGAAGCGCCGGCTGCTTCGACAATGGCGCGCGCGTTGTGGCGCATGCCGAGATCGCCTTCGACCGTCCGCTTCACGAATGGCTCGGGCAGGCCGTATTGCACGACGCCATCGCGCCTGGGCGCGCCGACAGCCACGGAGTGCACGTCGGTGGTCGCACCGCCGATGTCCACGACGAGGAGATCGCCGAGACCGGCGTGTTTGGCCGTGCCCTCCGAGAGCAGGCGCGCACCTTCCATGACCGCGGCCGGTGTCGGCATGAGCACGGCATCGACCTGGGCGGCGGCGCGGTCGATGCCCTTGGCGTGCACGATGCGGGAAATGAAAACCTCGCGGATGGCGTCGCGCGCCGGATCGATCTCCAGAACGCCGAATGCGGGCATGACATTTCGCGTGAGGACGGCATTCTTGCCCGCGGCGCTCAGGCCGGCGACGACTTCCTCGGCGACATCGCGATTGCAGGCAACAATGATGGCGCACGGCAGGGCCGACGCGGAAAGCCGCGCACCATTTTGGCGCACGACCTCGGCATTGCCGCCGTCCGTGCCGCCGGCGAGCAGGATGATGTCCGGCGCCAGTGCCTCGATCGCGCTGAGATCACTTGGTGTGAGGCGATAGGCAAAGGCACCGACGAGCTTGGCGCCAGCGCCGAGTGCGGCTTGCCGTGCGGCTTCAGCGGTCAGCTCCTTCACGAGACCGATCGTCACCATTCGGAGACCGCCGGCCGCCGAGGATGAGGCAAGGCGATGCGCGAATTTGGGCAGGCTGCCGAGCTTCCGCTCAAGCGCGGCAAGCGCGAGATCGAGGCCGATGGTGACATCGCTCGCCACCGTCGAAGGTCCCTGCGCCGTAGCAAGAACGCGGCGTGCCTCGACATCCACTGCACGGAGCTTGGTGTAGGTCGAGCCGAAGTCGATGAGAAGAGCGGCGGACATGCGCAAGCGAGCTTAGGTTGAAGGGACGAGCGCCGAGCGCGCCGCGAAATCGCAGTTGAGCGCGTCGATGACGGCGTCCGTACGCGTGCCCGGCGGGAAAGCGCGGTCGAAGCCCATGCCGAGGAACGTGCGCTCGGTCTCCTCCCAGCTTCGCTTGCCGACGACAAGGTTGCCGCCGACATAGAGCAGGATTTCATCGAGGCCGGCTTCGATGCACTGCTCGCGGAAGCCGCGGCAGTCGAGCTCGCCAAGTCCATAGAGCGACGAGACGAGGATGGCATCGGCGGCTGTCTCGATGGCAGCCTTGATAAAGTCGGCGGCGGGCGTGAGTGCGCCGAGCGCGATCACCTTGAAGCCCGCGTTTTCCAGAGCGATGGAGAGAATGCGGTTGCCGACGATGTGCGTGTCGGAGCCGATGACACCCGTGATCAGCGTCTTGTTGATGGCGGCGCCTGGCGCGCGCGGGAGAGCGGCATTGTCGACCATGGTCATTCCATTCATTTCACTGAACTGAGCCGACCGGCATGCATCTGCGACACGCGAGCAGCGGCAATGCGCGCATCATCGAGGGCCGTCATCATGCCGGCCTCGAGTTGCATACTCCCGCGCCTGACAGCAATCGGGGTCGCCGCGATCGGCACGCGCTGACGCAGGAAGCCGTTCATCTCGCCGGCGTTGGTGATGGTGCGACGCGCGACGCAGGCCTCCATCCAGCAGCCGAGATCGCTCGCCACGCCATTGCCGAGCACGGGCTGCATGCCGAGATCGCGGATGAGATGCAGGCCCTCGGCGAGATTCGTGAGGCTGCTCATCTTCATGAGCTTCAACTTCACGAAGGATGCCCCCAGCGCAGCAGCGCGCTTGATGTCCTCGAGCCCGTAAATGGACTCATCCAGCATGAGCGGCACCGTGCTCACGGCGGCGATGGCCGCAGATGCCTTCCAGTCATCGGCATGGCACGGCTGCTCGAGCAGCTCGATGGACTCTGGCGCCAGCGCCGAGGCAAACCGCACGCCGTGCGCGCGACTGTAGCCCTGATTGGCGTCGAGCCGCAGCTTGGCGCGCCCGCGATTGGATTTCTGAATGAAGGCGACGCGCTTCAGGTCCGCCTCGACATCGAAGCCCGCCTTGATCTTGAGCGTGCCGTATCCGGCCACCACGGCAGCTTCGATCTCGCGCTCGATGCCGGCGAAGTCCGTCGCATTGATGCCGGCCAGCAGCGGAACTTCCTCGTCGGCGTCGATGGCGAGCAAGGGGTGGCCCTCTGCCATCTCGATGGCGGTGACGAAGGCCGTCAGCGTGAACGGCGCATCTTCGAGGTCCTGTTCGGCGAGAACCTTGGCGGCGTCGCTGCTGAGACCGACGAGCCGCGAAGCCAATGCCGCCGCACGCGGCCAAGCTTCATCGATTGTCTCGTCCGTATAGCCGGTGAGAATGGTCGCTTCGCCGAGGCCCTCGCGGCCGTTGACGACGATGCGCGCGATGATGGTGTCGAAGGCCGTGACCGGACCGAGCGCGAGCTTGTAGGGCTCCTTGAGCGGCAGCCGCAGGCGGTCAAGTCGGACATCCTCGATCACGGTGGCGATCTCTCGTGCTCAGTGGATCTTCAGCAGCAACTTGCCGCGCGTGGCGCGGCCCTCGATCGTGCCGTGTGCGGCCGAGGCCTCGGCAAGCGGGAATACTTTGTCGATGGCGACGTGCAGCGCGCCCTCCGCGACTGCGGCGAAGAGATCCGCAGCCCGCGCGCGGATCTCGTCGGCGCTCGCCATGTAGTCGGCGAGATGCGGCCGCGTGAGAAAGACCGAACCTGCTTCCGCCAGCTCGAGCAATGGGACCGGTTCGGGCTGTCCGGAGCTCGCGCCAAAGCTGATGCAGACCCCGCGCCGCCTGAGCGCGCGAATACTGCGAGGAAGGGTATCGCGGCCAACCGAGTCATAGACGACATCGACGCCGCGGCCATCGGTCAGACGGCGCACCTCGGCACCGAAGTCCGCCTGGCGATAGAGGATCGTGTGATCGGCGCCGCGCTCGCGGGCGAGCCGCGCTTTGTCCTCACTCCCAACCGTGGCGATGACGGTTGCACCAACGCGCTTGGCGAGTTGAACAAGAAGCTGGCCGACGCCGCCCGCTCCAGCGTGCACGAGGCACGTATCACCGCGCTTCAGCGGAAATGCCGATCTGGAGAGATAGTGCGCAGTCGAACCCTGCAGCATGAGTGTCGTCGCGACGGCAAGATCGATGCCAGCCGGCACGCGTACGACCTTCCAGGCCGGCACGACGGCGAATTCTGCGTAGCTGCCGCGCGAGAGGCAATAGGCGACCGTATCGCCGACCGAGAGGCCGCTGACGCCCTCGCCGACTTCCTCGATGCGGCCGGCGCCCTCCATGCCGATCGTCATGGGCAGTGGAGTCTGGTAGGTGTGCGAGCGGGCATAGCTGCCGTCGCGCATATAGACGTCGATGTAGTTCACGCCGGCATAGGCGAGGCGCACCAACACCTCGCCCGGCCCAGGTCGCGGCTTCGATACGTCCGCCAGCATCAGCCGCTCGGGGCCGCCGAACTTCTCGACTTGGATGGCCTTCATCGCACTCGGTCTCGCCTTCGGATGCAGGCCACTTCGTTCCACAACGCGCGCAGTCCGTCTGTCAGTTCGATGACAAAGAAGACAGCCCCGAGCCTCTTCACGTCCTTTGCACGCGCCGCGCCTGGCGACGCCGCGCCATCCAATCGCTGATCGTCGGGTAGATCAGCGCCAGCACCACGAGCGCCATGATCGCGCCGCTCACGGGCCGCGTGAAGAAGACCGTCCAGTCATTGGAGAAGCTGATCATGGTGGTCATGAAGCTCGTCTCGGCGAGCGGCCCGAGGATCGCTCCGAGCACCATCGGCGCGATGGGAAAGCGGAAGCGCTCGAAGAGATAGCCGAGGATGCCGAAGGAGACGATGACCCAGAGATCGCCGACCGTGGAGCGCGACGCCATCGCGCCCATGAAGCAGAACATGACGACGAAGGCGGACGTGATGGCCTCCGGGAAGGCGAGCACGCGCACCAGCAGCTTGATGGCAAAGTAGCCGATGAGGCACATGCCGATCACGCCGACGAACACCGACGCGAATACGGCGTAGACGATGTCGCCCGACTTGAAGAAGACGTGCGGGCCCGGCTGCACGCCCTGCAGCATGAACGCCGCCATGATGATCGCGGTGGCGCCGGAACCAGGGATACCCATGGTCAGCAGCGGCACCATCGCCCCACCGACCGATGCGGTCGCGGCCGACTGCGGCGCGACGATGCCTTCGGGAATGCCTGTGCCGAGCTGACGACGGCGCTTGCCGTACTGGCTTTCGAGGCCATAGCTCACGAACGACGCAATCGTCGCGCCGGCGCCGGGAATGACGCCGACGAGAAAGCCGACGAACGAGCCCCTGAACAGGCTGGACTTGACGTCCATGAGCGCGCTCAGGCTCGGCAGCTTGGTGCGAATGTCGCCGACCGACGACACGCTGACCGACTTCGAGCGCTGCTCCATCCGCGTCAGCACCTCACCGAGGCCGTAGGCACCGACCATGACCAGCAGGTATTCGATGCCGTCGCTGAGCATCGGAATACCGAAGTCGAACCTGAGCTCGCCGTACGTGGGGTCCGTGCCTACGCTCGAGAACAGCAGCCCGAGCGCGAGCGATATGAGGGCTTTGGGCAGGGAGCTGCCGCCGAGGGCGACGACCGAGGAGAGCCCGAGCAGGATCACTGCGAAATATTCGGGCGTCGACAAGGACAAGGCGATCACGGCCACCGGCCCCGACAGGAACACCATCGCGATCGCGGCAACGAGACCACCTGCCAGTGCCGCAAAGAGCGTCCAGCCGAGTGCCAACGCCGGCTCGCCCGCGCGCGCCATGGGATAGCCGTCCCACAGCAGCGGCACGTCGATCGGCTCGCCGGGAATGCGGAAGAGGATCGAGGTGAAGGCACCACCGTACGTGCCGGAGACGTACATGGCGGTGAGCAGGATGACGGCCGGGATCACGCCCATGCCGTAGGTGAAGGGCAGGGCCAGCACGACGCCCATGACCAGGGTCAATCCCGGCAGCACGGCGACGAGCAGGCCGAGAACGAGACCGACGAAGAGGAACAGCAGATTGAGCGGCTGAAAGACCGTACCGAAGCCGTGCGCGAGATTGATGAGTGTGTCCATCGCCGCCCCCCTAGCGAACGCCGAGGAGCGCCATCAGCGCCAGCGTCAGATCTCTGAATGGGCCCGCGCCCATCGGCAGCGACACATAGACGAGGCGCTGGAACACGATGAAGAAGACGAAGGCGCCGATCGCGGCAATGAGCGCGGCGCGGAGCCGCTTCTCATAGCCGGCGAACGTCATGATCGCGAGCAGCAGCAGGAACGTCGAGACGATGAAGCCCAGGTAAGGAATGACCGCGACATAGCCGAGCATGGATGCAATGCCGAGCATCGCGAAGACCGGACGTTTCTCGCCATCGGCGGCATCTCCCTCCAGATCCTTGCGCGCATCCTCCTCATGGCCGGCCGAGCGGGTGGCATTGGTGATGAGGATGCTCGTGTCGTCGTCGGAGCGCGACTTGAGAGCGGCCTCCAGGACGCCCCACAAGGCCGCTCCGATCAGCAGAACGAGGATGATCTTCGGCCAGAGATCGGGCCCCGCACGCCCGAGCGTGGTCGATATGGCAAAGTCATTGGCGACGGTCCAAAGCCATACGCCGACGCCGAGCACCATCATGAACGGCGCAGCGCGCCGCACTATATCCAAGATCATCATCGTCTGTCCTCGCCGCACTACTGCCAGATCGATTTCAGGATCTTGATCTGGTCGGCGACATAGGCCATGCCCGGCTCGCCCGCGATCACGCTGTTAGGATCAGCCCAGGCCTCCGCGAGGAACTTCTTGTATTCCGCGCTGGCGCCGGCCTTCGCCGCCTTCTCGCGCAGAAGCTTGAGCCGCTCGGGGGGCGTTCCGGCCTTGGCCATGAGCGTGCGGTACTGGTCGAGCACGAGGTTCATGCCGAGATCCTTGGTGATCGGGATATCGGTGAAAGGCTCGACCTTCTCGTTGGCAAGGAATAGCACCGGGCGGAGCTGCTTGTTGTCGATGAACGAGCGCACGTCGCCTGCCTGCTCGTAGACGAGATCCGCATGACCGCCAAGGACCGAGGCATAACGCTCGGACGGCTTGGCGAACGGCACCGCGATCAGCTTGAGCCCGCGGTGCTTCTTGAGCTGCTCGACGGCGAGCTCGTCAGGCGTACCGAGACCGGTAACGCCGACTTTCAGCTCGGTCGTCTTGGCTTTGGCCTCGACGTCCGCCCAGCTCTTGAAGGCACCACCCTCCTGAACGAAGAAGCCGGAGGGCTGCTTGATGAGCACTGCCACGATGGCGAGATCGTTGAGCGACCAGCGTTGCGCGCGAGGGGCTGCCAAAAGCGACAGCGTGTCGGCCGTAACAAGACCGAGCTGGTAGCCTTCAGGCTGCCCGCTCAGCAGCTTGTTCAGCCCCGTAACACCGGAGCTGCCGGCGACGTTCTCGACGGGAATGGAGACCTTGAGCTCGGGTTCCAGGAGCTTGCCGATCATGCGTCCGGTCTGATCGGCGCCGCCGCCGGGCCCCCAGGTGACGACCATCTCGATCGGCCGCGTCGGATAGTCTTGGGCTTGCGCGGTCGAGAATAGGGCCGCGAGCATCGCAGCACACGCGACGACGCGTCGGCTGACCACATGCCTTGCAGAGTGCATGAACTCCGTCCTCCCCGGACATATGTTTGAATTTCTTGTGGTTATGCAGCGTCGAGCACTGCCCGTGAACGATAGGCAGACGGGCGCGCGCCTGTATGTCAGCGCGATGACATTGGCGGTGAACTTAGGGCATGAGGCCCATCAGGCCGCCGACGTCCTCGATGTAGAGCCGACGCCCGGCCTTCGAGATGTAGCCGGCCTGCATGAAGCGGCCGAGAATGCCCGTGATCGTCTGCCGACGGGAGCCGACGAGCTGCGCCAGCTCCTCGTGCGTGAGATGGATCTCGGGGCGCTGATCCCCTGTCTCGATTTCCCGCTCTCGCCGCGAGACGGCGAGCAGCACGCGCGCCAGGCGCTGCTCGACACTCAGCGCCTGCAGATCGCCGACACGGAAATGGAAATCGCGCATGCGGTCGACGAGAAGCTGAATGAGGCTGAGGCCGAGACCGGGATCGCTCAGGATCAGCTCTCGGACGCGATCGGACGAGACTTTGGCCAGAAGCGTGGGCTGGATGGCCTTGGCGGTGGCGTCACGCCACGGCACGCTCGCGAGCGCCGTCAGCCCAAGGATGCTGCCCGGCAGATGAATGCGCAGAAGCGTCTCATTGCCCGCGAAATTGAGGAGCGCCGACTGCGCCTCTCCCTCGAGCAGCAGGTAGATGTGCCGGGCCTGCTCGCCCTGGCGATAGATCACCTCACCGCGGCCGTAGGCGATCCGCGTTGCGACCCGGCTAAGCAGATCCGCCTGGGCGGGTGCCAAGCTCGGCGTCAGGTCCTCGATGATCCCAATGCTCAATTCACGCATGCGACGGTCCGTGTCCGGCCCCGCCTCACCTTGGCGGCATTGAGGGTGGCACGCAAGCCCGAGCTACCTCCCCCGACCAACGCGGATCCGAAAAGGAAAAATCAGCGCGCCCCGGGAGTTTTTTTTGGCGGAAGAGGCAGCCGTCGAAGTGCCATTTCAAATCATCTCAGGAGATCTTACGGCGCCTCCTATCTCATTGATATATTGAATCTTTCTTGAAACATCCGCCTCTCTCGCCATCTCCTTCATTCACCGAGAGCTACTTCTCTTTTGCGCCCTGGTGCAAAATGACGGCCAGCGGATTGAGCGTTGGCGCTTCGACCAGCTTCAGCGTGTTGGTGTCATGATGGTTGAAAGGCTGCTCGCGGCCTTTGACCACAAGCTCCGTCCGGATGTCGTAGGTCCAGCTTCCGTCATCGTTGAAGGAGATGGCGCAGCAGTAGCTGGTCGTACGGAAAGCCTCGTCCAGGAACTCGGTGGAGCAGATGCCGTAGCGCGTGTCGCCCCGCGTCGCCTGGACGGAGATTGTCCTGTCATCCGCTTTTGCGTGTCCGGACGCGAGGAGAGCCTGGCCACGCGGGATGGTCACGCTCTGCATGATAAGGCCTGTCGCCGGCTCCCAGAGCCAATAGCCGACCTGATCATGAAACGTGATCTTCTCCTCGGGCGTGTTGATGTGAATGTGATAGCGCAGTCCGTAGAAGAGCTGGGGTCCGTTAGTCTGCGGATCGATCGGGTCCATCCGGATGTGCTCGCGAAACACCCGGCGTTCCGGTCCCGCGGCCTTGGGGTTGATGTCGATGCCCTTGTCGGCCTGCCAAACGCCGGCCAGCCGACGCAGGGGCCCGAGATTGGCCAGGCCGTCCGGAGCAACATTGTCGGGCTCGGTGAATATGTCGGCGGGGATGGGCAGCATCGTGTTGCCTTTCTAGTTGTATGGCGATAGCCGCAATCCGGCGCTCGTCGCCATGACGTGATTTCCGGCGGCGTACAACACCTACGCCGGCCAAACCTGTCTGAGCAGGCTGATCCAATTTTGTCCGAGCACGCGCTCGATGCGCCTCGCCGCCCAACCGCGCTTCTCCATCGCCGCCGTCAGATTGGGAAACTTGCCGAGCCGCTCAAAATCCCTGAGCTCAAGCACATCGCCGAAATCGACGAGTTTCCGGCCGCAGCCCTTATCGTGCGTGATCCAGCGGAAAAACTCAGCATCGTGCCCCTGAGTCGAGTCCGTGCCGACACCGACCTGCTCCTCGCCAATTAAGTTGATGACGTACTCAATGGCTTCAACATAGTCCTCAACACCGGATTTTGGACCTCGCGCCAAGAACGCGGGGAACATCGTCACACCGATGAAACCTCCCGCATCGGCAACGAGCTTCAGTTGCTCGTCGGTCTTGTTACGCGGATGATTTTTCAGGCCTGCCGGTGCGCAATGCGTGATGGCGACCGGCTTCTTACTCCAAGAGACAACGTCTTGCGTTGACTTCCAACCCACATGGCTCAGATCAACAAGCACGCCGACGGCGTTCATCTCCGCTATGAGCTCGCGCCCAAAGTCAGTGAGCCCGCCATCCTTGGTTTCATAGCATCCGCACGCGACGGAGTTCGCCGTATTGTAGGCGACCTGGACGATCCGGATACCGAGATCAGCGAACAGACGCACAGCCTCGAGGTGGTCGCCGTAACCGGATGAGTTCTGCCAACCCAGGATGATGCCGACCTTGCCATCACTTTTTGCTTTCTGGATATCGGCAACGGTGTGCACCTGCGTGATGATGTCCGCGTGGTCGTGGAACAGCTTCTTCCACTTCGCCACATTGAGCGCCGTCTGCTCGAAGTTCTCCCATACGCAGCATGTGCAGTTTGCGGCCGTGATGCCACCAGCCTTCATGTCCTCGAATACGTCCCGAGTGAAGTTCGAGATGACAAGGCCATCGATGACGATCGACTTCTTGTGGATGGACGTCATGACCATTCCCCCTTAGGCGCCCCAGACAGATTTGAAATAGCGATGAAGGTTCGCGCCCATCACACGCTCGATCTGGGACGCAGTCAGCTTCTTCCTCTCGAGCGCGGCAATCAGATTGGGGTAGTCACCGAATGTTTGAAGCCCGGGCAGAACCGGCAACTTCCGGAACTTTGAGAGCTCTCGGCCGAAGCCCTTGTCCCGGCCCACGTATTCGTAGAACGAACGCGGCTGGCACGGCGTAATATCGGTTCCAATCGCCACCCCTTCCTCCCCGACCAGATTGAGGACATAGGAAATGGACTGAGCGAGATCATCGATGCTTGAGTCATCCCCCCGTCCCAGGAACGGCGGCAAAGACGCAACCGACACCACACCACCTTTGTCGACCACAGCCCGCAGGTCCTCATCCGATTTGTTTCGCTTCATCGGGTTTAATGCGGCCGGGTTCGTCTGAGCGAAAAAGACTGGCGCCTTGCTCGCTGCCACGACGTCACGTGCGCTTTGTGCATGGAGATGAGAAATATCGATCGCGATCGAGTGCGCGTTGAGTTCCTCGACAAGATCTCGACCGAAATCTGATAGACCTCGGTCGTGCGTCTCGTTGGCGCCGCATGCCGCCGCATTTGCCGTCAGGAAGGCGACTTGCACAATCCGCAGGCCAAGTTCCGCCGCAAGACCAACAAACGGTAGGTGATCGTTGAAACCACTCGAGTTCTGCCAGCCGACAATGACGCCCGTGCGGCCTTCCTCACGCGTGATCTCCTCCGCCTCGCGGACGAGGTAAAGGATATCGCTGTTGTCCGCGATGAGTGACTTGAGTTCCGTCAATCTTCGCATTGACTGCTCGAAGTCTTCCCATATCGAGCATATGAGATTGACCGCATTCAGCCGGCCCTTGCGCATATCCTCGAACACGGCGCGATTCCATGCCGGGATCGCCTTGGCGTCGATAATCAGCATCGGCTCCACTTCTAGTTCATCTGGTCGCGCGCGGTGTCACAAGGTTCCCCGCGACGTCAGATGCAATCACGTAGTCGATACTGGAGCCACCACTATCAGCATGACAGCAGCCCTGCTATTGCTGCCTACGCAAGGCGCCCGGCAGCAATCACCAGCATCGCTCCATGACCACCAACGGCCTTACGATCGAGGGTTTTCCGCACCTGCCCCTCTCGGCCCTGGGCGATCGGGCGATCCTAGAGCGCACCCTCATAGGCCTTCGCTCCGGCGGGTTCACGGTGGAAACCGATCGCGTCGTACTGCAAACAAGCCGAATGCTGCCAACTGCCCGGCAGTCAGGAGGAATTCCCCGTCCCGCTACATGAGCGGTCCGCAGACCGAACCGACGAAGCCGAACAGGTTCGCGCCGGAGGTCACCTCGCCGATGAGCTCGTCGGGCGCAAGACGAGCGAGTTCGGGGGAAATGGCTGTCGTCGGCTCACCCACCTATTTTGCGGCGCATCCACCGCCGCAGACGCCGCATGACCTCGAGCGGCACAACTGCATCGGCTGTCGCCTTGGCGGCAGCACGTTCTATCGGTGGGACTTCACCGATCCGGCCGCGGCCCGCAAGATAGGCGATCCCGACAAGAGCTACCACCAAGAGCACGCCCGCCGTCATCGTCATCGCGTCCAGCGGCGAGCTCGATGCCGGCAGAAGAACCACAAGCGGCGTGCGCACGAGCAGCTCGACCGAGAAGTAGCTGACGACCAGAATGACGCTCGTTAAGCCGCCCAGCACAAGTCCCCACTCATGCTCGAGGTAGATGAGCAGCGCCGATATGATCACTACGACCGCAATCAATGCCCATATTGCAAGTATCATGGGTAAGACCTGATCTTGGCAGGATCGAACTGCCCCCTGGAGCCGCTGCCGATTGGCGACCTGTCGGCACTAAGTGCGCGAAGCGCGGGAAACGCGCGCAATCACAGCCCCCAAGACAGGAGATACTATGGCAGCCAGACCTCCCCACACCATGTAGGTTTCAAGAGCGCGATTGCGGATCGAAGTGGTCATGCCGAGAGGATAGTTGATTTGAAAAGCAACGAGGACAATCAGCACCGCGGCGCAGGCACCGAGCGCAATGCCGAGAACGTGCCGTCCGGATGACCCCGAGTTTCTCAAGATCGCGTAGCTGACAATCAAACCGACAAGCGCCGCAAATCCTATTCCCATATTGGACCTCCCGTGACGAATGAAGTGGTTATGCAGGTTCTGCCAGCTTCTCCGCTTCGATGAATGCGTGTCAGCGAAAGCGCTCACGCGAGACGCCGCCCCAAGCCGAGCCGTCGCTTGCAGTTGGGCAACTGCTTTGTCCATTGCACTTGAATGCACGCACTCCGCGCGCAAACGTCTCCCCGATGCGCATTCCTGGACTCCCCTCGCAAGGTTCGTTCGACCGATATGCTCTCAACCGGTAGCCTCGCGAGATCGGAACTTGGATTGCTTTACCCTCCGCACGGCAGCCTGCTGGCGTCGATACCTTCAAAGTTGAGATACCACCATGCGCCCTCCAAGCGCGCTCACTCGGACAATCATGGAACGAGCGAGACGTCGGCACGCCTGTTCTGCGGCTCCTTTGCGCCCTTGGCGGTCGGCACGAGCGGCGACGTGGCCCCGGCTCCTACGATTGCGATGGCCTGTGACGGCACGCTCTTGGCGATAAGCGCGGTGCGCAGCGCCGAGGCGCGCGCCAGGGATAGCGCGTCACTATTGCGCTCCGCGGCGTCGGTGTGGGCGACGATGCGAACCTCCCTCGCGCCGGTGCTCTTGAACTGCTCCGCGATCCTGTCGACCAACGGCTGGGCGAACTGCCCAAAGGTTGACTTCTCGTAGTCGAAGAAAACCAAAACGTAAGTTGGCGCCGCCCTGGGCGCGGCCGGCGTGCTCGAGGCCTTCGGTCCCGCCTGTGCCAGCCTGAGCAGCGATTCCGCCTGCCCACCGTCCGCCAGCGCAACGGCCGTCGCGAACAATATCATGCCCCCGGTCACGGCGCCGACGCGCCTTGCTCTCTTGCGGTAGCTTGTGCCCGCCATCGTTTTCCCTCCCTTGTCGCAAGCCGAATGAAGCACTGCGGATGAACATCCTAGTTGTCCGCACTGCGCCGCTCCCCGGCGGTGAGCAGCGCCCCGAAGTTCGCGCGCGTCGGCAGGCGCCCGCATCACCCAAATGGGTGATGCGCCGCTACCGAAGCACGAGCTTCGTCGTCGTGCGTGGTCTATTCGCGCGGGAAACCCGCGCCGACGAGCAGCGCGGCGAGATCGACCTGGCGAGGTGGACCGGTCTTGGCGAGAACCGACTTGAGCTGGCTGCGCACGGTGTCGCGCGACACGCCGGGGCTGCTGGCTCTGCCTGCATCGGCGAAGTTCACGCAGGGCAGCACCTCCGAGCCAGCTCCCGCTTTGCCTCACGGGGCATGTTCACCACACAATGATCGGCGATAGCGCATCACCCAAATGGGGGATGATTGCTGTTGAGAAGCGCGCAAATTTTAAACTGGGAATTGGTCCTCAGGCGAAGGCAAATCTGAAATTGTGCTTGAGGTGACAATACGCGGGCAAAGAAATCGACGATGAGGGGCAGGCAATGGCGATTATGATGTGCCTACTGGGGAGAGCCGCGATCCTTTGCGCGAGCGTGAGCCTTGTGACGCCTTACGCTATGGCTCAAAGCGGATATCAAACAATCAACGGCACACAAGTCTACACCCAGGTCGATCAGGCGCGAGGCGTCGCAACGTTCAGCAATAGCTGCGGATCGCAAACGCTCACCCAGCGCGAGCTTCAAAATGGCGCGATTCCCAGTCGGATTATTCCCTGTCCACGGCCGCAGGCTAAGCAACCACCCACATTCGACATCCAGAAAGAGCGTGCGAAAATTGATTGGGCCCTGTCTGTAAATATCAGGGATCTGGCAAACAAAAGCATGCAGGAAGCTCGCCGCCATGAGCAGGGCAAGCGCTATTCGGACGCCCACTCGGCATACTTAGTTGCCCACTCACAGTACTTGGAGGTAGGTGACGCGAAACAGGCGGACATTGCGCTTAAGAACTCAACGCGGGTGGTGTGCGGCAGGGAAATTCAAGGAGTTGAGGAAGGCATTGAGCAGGGGACGTATGGATTTGACAAAATTGAAAAGAATGACTTTCCTAAACACCTGTCTCTGTGGCGGATAATTCGTGATATAGATTGCCAGAATTATCCGAGTTTCTTGCAGCACATTGATCGGAAGATCGCCGCACTCGAGAAGAAAATAGCGCCCTCTCCCGCCCCGACAAGTCAACCACATCGCGATAGCTCCGGGGGTAGTCGATGGCTGCCACCAGATTCGCCCAACAGATTAACGACGACGAACCCGCCGCCCGCGGCCCCTCTGAAGGAAATACACATGGGGAACAAGGGCAACGAGACCGGTGCAAAGGAACCGAATGGCGGTGCTAAGGGGCGCCCCACTTATGGGCTCTCGGACGCCGTTCGTCGAAAGCTCGATGCGCTCCGCAATGATCCCGTCAGGCGACGCGAGTACATTGCGGGATTAAGCGCTACAGATCGGACCAAGGCGGAAGCGTATTTGA